>Ga0315910_10003341_pt1 | contig 13680 bp, 15 predicted proteins | sample EdamamesoilMG_FD_204470 | JGI IMG/M metagenome (GOLD analysis project Ga0315910, IMG submission 204470) | Garden soil microbial communities collected in Santa Monica, California, United States - Edamame soil | ecosystem: Environmental > Terrestrial > Soil > Garden | place: USA: California...
AGCCCACGGCAATCGCGGCCGCGCTGCCGACCGCCAGCGTGGCGCCGAACGTCGCGGCCACTCCCGCACCAAGCGAGCCTATCCAACCGACGAAAGCGGCTACTGCAACCGGCATGCCCACACCCTGTTGGCAAGCTCGAGCTTGAGCGGCAGAAACCCGCCGCGCTCGCCGGCCACCGACCGAACCCAGAAATGCAGCCGATCGTTGACGACACCCAGCATCGGGCCGGTGTCGCGAAACACGGCCAGCACAACATCGCCGAGCTGCGCGTCCTTCGCGTGGATCGGCTCACCGAGAGCCTGCGTCACGAGCGCCTCAAGTCCACCGCCTTCAGCGATGATTCGCACGGCCTCGCGCTCGTTCGAATAGAACGGGAGCGCCGGCTTCCAGCCGCCGTAGTGCTCCACCGCTGCGGCCGCGAATTGCACGCAGTCGTTGACGCCCCACACGAGCGGCCCCTCGTGCCGCTGCAGCAGCTCGTAAGCCAGACTCATGGATTGGCCGGGTCGTAGAATCCCGGGTCATACCACGGCGTGTGGTAGGGCCCTCCGGGCGTGGTCACGGGATCGCCACCGGGGCCCCAGTGAATCTGAGCGTCTTCTAGCTTCGCCAAGTACTGAAAGCCGGTGTCGCCAGCGAATAGAACTTGCTGGTCCTCGTCGCTGAACATCGCGCCGGGTGGTCGTGTATCGCGGATCAGCTCGCTCTCGCAGTGCAGCGTGACGGTGTCGATTTCCCCCCCGCGCGCGATCTCCATCACGTCCATGTAGTCGCGCCGAAGCTCGTGCGGCGTGTCGACGAGCTGGCCGTTGTCGTCGAGCATCCCCTCGTACCGGATAACCAAGCGCCCGTAGATTTGCTCGCCCAGCGCCTCGGTCAGAATCGTGCTGTCAATACCGGAGAGCTGATAGGAGACCTTGTAGCCGGCGCCGGGCGCCTCGGTCTCTTCGACCTCGCTCATTGAACCTAGCGAGCCGATGCCGAGCCAGTCGTTACTGCCCCACGTGTAAGTGCCGACACCGCTGTGCAGGCGCAGCGTGCCAGAGGCGAATTGAAACTCGACGAACGTGATCGGACGAACGTGGCGCGCGGTTGCCGCGGTCGCGTTGGGAGAACTGAGACCGCGACTCACGCGAGGTCCTCAACGGCCGAGAACTCCAGGCTCGAAAAGCCGTCGTCGTGCTCGGTCCACTCGACATCCTTCTGATCGAGACTCGCGCGGATCAGCGGATTGCAGACGATCACGGCCGCGCCATCCGCTGGGGATGTGCGCAGCGGCGCCTCGAACTGAAAATATCCAATACCTGCTGCGTCGCTGTTCAATGGCGCGCGCGCACGCACGGCTTGGCTGGTCGTGCCCGTGATGATCTCGGCCCAATCGCCCGTCAGCAGCAGTCCGTTCGTGCTCGCCGGCAAGCCCTTGAGGTAGAGCCCGGAGCCGGTCTGGGATGTGCCCGTGGTGGCGGTCGTCGTGGTTGCTGAAAGTCGTGTCGGGACGCTCGACTGCGCGAGTGTGGCGCGCCAGGCGTAGATATTCGAAGTTCCGTCGCCGGCATAATTTCCCGTCGAGATGTTCGTGGCAAGCCCGACTCGGCACGTCACCGTCGTAGAGCTACTCGCCTTCCGGCCCACGAGTGTTACATGCCACCAACCGTTCCCGAGATCTCTCGTGACAGCCCGCGGGTTAGTGAAGTTAGCGCCACTCGATGTCGGCGTACCGATCGCGCCGGTGGTGAGATTGAAGTAGCAGATAACGGTATGCGTACCGTCGGACATTTCGATCCACGCGAAGGATCGCGCGCCGGCTTTCAGCGCGATGCTAAACGCGTAGTCGTCCGCGGCGCTTGCGACGGTTACTGCCTGGCTAACGAAGTGATAGCTGCTAGAGCCATCCTCAATAATCGAGTCTGCAGTCGACGTCGCAATTGGGTCTGTCGTTCCGGCTGATTGATCGTCAACGCTTGCACTCGTCGCGGTCCATGACGTGTCGAACTCGTCCGACTGAAGCAACAGATTCGGTCCGTTGTCGACGAGCGCGCAGCGGGCAAGGCTGGCCCATGGAACATACACGGAACTTCCGGACGTTGGTGTTATTCCCAAAATCTGAGGAGAAATGCTTGTCACATAAGGCGTATGCGCAAGCGTCATAAACGCCGGAACCGCCGTATCGGCGCCGGAGACGTAAGCCGTTCCTCCGCCAGTGCTGTCCGTCAGTCGTAGTCGAGCAGTCGAGTATCCAGGAACTCCTGGAATTACCAGAGCGCGGAAGACGTGTGGCGCGTACTGCGTGACGGTCGTCAATGTCGAACCGTGCGGCATGATCCTCGTAGTCGTCGTTTGCCCGCTCTCGAGAACTTTTCCGTGTAGTGCCCCATCGATGACGCTCAGCGATATATCCGACCCGCCGGCCCAAGTACCAATGCCGCTCGCGAAGTAGTTGTTGGAAAGGATCTCGGTCGCGGGGAACGAGCCGCGGTTGCGATAGAACGTCGGCATGTAAAAGCGCGAGCCGAAGCCGCGGCAGTTCGCGAGAAACTGCTGTGCAACCGCGCGCTTGACGCCGTCGAGGTTGTTGAACCGTGGCGTGCATACCCACTCGGAGCCCGGCCGCTCAAGCGTCCGCGAGCTCGCGACGAGCGGAGACCGCTGGCGCGTGCTGATCGTGCGCTGCTTCCAAACGTCAGTGATGCCATCGCCCTGCGGGGCGAAGTAAGGGAAGGCAATGACCGCCATCGCTAGAGCTGCCGCCGCCGGATCAAGTCTTTGACCTTCGCGACGGTCTGGCGTGACGAGTCGGCCATCGCTCGGTTCGCCATCGCAGCCGTCTCCTTAGCGTCTTCGCTGCGACCGTTGACGGTCACGCTGTTGTAGATCGTCACGTTCCCGCCGCCCGCGCCCACCGGGATCATCGACCCGGACATGCCGGGCCAGAACAGTTCCGGTTTGCCTTCGTTGACGAGGTAGGCCTTGCCCTTCTGCACGGGGCCACCGCTTGCACGGCCGCCGCCGAAGAGACCGCCGAAGAATCCCGCGACACCACCACTGGCCGGGCTGAAGATGCTCATCAGCCCTTTCGCGATCGCGCTCGAAGCGAGATCAATCGCGAGATCGCGCAGGAAGTCTTTGAACTCGAGCCGGCCCGTGCGCAGCGCGCTGGCAATGGCGGATTGCAGGCCATGCTCAATCGCGCTCGCGAGCTGCTTCTGCTCTTTCTCCGCTTCCTTGAGGCCTTTGTTGTACTGATCGAGTGCGGCGACCGCGCTGTTGAACTCCGGCGGCAGCTTCTTCAGATCCTCCGGCATCTTCGCGATCGTCGCGGACGCTTCTTTCAAACCTTCGTCCGACCACATTCGCTGCCACTGCTTGAACACGTCGGCCGTCTCCGGTAGCGCTCGAGCTCCACCGAGGACGCTGATCTCCGAGAGACCGTCGTCGGGAGCCACGCGGCGCGTCGTGATGAACGGCGTGTTGATGAGCTCCTCGTATCTGAGCTTCCTCTCCAGTTCCGCGATTCGCTCGCGCACCCTTGCTAGCCCTTGGCGATTGGCTTCGGTGTTAAAGGTGCTGCCTTCGTTCGCTCGGATGACATCCTGCAACCGCTCCAATTCGCCGCGGTCAGTTTCCTGAAGCTCATCGATCCCGAGCCCGCGGCCGATATTGTGGGCCTGGGAGATGGCGAGGGCCTTCGCCCAGTTACCAGCCGCCGAGCCAATACGCTCCCATGCGTCCGCGAGTTCGTCGGCCTGGCGCACGGTGCTGTCGTTGAAAATCCCGGTCGCGGCAGCAGCCGCGTCGTTCATTGCTTTCGCGCCCTGAGCGAATACCGGCGCCATTTTTCCGCCGACCTCGCGAGTGAAGATCGCGGCCGACAGAGCGCCTTGTTGTGCCGCGTTGTCGACCTTGCTGATGGCTTCGGCGGCGGCGTCGAAGAATTGCTCGTTCGTGCGAATCTCGCCGCTGAGGATTCGCTGCTTGAGTCCGAGCTGCTCGATCGCCTTGGCAGCAGGCCCAGCGCCGGTCGTGATGAACTGGCCGAGGCGCGTGTTCGCCGAGCGCATCGCGGCTTCGAACTCTTGAGCCTCGACGCCGTTCTGCCGAAAGACGAACGACAGCCGCTGGAACCGCTCGGCGCCGAATCCCGCAGCGCGAGCCGTCTCGCCGATCGCGTCGGCGGACTTAATCGCGCTCGCTGTGAAGTTGGCGATCTCGGCGACGCCGAAGCCAATGCCGAATACGCCAAGCGTCGTGCGTAGCGTGGCGGCCATTTTCTTGAAGCTGGCATCGGCCTTGCCTACTTGCTGTTCAGTGGACCGCGACCAGCTCCCGACGTCGGCGCCGCTCTTCTTGAGCTCTTGGCGCAGCAGATCCGAGCTGCCCTCGATTGTGACTAGCAGCCGCTCGATGGTTTCTCGATCCACGCGCTAACTCCTATCGGCCCTTCGCTGGGACGCCTCGACGATCGACATATACTCGTGGGGTGTACAGCGCCAGAACGCATCCGGCGTCCAGTTCTTGGCGTCGCAAATGTCGCCCATCAGCTGGCGGTAGGGGATTCGCTCGTCGGCTCCGTCGTCGCCGCGGCCGCGGCCTGCGCTTTTTTTCGGTTCGTGCCGCCGCTCACCATGTTGCCGACGATGCTGACGAACGCGTTGAGCAGATCGTCACTGAGCCCTTCGGCATAGATCATCTCGCCGACCTTCTCGACGTTGTAGGCGATGAGCATCGAATCGTTCCGATCGCGCCCCGCGGCCTTGATGCACTCCGTCGCGATGACGGCCAGTTCGTGCCAGGTCGGAAGCTGCTCCGAGCCTTTCATGAGGCGCGCGAACAGCGATGACGCCGCACCAAGCTGCGACTCGATGGCGTTCGCTGCAGCAAACGTCGGTAGCATCGGGTACACGCGACCGTCGAGCGTGAGACCGACCTCGCCGCGATCGGCATTGATGGCTACCTGCTCGGCCATTAGCCCACCAAGTCAACCGTCGGCGCGGTATCGCACGTGAGCTGGAACGAGAACGTCGCGTTCTCCTGATCCGGGAATGGGTCGTTGAAGTTGCCAATGTTCATCGAACCGGCGAACACGATATCGCTGCCGCTGAACGGGTCCCGTCGCATCTGCCAGTTCGCCGCGACCTGCGGGTAGACCTTCTGCAGCGCGTAGACGCGCTCGAGGCCGTTCGGGTCGGGCAAGTCTTTCTTGCCTTCGACCGTGATGGTCAGATCCTTGCGCAGCGGCTTCTTCGTCGCGAACTGACCACTGCCTTTCGACGACGTGTCGACGAAACCGGTCGACGCTTCGCGATTGGTCGACACCTCGCCCGCCACCGGGTTGTAGGTGCCGCTGCCGTTGTCCACGAACATCTTGTATTCGTGGCCGAGTTTCTTTGCCATGGTGGTTGCTGCTCCCTGTTACGAGACCGCGCCGGCCGCTTGAACGCCGCTGACGTTGACGCCGAGCTTGATGTTCGCCGTCGTGAGGCCGACGCCGACCGTCGTGACGAACTCCGTGCCGGCGATGTCGTCGACCGGGATGATCCCGCCGGCCGTTCCGAGGCAGTACTGCTTACCGACCGCCGCCGTGCCGCCGATGTTGACCGTGCCGCCCGGCTTCAAGATCTGAATCGGCTGACCGGAGCCGCCGCCGTTCAGCGCAATGCCAACGAGCTGCGCGCCCACGCCAGAACCTGCAGACGTCGCATTCGTCGCGACCTGTACCGCGCCATTCGAATCGACGTAGACAGCCTGACCGGCCGTGATCGTGGCGCCAGCGAGAAAGCCGTTGACGACTTCGCCGTCGACGCGCAGCACGTTCGCTGCGGTGACTGAAATTGCAGCCATTGCTGTGGACTCCTGTGTACGGGTGACTTAAAGAACGAACGCTTCGTATTCCATTGCCAGGTAGCCGATCCAGAGCTCGCCAGCCTCGACCTCCGGGAGATCGAGTGACGTCGCCTTGAGCGTGATCTGCCGCGCCGCGCCAATCGGAACCGGCTGGAGTCGTAGCTCGACAACCTCGGCCCACCCATCGAGGGTGTCGTCGGCGTCCTCGGCCGTCTCGGCGTTGATCGCGATCACAACGAGCACGGACAGAGTACGAGCCAGCGCGCCAGACTTGTCCGCTCGCTCGCTCGTTTCTTCGGGCGTGAGCACCGAGACCGCTGGCAGTTCGCTGGGATCAAAATTCTGCGTGCGATTCGCGAACGGCTTGAGCTCCAATCCGTCGAGCTCCAGCCCCTCAAGCCGCTCTTTGATTGCGTCGCGGATCTGCTTCCGCGGATGCGTCACTGCTCGTACACCTTCAGCACAAGGTTGAACGTCGTCTCTTCGTCATCGGGTTGAGCATCCACGACTTGGAAGTCGAACGTCCCCTCAAACTCGGCGAGCTCGCCACGGAACACGAGGTCGCCCTGCTTGGGCTCGGCGACCGCGGCGCTTGTGATCTGAATCACACGGCGCCTCGAACTGACGGCTGGGCCTCGAATCGCTTCGATCCGACTCCAGCCGCTGCTCGGGACCGCTGTAATCTCGACGGTCTGCTCGCCGTCGAAGTAGACGAAGGGCTCTCCGAGGGCGTCGACGATCGAGGCCGCGGCGTCCTCGAAGAGCTCCATGCGTGCGCTAGGTCAGCGTGTTGTTGCCCGGCGTCAGCTTGACGACCGCCGTGGTCTCGAGATTCGCGCCGGCATTCAGGGCCATGACGGCCCCGGTGATGTCGCCGGTGGCCGGTGTCGCGGCCGAGTCGTCGAACGCACCCGCCGACGTGTCCCAGATCAGTTTCTCGCCAGCCACCCACACGGCCGCCGAAACCTTCGGCACGGTGAAGCACCCTTCGACCGCGACCGGAATCACGTCGCCACTGGCCCCCGCGGCCTTCAGCGCGATACCGATGTTGTGCTTCAGCTCGACGACCGCGCCCGCGGCGATCGCGCCTCCGGCGATGTAGTCGATGACATTGCCTTCCTGGACCAGCTTCGTCGTCATAGTGCGATCACCTCAGAAGTGTTGAATACGCGCCTGCTTTTCGGTCTTACGCGCCCGCGTTGCGGTAGCCCGCGCGCCAGTCGATCGCCGCGATGCCGTAGTCGAGACGGACCTTCATGTTCATCGCGTCCGTCATGAACTCGACTTCCTCGTCGATGAACGGCTCTTCGATGCCGTCCAAGAACGCGACCTCGAACGCTTCCGCGTCGGCCGGATCGGCGAACAGATACCAGGGGTTGCCGGTCAGGTACGGGCTCGAGACGACCTCGAGGTTCATCTGCGCCTGCACGTAGTTCTTCTTGTTGGCGTTGGAGCTTGCGACGTCGGTCAACGAGTTGACCGTCTCCCACGCGATCTGCTTCTTGCCGGGAGCGCAAAGCAGGACGCGCGGCTGAATCATCACGAAGTCCTGCAGGCTCTTATCCTTCTGGGCCATCATCGCCGCCTCGCCGACCGCGATCGACGCGACGCTGATCGCCGTGCCGGAGCTGGTCAGATTGGCGTGACCGCCCGCGGTCGTGATTGCGGTCGCGTTGAAGAACGCGCCCGTATCCGACATCGTCGGGCCGGCGCCGGAAGCGCTGGTCAGAAGCGTGTACACGTCCGACTCGACGGTGCGCGCAGCGGCTCGCCCCATCTTCCGGGAGTTGTCGACGAACGCGCCGAGGTCGTCGTTCACGACCATCTCGCGGCTCATCTGCAGGAATCGGCCCTTCGTGATGGCCGTGATGGTTTCGCGCTCTTCGGACATCGTCCCTTGCTTGTACTCACCGCCCTCGACCTTGGTCAGCAGGCTGGAGAACGAGCCGAGCGTGTGGCGGCTGGCAGTCTTGAAGTCCGACACCGAGCCCTTCTTGCACCACCGATTCCACGTGACCGGCGCGAGGGTGTAGGCGTTGCGCAGCACCTTGCCGGCCGTGTTGGCCAGCAAGAGCGGGAAGTCGCTCGAGGTGTGCGACGCCATGATCTTCCGCGCGATCCCGTCTTTCGTCAGGCCGCGGGTCGAGACTCCCTGCCGAGCGAGCACAGTCTCGGCGAGATCGCATAGCGATCGGCCGTAGAACTCGTTACCGGCTTCGCGCTTCTCGGCGCCCGCGCGCATCAGCAACGCCTGCGTCGCGCCCGCGACGAACTTGGTGCGCTCGTCCTCGCCGGGCATCACGCTACCGGAGCCGGAGTTGATGCGGGGCTTGTTCTTGGGATCGGAAAGCCAGGCCAGAATGGCCGCATTGCCGGCGGCCACATCGACGGACGCAGCCACGATCTGCGCGACTGCGTCATCGGGCAGGCCGTGCTGTCGGCCGGCCGCTTGGATCGTGACGATGCGAGTGCGATCGGCCGCGAGCGCTTCGCGAACGGCTCCTGCGACATCGGGCACTTGGCCGAGCGCCGGCGCCTGTGCGGGAGGCGTCCTCGGCTTCGTCGCCTCGAACTTGTGGCCGTCGGCCTCGGCGAGCGGACGAAGTTCCTTGGTGCTCGAGCCGAGCACGTCGGCGAACGCGCGCACCTGAGCAAGCGTCGGGAACGCCTTGCCCTCGAGAACCTTGTTGACGTCGTCGACGGTCATCTCGGACTGAACGGCGAGGTCGTCGATCACGTCCTCCTTCGTCGTGTCGGCCTTGACGAGAGCCGCGATCAACGCGAGCAGCTTGGCTGCGAACTTCATGGTCTTGCCTCCTTGGGCAGATGGACGTGCGGTGATTCGTTTCGCGAGCGCGGCGGCAGGAAGAGCCGGGAGCCGCGCCTGTGCGGGCGCGAGAATTTCATCGATGAAGCCGGCCTTGAGCGCTTCAGTGGCGTTCATCCACGTTCCGGCGCCGCCGTCTTTGCCCATCATTTCGAGGATCTGAGCCTCGCTATAGGGTGTCCGGCGCGCGTAGATCCCGGCCATGCTTTCGCCGTACTTGTCGAGCTGATCGGCTGCGGCGCGCAGATCGTCGGCATTGCCGACTACGCCGCCGCCCCAGGGGTCGTGCAGCATGAACAGACCGTCTTCGGCCATGCTGATCTTGTCGCCGGCCATCGCAATCGCAGACGCCATCGACGCGGCCACGCCGACTATCTCGACGTGCACCTTCGCCTTATGCGTGCGCAGTGCGTGATAAATCGCGAGCCCGTCGTTGACGAGCCCGCCATCGCTGTTGATGACGAGCTGGATCGTGTCGACGTCGCCGAGGTTCTTGACCGCGTCGAGAAATGCCTGCGTCGTGAGTTCGCCGTCGCCGACCATGCCGACGACGCGGAGCTCGCCGCTCTTGCCGGCTGCCGCGCGGATATCAATCTGTTTACGCTTGCCCACGAGCGCACGGTGCCCGCCAAGCGCCATGTTCCTCAAACGATTCCCGAAAGTTTTCGGGAAACGCGCCGTTGCCCACCACTCCTCGAGCGCCGCAGCGTCAGCACGGATGGTCCACCGCTCACGGTCCGCTCGAATTGGGCCGCGGTTTTGCTCGGCCAACCGGTAAACCTGCTTGGTCGATACGGCGATACCGGCGAGCCGTGACAGTTCCGCGGCAATCGCTTGGGCGCCGACAAGATCACTCATTGAAGCCACCCTCTCTCGGTGCCGGCGGCGGATCGGCCTCGTCCGGCGGATCGCCCGTCGGCGGCATTGCAAGCCCACCGCCCGTGCGCGCCTGCGTCAGGCCCGCAGCGCTGACCTTGCGCGGATCGGAATCGAGCACGATGCCTCTCGCGTCGAGCATCTCGTTCGTCTCCTCGATCTCGTCGAGCAGCTCGTCGACGTCCATGCCGCGCTCGGCCGCGACCTGCGGCAGCGTTTTTTGACCTGATCGCATGGCGTCCCGCAGCGCCGTGACTTCCTCATGCGGCGAGATCATTTCGACGGGCGGCGCACTGTGCCGCACCGTCACGCCTTTCGTGTCGGCGCCCGCCAGGGCGGCGGCTTCGAGCCACCAGCGAATGAGGACGTCGCAGCCCTGCGGCACGAACGTATGGGACCGCCAGCGCTTGACGTTGCGCTCGAACTCGAGCCGACCCATGCGGCCGGACGTGAAGTTGACGCCCTGCAAGTCGCCGGTCATCGCTTCGTGACTGACGCCGAGCCCTGCGGCCAGGGCGTGCAGCGAAACGCTCGCGTAGTCCTTGTAGTCCGTGATCGGCGGGGGCGTACCGAACGTGATCGTCGAGCCGTTCGATGCGCGGTACCACGACCCGGGCTCGATGTTTTCCAGTTCGTCCGCCGTGGAGGTGGCCGATGCCGGCCCGGAGCTGATCGGATCAGTCTTCACGCCGACGAAGCAAGCCGCGATCTTCTGCCGCAGCAGTTGCGCCTCTTCGTAGTCGGAAAAATCGGCAATGCGCAGCATGATGGGCGCGAGCCAGGGGATTCCGCGAACCTGGCCCGGCCGCTCGATCCGGTAGATGTGCGCCACGTCGCGCGCATCGATCGCGATGCTCGTCGTGCTCCGGACCCACGAGCCGCCCGGATGATCTTCGAACATCCAGTACTTCGACCGCCGGCCGTTGGCGTCGAACTCGACTCCCTGGATGATCCGGCCTCCCGTCTTCGTACGGCCCGTATCGCGGCTTGAATCGAGATAATCGGCCTCGAGGACTTGGAACCGCACGGGTACATCGCCAGCACTGCGATCCCATACCCGATGCACCAACGACTCACCGCCCTGCACGGTCGTCGCGCCGAAGAGGGCCTGAAGCCCGTAGTAGTCGAGTTGATCGCAGTAGTCAGTCCGCGGCGTGTCGAGAGTCGCGCGCGCGAGCTCGTCGAGATCGACCGCGCGCTCGCCTTTGCGTCTGAAGCGCGGGATCAACCCCTCGCCAAACACGTTGGAGACGATTGCCTCACAGCCGCGCCGCGCGTGCGGGTTGTTTCGGATCAGGTCGAGCGACCCGCCGCGGAGCGTAGCGCCCTTGCGTCCGGTGATGACGTCCGCCGATGCTAGCGATCGACGAATGCTCGATCCGCGGCGGCCGATGTCCGCCCCGTCGTAGTAGCCCTTCGCCTTCTCCATCGCCGCGATCTGCAGTCTGGCGGTCGCGCGCCGAGCGCCGTGCGTGGGCGAAAGCCACGTCACGAACCGGTCGAGTCGATTCAGCACTGCACACCTTTCCCGAACTTCGTCTGGATGATTCGGGACGCGCCTTCCTGGCCGAGCATCTTCCGGACGTATTCGATGCGCTGCACGAGTTCGTCGAAGCTCTGAAACTCGACCGTGCGGCCGTCAGCGAACGTCACGCGCTTCGTGCCGTTCGCGAGCGCCTTCTCGAGTTTGTCCAGATCGCTTTGCGTCATCGAGATCCTCGTGCCCGCTGGCGCGGTGTTGATAGGAAACCGCCGCTCTTGCGCGGCGGCGGCGGCGGCGGCGGAGTCTTTGGTGCGATGCCCTGCTGCGCTCGGATGACTTGCCAGTCCGCTTCCGTCCAGCGGCTCATTCCGAATTTCTCGGCGACCGCGTGCGCGTAAACGCGGCAATCGAGGGCCTCGTTCCGGTCCCTCTTCTTGACCCACTCCTGAACCGGGAAGCCCTTCTTGTCGATCTTCGTCACGAGATGCTCGGCGACGAGCTGCTCGATGACCTCGGCGTCGACCTTCGGCAAGTGCACGAAGCCGGCCGGATACGGTTGACCGTCGAGCGGCACCGCCTGGCGCAGGAAGCCGTAAAACTCTTGCTTGATCAGCGCGCCGCCGACCGGCCACATCATCACGCCGGCCGGCTTGCCGTTGATCAGGCGATCCGACAACGTCGGTGCGCCGAGCATCGCGGTCCAGTTTTTGTGATGGTCGCCGCGGACGACCATGACGCGCGGATCCGCCACCGTGCGCGCCCAATCGAGCACCGCTTCGGTCGCATAGTTCGAGTCGATGCCAAGGCCGGCGAGCTGAAACTGCACGCCGCCGGCGCCGTTCCATGACTCGCCGAGCATCGTCGTCAGCGGTGCGAACGTCGCCTTGTTGAACGGATCGCCCTCGAGCACGCGATGCTCGACGAGCCAGCTCTCTTTCCCCGGGCCGAACGCCCAGACGTAACCCTCCAGCCGGTTCGCTTGCACGTCGACGCCGGCGGCGATGAACGCGGCGCCCTCCGGCACGCGGCCGATCGGATAGTCCTCGCGGCGCTCATAGAGCCGTTCCCACTCCGGCGCCTCGCCCTTCTCTTGCCAGGTTTGAGCGAGCGCCTGATTGACGAAGACCTTCAGCTTCGCCGTCGATCGCTGCGCCTTCGTCCACTCCTGCGCGAGCTGCCCGAAGGACGGATCCCAACCGTTGGGCGTATACAGCGAGTTGAGCCGATACGATCGGGTTTCGCCGTCGCCCTCGGCCGTCGGCCGCCATTCGCCGGCGAGCAGGATCGCCGTCTTGTGCTGATCGAGAATCGCTCGAGCGCACGACACGCAGAGATATACCGCCTTCCGCGGCTGCCCCTCGGGCCATCGGAGCTGCGCCCACTCGAGGGCCTGCATTGCGTTGCAGTGCGGACACGGGACGAAGTACAGCCGCCGGTCGCCGAGCAAGTAGTAATGCTCGACGCGGCTCGTGCCCTTGATCAGCGGCGTGCTGACGATGTACTGCTTGGCGCGAGCTCCGAAAGTCGCTGTGCGTTTCAACGCGATATCGAGCGGATCGCCTTCGCCGTCGACGTCGTGCGGATATGCGTCGACCTCGTCGCACATCAGGAACCGCGCATCGAGCATGCGCAGCGTCATCGCGCTCGCCGCGTTCGCGACCATGAAGACGCACGCGTCGAAGACCTTCGAGAAGCGAGCGCTCGGCCCTCTGCCCTGGCGTTGGCGATCGCGTATTCGCGGCGTGCCCTCGATCAGCGGGTTGATCTTCTGATCGACGTAGCGCTTCGCCGGGCCCTCGCCTGGTGACACGAGCATGAACGGCCCGGGCGCGTTGTCGATGACGTACCCGAGGAAGTTGTTGCCGCCCTCGGATCCGCCAATACGCGAAGGCTTCATGAACACGACGCGCTTCACTGGCGAGAGAATCGACAGCGAGTCCATGATCTCGCGCATGTACGGCGTCCGGTCCGTGCGATACCGGCCCGGCTCCGACGCTCCTACGCCGGAAAGCATTCGATACCGATCCGCCCACTCCGACACCATGATCGGATCGGGTGGCGTCAGCGCGCGCTGAAACGCTTCGCGGACGACCTCGAGCGTCCGCTCGTGCATGAGGTTCACAGGCTACCGGCGATCTCTTTGAGCTCGAGCCGGATGTGCTTCTCGAGCGCGGCCGATACCGGACCAACTTCGACGCCGAGCTCGCCGGCGATCTCGTGAGCTCGTCGAGCGGCCATCGTCGCAAGCGTGTCCTGAATCAGCCGGCCGATCCGCGTCGCCTCGTTGCGCGCAACGCTGGCGTCGACAAGCCGGCCCTCTTCCTCGGCGACCTCGAGCTCGTGCCCGCGCATCAGCGCGTGTTGCTTGCGAAGCTCGATGTCAGCGAGCGTCACCTCGCTGCCGCCAGCCTCCTTGATGACCGCCGGCTTCTTCTCGACCGCGAATTTCCCGAGCTTTTTCGCCTTGAGGTTGCGATCGCTGGCCCGGACGTCGACGTCGCCGCCGCGGCCGCACTTGACTAGGCCCTTGTCCTTCCAGCGCTTCGCGGTCGACCGGTCAACGCCGTGCCGATCGGCGAACTGTGCTAGGTTCACGTTGCGTTGCGGAAATTTCAGGGTTCACAAAATCGCGAAGCCCCGCGGCTGCGCACC
>Ga0315910_10003342_pt1 | contig 13678 bp, 14 predicted proteins | sample EdamamesoilMG_FD_204470 | JGI IMG/M metagenome (GOLD analysis project Ga0315910, IMG submission 204470) | Garden soil microbial communities collected in Santa Monica, California, United States - Edamame soil | ecosystem: Environmental > Terrestrial > Soil > Garden | place: USA: California...
CAAAGCTTATAAAACTTTTGGTGGGGTGCGATTTGAAATAGACACATTAGTGCTTGGACTCAACCAGGTGCTCGAAGTGGTGAAAGAAAATCCGGAAGCATATGTGGAATTGAAACGCGCAAAAACCAATTACAATACCGCAGGCGTCTTAGGTTTTACAGGAGGTATTTTAATAGCATTACCGTTGGCAAGTGCCATTGCCGGTGGTTCACCCGAATGGGGATTAGCTGCAGGTGGCACTGCTTTAATCCTAGCCTCTATTCATTTTACTCACGCTTATCGTTCGCATGCCATGCAGGCATTGGATATATATAATAGCAAATTCAAATCATCGAGGATTAAGCCTGAGTTTCAGTTTTATGGTAGAGGGGCACGATTGATTCTTCGCTTCTAACTAGGGAGGTAAGGATGGTAAACCTGGAAAAGATCCTCAGCAATTTGCTCTCTTATAACAAGATCACCTCGAAACATGGGTGCAGGTATTCCCTTACCAAAGGAACGGGAAGAAGTAAAAATTCTTGCTTCATCCCACAATCCCGATTCGATGAATAATGAAAGTGTCAGGCTTCCTCCTTCTACAATTACTGATTGAATTTTTTCTTTATGTAGCCAGTTCACTACGAGTTGTAGAAAATGCTGCTCACCTAATCGCACCAGTTTGAGATTCGGATGCTCCTCATGTTTAAGTACATTAAAACAAATAGTTGGCACGGATCGGTCAAATAAATTAAGACGATCGCTAAGACGTAAAAAGCGATCCATCACCAGGCGAATGGGATTTCTACCACTCCAATTGCGAACCGTAAGATTTGGATTATCGTGTGCTGCCGTTTTTGTCCCCACTAACACTGCATCTTCTTCACTTCGCCATTTGTGCACCAATTGTCGGGAGAATTCGCTACTTATCCATCTGGATTCATAATTACTATGTGCAACAAATCCATCACTGGTTTGGGCCCATTTTAAAATGATGTATGGACGTTGCTTTTCGTGGTAGGTGAAAAAACGTTTATTCAATTCGCGACCTTCTTTCTCCAACACACCAGACACCACCTCAATGCCAGCTGCTTTCAATTTATTAATTCCTTCACCTGCCACCAATGGATTTGTATCGAGGTTGGAAATCACCACTTTCTTCACTCCGTGTTGTATCAACATATCGGAACAAGGTGGTGTCTTTCCAAAATGCGAACAGGGCTCGAGGTTAACGTATACCGTGCTACCCTTCAGCTGAGGTTTATCCGATACACTGTCCACCGCATTCACTTCAGCGTGGGCCTCACCATACTTCTTATGCCATCCTTCACCAAGCACTTCACCATCCTTCACAATCACACAACCCACCCTTGGATTGGGACTCACCGCACCCACTCCCATCAAGGCCAGCTCAAAAGTACGTTGAATCAAAAGTTCATCAGGTGTCATGAGGAATTAGTAACATTGCAAAGATCATTTTCGCAATGACCAATTCCAAAGAACTTTTCAACGAACTCGTTAGCCGCGTTCGCATTAACGAGGATAAATCCGAAATACAGAGTATTATTTACTTGTTACTGGAGAAAAAGTTAAAGCTGACCAAAACGGAAATACTAGCCAACAAGGAGATAATGTCGGTGGATCCATCTTCTTTCGATTCATTTATCGAACAAATCAATTCAAACAAGCCCATTCAATACGTTCTGGGAGAAGCTTCCTTTTATGGTCGCTCATTCACCGTAAATTCTTCTGTGCTTATTCCCAGGCCAGAAACGGAGTTACTAATACACGAAATTGTCTCTCACTACAAATCGAAAGCATCGAAAATTTTAGACATAGCCACAGGAAGTGGTTGCATCGCGATTTCACTTGCTTTAGAAATAGGTCACTCAACGGTTCACGCAACGGACGTCAGCAAAAGCGCCATTGAAGTTGCCCGTCAAAATGCAAATGCAGTAGGTGCCGTTGTAATCTTACACGAACACAATATTCTCAAAGAAAAAATTTCATTTGGCCAATTCGATTTAATTGTAAGCAACCCTCCTTACATCTCTCAGCAGGAAAAAGAAACTATGAAGAGCAATGTCCTGGATCACGAGCCGCATCTTGCATTGTTCGCTCCTCCCGAAGATCCCTTGGCCTTTTATAAATCAATTGCATCAAAAAGTAAGAAAGCACTTTTGCCCGGTGGCTCCGTGTGGGTCGAAATCAATGAGCATTTTGGAGATGAAGTGGCTCGTATTTTCAATGAAGAAAGTTATCATACCATTAGAGTAATTAAAGACCTTGATCAAAAAGACAGGATTGTAACGGCATCAATATGAGTAATCCTATTTTGCTTTTGCATGGTGCATTGGGTTCAAGCTCGCAGTTTGGGCTCCTGAAAAAATTATTAGAAAAGAAAGGTTCCACCGTCTATTCCATGGATTTTTCAGGTCATAGCGGTGAAGCATTTTCAACCTCTGGGTTTGGCATTGAAGTATTTGCCGAGGATGTCCTCCAATATCTCAACAAAGTAAAATTGGAAACGGTCAACATTTTTGGATATAGCATGGGCGGATATGTTGCCTTGTGGTTAGCGAGTCAATATCCCCAAAGAGTCAATTACATTACCACACTCGGAACTAAATTTGATTGGAGTCCGGAATCGGCCGCCAGGGAAATAAAGAAAATGGATCCGGAAAAAATTATTGAAAAGATACCAGCCTTTGCCCGTCTCCTTGAGCATCGACATGCTCCTAATGATTGGAAAAAATTAATGGGTGAGACATCTCGCATGATGGTTGGGTTGGGGAAAAAACCATTACTCACGGAAAACATCTTCTCGACAATAATTCACAAAGCCAACTTGCTATTAGGTGATCAGGATGATATGGCCGATAGAAATTATTCGGAACAAGTGGCCAACCAATTGGGTAATGGAAAATTCCATTTACTGGAAAATACTCCGCACCCAATCGAAAACGTAAACATTGAAATGTTAGTGGACTTTATTCTAAACTAACTTAACTCCTCTCCCACCCAGAAGGTTTGAGTTGATTTCAAACTGACCATTCCATCTTCAGTTGTCCGATAATAACCTGTCTTGAGTTCTGGAAATTCTGATCGCACCTCTTCCGGCAATAAGTTAAGTAATGCATTGGCCGGCAACCATTTTTCGTAATGACCATTTCGTATGCAGCTCCAAAGTTTGTTGGCTACAAATGCTTCTGTGTCAAGTTGCGAGTAAGTGGCTACTCTTTTCAGATCATCAGTAGTCTTCAACAAGCAATTAACTGCATTCGCTTTGGAGGCTGCAAGAAAATAAATGGCAGTTGCCAACGGATCTTCTCCCGGATTGAAGGATATCAATTTTACAGGAGCTTGATCTATCAATCTATCTTGCCATTTAGCCAATTCATTGAGCGGAGCAATGACTACGTCTACTTTAATTCCCCAGGAAATAACGGTATCCGCTTCATTGGAAAGCACCACCACCGTTGGCATCCACTCCAATAATTCCTGGATTTTTTCAAATGAAATTGCGTGCGCATCGGCTATGAGCAAAGCTGGCTCCTGGTTTTCGCGCACGATGTGATGACTGGACATTATTGTTCAATGAAGCAAACTGAACCCCCTACCCATGTTTTATCTTTATTGAATTTCACACCAATCATCTCTCCACGACTTAGGCGTGCCAGATTGGTGATGAGTTCCGGGCGTGGCGCACCTTCATCCCACAAAAACAATAAACGTATTTCTGTTTTCACCAAACCATCCGGAGCCTGAATCACCGGTTCATAGTGAACTTTGCGTTGCAATAAATAATTCTTGCGCTCCTGATTCGGAATGCCGAGAATGTCGTTCTCTATAACATTAAAAATTACTCCGCTGCCTGAAAAAGAGAACAAAGGCTTAAGTACATAATTTTCAAGATCTTCTGGCAGCGAAGAGAAATCATTTAAGAATTTGCATGCCGGCACCGAATCACTTTGCAGAAAGGGCATTGTGTATTTGCTGATGTAGAAAAACCAGTTGGGATGACCTGCCCACTCTACTTCAACGTCTTCGGTTAGGTAAAATTGTGATTTCAAGTCCGGCCTGCCCAACAGCTCATCGAAGATGACCCGATTGTAAATACGATGCACAGGCACTTCTACACCCTTCCTTGTATAAAATATTTTTTTGTTTCGGATTATTAAATCACCGATGTGCACCGGTTCAATACCTAAGTGCTGTTTCGTGACCAGGAAATCGATATACGTATTTTGTTTAACCGGATCAATCTCCAAAAGAATCACATTCTCTGGATGGTGTTTACCAACAATCGCTTTCTTCAAACGCTTCCAATACTCCTCAGAGGTTTCACCAAAGTGAAATCCAAATTGATTGGGAATCTGATAATGCTCCTTAAATTTATTGCCTAGAAAGTCCTGATATCCAAACAACGATGGAAAGCCTTGCATTTCAATAAGGCGTGGAACCAACTCATTGCTTCCATTTTCTGTACACACCGCAAAATCCAACGCAAGAAATAATGTATGATCATTTTCATTCGGCACGTTCAATTGCTTTGGTATAGCACCCGCCATCAATGATTTGAAATCAGGTCGCGCTACAAAATCCACAATTTCATTTGCCGCCTTGAGCAGTTTATCCCTGAAATCCTTACTTACAAATACCGGACTTTCGGCTACCCGAAATGGAATTTTATAATTATACTGACGATCCAGGTCATCTAAAAAAACACGATACTTCTGTGGAGAGAACTGCTGATTGAATAATTGCCTGGCAGAAGGAATCATACAAGTGAACTTAATCGATGACGTATAGCCATCGTTAAAAAGCGCGGTATTACGGTCGCATACGTCAGCATGATCTTGTCAGGATCATTGAGATGATCGAGCATCTCCCAATATTTTTTTTCACCGTGTTTCTCAATCACGATTTCTTTCTTGTCATCACGCTGCAAATACATACTCATACCTTCCGCATCGGCCTCCGGATGGAATTGCACTCCAATGAACGCTTCATCAAAACGAATGGCCATAATGGCTCTTTTCAGTTCAACATGAGGTCGGTCCTTTTCAATGCATAACACAGCTCCACCGCCCGCTTCTATTTTTTCAACATTCGCATCTATAATCTGATAATCACGAGAATCAACTGCCCACATCGGATTATCCAACGGCTGAAACAATGGATCGCTATTCCCTTCCAATGTCTTGTGCACCGGCATCACACCAAATGATGTCGATTTTCTTTTTGTCACAACGCCAAAGCCATAATAGCGGCAAAAAATCTGAAAGCTGTGGCAAATCAATAACACATGCTTTTTCTGATCCGGGTGCTGCTGATTAAAGACTTTGATATCATCCATCAATCCAAAATACCTGAGTTCCCACAAGCTTCCTGCGCTTTCTAATGGACTCCCTGGTCCGCCCGAAGAGATAAATACATCAAAACTAAGATCTGCTACCTCGGCCTTCTGGCGCACATCAAAAAACTGACATTGCACTTCCAAAAGGCAACTCGCTTCAAGCTCTTTGATCAATTGGCGAATGCCGCGCATACCTTCATTGGCTGTACCCTCGTAGAGGTCAAGAATGGCAATTCGTATTTGATTATCTGAATACAACGTCTGCAAATTAAATTACTTAATCCTGCAAAGTTAAATACCTTCTATTGTTTCACTCAATATATAATCCACAACTTTTTCAAGGCTTCCCGTCTGCTGATAGACGGCCAATTGCCTATCGGCACCGGTTCCATTTTCCAATATTTTGTGTACATATTTGAGTGCATCACGACTTCCCAGTTCATCCACCACGTCATCAATAAAATCCAGCAACTCAAGGATCAACACCCGCGTATCCAGTTCTTCCTGTTTTCCGAAATCAATTAACTTTCCATCGAGGCCGTAGCGAGATGCACGCCATTTATTTTCGTTGATTAATGCACGGGTGTACATAATAAAACTCATGTTTTGCAAGCGCAGCTTATAAAGCTTCACCACCAATGCCTGGAATATAGCCGTGATGGCGATCGTTTCCTCAACACGCATTGGTACGTCACAAATTCTGAATTCGATGGTATCAAAAAACGGATGCACACGCACATCCCACCAAATCTTCTTCGCATTGTCAATGCATTTGGTTTGAATGAGCAGGTTCACATAGTTTTTAAAATCGTCCCAGTTTTCAAACCGATCCGGAATACCGGTGCGTGGAAATTTATCAAACACCTTTGTGCGAAATGATTTGAAGCCCGTGTTACGACCTTCCCAAAAAGGTGAATTGCACGACAAGGCATACACATGGGGCAAAAAATACCGGATCGTATTCTGAATGTGGATCGCCATGTTTTTATTATTGATACCCACATGCACATGCAATCCAAAAATCAAATTGGATCTGGCAGCCTCCTGCATCTCTTGCACAATTTCATCATACCGCGGATTGGGCGTAATCAATTGCTTACTCCAATGTGAAAATGGGTGTGTGCCCGAAGCGCCAATACGAAGATTCAATGAGCCTGCTATGTCCGACACTACTTTTCTTAAACTACGAATTTCTTCATGGGCCTGATTAACATCTTTGCATATACCAGTTCCCACCTCCACAACAGCCTGATGCATTTCTGCTTTCACACTATCATTGGTTATGTGGGATGCCAATTCCACTATTTTCTGATCATGAGAGGTTAACTCGCGCGTAAGGGGGTCAACCACCATATACTCCTCTTCAACTCCCAGTGTAAATTTTTCCATAAAGAAATTAGTGCAGTTTTTTAGGCGCTTTTGGCTTAGCTACTTTTTTAACCGGGGTTTTAGGAGCTGGCTGAATATTCCCACCTACTGCATTCGTTACGAAAGTCCCCCAGGTAAGATTGTCTTTTCCTGGCTGCTGTTCTTGTGCGCGTTCCACTGCTATGCGAGCCGATGTTTCAACTACCCAGTCAAAATTTTCCTGGCCGACAGAATTAATATCTGCATCGGGTGCAGGATTGCAAAAGTCAATGGCATACGGAATACCATCTCGAACCGCCATCTCTACGGTGTTAAAATCATAACCCAATGCGTTGCAGAGTTCTAACACATAATCATTTACTTTCTTTAATAACTTCTCTGAGGCAGGACCATTGGCACTTTGATATCTCAGGTGATGAGGATTGCGTGGCTCATACTGCATGATGCGCACGTGCTTACGACCCAAACAGTAACAACGGAAATAATCATCAAAAATAATTTCTTCCTGTAGCATCATTACCAACTGTGCGGTTTCACTGTATGCTTTGAAGAAATCATCCTGGTTGTTTAGTTTATAAACACTCTTCCAGCCACCGCCTGAGTGTGGCTTCATATAAGCCGGCCAACCAATGTGAGCAAATATCTTTTCCCAACTTAGTGGAAACTTCAGGTTGCTGAAGGATGCTTCTCCTGTATCGGTGGGGCGTTCGTGTGATGGAAGCAATACGGTTTTAGGCACCGGTACCCCCAACTTCACAGCAAGTGCATTGTTAAAAAATTTCTCATCAGCACTCCACCAGAATGGATTGTTGATCACCGCTGTACCCGATATGGCAGCGTTTTTAAGGAAGGCGCGATAGAAAGGAACATCCTGCGAAATGCGATCAATGATCACAGCAAAATCAGAAGGTGCACCTTGTTGCACCATATCAACTAAAACAGGCTCTGCTTTTACATCTTTCAAACCCATTTTATTCACCCGCTCAACAAATGCCTCAGGGAAAGAGCGCTCCATGCCGTGTAGTATTCCAATCTTTTTCATAACATGTAATTAATTTTGATTTTTAATACCAATCACAATTTCTTGAAATTTTGAAGTCTCAGTCAGGTGAGGATTATGTGCAGAATCGTCAAACCAATATAGTTTTTTTTCTTTGCAAACCACTTTCTGATAATAAGATTCTGCCAATGAATAATGGGTTTGATAATCATTTCTTCCAATCAGAAAGTAAACTGGACAATGAAGTACAGGAGCCTGTTCAGCTAAATCTGTTTGAGACGCTTCGTTGAACAAATTCAACCAGGTTGTTGCCCACTGATCAACCCGAGGTCTCATAGGCAACGTAGAGTTTTGAAGTTTGCTCAACCATTTACGGTGGTAGAATAATTGCTCTCCGTTCTGGAAAGGAATTGTCACTTTATCAAGTTCCGCAAGAGCCTCTGCGTTGCTATCCTGATTAGCTCTTACCTTCAACGCCAATAACGAAAGTCGTTCGCTTTCCAATTGTTTGATCATTGGGCTAATGGCAAAATAACCGAACAATAAATCAGGCCTTTGCATAGCCACGCGCAGACCCAGATAACCTCCCCATGAATGCCCCATCAGGTAGACCTTATCTCTCGAATACCTTGATCGCAGATAATTAATTATGGCTATTGCATCGGTTATGAAAAGCGCCACTGTAAGTGCTTCTTTAGATTTATTTAACAAAACAGTTTGTCCACTTTCACGCTGATCCCAATGAACCACCACAAATTGTTTCTGCAATTCGCTGGTAAACCGATCCGCATAGCCAATCACGGAGTTACCGGGTCCACCATGCAAAAAAAGCAGCAACGGTGCCTGGTCATTTTCACCTTGAAGTTTTATCCATTGCTTTATGCCATTGATCTTTACCGCCCTGCTCTCGTTAATTCTTTTTCCTGACACTTGCACGGGAAACAGTAAAATCAGGATAAATAAAAAACGTATCATCATGCTCACCTGATCAACGACAAATAATGAGGAAACATTTGTCGCCACACAGGCCAGTCATGCTCTGCATCCTGGCGTATATCCAGCCAATGATTGATTCCTTTGTTTCTCAAAATTTCTGCCATACGTTCGTTGGCATTCCAGCACATGTCACGTGTGCCTGTGCCCAACACCACAAACATGTCATGATAAAATTGATTCTGTGCGTTGGGTAAAAAATCCATGGGATTGTTAAAGTACACATTGTCATCATAGTATCCATCTACCTGATCGCGTATGTCAAATGCAGCGCCCATGTTGAATACATACTTCACTACTTCTGGATGCTTGAATGCAAAATTGGTAGCATGATAGCCACCAAAACTACAGCCTGCGGTAGCGATACGTCCCACACCAGTTTCCCGCTGCGCCAAGGGAACTAATTCATGCAATAGCATCTGGTCATACCAATGGTGATTTTTTGCTCGATCGGCCGGATGAATATTTGTGTTGTACCAGCTCAATTCATCAATACCATCCACACAATAAATTTTTACGAGACCTTCATCCAGAAACCAATTCACGCTATCGATGAGTTTAAAATCCTTATTCTCATAAAAATGCCCCTTGGAAGTAGGAAATAATATAACCGGATATCCACGAGTGCCAAATGCAAGTACTTCAATGTCGCGGCTCAGACTGGGCGAATACCATTTATGATAATGTTCGTAAGGCATACAGATTCAATTTATAAACTTCTATTTTTACGGTTCAAAACTCAAATAAAAGCTTCAGGTTCTGTATCAATTTATATAAAAAATTAGTCTCCTTGCCACTTTCACATCATTATCAACTGGAAAAATTATCGGATATAAGTTCTAAGATACTGGGTCGTGATACCCGGGTGGATATTTTTCTTCCCTTTCAGTATGAAAAATCAAATAAACGTTATCCGCTACTCATTTTGAATGATGGTCAGGATGCTGAAGCGATTCAACTTAAAAAGACGCTTGAAAAACTTACTCTCAATAAAGAGATTGCTGATGTAATCGTAGTGGGCGTGCATGCTGGTGATCGAATGCAGGAATACGGTGTTGCCAGTCAGAAAGACTTTAAGGGAAGAGGATCAAAGGCAAAAGAATATTCACGTTTCATTACTACCGAACTTGTTCCCTACCTTCACTATCAATATTCCATTTCAAAATCAGTAAAAGAGAATGTGATTGCCGGTTTCTCCCTGGGTGGGCTTTCCGCCATGGACATAGCCTGGCAACATGCTGATAAGTTTGGCAAAGTGGGTGCATTCAGTGGATCATTCTGGTGGCGCAAGCGAGATGCGAATAGCCGCCTTTATTCAGAATACCGCGATCGCATCATTCACCAGGTAGTGCGCAATGGAAGGTTCAAAGCAGGTTTACAGTTTTGGTTTCAAACTGGCCAAAAAGATGAACAAAATGATCGCAATAAAAATGGTGTGATTGACTCCATTGATGATACCCTTGATTTAATTGTTGAGCTAACAAAAAAAGGATACCGCCCCTTTCACGACATACACTATCTTGAAATGCCAAATGGCGAACACAATCTTAAAACATGGGGTGAAGCTTTCCCTTCTTTTTTAAAGTGGGCTTTCCCCATCACTGGAAAATGACAATTGAAACAACCCGATTATTCTTGAGGCCCTTTCAACTGGAAGATGCAACGGGCATATTTTTGTTAAATAGCGATCCTGAAGTAATTAAATATACCGGTGATCCTCCCTTTGATTCAATAGATCATGCCCGTGATTTTATCATCAACTATTCCAATTATGAGCAGCATGGGTATGGTCGAATGTCTGTATTATTAAAATCAACTAATGAATACATGGGTTGGTGTGGTTTAAGTTTTAACGAAGCTACTAAAGAAACAGATATTGGATTTCGACTCCTGCAAAACCATTGGAACAAGGGTTATGCTACCGAAGCAGCTGATGCCTGTTTAAATTATGGGTTTCAATCAGGATTGGATAAAATTATCGGACGGGCAGTAAAAGAAAACGCTGCATCCATACAAGTATTAAAAAAAGTTGGAATGAAATTCGATCATGAATTTTTTGCCCATGGCTTTATCTGCGAACAATATTATATAAAATCAAATGACCAAAATTGACACCATTATTTTCGACTTAGGCGCTGTGCTTATTGACTGGAATCCCAGACACTTGTATCGTAAAATTTATAAAACTGAAGATGAGATCACCTGGTTTCTTGAAAACATCTGTACACACGAGTGGAATGAAAAGCAGGATGCCGGACGTTCTTTTGAAGAAGCAACGGATGAACTACTTAAGAAATTTCCGGAGCATGAGTTTGCCATCAGGGCATGGTATGATCGCTGGCAGGAAACCATGAATGGCCCCATACAGGGAACGGTCGATATACTTAAAGAGATCAGGGATTCTAAGAAATTCAGATTGTATGCACTCACCAACTGGTCCGCACAAACCTTTCCATGGGCACTTAAGCAATTTGAATTCCTGCATTGGTTTGAGGGCATTGTCGTTTCTGGTCATGAAAAAACACGCAAGCCATTTCCTGAATTTTTCCAGATACTTTTCGATCGATACCAGGTAAACCCATCTAATGGATTGTTCATCGATGACAGTCTGCGCAACATCGAAGGTGCTAAAGCAGTTGGGTTACCGGGCATTTGGTTTCAATCACCCGATCAACTGAAAAATGATTTGCAAGGGATGGGGATTTTGCCTTAAAGGAATAATATTTATTTCTTCGATTCGAAATTATAATTCTAAAAAATAAAGATTATTGTACTCAATACTTTTAAGTAAAAAAATGAACCGTTCAATTATTTCAATTCTCTTCATCATGTTCATTTACTCTTCATCTTTTGCTCAGCTGGAGGTAAGTGAAGGAACTAATGGGAAACTTGGTTTTAAAAACAGCGAGGATAGCTGGGTTATTCAACCTCAATATGATGATGCATACTATTGGAATAGCTTCGGGTTTTGTGCTTTCGTAAAATTAAATGGCAAATGGGGCGCCATTGATACCTTAGGAAAAACCGTATTGCCCTTTGAATACCAACTGATTTACAAAAACAATGATGAGTTTAGTGAATCTGACTATTCTTTCCGGAAAGGTAAAGTTCTCGTGCTGGAGACAGGTGTTGAAATGGTTTGTAAAGTAATGAAGAATAATCGCTATGGATTAGCCAGTCTGGCTACTGGCAAAGTAGTGATCGAGTCTATTTTCGATAACAATCTAACTTTCCGGGATTTCTATAATGAATCAACCTCCACAAACTTTATGTATGCCATCGGCAGCATAAATGGGAAATGGGGCAGCATCGACATTCAGGGGAAAACAATCATTCCGTTCGAATACGACAAAATATTTACTCCTCAAGAAGAATATAATGATCTCATTGGCCAAGCCAAGGTGATTAAAAATAAGCGGTATGGATTGGTGAGCTTGCAAACTGGCAAAGTAACTACAGCGCCTGTTTATGACCGGGATTTTTCTTTTGAAGAAACCATGTGGGGCATGACTGCCATCGCTTATAAAAACAAGAAAGCAGGAATGCTCAACTCAAAGGGTGTTGAATTTGTACCCTGCAAGTACGATGGCGGCAAGAAACCTTTTGTGGATCTGGATTACGACTATTTTATGCTGGCACGACAAAATAGTAAAGTCGGTGTGATTGACACGGCCGGGCGTGAAGTGGTGGCCTGCCAATACGATGATATTAAAATATCAGATGCTATGGGCGAAGTATTCGAAATCAAGAAAAATGGAAAGTACGGATTGTGTGGTTTTGATGGTAAAGAAATCATTGCTCCACTTTACGATAAAACGTTTTATTTCGAGGGAGAATATAGTTTAGTGAACTTCAAAGGAAAATACGGAGTAATTAATAAAAAAGGAGAAACCGTTGTGCCTTTCACATATGCAAAAGAAGAGGATGCATCAGCAGAAATGATGAAGCTCTACGACAACTAACTCTTCTTAAAACTCAACACGCACGCTTCAATAATATCACAGCATTCATGAATCTGATCTTCGGTGATCACCAGAGGTGGCGCCAACCGAATGATATTTCCGTGGGTGGGTTTAGCTAATAAACCATGTTCTGCAAACTTAAGGCAAAGGTTCCATGCTGTTTCACTTTGATCCGTATCATTAATCACAATGGCATTGAGTAACCCCTTGCCCCGCACCAGGGTAATCAAGTCAGTTTTGGTTATCAACTCATTCATGCGATCGCGAAACACAACCCCTAATTTCTCGGCATTAACGGCAAGTTTTTCATCTTTCACCACCTTCAATGCCTCCACCACCACGGTAGCTGCTAATGGATTACCCCCGAATGTTGAACCATGTTCACCTGGTTTAATAACCAACATAATTTCATCATCGGCTAACACCACCGAAACTGGCAAAACACCCCCTGAAAGTGCTTTCCCTAAAATCAATAAATCAGGACGCACATTTTCATGATCTGAAGCCAGCATCTTGCCTGTTCGCGCTATGCCGGTTTGAATTTCGTCCATCATCAATAATACCTGGTACTTCTTACATAATTCCGATGCCGCTTTCAGATATCCTTCTTTCGGAACGTACACACCAGCTTCACCTTGAATCGGTTCAATCCAAAGGCCACATACATTCGGGTTACTCAATGCTTTTTCAAGCGCTTCGGTATTATCGTAATCCACAATTTCAAAGCCCGGCATAAACGGGCCAAAGCCCTTTCGCGCTGATGCATCGGTAGACGCTGAAATAATAGTAGTAGTTCTTCCGTGAAAATTTTTCTTTACTGCTACAATTACGGCTTCGTTATCCGCAATTCCTTTTTTAGTATAACCCCACTTGCGTGCCAACTTGATCGCTGTTTCATTGGCCTCAGCCCCACTGTTCATAAACAATGCCTTATCGTAACCAAATGTGTTGCACACATACTTTTCAGCAACACCCAGCTTATCGTTATAGAATGCGCGCGAAGTGAGTGTCAACTCTTTG
>Ga0315910_10003343_pt1 | contig 13673 bp, 13 predicted proteins | sample EdamamesoilMG_FD_204470 | JGI IMG/M metagenome (GOLD analysis project Ga0315910, IMG submission 204470) | Garden soil microbial communities collected in Santa Monica, California, United States - Edamame soil | ecosystem: Environmental > Terrestrial > Soil > Garden | place: USA: California...
TCCAACCCCTGTGCTTCATCGGCAAGTCTTGCCAGATCCCGGTCGTCGAGCAGGCCGACCGAGGCAGTGCCCTGCAGTAGCGCGGAGCCCTCGTCGTCGAGATAGGCCTGGCGGAGCTGGAAGGGCCTGCCGCATTGATCGACGAGCGCCGCACCCTCGAAATGGACCACCAGCGGCGTATAGGCAAGTGCTACGAACACGCGCTGCGGGCCGTTCTGGAAGTACCAGCAGCCGCGCGCGTCGGGCTGGTAGTTGCGGCCGATGAACTCGCGCAGGGCGCGGTTGCCGATCTTTTCAAACGAAGGAGTCGCACTCGTGCTCCGGATCAAAAAATTTCCGCGCCGGTCCAGGGACAGCCAGCCGTACACGTCCGGGACATCCGGCCATTTCGCCATGCTGCGCAGAACGATGTCGTCCATGGCGCGGGCCATACTACACTTCGCTCCGAAATGGCCGAGCCGATGCTCTATTGGGAGGATTTCCCCGTGGGAGAAACCATGGACATGGGCTCCCACACGTTCACCGAGGCGGACATCATCGCCTTCGCGCGCCAGTTCGATCCGCAGCCCTTCCACGTGGACCCGCAAGCGGCGAAGAGCTCCTTCTTCAAGGGGCTGATCGCCAGCGGCTGGCACACCTGCTCGATCGCGATGCGCCTGATGGTGGACAAGTACGTGTCGCGCTCGGCGAGCCTGGGCTCGCCGGGGCTGGACAACATCCGCTGGCTGGCGCCGGTGCGCGCCGGCGACACCATCGCCTACCGGCGCACGACCACGGCGGCGCGGCCTTCGGAGAGCAAGCCCGGCATCGGCCTGGTGCATTCGCGCTGGGAAGCGGTCAACCAGCGCGGCGAAACGGTGATGACCATGGAAGGCTGGGGCATGTTCCGCCGCCGGCCGGCCTAGCGCAGCGCTTCGACGCGGTAGACGCTCATCGCCAGGCGCGCGAAGCGGTAGGCGAGCCAGATGCGCAGCTTCAGGCGGCCGCCGAGGCGCTGCCAGTAGTTCGCCGGCACCGCGCGCGCTTCGTTCTCGATCGCCTCGTGCAGGCTCAACCGCAGCGCTGCAGCGAAGTCCTTGTCATCGACGAATACGTTGGCCTCGCGCGCGAGGCCGAGGCTGAACGGGTCGATGTTCGAGGAACCGACGGTCGCCACGCGGCCGTCGAAGACCGCGACCTTGGCGTGCAGTTCGCTGCGGTAGTACTCGTGGATGCGCACACCGGCCTCCAGCAGGCTGCGATAGAGCGCGCGCGAGGCGTAGAACAGCAGCGGATGCGCGGATTTCCCCTGCAGCAGCAGCGTCACCACGACCTTGCGCCGCGCCGCGCGCATCAGCGCCTGGCGAAAACGCCGTGTAGGAAAAAAATAGGCGTTCGCGATGATCACTTCCGAACGTGCGGCGTCGATCTGTTCCAGATAGGCATTTTCGATGTCACGCCGGTGGCGCAGGCTGTCGCGCAGTACCAGTGCCGCGCTCTGGCCGTCGCCGGAACCCTGTGCGGAATACGGCGCGGCACGCGCGCTTCGCACGGCGCTCAGCGCAAGGCCCGGCCAGCGCTGGCCAAGCGTGGCCCAGGCCACGAGCGACCAGAGTCGCGCAGCTTCGACGCGCACCCGCAGGGCGAGCGGACCATCGATGCGTGCCGCGTAGTCGTAGCGCGGCAGCGAAACATCCGGCGTGTCGAAATCATCGATGATATTGATGCCGCCGACGAACGCGACGGCGGCGTCCACGCAGGCAAGCTTGCGGTGCATGCGGCGCAGGCGCGCACGCTGCTTCCAGAACGGCCAGGGACTCACTTCCGGACGGAACACAAGCACCTCGGCGCCGGCTTCGGCGAGCATGCGCCGGAACCGTGGCGCGAAATCCTTCGCGCCATAGCCGTCGATCAGCAGGTGCGTGGCGACGCCGCGCGAGGCCGCGCGCGCAAGCGCGTCGGTCACCAGGCTGCCGGTCTCGTCGTCGGCGTAGATGTAGCTCTCGAGAAACACTTCGGTCCTGGCCGCATCGATCGCAGCGACCAGCGCCGGGAAAAACTCCTCGCCGTTCCTGAGAAGTGCGAGCCGGTTGCCCGCGAGGAACTCAGGCACGCTCCAGCTCCGTGCTCACCGCAAGGTGGTCCGACAAGCGCGACCAGGGAGGCCCGCGATGCACGCCGGAGCTCAGCACGCGGAAGCCCCGCACATAGATGCGGTCCAGGTGGAACAGCGGCAGCATGCTCGGAAAGGTCCGGCCGTGCCGTCCGCCCGCGGCCACCGATACCTCCGTCATGCCGAGGCTCTTTTCCAGGATCGTGCTGGCGCGCTGGCGCCAGTCGTTGAAATCTCCCGCGACGATGATCGGCAGGCGCTTGTCGGCGAGCTCTTCCAGGCGCGCCGCGATCGCGTCCAGCTGCCGCCGCCTCCCACGCTCGTGCAGCGACAAGTGCACGCACAGGCAATGCAGGTTGCGCTTCCAGCCCGGCACCGAGACCACGGTATGCAGGAGGCCCCGCCGCTCGAAGCGGTGGTCGGAAACATCCTCGTTCTCCTGCGACACGATGGGAAAGCGCGACAGCAGCGCGTTGCCGTAATGCCCATGCTGGTGCACGCGGTTGCGCCCGTAGGCGTGCTCGAGCTCTTCGCCGGCGAGGAACTCGTGCTGGCCTTCGACGGGCCAGGTCGCGTAGCGCAATGCGTGGCGCTGGTTCAGCCCTGCCACTTCCTGCAGGAACACCAGGTCGGGCTGCAGCGCGCGCAGCCCTTCGCGCAGATCATGGATCACGACGCGCCGGTTGAAGTGCGACAGGCCCTTGTGGATATTCAGCGTGACGACGCGCAGCATCGGGCTCAGTCCAGGTTGAAACGGAAGCGCTTTTCGAGCAGGTCGGGGTCGTCGAAATGGCGGCGACCGACGAACGCGGTCGCCTGCCGGCCCCATTGCCGCATCGCGCCGGCCGAAACGATACCCGATGGCCAGAGCAGGCTGCGCTCGGGCCGCTCGCTGCCAGGCACCAGGCCGTCGGCGCCGAACGCACTGGCGCGTCCGCCGTCGAGCCGCGGCAGGGAACGCAAGGCGCCGTAGGGGCGAAAATCGTAGCGCGCCAGACTGTCGCTGCCTCGCACCACCGAGACCTTCTCCAGGTAGTGCGTGCCGCTCGCGATGCGCAGCAGCGGGCGCTCGGTCTCGGCCATGTCCGGCAGCGACTGCGGGGAGAACATCCACTCCTCCAGGCCTCCCGGCGCCGGCAGCGCCTGCGCGCGCGGCGTCGGAAAGAACAGGTGGTAGCAGCCGCAGGGATGGATGCTGTCATACAGCAGCGGCGCGCCGTCGGGCGCGAGGGTCACGCGCCAGGTGATGCCGTCCAGCTTGCCGGCGAAAATGTCGCCGTCTGAAATTGGTGGCCTCTCTGGAAACCAGACGGTGTAGACCAGCTGCAGCAGCACGCGGTCACGGTAGCGCGTCCATGCCGGGTGTACATAGACCACCTGAACCGCGCCGTCGACTTCCGGCACTGGACTACCGCGTCGCCAGCGCAGCGCGCCGATGCGGTCGTAATCCGCCTGTACCGCGATTTCGAAACTGGGCGCATAGGCGGCGAAAAGCGTCTGCAGTTCCGCCTCCTCGGGCTGCGGAATGCCGAGCGGATTGGCTGCGGCGTGCTCGAGTATCCGCGCCACACGCGCGCGCGACACCCCTTCCGCCAGAGGCGGCGCGAGGCGCAACAGGTTCGCACCCGGCGGCAGCGCCGGTTCAGCAAGGAACGTCCGCCGCGTTTCCTCCTCGTAGCGGCGCACGCCCGCGGCAAGGAAAAACCGGCTGATCGGATACAGGCCGAGGATGCGGTACAGCACACGGTAGTCATCCGGGACCGCGGCGCGCTGAAGCAGCCCCTGCCGGGACTCGGGTCGCGCAAGATCGATATCGCGCAGCAAATGCGCGCAACGCTGCGTGCGCTCCAGCGCCATGCGTTGTCCGCCGGAATCCGCAATGTCGCGCAGGTCGGTTACCGGTCCTGCCGGCAGGTTCATGATTTCATAGCGCCGCGCCTCGGCATCGAGCGCAAGCATGCGCTCGGCAAGCGCGCGCAGAACCGCGTCGTTGGCCGCGGCTGCCGGGCGCAACGATGCGAGCAGCCGGTTCGCGCGCAGGTAGGGGAATCCCGCCACGCGCGCGTCCTGCGCGTCTCGCACGCCGGCCGCGTCGATGCGCGCATCGAGCGCCTGGAACCATCCGGCGCACTCGCGCACCTGCGGCGCGGACGATTCAAGATGGCCGCTGAAAGGCGCCTCCAGCGTGGCGCAGCCGCAGCCCAGTGCGGCTGCAGTGGCGGCAACTGTCAGCGCCCGCATGGCGCGGACGGATCGTCCGCCGCGGCCCCAAGAATGCGGATGGCATCGCGATTCGACCACGAGAAACACTTCTCCGCGGCCTCCTTCCAGGACAGCCATAGGCTCGCCGTGTGTTCTGCCGGCGCCAGCACCACCGGCACCCGTGCCGGCAGCGCCAGGCTGAATACGTGCTCGGTATTATGAATCGTCCCGGGAACGAAACGATGGCGCCACTCGGGGAAGATCTCGAAGCTGTAGGCAAGCGGCCAGCGCCGGTAGGCCCGCGGCGATGCCTCGATGCCGGTTTCCTCCAGCACCTCGCGCCGGGCTGCTTCCTCGGCCGGCTCGTCCATGCGGTCCAGCGATCCGGTCACCGACTGCCAGAATCCAGGGCGCGCCGCGCGTTCCAGCAGCAGCACTTCGCGTGCCTCCGTGTGCACGACCACCAGCACCGAAACCGGGAGCTTATGCATCAATTTTTTTCGCGATAGAGCGCTGGCAACGCTTTCTTGCCGCCGATCAGGATGGCGAAGAACGGCTTTCCTTCGCTCGCCCACTGCGGCGCCACCGATTCGAGAATTTCAATGAGCATGTCTCGCTCTTCGGCCGGCAAGCACTCCGCGTCATCGAAAACAAGGACATGGCCGTGGGATTCGAGCCACGACAAATCGCCGAGGCAATCCTTGAGCGCATCCCAATTGCGGCCGAACCAGTCCGGAAACTGAAGCGCGCTCGAGATGCGGTTGAGCAACGCATCCTTCCCCGTGACGCCATGCAGTTCAATGCTCGTTACGCGCAGATTGCTGCCCCGAGCCGCATCCACGATATCGTTCGCGATGGCAGCTCGATACACGCCGGACCTGGACGCATCGCTCAGCCGCTGCAGGAGCTTGCTCATGGCGCTATTCCAGGATGCGCTTGAAGCTGCGGTAATGGTCGTCCGTGTAGTACAGCGTACCATCACGGCCCGCGACGATGCGGCGTGCCCCGCGCGTGCGCTCGCCGGGCGTTTTCACGGTGAATTCACGATACCAACCGCGCTCGCTGACCGGCAGGCGCTTTTCCCGGTTGCCGAATACGGCGCCGTCGCGCTCGTAGGGATACGGCCCTCCTTTTCTGATCAGGGCAATGACCTCGATGGCTTCTTTGGGAAGCTGCTTCTTGTCTATTTCGCTTCCAGAAAAACAAAATGCGCTGAAGGAAACGACAAACGCCAGCAGCCCGGCGGCAAACCTCACTGCGGCGCGGTGTTCCGCAGGCGGATGTGCAGGTCGCGCAACTGGCGCTCGGTGACCGCCGAGGGCGCGCCGGTCACGAGGTCCTGCCCGCGCTGCGTTTTCGGGAACGCGATCACGTCGCGGATCGCCTCCGCGCCGGCCATCAGCGTCACCAGCCGATCGAAACCAAAGGCAATGCCGCCGTGCGGCGGCGCGCCGTACTGCAGCGCCTGCAGCAGGAAGCCGAACTTCGCCTGCTGGTCCTCAGGCGAAATTTTCAGGGCCCGGAACACCTGTTGCTGCACTTCCTGGCGGTGGATCCGCACCGAACCGCCGGCGATTTCCCAGCCGTTCAGCACCATGTCGTAGGCCTTGGCGTAGGCCCTGGCCTGGTCGGTCTCGATGAAGACCTCGTGCCCGTCCTTGGGACTGGTGAACGGATGGTGGCGCGCCTTCCACTCCTTCGATTCATCGTCGTACTCGAACATCGGGAAGTCCACCACCCACAGCGGACGCCAGCCCTTATCGGCGAGGCCGCGGTCGTGGCCGACCTTCAGGCGCAACGCGCCCAGGTGGGCATTGCAGGCGTCGGCCTTGTCCGCGCCGAAGAAAATCAGGTCGCCGTCCTTCGCGCCGGTGCGGCCGAGAATTTCCTGCAAGGCCTTCGCGTGCAGGTTCTTGACGATCGGCGACTGCAGGCCCTCGGCGCCCCTGGCCATCTCGTTGACCTTGATCCAGGCGAGGCCCTTCGCGCCCAGCCCGCGCAGATATTCGGTATAGGCGTCGATCTCGCTGCGCGATATCGCCGCGCCACCCGGCACGCACAGCGCCACGACGCGGCCGCCCGCGGCATTGGCGGGCCCGGAGAAGACCTTGAAGTCCACGTCCTTCATCACGTCGGTGAGTTCGGCCAGCTTGAGCGCGATGCGCAGGTCCGGCTTGTCGACGCCGTAGTCGCGCATCGCGTCTTCGTAGGTCATGATGGGGAATGGATCGGGCAGCGCCACGCCCAGCACTTCCTTGAACATGTGGCGCGCCAGCGCTTCCATCAGCTTGCGGATGTCCTGCTCGCCGAGGAAGGACGTCTCGATGTCGATCTGCGTGAATTCCGGCTGCCGGTCGGCGCGCAGGTCCTCGTCGCGGAAGCACTTGACGATCTGGTAGTAGCGGTCGAAGCCGGCGATCATCAGCAGCTGCTTGAACAGCTGCGGGCTCTGCGGCAGCGCGTAGAACTGGCCGTCGTTGATGCGCGATGGCACCAGGAACTCGCGCGCGCCCTCGGGCGTCGACTTGTAGAGCACCGGGGTCTCGACGTCGATGAAGCCGTGGCCGTCGAGGAAGCCGCGCGCCGCCTTTGCAGTGGCGTGGCGCATGCGCAGGTTCCTCTGCATCACGTCGCGCCGCAGATCGAGAATGCGGTGCTCCAGGCGCACCGTTTCGGAAAGATTGTCGTCGTCCAGCTGGAACGGCGGGGTCAGGGACGGATTGAGGATCTCGACCTCGTGCGCCAGCACCTCGACTTCGCCCGAGCGCAGGTTCGGATTGACGGTGCCCGCCGGCCGCGCGCGCACCACACCCGTCACGCGCAGGACGAATTCATTGCGCACGCCCTCGGCCAGCTTGAAGGCCTCGGCCCGGTCCGGATCGCACACCACCTGCGCCAAGCCCTCGCGGTCGCGCAGGTCGATGAAGATCACCCCGCCGTGGTCGCGGCGGCGGTGCGCCCAGCCGGCGATGCTGACGCGCTGACCGATCAGCGCGGCGCCCAGCTCCCCGCAATAGTGGGTTCGCATGCTCACGCGCCGGCTCCCGCGCTCGTCACTTGCCGTTCATCCTGCCGCCCGGCGGGACCACGCCCATCGAGATGATGTATTTCAGCGCCGCGTCCACGCTCATGTCGAGCTCGATCACGTCCTTGCGCGCCACCACCACGAAATAGCCGCCAGTCGGATTGGGCGTGGTCGGTACGTAGACACTGATGAAATCGCCCTGCAGGTGGTTGACGAGGTCGCCGCCCGGCCTCCCCGTGAGGAAAGCAACGGTCCACATGCCCGGCTGCGGCCATTGCACCAGCAGCGCCTTCCTGAATGCCTGCCCGCTGGAGGAAAACAGAGTGTCGGAGATCTGCTTGACGCTCGAATAGATCGAGTTCACCACCGGGATGCGGTGCAGGATCTCGTGCCAGAAGTGCACCAGGCGCGCGCCGAGCAGGTTAGTCGCGAACAGGCCGGTCAGGAAAACGATCACCAGTGTCATCACCACGCCCATGCCCGGCACGTGCAGGCCCAGCCAGTTCTCGGTCTGGAACTCGCGCGGCAGCAGCAGCAGCGTCTGGTCGAGCACATCCACGATGAGCTTCAACACCCACAGCGTGATGACCAGCGGGATCCAGATCAACAACCCGGTGATGAGGTATTTTTTCATCGGCTATAAACAAAAAGGCCCGGCGCAGAGCCGGGCCAGGTGCTTGGCCCCTTGACGATCAACTCGTGGTGCTGGCCGGTGCCTTCTTTTCCGGCTTGGCTTCTGTCTTGGTTTCGGCCTTCGTCTCGGACTTCGACTCGGTCTTCGTTTCCGCCTTCGCGTCGGCCCTGGCTTCCGGCTTTGCGTCGGATTTCTCTTCCGTTGATTTCTTGCCGCCCTTGAAGTCGGTCGCGTACCAGCCCGAGCCTTTCAGCTGGAAGCCCGCAGCGGTCAACTGCTTGGCGTACTTCTTCTTGCCGCACGCGGGGCACTTGGTCAGCGCCGCTTCGGAAAGTTTCTGCAGGTGGTCTTCCTGGTGCCCGCAGGCCGCGCACAGGTATTCGTAGATCGGCATGGCGTGGGTCGTGTCCCGCGTTCAAGTTCCTGAATTGGCGCGGATTATACCGCCTATGGCAGGTCGGGCCCCGCTCAGAATGGAATGTCGTCTTCCATGTCGTCGAACTTGCCGGCCGGCTTCTTGGCGGCGGGCTTGGCCGACGCGCCGCTTTTCGGCGCCGCATCGCCGTCGGGCTCGCCACGGGGCTCGCCCGCTCCCGCCCTCGAACCCAGCATCTGCATGCGATCGGCGCGGATCTCGGTGCTGTAGCGGTCCTTGCCGGTTTCCTTGTCCTGGTACTTGCGGGTGCGCAACTGACCCTCGATGTAGACCTGCGAGCCCTTCTTCAGGTATTCGCCGGCCACTTCCGCCAGACGGCCGAAAAAGGAGATGCGGTGCCACTCGGTCGCTTCCTTCTTCTCCCCGCTCGCCTTGTCCTTCCACGTCTCGGTGGTCGCGACGCTGATGTTCGTCACCGCTTCGCCGCTCGGCAGGTAGCGCGTCTCGGGGTCTCGCCCCAGGTTGCCCACGATGATTACTTTGTTAACGGATGCCATCACAATCCCCTTGGTCGGATACTGTATGAATATACAACGCCTAGCCGCCGCGCGGGTTGACCGCGGGGTCCACCGCAGCCGCCCCCGCACGCTGGGGAGCCCGCATCCCGGCCGCGAGCGCAAGCCAGACCAGCACTGCCACGGCGCTCACGCCAAACACCTGGCCCGGGCCGTACTGGCTGGCGATCATGCCGCCCGCCAGCCCGCCGAAGAAAAGGCCCAGCGTCTGGGCGGTGTTATACACCCCGATCGCGGTCCCGCGGGCACGCGCCGGCGCGATGCGCGACACCAGCGACGGCAGGATTGCCTCCAGGATGTTGAAAGCAACGAAAAAGGCGAATAGCAGGCCCGCCATGGCCACGACGTCGCGCCCGGCGACCACCATCCCCGCAAGCACCAGCGCGAGCAAGGCGACCGAGCCCACCAGGACCGGCTTGGGGCGGTTGCGGCGGTCGGCATACAGAATGGGGGGCACCATCACCGCGAACGACGCGAGCACCACTGGCAGGTAAAGCCTCCAGTGGTCCGCGAGCGCAAGGCCGGCCGCCACCAGCATCGGCGGAACCACGACAAAGAGTGCCATCTGCACCATGTGCAGCGCGAAGATGCCGAAATTGAGGCGCAGCAGTTCGGGGCTGAGCGCCTCGGCCAGCCCGGCGATGCCCGGCGCCGGCCGCGGCGTGGGCGGCGCGTCCGGGACGACGAAAGCGACAATCCCGATCGCCGCAAGCGACAACAGGCCGATGATCACGAACAATCCGCCCATGCCGATCGAGCGGTAGAGCACCGGCGCGGCGACCAGCGAGAGCGCGAAACTCGCGCCGATCATCGAACCGATCATCGCCATCACCTTCGTGCGGTGCTGCTCGCTCGACAGGTCGGCCGCCAGCGCCACCACCACCGAGGAGATCGCGCCCGCGCCCTGCAGCGCGCGCCCGGCGATCGCCGTCCAGATATCGCCCGCCGTCGCGGCGAGGAAACTGCCGGCGGCGAAAATCACGAGGCCCGCGTAAATCACCGGCTTGCGGCCCCAACGGTCCGAGGCCATGCCGAACGGGATCTGCAGGATGGCCTGCGTCAGGCCGTAGGCGCCCAACGCAAGGCCAACCAGCACCAGGTCGCCGCCGCCCGCGTACTGCGGCGCGTGCACGGCGAACACCGGCAGGATGAAAAACAGCCCCAGCATGCGCAGGCCGAAGATCGCCGACAGGCTGGCGCCGGCGCGCAGTTCGACTCGCGTCATGCGCTCGGCGCTGCGCGTCATCGGTACGGGTTGCATGGAAGGCTGGAGTGAGGCAGGGCGAAGAGGCTATAGTAGCGGGTTTCCCCTCGCGAAAATCGCACTTGCAAAAATCGCCGTGACGAACCAAATCCGAATTCGCGGCGCGCGCACGCACAACCTCAAGAACATCAACCTTGAGCTGCCGCGCGAAAAACTGGTGGTGATCACCGGGCTGTCGGGCTCCGGCAAGTCCTCGCTCGCCTTCGACACGCTCTACGCCGAGGGCCAGCGCCGCTACGTCGAGTCGCTGTCGGCCTACGCGCGCCAGTTCCTCGAACTCATGGAAAAGCCCGATGTCGACCTGATCGAGGGCCTGTCGCCGGCGATCGCCATCGAGCAGAAGGCGGCCAGCCACAATCCGCGCTCCACCGTGGGCACCGTCACCGAGATCCACGACTACCTGCGCCTTTTGTACGCGCGCGTCGGCACGCCCTACTGCCCCGATCACGCCATCGCGCTGCAGGCGCAGACGGTGACGCAGATGGTGGACCAGGTGCTCGCCCTGCCCGAGGAAACCCGGCTGATGATCCTCGCGCCGGTAGTGGCGGGCCGCAAAGGCGAACAGGCCGAGCTGCTCGAAGAACTGCGCGCGCAGGGTTTCACGCGCGTGCGCGTGGACGGCAAGGTGCATGAACTGGAAAGCGCGCCGCGGCTGTCGCGAACCGCGAAGCACACGATCGAGGTGGTGGTCGACCGGCTGCGCGTGAAGGCGGAGGCGAAGCAGCGCCTGGCCGAATCCTTCGAGACTGCGTTGCGACATGCGGATGGGAAGGTCGTTGTTTTCGACATTGAAAATAAAAAAGAAACGCTGTTCTCGTCAAAATTTTCCTGCCCGAAATGCGACTACGCGCTCGCCGAACTCGAACCGCGCCTGTTTTCGTTCAACAACCCGATGGGCGCCTGCCCGGCCTGCGACGGCCTGGGCTCGGTGGAGTTCTTCGACGCGCGCCGCGTGGTGGCGCATCCGAACCTGAGCCTCGCCAGCGGGGCCATCAAGGGCTGGGACCGGCGCAACCACTTCTTCTATTCCATGCTCGCCTCGCTCGCGGCCCACTACGGCTTCGACGTGGAGGCGCCCTGGGAAATCCTCGACGATGCGACGCAGAAGCTGATCCTGTACGGCTCGGGCAAGGAAAAAATCGCCTTCCACTACGCCACCGAGCGCGGCCGCAACCAGGTGCGCGAGCACGCCTTCGAGGGGGTGATCCCGAACCTCGAGCGCCGCTTCCGCGAAACCGAATCGGTGGTGGTGCGCGAGGAACTCGCGAAGTTCCGCAATACGCAGTCCTGCCCGGCCTGCGCCGGCACGCGCCTGCGGCGCGAGGCGCGCCACGTCAAGATGGAGGGGCGCGCGATCTACGAGGTTTCTGCGCTGCCATTGCGCCTTTGCAAGGAGTTTTTCTCCTCGCTTAGGCTCGAAGGAGCAAAACAACAGATCGCCGAGCGCATCGTGCGCGAAATCGCCAACCGGCTGGAATTCCTCGTCAACGTCGGGCTGGACTACCTCGCCCTTGACCGCGCCGCCGGCTCGCTCTCGGGCGGCGAATCGCAGCGCATCCGCCTCGCGTCGCAGATCGGCTCGGGCCTCACCGGCGTCATGTACGTGCTGGACGAGCCCTCCATCGGCCTGCACCAGCGCGACAACGCGCGCCTGATCGAGACGCTCAAGCACCTGCGCGACCTCGGCAACAGCGTGGTGGTGGTCGAGCACGACGAGGAAGCGATCCGCGCGGCGGATTACGTCGTCGACATGGGACCGGGCGCCGGCCGCGCCGGCGGCGAGATCGTCGCCGAAGGCACGCCGGCGCAGATCCTCGCTTCACCCGATTCGCTCACCGGCAAGTACCTCGCGCACGCGATCTCCATCCGCGTGCCGCGCCTGCGCAACCGGCCGGGCTCGAAAACGCTCACGGTGCGCGAAGCGAGCGGCAACAACCTGAAGAAGGCGACGCTGGCGCTGCCGGTGGGCCTGTTCGTCTGCGTCACCGGGGTCTCGGGCTCGGGCAAGTCGACCCTCGTCAACGACACCATGTACGCGGCGGTGGCGCGCCATCTCTACGGCTCTCAGGCCGAGCCCGCGCCGCACGACTCGATCTCGGGCCTGGAGCACTTCGACAAGGTGGTGAGCGTCGACCAGAGCCCGATTGGCCGCACGCCGCGCTCGAATCCGGCCACCTACACCGGCCTGTTTACGCCGATCCGCGAGCTCTTCGCCGGTGTGCCGGAGGCGCGCGTGCGCGGCTACGATCCGGGGCGCTTCTCCTTCAACGTCAAGGGCGGGCGCTGCGAGGCCTGCCAGGGCGACGGCGTCACCAAGGTGGCAATGCATTTCCTGCCGGACATCTACGTTGCCTGCGACGTCTGCCACGGCAAGCGCTACAACCGCGAGACGCTGGAGATCAAGTACAAGGCGCGCAGCATCCACGAGGTGCTGCAGCTCACGGTCGCCGAGGCGGTGGAATTCTTTTCCGCGGTGCCGGCGATCCGCAAGAAGCTGGAGACGCTGTCGGAAGTCGGCCTCGCCTACATCCAGCTCGGGCAGGCGGCGACCACGCTCTCCGGCGGCGAGGCGCAGCGCGTGAAGCTTTCGCTCGAGCTCTCCAAGCGCGATACGGGACGCACGCTCTACATCCTGGACGAGCCCACCACCGGCCTGCACTTCCACGACATCCAGCTGCTGCTCAACGTCCTGCACCGGCTGCGCGACGCCGGCAACACGGTCGTCGTCATCGAACACAACCTGGATGTGATCAAGACCGCCGACTGGGTGATCGACCTGGGACCCGAGGGCGGCGACGGCGGCGGGCGCATCGTCGCCGCCGGGACGCCGGAGCAGGTGGCCGCCGTGCCGCAAAGCCATACGGGTCAGGCGCTTGCGAGGGTATTGACAAATACGAACGTTCGTCCTATTATCTCGCCCCATGAGCCACCCGAACAGAGCGACGAAGGGGGAGCGCACCCGCGCGGCGATTCTCGACGCCGGGTTCCACATCGTCAGCAAGGCCGGTCTTGAAGGCCTGACGATCGGCACGTTGGCGGAAGCCACGGGCATGTCGAAGTCGGGCCTGTTCGCGCATTTCGGCTCGCGCGAGGAACTGATCCTCGCAGTGATGGACCGCGGCCAGCAGGAATTCCTCAAGCTGGTCGTCAACCCCGCGCTCGCCCGGCCGCGCGGGCTGCCGCGCCTGAAGGCGCTTTTCGTCGACTGGCTCGGCTGGACCGAATCGGCCGACCTGCCCGGCGGCTGCCCGATGATCGGCGGCGCGATCGAATTCGACGACAAGCCCGGCGTGGTGCGCGATGCGCTCGCCGCCGGCCAGCGCGCATGGATCGACACGCTGACGCGCGCCACGCGCCAGGCGATCGAGCAGGGCCAGCTCGCCGCCGACACCGACCCGGAGCAGATTTCCTTCGAATTGTTCGGCATCGCGCTGGTGGTGCACCACCACCGGCGCCTGCTCGGCTACGACAAGGCGCGCTCGCGCGCGCTTGCCGCGTTCGACGC
>Ga0315910_10003344_pt1 | contig 13673 bp, 8 predicted proteins | sample EdamamesoilMG_FD_204470 | JGI IMG/M metagenome (GOLD analysis project Ga0315910, IMG submission 204470) | Garden soil microbial communities collected in Santa Monica, California, United States - Edamame soil | ecosystem: Environmental > Terrestrial > Soil > Garden | place: USA: California...
CCGCGTCACCCACCGGTGCGCTGGAAGACCGAACTGACCACCGAGTCGCGGAGGACCCGGAGCCCCAAGGAGGTCCGCTCCATGAGCTGACTCGAACTCCGTGAGGCTCTGCATTCTCTGCGCCTCGGTGGTCCTTCCGAAGGCCGGCGCGAGCGCTACTCGCCCCCGAAGCACAGCAGCGCCTCGGTCGAGCGCACGTAGACGCGCCCGTGGGCCAGGGCCGGCGTGGCCCAGATCGCGGCCTCCTCGAGGGCGTGCGTGGCGAGCACCTGCCAGTCGGCCTGCGCGCGCAGGACGGTCAGGAGCCCGCCGAAGCTCGCGAGGTACAGCTTGCCGTCGGCGGCGACGGGCGAGGCGTAGTAGGAGTCGGGCTCGCCCACGCGATCCTGCTTGACCAGCGCGCCGTCGGCGAGCGCGAGCGACGAGACGAGGCCGCCCTCGCCCACCAGGAACAGCGTCTCGCCCACCACGATCGGCGAGCCGAGGCCGCCCAGCGTGCGCCGGTCGTCCACCAGCCAGGCGAGGCGCGCGGCGACGTCGCCGCTCCCTCCCAGGCCGAGCGCGAACAGTCCGCCCTGGCGGTCGGTCAGGGCCAGCGTCCACTCGGACCCGTCCAGCAGGTCGTCACCGCTCACGTCGATGCCCTCCCACAGCTCCTGGATGCGCGGCAGCGGGAACTCGCCGCGCGCCAGCTTGCCGTCGCCGTCCTTGTCGCGCTCGGCCAGGAGCTTCTGGAAGTCCGGCGTGAAGCCGGGCAGGCGCAGCTCGGAGAGCGGGCGGTTGTAGGCCTTCACGTAGACGCGCCCCCCGGTGATCACCGGGATGCCCTTCGGCTGGCGGCTCGTGCCCTCGAACCACCAGGCGGGCTCGCCGCTCGTCAGGGAGTAGCTCACGACCTTCAGGGCGCCCAGCACGACCACCTGCGGCGGCCCCTCGGCCGGGCGGAAGAGCGCCGGCGAGGAGTAGGCGAAGGAGAACTCCGGGCGCTCGACGCGCCAGCGCAGCTCGCCCGTGGCCGCGTCGTAGGCCGAGACGTGCGCGCCAGCGTCCTGGTCCACCTGCACGACCACCAGGCCGTCGGCGACGAGCGGCGAGCTCGACATGCCGTGCGGCAGGCGGAAGGGGCCGAGCGGCTGGCGCCACAGCTCCTTGCCGTCGAGGTCGTAGGCCAGGAGCCCGAAGTGGTGGAACAGCGCGACCACGCGCGTCCCGTCGGTGGCCGGCGAGGGCGCGGCGCTCGAGCCGCGGCCGGGGACCGCGCCCTCGAAGGGGACGGCCTGCTGCCAGCGGATCGCGCCCGTGGCGGCGTCGAGGCACAGCGTGACGAGCTCGCCCTTCGTCGTCTTGCCGTCGACCGTCTCGCGCGCCCCGGTCAGGAACACGCGCTCGCCGGCCACGACCGGCGAGGAGAAGCCGGCCGGCACGGGCGTGCGCCAGCGCAGGTTCGCGGCGGGGTCGAGCGCTTCCGGGTAGGCGCCCGGAGCGGCGAGCCCCGCGCCGCCGCTGCCGCGGAAGCTGCCCCACTCGGGCTCGGAGCCACCGAGAAAGAATGTCCAGGCGAGGAGGAGCACGGGGGACAAGGTTACGGGCTCGGAGGCTCTCTGTTATTTTGGCCGATCATGCGCCCCTTCGCCCAGGCCGTGGTCCTGGCCCTGGTGGCCGCGGCGGGACTTGCGCGGCCCCGGGCGGCCGCCCAGGGGGCGCCGCCCAACGTGCTGATGATCGTCCTGGACGACGTCGGCGTGGACAAGATCGAGAGCTTCGACTTCCTGAGCGCGCCGCCCTACCCGCGCACGCCGACGATCGACGGCCTGGCGGCCACGGGCATCCGCTTCCGGAACTTCTACACGGACCCGATCTGCGGGCCGACGCGCGCCCTGCTCATGACCGGGCGCTACGGCTTCCGCACCGGCATGGGCACGAACGGCGAGGTCTACCGCCTGCCGGACTCGGAGCTGTTCCTGCCGGAGCTCCTGCGCCAGGGCTTCGCGCCCGGTGGCGGCTACCGCTGCGGGGCCTTCGGCAAGTGGCACCTGGACCAGGACGGCACCCATCCGGTGACGAATGGCTTCCACCGCTTCCAGGGCCACATGAAGAACACCTCGAACCACTTCGTGTGGCCGAAGGTGGAGCAGGACGAGGGCGGGCCGCTGGTCGGTCCCTTCACCGTCTCGCGCTGGAGCCCGAGCGAGGTGCGCGAGGACGCCGTCGACTGGATCACGGCCCAGAGCGAGCCCTTCTTCGCCTACGTGGCCTTCAACCCGCCGCACCGCGACTGGCAGGTGCCGCCGCTCGCCACGCTCTCGCCCGCGACGCAGGCCGAGCTGGCGGGCTACGCCGAGGGCCAGCTCGCCCTGAACGCCGACGAGCGGCGGCTCTTCTACCGGGCCATGCTCGAGTCGGTCGACACCGAGATCCAGAACCTGCTCACCGGCATCGGTCCGGCGCGCATGGCGAACACGGTGGTCTTCGTCGTGTGCGACAACGGCACCGAGCGCATGGCGATCCAGCCGCCGCACGTGCTGTCCCATGGCAAGCCCTCGGGCTACGAGCTGGCCATCCGCGTGCCGCTGATCGTGTCCGGACCGCTCGTGCCCCAGCCGGTCCCGCCGGGCGGACACTGGGTCGATGCGCTGGTCGAGGCCGTCGACCTGTGGCCGACGATCGCCGAGCTGACCGGGGCCGACGTCGACCTGGCCTTCCAGAACGGCGGCTACGCGGCGCCCTACCCGGTGATCGACGGCGAGAGCGTGCTGCCCTTGCTGCTCGATCCTAGCGCTCCCGGGCCCAACGAGTTCGCCTACAGCGAGCTCTTCTCGCCCGGCGGCGCCTACAGGAGCACGCAGTGCCTCAGCGTGCACCTGCGCACGATCACGGACGGCGAGTACAAGTACCTGCGCTGGGTCGACAAGTCCGGCACGCCGCCCTGCCGCCTGGCGCCCTACACGCACGAGCTCTACCACCTGCCGAGCGACCCGAACGAGACGCTCAACCTGCTCACGGCGCCGCTCACGCCGGACCAGTTCGCGGCCTTCGACCACCTGCGCCAGACGATGGACCACCTGAGCTCGGCGCCGGGCAAGCTCCTGCACCGGTGAGCGGCTGAGGTCGCGCTCCGCGCCGATGGCCGATCCGTTGGACGCGCTGCGCCGGCTCGGCGCGCTCCTGGCGGCGAGCGTGGCCGCGATCCTGTGCCTGCGCTGGCCGCGCGCGGCGTGGTCGCCCGGGTGGCCGGTCCCGGACGGACACCAGGCGAGCCTCACGCGCTGCAGCGAGCGCCTGGCGGAGGTCCTCGCGGACGTCCCGCGCGACGCGCCGCTCGGCCTCCTGACGCCCCAGAAACAGGGGGAGCCGCTCGATCCCGTCACGAACGAGGGGCTCGAGCACCTCAAGGCCACCCTGGCTCCGCGCCGGCTCGTGGAGGTGGCCGAGGCCGAGCGGGTCGTGGCTCACGCGCGGGCGCTCGTGCAGCTCAGCAAGGTCCCGGGCTTCGAGCGCCTGGAGACGGTCGTGCCGCTCGTCCCGGGCTGGGTGCTGGTCGTGCGGGAGCCGCGCTGAATGGCGGGCACGCTGGCCGGGGTGGTGCTCGGGCTCGCGCTGGCCTGGCTGCAGGGCGCGCTGCTCGTGGGCTGGCTGTGGCCCGGGCGCGCGCGGCCGGCGCTGGCGCTGCTCGCGCTGGCCTTCCCGGCGGGGCTCGCGCTCTCGAGCAGCGCCTTCTTCCTGTGGAGCGTGGCCTCCGGCGGGCGCGTCGAAGTCTTCCCGGTGCTCGAGCTGCTCGCCACTGCGGCCGCCGCGGTCCTCGCGCGGCGTCGCGCGCGTCGTGGGCGGCTGCTGTGGCCACGTCCGGCCCGTGCGGCGCTCGCGTGGGGCGCACCGCTCCTGCTCGTGTCGCTGGCCGGGATCGTGCTCGCGCTCCTGATCGAGGCATCCGCGGCCCAGCCCTGGGGGCACTGGGACGCCTGGGCGATGATCAACCAGAAGGCGCGCTACCTGGCCGCGGGCGGCGACGCCTGGCGCTGGATCTTCGCGGGGCCGCCGATCCACCACCGCGACTATCCGCTCTTGCTCTCGGCCTCGGTGGCGCGCCTGTGGAGCTGGTCGGCCGTCCTCGGTGCGCCCGGCTTCGCGCTGCTCGCGCCGCAGGTGCTGAGCCTGGCCACGTTCCTCGCCTGCCTCGCGGCCCTGGTCGCCCCGGCGGCGCTCCTGTGCGCGTCCGGCCTGGCCGCGCTCGTGGGCCTGGGGTTCTTCGCGCTGGGCTGGGACCTGGAGTGGGGCGCGATGCAGTACGCGGACTTCGCCCAGGCGACCTACCTGGCCTGGGGCGCGGCGGTCCTGGCGCTCGCCGCGCGCCGGCCGGCGGCGGCCGAGCGCTGGTGCGGGCTGCTCGGCTTCCTGGCGGGCGCCTCGGCCTGGTGCAAGAACGAGGGCCTGGCCTTCGCCGCGCTGCTCCTCGTGGCGACCGTGCTCGCGCTGCGTCCGCGCGGCGCGCGCGCCTGGATGCGCCTGGCGGGCGGCGCGCTCGTCGCCGGGCTGGCGGTGGCGGTGCTCAAGCTCGGCTTCGCGGGCAGGAGCCGGGTCTTCGAGGCGCGCACGCGCTCGGTGTGGACCGACCTCGGCGACGGAGAGCGCTACCGGAGCCTGGTCGGCTTCCTGCGCGAGCACGTGGGCACGAACTGGAGCGCCGGGGCGCTCCTCGCCCTGCTGGTCGCCGCGCTGCTCGTGCCGCCGGTCCGCCGCGCGCGCCGTGCCTGGATCCCGCTCGGGCTCGCCCTGGCCCAGGCGCTGGTCTTCGCGCTCGTCATGCTGACGACGCGCGAGGACTTCGCCTGGCATCTCGTCACCGCCGCCGACCGCCTGCTGCTGCAGGTCTACCCGCTGGCGCTGCTCGGGGTCGCGGCGGCGCTGCGGCCGCGCTGAGCTGGCGGATCGAGGCCCACGAGCGGAGTCCGCGCCCGTTCGCTAGGCTCGGGACGCGCGCCGATGAAGCCCCTCCCTCCTCCCCGGCTCGCGCCGGCCGACGAGCCCCGCGGGCGTGCGACGCGCTGCGCGGGACGAGACCCGGCGTGACTCGCTCGCGACGGTCGCTGCGGATCGCCGGCTGGGCGTGCGCCTCGCTCCTGGCGAGCCTGCTGGCGGTCGAGATCGTCGCGCGCGTCGGGACGCGGCCGCCGGAGTACGTCGACGGCTTCCCCTTCGACGGCGAGCTCGGCTTTCGTCCGCAGGGGCCGCAGCGCTTCCAGTTCTGCGACGGGCGTGGCCCCTACCCCTTCGTGCTGAACGCGGACGGCTTCCGCGGTCCGGAGCTGCCCGCACCGGACGCTCCGCGCCCGGAGGGGCGGCCCCGGCTGGTCTTCTTCGGCGATTCCTTCCTCTACGGCTGGTCCGTGCGCGAGGAGGCGCTGCTGCCCTTCTCGACCCGCACGGCCCTGGCCGCGCGCGGCATCGAGGCGGAGTCCTACTGTCTGGCAAGCAGCGGCTACGGCACCGGGCAGGAACTCCTGCTCCTGCGCCGTCACGCGCAGCGCCTGCGTCCGGACGTGGTCGTCCTGTGCCTCTACACGGGCAACGACCTGGCCGACAACACGCTCGAGCTGGCCGGCCGCACCACGGTCAGCACCGGCGCCTGGGTCCGACCCTACTTCGTGCTCGACGAGGAGGGCACGCTCGAGCCGACCTACCTGCACCCCTGGCGCGCTGCCCTGCGCCGCTGGTCGAGGGCCTTCACGTTGCTCGATCACCGCCACTATCGCTGGCGCTACCAGGAGCAGGGTCAGTACCTGCGTGCCGATCTCGAGCTGGGCGTGGCCGAGCGCGTGCGGGCCGGTCTCGCCCCCTCCAGCGAGCTCGAGCTGCTGCGCGAGCCGGCTCCCGGTGACCCCTGGGATCAGGCCTGGCGCACGACCGAGGCCCTGCTGGCCGCCTTCCAGCGCGAGGTGGAGGGCCTGGGGGCGCGCCTGGTGGTGGCCGTCATCCCGCACGTGATGCAGGTCGAGCACGGAGCCATCTACCGGCAGCTCGAGAGCTCGGCGCGCGCGGCCGGGGATCCCGAGGCGCTCGCACGGCTCGACTGGAACCTGCCCGAGCGCCGGCTGCGCTCGATCTTCGCGCGCCAGGGCATCGAGGGGATCCTGCTGCTCGAGCCGCTGCGGGCCGCCCATCGCGCGAGCGGCGAGTCGAGCTACCTCCACGACTACCACCTGAGCTCCCTCGGTCACGAGCGGGCCGGCCAGCTCGTGGCCACGCGCCTGGCGGAGCTCCTGGGCGGCGCGCGCGCGCCCGTGGAAGAGCCCGAGGCCTCCGCCCCGGTGGACGCGCTCGCGCTGCTCGGGCCCGAGCTGGCCTCGGTGCGCTACGACACCGCGACCACCGCCTGCATCGGTCCCTCCTGGATCGACTGGGCCTGCGACTGGGCCGGGCTCGGCCCGGGATGGATGATGAAGCGCGAGGGCTGGCTCGTGCTGCGGCGCGGGCAGCGCTACGTGCTCGAGGCCGCGCTGCCGCCCACGGCGACCTTTCCGGTGCGCGTCTCGGCCAACCTGGCCGGCCGACGCGACGGTGAGCCGCGGAGGATCGACGCGCCGGGCGCGTTCGAGATCCCCGTGGACCTGACGGGAATCGAGGCGAGCGCGCCGCGCTGGACCTCGGTCCTGCTCCGCTCGAGCGCGCGCTGTCCCGGGCCCGGCGGCCAGCCGGTCGGCCTGGTCCTGAAGGCCGTGCGGCGGGACGGATGAGGGCCCGCGGAGCTCCCGTGGGGGACAGGGCTCGAACGCGCTCGCCGGTGCCGGCCCGGCGCCGCTCCGCTACGCTCGGGATGCACCGCCTCCGGCCGTGGTCACTCCGTTCCTCCCCATGAAGCTCCCCTGTCCGATCCCGCGCTTGGCGGCCGTGCTCCTGCTCCTGGCTCCGTCCGCCGCCGCGCAGGCCGAGGCCAAGCCGGGTCACTCGATGTACGGTCCGGCGCTCGACGAGGGACCGCGCACGCGACCCACGCGGCTGAGCGGCATCGGCCAGAGCCACTTCGCGATCACGACGAAGGTGCCCGAGGTGCAGGAATGGTTCGACCAGGGCCACACGCTGCTGCACAGCTACGAGTACTGGGAGGCCGAGCGCGCCTTCCGCTGGTGCGTGAAGCTCGATCCGGACTGCGCCACGGCCTGGTGGGGCCTGGCGCGCTCGGTCGGGCCGAGCTCGGAGCGCTTCGAGGCCATCATCCGCGAGGCCGTCCGGCGCAAGGACGGCGTCTCCGAGCGCGAGCGACGCTACATCGACGCCTGGGCGCGCGCCTACGAGCCCGACCTGGCAGGTGCCTACGAGCTGCGCGACCCGAAGCGCGACCGCACCGCGGCCCTGGTCGACGAGCTGGAGGAGATCGCGCTGGCCAATCCCGACGACATCGAGGCCAAGGCGCTGCTCGTCAACCACGGCATGGGCGAGTCGCGGCGTCTGGCCAACGAGGCGCTGCTGCGCGAGATCGAGCGCGTCGCCCCCGAGCACCCCGGCCTGCACCACTACCGCATCCACGTGTGGGACGGCGAGGACGGCGTGCAGGCCCTGGCGAGCTGCCGCGTCTACGGCAAGATCGCCGGCGCCCTCGGGCACCCGAACCACATGCCCGGGCACGTCTTCAGCTCGATGGGCCTGTGGCACGAGGCGGGGCTGTGGATGGAGTCCGCCACGCGCACCGAGCTCGCCGCGATGAACGCGCGCCAGGTGTTCCCCTTCCAGTACTGGAACTTCCCGCACAACCGCAACTACCTGGCCTACATCCAGGAGCAGCTCGGCCGGCCGGAGGACTCGCTGGCCGGCGCGCGCGTCCTCTTGGCGACCCCGCGCGACCCGGAGGAGAACGATCCGACCGAGTCGGGCCGCGGCCCGTACCACCAGGGGAAGGAGGCGCTGCTGCGCTGTCTCGCGAAGTTCGAGCGCTGGGACGAGCTAATGGCGGCCGAGGGCATCGTCTGGCGTGACACGCCCGAGGAGAAGGGCCAGCGCGCCTACTTCGCGGCGCGCGCGCACGTCGGCAAGGGCCAGCTCCCCGAGGCGGCCGAGAAGGTGGCCGAGCTCGGCAAGCTGCTCGACGAGGCCAAGGACGGACGTGAGGGCTTCGAGCGCGCCTACCGCGAGGCGCGCGCCTTCCTGCAGCTCGCGCGGGGCGAGGACCTGGCCGGCCTGGCCGAGCTGTCGCGCCTGGCCGAGGAGCAGGCCCGCGAGTTCGAGGACGATCCTCCGGGCGACCCGCAGGTGCTCTACACGGCGCTGGGCGAGGCCTACCTCGAGCGCGGGGCGCCGCGCCTCGCTGCGCAGGCCTTCGAGCGGGCGCTGGAGGTCGTGCGCAACGACGGCTTCGCGCTCTCGGGGCTGGCGCGCGCGCGGCACGAGCTGGGCGAGACCGAGGCGGCGCGCGAGGCGGCGGGACGGCTGCTGCACGTGTGGTCGCGGGCCGAGGAGGGGCTGCGCTGGCTGGCCGACGTGCGGTCGCTCGGGCTCGACGCGCGCCCGATCGAGGCCGCGGCCGGCGCGCAGAGGGTCTACGGCGAGGTGGACCTCACGGCGGTGGGGCCGCTCGACTGGCAGCCCTATCCCGCGCCGGAGCTGGACGCGCTCGATCCGGAGGGTGCGGCGGTCACGCTGGCGGAGCAGCGCGACCAGAACGTGCTGCTCGTCTTCTACCTGGGGGCACAGTGCCCCCACTGCGTCGAGCAGCTCGCCAAGCTCGGCGAGTCCGCGCCGGCCTTCGCCCAGCGCGACACGGTGCTGCTGGCGCTCAGCAGCGACTCGCCGGAGACGAACCGGGCGGCGCTGGAGGGAGGGCCGCATGCCTTCCGGCTGCTGTCGGACCGCCAGCACGAGAGCGCGCGCCGCTTCCAGGCCTGGGACGACTTCGAGGAGCTGGAGCTGCACGCGACGGTGCTGATCGACCGGCTGGGGCGCGTGCGCTGGGCGCGGGTCGGGGGCGAGCCGTTCATGGACGTGGCCTTCCTGCTGGGGGAGCTGGATCGCTGGAAGGATGCGGCGAGATGAGCGCGCAGGAGGGAGCGGGGCGAGCTCCGCGCGTGGATCCCCGGACCCCGGCCCCGACGACCCCGACCGAACCCGTTGTGGAATCCCGGCTTCCCGAGTAGCTTCCGGCCGTCGGGTGCCTCGGCGTCCGGCTCACCCCAAGCGACGGGCCTCTCCACTTTCGAAGGGGTTCGGCCTCGGGCCCTGCCCCCAAGGAAGGATGAGCATGCAGCAGCTCTCGCGGTTCGCCTGGATCGTCGCCGCGGTCGTCACGCCCTCCCCGTTCCTCGCGGCACAGCAGATCGCCGCGGCCCAGGCGCCGGCCGAGCTGCGCATCGACTGGCTGGGCCAGTCCTCGGTCGTGCCGGCCCGCTCGCCGGGCGGAGCCAGCCTGGAGCTCGCCAACCTCGTCGCGCGTCACGAGCGACGCCACGTGGTCGTGCAGTTCTCGCGCCCCCTGAGCGAGTCCGAGCGCGCCCGCACGCAGACGGCCGGCCTCGAGCTCCTCGCCTACCTCGGCAACCACGCCTGGTTCGCCGCGGCCGGCGCGGCGACCCTCGACGCCCCGGCCCTGGCCGGGCTGCCGCTGGCGGCCGCCCTCGCGCCGCGACGTGCCTGGAAGCTGCACCCGATGCTCGAGCGCGGCGAGGTGCCGGCCTGGACGGTGGTGGACGAGAAGGACGGCACGCCCACGATCGGGACCTACGTCCTCTTCCACGCCGATGTCGCGCTGGCCGAGCGCGAGGCCGCGGTCCTGCGCCACGGCGGGCGCATCCGCGACGCGGTCGAATCCGTGCACGCGCTCGTGGTCGAGGTGCCCTTCGACGCCCTGGCGGCCCTGGCCGAGGAGGACTCCGTCCAGTACGTCGAGCCGGCGCTCCCGCGCATGGTGGACGTGAATGCCTCGAACCGTGCGATCACCGGCGTGGACTTCGTCCAGCAGGTCTACGGCCTCGACGGCTCGGGCGTCTCGGTGATGGTCTACGACGGCGGGACGGCGCGCGCGAGCCACGTCGACTTCGGCGGGCGCCTGACGATCCGCGACGGCGACAGCCTCTCCTTCCACGCGACGCACGTCTCCGGCACCATCGGCGGCAGCGGCGCGGCCAGCGGCGGGACGCACCGCGGCATGGCGCCCGGGGTCACGCTCCAGTCCTACGGCTTCGAGTACGACGGCACGGGCACGTTCCTCTATACCAACCCGGGCGACTTCGAGGCCGACTACGCCGACGCGATCAACAACCACGACGCGGCGGTCTCGAACAACTCGATCGGCACGAACACCGAGTCGAACGGCTTCGACTGCACCTTCCAGGGCAACTACGGGCTCATGTCGAGCCTGATCGACGCGGCCGTGCGGGGCTCGCTCTCGGGTGCCCCCTATCGCATCGTCTGGTCGGCCGGCAACGAGCGCCAGGGCAGCCGCTGCGACATCGAGGGCTACGGCGACTACTACAGCACCGCGCCGCCCGCGGGCGCCAAGAACCACCTCGCCATCGGGGCGCTGAACTCGAACGACGACTCGATGACGAGCTTCAGCTCCTGGGGCCCGACCGACGACGGGCGCCTCAAGCCCGACTTCTGCGGCCCCGGCTGCGAGAGCGGCGGCGACGGCGGCGTGACCTCGTGCGACTCCTCGAGCGACACGGCCTACACGACCCTGTGCGGGACCTCCATGTCCGGCCCCACGGTCACCGGCATCGTGGCCCTGATGCTGCAGGACTACCGCGCCCAGTTCGGCGGCCCGGACCCGCGCAACTCGACCGTCAAGGCCCTGCTGGCCCAGTCGGCCGTGGACATCCTCGACGTCGGGCCCGACTACCGCAGCGGCTACGGCTCGGTGCGCGCGAACGCGGCCATCGACCTGATGCGCACGGGCAGCTTCGCCGAGCGCCAGGTGGTCCAGGGCGAGACGCTGTTCTTCACGGTCTACGTGACGCCGGGGGCGTCCGAGCTGGAGGTCACGGTGGCCTGGGACGACGTCCCGGGCACGCCCAACGTGACCAACGCGCTGGTCAACGACCTCGACCTGCACGTCTTCAGCCCCTCGGGCGTGGAGCACTTCCCCTGGACCCTCGACCCGCTCAACCCCTCGGCCGCGGCCGTGCGCACGGGCCGTGACCACCGCAACAACCTCGAGCAGGTGCGCGTGGGCAACCCGGCGGCCGGGAGCTGGCGCGTCGAGGTGCGCGGCTTCAACGTCCCCAGCGGGCCGCAGAGCTTCTCGATCGTGGCCGCGCCCGAGCTGATCGAGTGCGGCAGCCAGGGCATCGTCCTGCTGGACGGCGCCTCCTTCCGCTGCACGGACTCGGCCCTGGTGCGCGTGATCGACTGCGACCTGAACACGGACGACAGCACGGTCGAGAGCGTGAACGTCAGCGTCACCTCGGGCTCCGAGCCGGGCGGCGAGATGCTGACCCTGATCGAGACCGGCCCGGCCACGGCGGCCTTCGCGCTCACCCTGCCGCTCGCGACCACGGACGCTCCGGGCGTGCTCTTGGTGGCCGAGGGCGACTCGATCGTGGCCAGCTACCTCGACGCCGACGACGGCAACGGGAACATGGGCGTCACCGTGACCGCCATGGCCGGCATCGACTGCACCGGCCCGGTGATCTCGAACATCGCGGTCAGCAACGTCACCGCCACCAGCGCGACGATCCAGTTCGACGTCGACGAGTCCACCACCGGCCGCGTCGACTACGGGACGATCTGCGCGAACCCGAGCGCGGCGGCCCTTTCTGGCCAGGGCACGCACCACACGATGGTGCTGAACGGGCTGGCCGACGGCACGACCCACACCTTCGAGGTCACGGCCACCGACCCGGCCGGCAACGTGACCGTCGACGACAACGGCGGTCTGTGCCACGAGTTCGACACCGAGGAGGTCCCGGACGCCTTCACCGAGGAGTTCGGACCCCTCGACATGGCCGGGAAGCGCATCAACTTCACGCCCAGCGCCTCGCTGGAGGCCTACGACGCCTGCACGCGGCCGGGGAACGGCAGCTTCCCGACCGATCCGGCCGGCGGCTTCGTCCTGCCGCTCAGCGACGACGACTGGGAGCTCGTCCTGGTCGGCAACGGCAACACCGTGAAGCTCTACGGCGCGGCCTACGACCGCTTCTACGTCGGCAGCAACGGCTACATCACCTTCGGCGTGGGCGACACCGACTACACCGAGTCGCTCGCCGACCACTTCGACACGCCGCGCATCTCGGCCAACTTCGACGACTACAACCCGGGCGCGAGCGGCTCGGGCACGGTCTCCTACCGGCGTCTCTCGGATCGCATGGCGGTGACCTGGAACGGCGTCTACGAGTACGCCACCACGAGCCCGAACTGGTTCCAGATCGAGCTCTTCTACGACGGCCGCATCCGGATCACGTACCTCGACATGTCCTCGACGGACGGCGTCGCCGGCCTGTCCGAGGGTCTGGGGATCCCCGCGCCGTTCCTGGAGTCGGACCTGTCGGCCTACGACTGTGACCCGAGCTCCAAGATCGCGCCGAGCTCGGGCGCGCCGGGCAACGGCGGCACGCGGAACTTGTAGCGACGGGGATCCCTCAGGCCGGGAGCCTATGCGCGCACCGGATCACCGGGCGGGCTCACGCCCGCCCGGTGATCCGGAGCGCGGATTCTCGGACGGGCTCCTAAGGCGTCCGGCACCGGCGCGCCAGCAGTCCCGTCGCCGGGTCGAGGTCGAGGTCTGCGACCAGTAGCCCCGGCTCGCCGTAGGGCTGGTGGGCGAGCAGGGTGCCGTCCGGACGCACGATGGCCGAGGTCGTCGGGGCGCCCGGGCTGGCGCAGTTCGCGGCGGCGATCCAGACGGTGTTCTCGGCCGCGCGGCACAGCAGGGCCTTCTCGTGGAAGGAGTTCTCTGGGTCGGCGAAGCGCGTGGGCCGGAAGCTGCCGGGCTCGGCCTCGTGGAAGTGCGGGTGGAACACGAGCTGGGCGCCGCGCTGCGCGGCCCAGCGCACGGTCTCGGGGTAGCGCCAGCCCTCGTGGCAGATCGCGATGCCGAAGGTCAGCGCGCCGACCTGGAACAGGCGCCGGCCGTTGCCGGGCGCGTAGGTGGCCTCCTCGGAGGGGTCGAGCTGGACCTTGTCCTGGAAGCCGAGGCGCGCGCCGTCGCGGTCGAGGACGAGGGCGGTGAGCGTGGGCCGCTGGCCGAGGACGCGCTCGGTCCCGAGCACGAGCGCGACGCGCGCGCGGCCCGCGGCGGCGCCGAGCTCGCCCCAGGCCTGCTCGAGGAAGACGGGATCGGGCGGCGGCACGCGCTTCCCTGGCGCGCGGTAGCCGGGCACGTAGGCCTCGGGGAAGCACAGGATCTCGACGCGCTCGCGCCCGGCGCGGCCCACGGCCTCGAGCGCGCGCGCCTGCGAGTCCGCGGGCGAGGTCGGGACCGGGAGCGCGGCCAGCGCGATGCGGACCGTGCTCACCGGCGCTCCGTGGCCCGCACGGTCGCCGCTCGGAAGGCGTCGTCGTCGGCCGCCAGCTCGCGGTCGAGGAAGAAGGTGCCGAAGGGGACGAGCGACGCGACCCCGAGCCGCAGGGCCCAGCCGAAGGGCTTTCCGCGCCCGCGCCAGCCCTCCCAGATCCCCAGCATCAGCAGCACGAAGAGGAGCCCGTGCAGCGAGCCGACGATGCGCACCGCCAGCGGCAGCCCGGCCCAGTAC
>Ga0315910_10003345_pt1 | contig 13673 bp, 7 predicted proteins | sample EdamamesoilMG_FD_204470 | JGI IMG/M metagenome (GOLD analysis project Ga0315910, IMG submission 204470) | Garden soil microbial communities collected in Santa Monica, California, United States - Edamame soil | ecosystem: Environmental > Terrestrial > Soil > Garden | place: USA: California...
ATCTGCGGGATTGCCGGCTATCGGTACGATTCGAAAGTTTCGGTCGGCCGTCAGCTGCGTGATGCGTACAGCGCGGGGGTCATGATCCTGAACGACCGTCTGTACGCCACGAACGCAACCCTATTGCTCGCCGTCCGAGAGGATTGAAGCGCATGACGACGGCTGGCGAGGTCACGGCCTTTCTTCGCGAGTTGGTGGATGCCGGCTTGCTGCTCGATTGCGGCGTGCCGGGGGTTTTCGGGCGCGGGCCGCTCTTCGAGGACATCGTGGAACGGTTCGATGCTTACGTGACGCGGGTGGGCGCACCCGACGCACCGAAGCGCGTCCGCTTCCCGCCGGTGCTCAACCGGCAGGCCTTCGAGCGCTCGGGCTACATGAAGAACATGCCGCAGCTCGCCGGCACCATTCACAGCTTCGAGGGAGCGCAGAAGGACCATCAGGAGCTGATGCAGGAGCTCGAAGGCGGCGCCGACTGGAGCCATCGGCAGCGCATCACCGACGTGGTGCTCACGCCCGCGGCTTGTTACCCGCTCTACCCGACTCAAAAGGGCGAGCTGCCCGCCGAAGGGCGGCTGTTCGACCTCCTATCCTATTGCTTTCGCCACGAGCCGTCCGAGGATCCGGCTCGCATGCAGTCGTTTCGTATGCGTGAGTACGTTCGGCTCGGCGCTGCGGAGGACGTGCGCAGCTGGCGCTCTCGCTGGCTCGACCGCGCGCAGGAAATGACGCGCGCTGCCGGGCTGGACGCTCACATTGCTCTGGCGAACGACCCGTTCTTCGGACGCACGGGCCGGATGCTGGCCGCGAATCAGCGCGATCAAGAGCTGAAGTACGAGCTCGTCGTCCCGATCCATCCCGGCGGAGAGCCGACCGCGATCATGTCGTTCAACTATCACCAGGATCTGTTCGGCGGTCTTTACGGTATCTCGCTCCAGGGGTCCGCGGCGCACACGAGCTGCGTCGGCTTCGGCCTCGAACGCATCGCACTGGCGCTGCTCAAGAAGCACGGCCTGAAGCCCGAGCAGTGGCCGAAGTCCGTCTACGATCTCTTGTGGCCATGAGCTCTGCGCTGGGTCTCGATGCTTCGAGCTACCGGAGCCACTCCCTCCACGCCGGCGATCGGGCGTGGCTCGAAACCAACTGCTACGTGGACTTGTGGATAGAGCTTCCGCACGCCCTGGGGCTCGACCCGGTACCCTCGCTGTCGTTCACGTTCGGCGCCGACTTCGAGGGCGACCAGTGGCTTTTCTACAAGCAGGCGACCTCCGATCTCTATGACCTCTATGGGATCGACGTCGAGGAGCTTGCCATCTTCCGGCCCGTTCACGAGCACGCCGAGCTCCAGGCATCCCGCGGGCGCGTCGTGCTCGTCGAGGTCGACGCGTTTCACCTGCCGGACACACGCGGCGTCAGCTACCGGACGGCGCACGCGAAGACCACCATCGGCATCGAATCGATCGACGTGGCGGCGCTGCGCCTCGGCTATTTTCACAATGCGGGCTACTTCTCGCTCGACGGTGACGATTTCCGCAGCCTGTTCGGCCTCGATAAGCCTTTCGACCCGGCGGCGCTCCCTCCCTACACCGAGTTTGCGAAATTCGATCGCCTGCGACGGCTCTCGCGGCCGGAGCTCGCGCGGATCTCGCTCGCTCAGTTGAAGCGCCACCTCGAGCGGGCACCGACCGAGAACCCGTTCGAACGCTTCGCGGTGAGCTTCCGGCAGGATCTCGAAACGCTGATGGGAAAGGGGCCGGAAGCTTTTCATCAGTACGCCTTCGCCACACTTCGCCAGTGCGGCTCCTGCTTCGAGCTTGCTGCCACCTACTTGCGGTGGCTGGAGGAAGGAGGCGAGGCTGATCTTTCCGGCCACGCCACGGCTCTCGAGTCGATCGCCAACAGCTCCCGCGGGCTGCAGATGCGGACCGCGCGGGCTGCGATGCTGCGTCGCCCGGTGGATGTGGAGCCCGCCCTCGCGTCCATGATAGAGGCATGGGCGTCGGTGCTCGGTCCGCTCCGAGCGCGCTACGCGGGCTGATCGTCAACGATGCTGATTCGGAGCACCACCGCTGTTCGACGGACTCCGATCGTCGAAGGTTGGACGTTCGCAGGCGCCTCGGCAGGCGCCGTGCGTGAGCCCGGACCGGCGCTCGACGCCCTCGAGTTCGGCCCTGCCCCCGTTCCGGGAACCGTCGCGCAGGCCCTTTCGCTGAGCGGGAATTTCGACCTTTCGCACCCGCCACCACTCGACGAGCGAGACTACTTCTACCGCTGCGCGCTGCCGCGGGGTCACGACGACGCGAGGCAGTTCCTCGTTTTCGACGGCCTCGCCACCCTCGCCGAAGCGTGGATCGGGCGGACGCGGGTGCATGCGAGCGACAACATGTTTCGGCGTCGAGAAGTCGACGTCACCGAAGTCCTCGCCCGCGAGGACCCGGTGCTGTCACTCAGGTTTCGCGCGCTCGGTCCCGAGCTCGCCGCACGCAAGCCGCGGCCACTGTGGCGAACGCGAATCGTCGACCATCAGCAGCTCCGATGGTTTCGTACGACGCTGATCGGAAGGACACCTGGATTCTGCCCGGCGGTGCCCCCGGTCGGCCCGTATCGCGAGGTTCGCCTCGAATCGCGAAGGCGATGGTCAGAGCTCGACGCCTCTTTTCAGCCCGAGGTCGATGTCGACGGGACCGTGAAGATCCGCGTGCGCGTCGACGTTCGAGGCGGGCGCGAAGTACCCCGCGCCGTGCGGGCTCGCGTGGACGGTCCCGCAGGGATCGCCGAGGTCGACCTCGCGCTCGATGGTTCGGGTGACGCCGCGCGCGCCATCGGTGTGCTCGCCGTCCCCAACGCCGCGCTCTGGTGGCCCTCGACTCACGGCGCTCAGCCGCTCACCACGGCGACGCTGGAAGTCGGCTTCTCGGACGGCGTGGAGATCGTGGATCTTGGCCGGATAGGTTTCCGCCGGCTCGAGCGGGCGCCGGGCGACGGCTTCGATCTGCGCGTGAACGGCGTCCCCGTGTTCTGCCGTGGCGCGTGCTGGACCGCCGAGGACGTTCTCGCTCCCGGTGGACCCGGCGGTGCGCGCCAAACGCTCGAGCTCGCGCGCGAAGCGGGCATCAACATGATCCGGGTGGGCGGAACGACGCTCTACGAGAGCGACGCTTTCTACGACGCCTGCGACGAGCTCGGCATCCTGGTTTGGCAGGACTTCATGTTCGCGAACATGGACTACCCGGCCCAGGACGCCGAGTTCGTGTCCGAAGTCCGCGCCGAGGGGGAAGACGTGCTTTCGCGGCTCGAAGGGCGCCCGTGCCTGGCCGTCCTGTGCGGAGGCTCGGAAATCGAGCAGCAGGCGGCCATGCTCGGGCTACCGCCCGACTCGGGCCAGGGGCCGCTCGTGACCGAGATCCTTCCGGAGCTCGTGGGGCGGCTGGCGCCAGACGCGGCCTACCTTCCATCCACCCCGACGGGGGGCGTGCTTCCCTTTCACACGTCGACGGGCGTGACGCACTACTACGGTGTCGGCGCCTACCTGCGGCCGTTCTCCGACGTGCGATCGAGCGGCGTGCGCTTCGCTGCAGAATGCCTGGCCTTCGCCAACGTTCCGGAGCAGCGCTCGATCGATCGCCTGATGCAGAACCTGGAGTCGCCGCCGCAGCATCCGCGCTGGAAGGAGCGCGTGCCGCGCGATCGCGGGGTGGGGTGGGACTTCGAGGACGTGCGGGACCACTACGTCGCCACGCTGTTCGGCGTCGATCCTGCTCTCGTGCGTCGGGCGGACGGCGACCGCTACCTGGCTCTCGGTCGCGTGGCGACGGGGGAGGTGATGGAGCGGGTCTTCGCGGAGTGGCGCCGCCCGAGCTCTCCTTGCGGAGGCGGGCTGGTTTTCTGGCTCAAGGATTTCTGGCTCGGTGCTGGCTGGGGCGTCATCGACGCCGACGGCGTACCGAAGGCCGCGTACTACGCGCTCAAGCGCGCGTTCGCCCCCGTTGCCCTGCTCGTGACGGACGAAGGGCTCGAGGGATACATGCTGCACGCGGTGAACGACACCGACGCGCCCGTCGAGGCAGAGCTCGACGTGCGGCTTTATCGCCACGGACGCACCGAGGTGGCGCGCGGCAGCCGCTCCGTCGACGTTCCCGAGCGTCGTGGGGTTTCGCTGTCGGTGGATGCCCTGCTCGGCCGGTTCCACGACGTGAACCACGTCTATCGCTTCGGCCCGCCAACGTGTGACCTGATGGGGGCCTGGCTCCGACGCAAGAGCGACGGAGCCGTCCTCGGACGAGCGTTCGCCGCGCCGCTCGGTTGGTCGCCCGAGCGTCATGACGATCTCGGCCTCGAAGCGCGCTTTGCTCCGGGCGACGAGCGCACGCTGCTGGTGAAGACGGCACGGTTCGCGCTGGCCGTGTGCTGCGAGGTCCCGGGGTTCGCCCTCTCGGACAATTACTTTTGCCTGGCACCCGGCGAGGAGCGGGCCGTCACCCTCAGGCCCCTCGGTGCCGAGGCGCGATCGCCGGAGGGTTGGGTTCAAGCGCTCAACGACGCGGGGACTCTACGCGTGAGGCGAGCGGGTGGTTGAGGGTCCGCCCCGCGCTTCGAGCCGCAGGGTCGGTGCGCGCGTTCCCCTCACGCAGCGGCAGACTCTTTTCTGGATAGAGCGGCAGCTCGATCCGCTCGTTCCGGCTCACAACGTCGCGGCCGTGTTGACGATCGAGGGTGAGCTCGATGTCCGGCGTTTCCAGCTGGCCTTCGAGGCGCTGGTCCAAGAGATCGAAGCGCTTCGGCTTTTCGTCGACGGTGATCGACCGGAGCAATGGATCGCGGACGCTGCCCCGCCCGCACTGGAGATCGTCGATCTGGAGGCATCAGGTGGCCTTCGGGAGCTCGTGACGGCCCGCACCTACGAGCCGTTTGCGTTCCCCGGGTGGCTTTTCCGTGGCGTGCTCGCCCGCACCGGACCGCAATCGCACGCCTTCTGCATGGTCGTGCACCACATCATTTTCGATGGCGCGTCGCTGCTCGCGTGCCTGCTCGAGCTGTCTCATCTGTACGCGGGTGAGCCGGCGAAGGCGCGTGCACCGTTCCTGGAATACGTGGAGTTCGAGCGAACCTACCGAACCTCGCGGAAGGGCGCCCGAGACAGCGAGTACTGGGCGAACAAGCTCGGGCGAGGGGGGCCTCCGCTGCGATTCTACGGCTCACCCGCCGAGAAGCCGGGCCTGACCGTCGACCGGCGCTGGCACGCGGGCGGGCGGGACCGCGCCGAGCGCCTCGCTGCGATCTGCACCAGCGACCCATTCGAGCTGCCGACGTTGCACATGTCACGGCTCGTCGCCCTGGCGGTGGTCCTCGCGGCCTACGTGAGCCGGGTCACGGACGGCCGAGAGATCCTGATCGCGACCCCGATCCCCAATCGTACCTCTCACTTCGCCGATACGTGCGGCCTGCTGATGGAGGAGACGTTCCTCAAAGTGACGGTCGATCCGGAAGATACGTTCCGGGCGCTGGGGGAGAAGGTGCGGAGGGATCTGCTCGCGACGCTGCGCCACGGTCAGTATTGCGTCAGTGAGCGGGGTCTCGACTTCGTGTCGCTGAACCTGCTGCCGCAATCTTTCGACCGCTTCGCCGGGCTGCCCTGCCATCTGACCCTGATCCCGGCTGTCACCCTGGAGGGGAATCTGTCGGCCTCGCGCGAGCCCCCGAGCCGCTTCGGGTTCGGGGTCCACGATTTCGAGGGCAGCGACGGTCTGAAGTTGGCGGTCGACTTCAACACCGCCACGTTCCCGAGCATTCGACGCGAGCGAGCCTTCCAGCATGCCGTGCGGGTGCTGGATGCATTGCTCGAGGACCTGGACACCCGGATCGCAGCGGTCGACCTGAACGCCGACGAGGAGCGGGCTTCGATCCTCTCGCTTTCGTGGGGTCGACGGGTGGACGAGCCGGCGGACGACGTGACCGAGCGAGTCGCGCGCCTCGCGCGCGAGGACCCCGACCGCCTCGCGGTGGTGGTGCCCGAGGGGCACGTCACCTACGGAGAGCTCGAGCGTCTCACGATCGAGCTAGCCAAGCGGCTCGCCCATGCGGGGGTCGAGCGAACGTCGCGAGTGGGCGTGTCTTTGCCCCGGGGTCTGACCGAGCTCGTGACCCTCCTCGCGATCCTGAAAGTCGGAGCCGCGTACGTTCCTCTCGACCCTTCCCACCCGCCCGAACGTATCGCGCTCATGATCGAGGACCAGCCGTTGTCGCTCCTCGTGACGAAGAAGGGCATGCCGCTGGCCGAAGGTGGCTCCCATCGCGTGCTGCTCCTCGAGGGTCTGGCCGACGCTACCCGGATGGAGGGAAGTGCGCCCTCGTTCCCCCGCGCGGCCCCCGAGGATCTCGCTTACGTTCTCTTCACCTCCGGGTCCACGGGGCGCCCCAAAGGGGTGGAGGTGCCTCGCGGCGCGCTGGCGAATTTTCTGCGGTCGATGGCGCGCGAGCCGGGCTTCGCTCGGCACGAGCGGTTGCTCGCCATCACCACGACGATGTTCGACATCGCCGGCCTCGAGCTCTTCCTGCCGCTCTGGGTCGGAGGGGTCGTGCAGCTGGCCGAGCGCGAGGTCGCGCTGGACCCGCGGCAGCTGCGGGGCGTGCTCGAGCGTGACCCCATCGACGTGATGCAGGCCACCCCGGCAACCTGGCGGCTTCTGGTCGAGAGCGGCTGGAAAGGTAACGGGAGGCTGCGCATGTTGTGCGGCGGGGAGGCCCTCAGCTCCGACCTCGCAGCCGCGCTGCTCGAGCGAGGGGGTGAGCTCCACAACCTGTACGGACCGACCGAGACGACGGTGTGGTCCACCCATCAACGCATCGAGCGCGGTGTCGGCAGGATTCTGGTTGGACGCCCGATCGACAACACGAAGGTCGTCGTGCTGGACGCAGGGGGGCACGTGGCGCCTTTCGGCGTGAGTGGAGAGCTCTGCATCGGCGGCGCGGGCGTGGCGCGAGGCTACGGCGGCCGACCCGACCTGACCGCCGAGCGCTTCGTGCGCGATCCCTACGAGAGCGCTCCGCAGCGCCTTTACCGAACTGGAGACCTGGCACGCCTGCTCGAAGGAGGTGAGCTCGAATGCCTGGGTCGCATCGACAGTCAGGTCAAGATCCGCGGATTCAGGGTCGAGCTCGAGGAGGTGGAAGCGGTCCTTCGTCGCACGGAGCAGGTCCTCGACGTCGCCGTCCTCGCCCAGACGGACGGCGGCGAGACGCGACTCATCGTCTACTATCGCGGGGACGCCGAGGACTCGGCGCTGGCCGACATCGCCCGTTCGCGCCTCCCGCAGTACATGCGGCCGTCCGCGTACGTCAAACTCCAGGTGCTTCCGCTCAATGCCAACGGGAAGGTCGACCGGAAGGCCCTGCCGGCGGTCTCTGATTTTCGTCCGGCGTCGGTCGAGAGCGTCGAGCTTCCGCGGAACGACGACGAGGCGCGTGTTGCCGCCATCTGGCGTGACCTCTTGCGCGTCGCGGAGGTCTCCGTGAACCAGGACTTCTACTCGCTCGGTGGTACGTCCCCGCTGGCCATCGCCGCGAGAGATCGCATCGAAACGGAGCTGCAGCGCAAGCTGCCGTTGCGCGCGATGTTCGACGCACCCACCGTGGAGCGCGTGGTCCGCGCGCTCGGCAGCCCCGAGAGCCCGGACCAACCCGTGGTCGTGACGCTCCGGCCGCAAACGAAGGACGAGCCGCCGCTGTTCCTCCTCCTCGGCATCCACCTCTATCAGGACCTTGCCGCTGCGCTGCCGTCAGGACCGGCCGTCATCGGCATGCACGTGCCCGTGTTGCTCGTGCCGGGCAGCGCGAAGATCCCGACCGTCAAGGAGATCGGCGCTCAGTACGTCGACCTCATCGTCGCTCGGCAGGCGCATGGGCCCTATCGGATCGGCGGCCTTTGCTTCGGCGGCATCGTTGCATTCGAGGCGGCCGCGCAGCTCGTCGCCCGCGGAGAGACCGTGGAGCTCGTGGCGCTCCTCGACACGCAGCTCCCACGGGCTCTCGAATTCGATCGGGTGGCGCGCGTACGCGGTTTTGCAACACGCGCGGTCACCGATCCTGGGTATCTCCGAGAGCTCGCGCGCCAGCGTTTGGAGCGCGCCGTCTCACACTGGTACGAGCCCATGAGAGGACGGCTCCGTCGCGCGGCCACCCGAAGCAGCACGCCGATCGAGCTCGGCGTGGACGGGCCGGAGGCAGAGGCGCTCGTCGCCGAGTACGACAGTCGAGTCGCGCCCGTCGATACGCATGCGGTCATCATCCGAGCACTCGACCGCGGCCTGCCGCTGGGTGCTCGGCTCGACCCTTCGCTCGGCTGGTCGACGCTGGCGACGCGCTGTTCGTCGCACGGGGTCAGGGGTGATCACCTCGAGATCCTCCGACCGCCGAACGTCGAGGACGCTGCGGCGTTCCTTGGTAGGTTTCTCGTCGCCAGCTAGGGCGCAGAGGCAGAGGCACGAAATGCTGCAGGACGTCGTCAACAAGAGGGTGTGGAAAAACACCCGGGGCTACACCGATGCCGAGGGGTTCACGGACGACGGAGAGAAGGCTGCCTACTCTGCGATCGCGGAACAGGTTCGCGGCCAACCCATCCTCGATCTGGGCGTCGGCGGTGGGCGCTCGATCCCGCTCTTCACCGCCCTCACTAGCGACTACGTGGCGATCGACTACTCACCGGAAATGGCCGCCGGCGCGAAGCGTCGCTTCCCCAAGGTCGACGTGCGGCAGGGAGATGCGCGGGACCTGTCCGCGTTCGGGGATGGCACGTTCGGCTTGGTGGCGTTCAGTTTCAACGGAATCGATTGCGTCGACCACGACGGGCGGCGTCGTGTGATGGAGGAGGCACGTCGTGTCTTACGCCCAGGCGGGATCTTCTGGTTCTCGACCTTGAACAAGGACGGGCCCGGACGCCGGATGCGACCATGGATTCCGGAGCTCGAGCTCAAGCCCTCCTGGGCTTGGTTGGGTGCCCCGCGTGCCCTCTTGCGCGCGCCGCGCAGGGTGTTCAACTACTTTTCGAACCGAGGGCTCTGGAGGGAGGGAGCCGATTGGTGTCTGGCTCCTTTGTCTGCCCACGACTACCGCCTCGTGGTCCACTTCACGACGCTCCAAGGGACGTTGAACGAGCTCGGCGCCGCGGGCTTCAGTCCCGAGCCCGACGTCTTCGAGTGCAGCTTCGGACGACGGGTCACGCCGACGGACGAGCTCGGCGGCGTCTTCTGGTTTCATGTTTTGGCACGCCGTTGACGCCGTTGCCCATTCTGGCTGCTCGTCGAACGTGGCATGCTGGCGGCGCACATGAAGCGCGTTTGCATCGGGGCAGTGGTGAGCCTCCTTCTGTTCAGCGGGTGCACGCGCCGAAGCCCGCAGGGGCTCGTGGTGACCTCGCGTCCCACCGCCACGAGCCAAACGACCGCTGCGACGAGCCCGACGCCCGCTGCTGAACCGAGCGGATCGCCCGTGCCCCCGGCGGTCTCGTGGACGATCGAGGTAGCGGAGAAGGGGTCGCTCGCCGTCAAGCATGCCGGCGCTCGAGTCGCTTCGTTCGAATACGTCTTTTGGGGCAAGAATTGGCGCTGGGCCGATCCCAAGGTGAAGAACCTGCGAACCGTCGGGGACGCGACCACGTTCGAGCTTTCGGTGGCCCCGCTGGGCCTGAGCATCGCGGCCGAGGTGAAGCCGACCGGTCCGGGCGAGATCACGGTTCGGTACGTGCTCACCGCCAGCCAGAGCTTGGCGGGGATCCAGGGGGGAGGACTCGAGTTCAGCTTCGAACCCACGGGTCACCCGGAGCCGAACGGCGCGCCCGTCGCGAGCCGCTCGGGATTCGTTTGGGGAGCAGCCGGGAATGCGCTCAACGTGAGCTTCTCGCCGGAGCTTGCCTCGAGCTACTTCGAGAAGAACCAAACGGACACGCTCCGCTGCATGTTGGTGGGGGACTCGATTGCCCCCGGTCAGCGCGTCGTGACGATGACGGTACGGCTTCCGAGCGGCGGGGTCGTGCAGCCGTCGCTCGATCAACGCTACGCGGACAAGGACACGTCCCTGTGGCCTTCGTCGAATTTCGGCTGGGACACTTGGCCCGTCGACCTCTCGTTCCTCAACGAACGTCCCGCGGGACGGCGCGGGCGCGTCAAGGCCGACGGAGACCGACTCGTTTTCGAGGACGGCACTCCAATTCGTTTCTGGGGAGCCAACGTCCAAGCCTACGCCCTCTTTCACGGCAAGAAGGAAGACGTGCGCGCTCAGGCCAAGCGGATCGCTGCACTTGGATACAACCTGGTGCGCTTGCACCATCACGACTCCGCGTGGGTGACGCCGAACGTGTTCGATGCCGCGAGCGCGACCACCCAGGTGCTGGACGAACGCGCGCTGGATTCCATCGACTGGTGGGTCAGCAGCCTGATTGAGGAAGGGATCTACGTGTGGCTCGATCTGCACGTGGGGCGCCGTTTCAAACCTGGCGACGGGATCGACGGTTTTTCCGAGCTCGAGCGGAACGACGGTGAAGGAAAAGGGTTCTGCTACGTGAACCCCCGCATCGAAAAGCTGATGAACGCCTTCGCCACGCAGTACCTCCAGCGCAAGAATCGATACACGGGCAGGCGCAACGTCGATGAGCCGGCCGTCCTGGGCGTCCTCGTCACGAACGAGAACGACATCACGCACCACTTCGGCAACTCGATGCTGCCGGACAAGAAGAACCCCGTGCATCAGGCCATGTTCGAAAAGCTCGCGCGGGAGCGAGCACGGCGGATGGAGCTCCCGGTTTCCAAGAGCCTCAGGACATGGGAAGCAGGCCCCGCAAAGGTCGTTCTCGCGGATCTCGAACGGGCCTTCAGCGTGCGAGCCATCAAGCACATCCGCGAGCTGGGCTTCCCTGGTCTCGTGGCGACGACGAACTTCTGGGGTGGCGAGAGCTTGCTGAGCATCCCACCCCTCCTTGCAGGCAACGTGGTCGACGTTCACTCGTACGGAGCCTCCGAGGCGCTCAGCACGAATCCTCGCAGTCAGGCGAACTGGATCGCGAACATCGGAGCCGCACAGGTCTCCGGGCGGCCGCTGACGATCTCCGAGTGGAACGTGGAGTATCCCCAGCGAGATCGGTTCACGGCTCCGCTGTACATCGCGGCGGTTGCATCGCTTCAGGGCTGGGACGCGCCGATGATCTACGGGTACGTCCAGAGCGGGATCGAGCGGCCCGACAGTGCCGAGAAATGGTCGACCTGGACGGACCCGGCGCTCTCGGCGGTCGTCCCGGCGGCAGCCCTCCTGTTTCGACAAGGTCACGTGCGCCAGGCCGTGAAGACCTTCCGCGTCGATCTCACTCGAGAAGCGATCTACTACGCCGAGACCGATGCACGCTCGAGCAAGACCCTGAGAACGCTGGTGGAGCGAAGTCGCCTGAGCCTCGGTATCCCCGACCTCCCCGAGCTCGACTGGGACAATAACCTGTCGACCCGGGGCCAAGCGGACGTGCCTGTCACCGACCTCAATCACGACTTCATCCCGCCCGGACAAACCTTCGTGATGTCCGACACCGGTGAGATCAGGAGAGACTGGATCGCAGGCGTCCAGACGATCGACACGCCGCGATCGCAGGTTGCACAGGGTTGGGTCGGCCGCCGCCGGCTGGCGCTCGGCGACGTGTCCTTCGAGATCGAGACCCCGAAGGCGACCGTGGCGGTTCAGAGCCTGGACGGCAAGGTCATCGCCGAGTCCCAGAGGCTATTCGTGACGACGGTTTCGCAGGTCGTTCCCGGCAACAAAGCAGCCCTCCCGTTTCGCGCGCGGCCCGTCACGGGTTTCCTGGACGTCAAACACCCCGTGCCTCTGCGTGCAACCGCACTTTACGGGGACGAGCACCGATCGGGTGGCGCTGGGCGCCTCGGCACGGAGCTGCCGGTTCGCCTGGAAGCCCGAGAGGGTGGATGGCAGCGGCTGACGCTGCGCGGCGACCGGGCGATCCATTGGTACCTGCTGACGCCGGATCGGGAATCGCCTTCGCGGCCTTCGTCGCCCGCCGGTTCAGCTCATTGAAGGCTCTGGCCGCTACCTGAGGTGGCGCTCGCCTGGCTGATCTCGCCCAGAATTTCGAGCACCCGATCCGTCTTTCTGTCCCAGTCGAAATAGCTCTGGGCGACACGCCGCTGGGCCGCTGCCCCCATCATTCTCCGGCGCTCGGGCGAGCGGGCGAGGTCCGACATGGCCGTCGCCAGGCCCGCGACCAGGGCATCGGGTGAGTCGGGGGCCACGAGGACACCGCACTCCGGCGTCAAGTACTCGGCCGGCCCGGCCCAGTTCGCCGCGACCACCGGGAGACCGATCGCCATCGCCTCGAGCAGCGCGAGGCCGCCGCATTCCCGAAGCGACGGCATCATGTAGACGTCGCTGTCGGTGATGACCTGCATGCAGCGCTCGAGAGGCAGGCGACCGTGGAAGACGACGCGGTCCGCGATTCCAAGCTCGGTCGCGCGAGAGATCGACGAATCGAGGAGCTCACCATCGCCGATCATTTCGAGGCGGGCGTCGATCTCGCGCGGTACGCGCGCGAATGCCTCGACCAGGAACTGAGCGCCCTTCCAGTCCACGAAGCGACCACAAAAAACGAAGCGAACGGGTCCACCTGGTGCACGACAATGGTCTTTCGGCGGCCAGCGCGCGAGGTCGACACCGCTCTCCACGACCTCGATCACCTTGCCCCGATACCCGGAAGGGAGGACGCGCGCCGTTCGCGCGTTGCCGACCAGCAGCGCCTCGGCGTGGAGCTTGCCAGGGAAGACCCGATGCCCGAACCAGCTCACGTATCGCCCCATGTGCACCGATGCGCGGGTGAAGCGCGACTCCATGTAGCGGAACGCGGGTGGGAGATCGAGGCCCCCGCAGAGCGGACCGATGACCGTGGGTGCCCCGACGTCGTACATGAAGCTCACGCCGCGAGGCGTGATCGGGATCGGCTGAAATACGACCTCGATCTGCTTTTCCTGGACCAGGCGCTGGACGAGCCGGCGAGCCTTGAGCTGGGTCAGCATGCTGATCGCCTGGCCGAAGATCAGATCCTCGACGCGGTAGGGAAACAACGTCCCGACCTTCCACACCGCGGCGAGAACCGCGTCGTCCTCGACGAACAGCACTTTCGTCAACGCGTCCGCCGAAAGGGTCTCCCGGAGCTCGTCCCTCACCCTCGCGTGACAAACCAGCCAGGCATCGACCTGCCGCTCGCGAAATCGAGTGAAATAGTAGTAGGGCACGGCCGTCTCTCCGCTCATCCGCAAGGAGACGTTGTCGGCAACGATCAGAACGCGTCGGGGCGTCCGCGTGTTCGCCGGCGAGCCGAGGGCGGGCTTGGGATCCACGACGGAATGGGAGGGGCGAACGAAGCGGGCGTCAAGCGCGCGTCCCGCTAGCCCGCGACCCGCGGGCGTCTAGGGCGAGCGCGCGACCCGCGCGCGTCCAGGGCGCGATCCGAATCATTTGCAGGAACGGTTGAGTTGAGACACCCTTTGCGGCTCGCACATGCCCCAGGCAACCGACGTGGCCCAGCGCCTTGACCTGGAAACGATCGGGGTCGTTGCCATCGGGCGCAACGAGGGCAAGCGTCTCGAGGTGTGTCTCGCGTCCTGCCTGAAGCAGTGTGCGCGCGTCGTCTACGT
>Ga0315910_10003346_pt1 | contig 13670 bp, 10 predicted proteins | sample EdamamesoilMG_FD_204470 | JGI IMG/M metagenome (GOLD analysis project Ga0315910, IMG submission 204470) | Garden soil microbial communities collected in Santa Monica, California, United States - Edamame soil | ecosystem: Environmental > Terrestrial > Soil > Garden | place: USA: California...
CTGGGACGCTTCGAGCCGCGCGAGCAGCTGCTGCTGCGCGCCAGGATCGAGAACCTGGCGACCTTCGCCGAGCTCGCCGAACAACTGGGCTTCGCCACGGAGTCGGGCGCCCGGCGCGCTTTCTATGCCGCGCAAGCGCGGTTGGCGCTGGCCCTGAGGGAGTCCTGAGCAGGCGCCGGCGCATGGACCCTCAGGCTGATTCCTCGGCCGTGCTCGCGTCCATCCTGGCGCGCGCGCTCGAGCTGCGCGACGACGGCTGCGCCGAGTGGCTCGAGCTCGCCTGCGCGGAGTGTCCCGAGCTCACCGAGCAGGTTCGCGAGGCGGCGCGCGGGACCGAGTTGCTCCCCACCTACTTCGCCGACTCCGCGCGCACGGATTCCACGCCGTCCCAGACGATCGGCGGCCGATTCCGCCTGGATCGACGCATCGGCTCGGGCGCCATGGGCGTGGTCTACCTGGCCGAGGACCTCGAACTGGTCCGGACCGTGGCCGTGAAGATCCTGCGCGCCGGCCTGATGGACCCCGAGGAGTCCAGGCACCGCTTCACGCGCGAGGCCGCGGCGATGGCCTCGGTGCAGCATCCCGCGGTCGTGACGATCCACGATCGCGGGCACACGCCGGCGGGCGAGCAGTTCATCGTGATGGAGTGGATCGAGGGCACGACGCTCACCGAGATCGTCGAGGTGGCCGCCAGCAGGTCCGAGACCGAGGCCAGCGACGACGCGCGCTGGATCCGCACCCGCCTGGGCGTCGAGGTGCGCGACGAATCGAGCTACGTGCGCACGGTCGCGCGCTGGACCGCCGAACTCGCCGCGGGCCTCGAGGTCGTGCACGCGGCGGGCGTGCTGCACCGCGACATCAAGCCCTCGAACGTGCTGGTGCGCAAGAACGGCAGCCCGGTGCTGCTCGACTTCGGCATCGCCCTGCTCGAGGGCGATTCGACCCTGACGCGCGGCGTGACCAGCGTCGGGACGCCCTCGTACATGCCTCCGGAGGCGCTGGTCCGCGGCCGCCACCGCAGCCCTGCGAGCGATGTCTACAGCCTGACCGCGACGCTCTACCACCTGCTCACGCTGCGGCCGCCGTACCAAGGCACGCCGTCCGAGGTGCTCGCCGCGATCGCGACGCGCGAACCGGTTCCGGCGGCGCGCCTGCGCCCCGGATTGCCGCGCGACCTGCAGGCGATCCTCGAGAAGGGCATGCACCGCAAGCCGCGCGCGCGGTACACGAGCGCAGCCGCCCTGTCGGCGGACCTGCTCGCGTTCCTGGAGCATCGCCCGGTCGTCGCACGGCCTGTGAGCACGCTGACGCGCGCGACGCGCAGGCTGATGCGCTCGAAGCTGGCGCGCGGCGCGGCCCTGGCCCTGGGCCTGGTGCTGCTCGCTGGCGTCGCGTTCCAGGTGCAACGGATGCGCGCGGCGGGACTGCAGGCGCGCGCCTTCGAGCTCGAGCGGCACTTCCCGCCTAGTTTCACCGCGGTCGGACTGAGCAATCGCGTCTATCGCTACGAGTCCGACCGCGCCCAGGTGCAGGCGCTGCTCGACGAGGCGGCCGAACTCGGCGCCAATCGGGTTCGCGTGCATCTGCTGCGTGCGTCCTTCCGGCTCGACCATGCGGATCCGGCCGGCGCGGCCCGGGACATGGCGGTCGTCGCGCGCGAGCTGGGCAGCGCGTACGCCCGGGAACTCTCGGGCAGATACGCCGCGCTGGGGCCCGAGGCGCGCAGCTCCACCGCCGTGGACCTTGCGGGCCTGCCCGAGCCCGTTTCGCCGCAGGACAAGTACCTCGCGGCCTACCATGCCTGGCGTTCGGCGAACGAGGCCCGGACCTTCGAGATCACCTCGGCGCCCGAGGTGCGCGAAATCCCCCACGCGGAGGAAATGCGCCTGGCGTGCATGCCCCTCAAAGGCCTGAGCATCGACGCGCGCCATCAACGCGCGCTCGAGGCCTACACGGACGTCATCCGGCTCGAAGCGAGGATCGGCGGCCGGACCGCCACCACGGCTCACCTCGCCGGACGCATGCTCGACGTGATGGGTCGGTACGACGAAGCCCTCGAGCTCCTGCGTGAAGGAATCGAGCTCGCCGATCGCGCCTACACGATCCGCATCAACGCCGGCTGGGCGGCCCTGGGCCTGGGACTGTACGACGAGGCGCGGGCGCACCTTGAACTCGCGGTCGATCTGCGCCCCAACTACCGCAAGCCGCTCGAGGATCTCAGCTGGGTGCTGATCGACATGGGCGAGTTCGACGCAGCCCTCGAGCGGATCCGCAGCGGCCCGCTGGACGAAGCTCCGGACCTGGCCCTGTGGCGGCTGGAGTGCATGGCGAGGGTCGAGACCCACCGAGCGCTCGCGCAAATGCGTCGCGGCGAGATCGAGGCGTCCAAGCTCAGCGCTCAGCGCGCCCTCGAGCACTTCCAGGCGGCAAAGCGGCTCGGAGCACTCCAGTCCGGCGCCGACGCCAGGATCCTCGCCGGCCTGCTCGAGGGCGATGACGCGGCGATCTTCGTCGGACTGGCCTCCCAGCTGCTGAAGGACCCGCACCATTGGTGGCAGGTCCAAGGCCTGCTGCAAAGCATGCCCAAGGACCTGAACGTCGAAGCCAGCGCGGCGATGCGCAGCGTCCTCGAGGCACTCGTCCAGCGCCTGACCAGCCGCAACGTCAACGCCGGCAAGCCCGTTCCCACCGGCGACTGAAGCACGCGCGCGCGTTCTGCGTGACTGTCTCCTTGTCCACCATGGAATCTCCACGGAAAGCATGACTCCCATGAATGCCACACATTTCGCCATCTGCGTTTCGATCGTCTGCTGCCTGACGACTTCACCGACGCTCGCGCAATCCGGCGGCGGCGCACAGTCGCTGGTGACGGAAATGCAAGGAATGATGACGGCCGCTTCCGTGGGGATCGTCGCTCAGACGCCGCCGGCCGGCAGCACGCCGGGCAGCAGCCAGGTCGTGATCCGCTCGCCAGGCGTCGTCAGCAGCCCTCCCGCCGCTTGGAGCGAGGCGCGCTTCGGCGACGTGTCCTTGTCTCACCCGGACTACTCGGACGCGGCGCTCTTGCTCGGGTTCAACCAACTCGTGTCCCTCCCGCAGTACCAGGCGACGAGTCTCGAATTCGGCGGCATCTCCACCGGCGGCGACGTGTGTCCGCTGATCGATTCGTACGGACGCCTGCAGCTCTCTCAGACGTGGTACTTCATCTCGGTGAGCGTGAAGCGCAAACCCGGCCCCTCGCCCGTGTATGGGCAGGACGGCAGCGTGCTGCGCAGCCTCGCTGGCGACGCACCGGAACGCGCGCTGCTCAGCTACTACGCGGAGAACAGCATCGGCATCGACGAGAGCCTCATCGATAAGACCGTGGCTGAGCAGACCAGCGTGCAGCTCGGATACCCGGCGGCGTCTACCGTCGACGTCGCCGGTGTCGACTGGGGCATGGGTTCGATCTCCGTCACTCCCGACAGCCAGCGCTCGCACCTCTTCGCCCCGGTTCGCGACTGCTTCTATTTCACCTTGACCAAGGACTGGATCCTCGACAACTCGGCGTTCGTGGCGCTCTCCAGCGTGCCGCTGGAATCTTCGGTGATCTACTGCATGACTTGGCAGCCCAGTCTGAGCTGGTCGGTACCCTTCGTCGCCTTGGGCGAGGACGAGCTGTTCGGCGTCGGCAACGAGCTGCCGATCGAGATCGACGCCATCTCGGTCTACCTCCCTGGTGGAATCGCCGGTTCCACACGACGGGTCGTGCTCTCAACGACGCTGGCCAGTGGAAACACGGATCAACTGCTCGGCTACGACGCTCAACACATGCCCAACGGAGCTCTGCCGCTGCGCACCTCCGGCAACAACCTGGTCTCCGAGAGAATGGGGCTGATCACGGTCGGCTCGATCCTCGAACGCGACGACGTCGACGCAACCTGCGGCACCGACCCACATGCCGGCGTGGCGGATGGAGTCATCGGCACTCCCATGACGCGACTCGTGGACGCGGAGCTGAAACCCTTCGGGCTCTCGATGTATCGCTCGATCACCGGCCCCTCGACCTCCCCGCTCGACCTGGTCAACCTGCAGGCCAACGGGCTCGATCTCGGGCCTGGCGCCGCCGGCGAGGTGCGCTTCTACGTGGGCTTCCCCACCCAGCACCAGGTCTCCAACCTGAAGGGCATTCCGGACACCTGGTTCTGGCTCGGTGCGGCGCCGGTGCCGCCCGGTGCGACGACGGCGAGCTTCGATTACCCGGGCAATCTTCCCTTCTCGAGCCATGTGAGCGTCGGCGCGTTTCTCTATCGCTACCCAAGCTCCGACCCCGTGCGCAGCAGCTGGGTCACGGTCCTGCGCTACTGATCCGAGCGCCGCGGCCGCGGGCGTTGCCGGCATGCATCGCCCGCGGCTCGTGGCCGGGAGCAGACCCATGGCACAACGCAGGACCGGCGACGGTACGCTCGCCCAGGACTTCGCGAGCAGGCTCGAGTTCGCGCGCCGCGGCAATCGCTCGGCGCAGGAAGCGCTGTTCGAGCGCTACTACCCGCAAGTCGAGCGGATCGTGCACGCCCAGCTGCGTCGCGGACTGGGTCGACGGCGGCTGTGCCTGGCGGCGCGCTTCAGCACGGCCGACGTCGTCCAGGACGTCTTCGCCAGCCTGCTCCCGACGCTCGGCGCATTCCGCGGCTCGACCGAAGGCGAATTCGTGGCCTACGTCGTCAAGCTCGTCCGCAGCCGGACGCTCGACATGATCCGCCACCACCGCGCCTCGTGCCGCGACTACCGTCGCAGCCTGGGCAGCGTGAACGAGCTGCCCTTTGGCAACCTGGCGTGCGCGCCCGCGGAGGAGTGCAGCTTGTCGCCGAATGCGGACCTGCTGGACAGGTACCACGCCGCACTCGCCTCCTTCCCCGAGCCGGCCCGGCGCCTGCTGCAGGCGCGCATCGAGCGCGGATTGGGCTTCGACGCGCTCGCCCGGGAACTGGGCTATCCGTCGCGATATTCCGCCAGGCGCGCCTTCTTCGCGGCGCAGGCGCGCCTGATCGTGCGCCTGCGGACGGCCGGATATGGAATGCTCGGTCACGTCGTGTGACCTCCATGATCCGGTCGCAGTACGCTGCTGCCCGAGCCCGCGCCCATGGAACCCAAGCGACCGGCCTTCGCTGCATCCCGCGGAGCAGACGGAGCCGATGACCATGGAGTGGATCCCCAAATGAGCCGAGGAACTCGATCGATGAGCGGATCCGATGGTGAGGCGCTGAGCGCGACCAAGCACGCTCAGCGCGCGCCACGTTCGCGCCGGAACGCGCTCGCCGCCCTGGGAGGCTTGTTCCTGGCCTGGTGCGTGGTCGTCGGCACTTCGTTCGGCGAGTTCGATTCGCTGCCCGAGGTGCTGCGGGGCTCCTGGAAGCTGAGCGCGCGCTGCGCGCTCGGTCCATTCGCCCCCGTGCTGATGTCCGGCGGGGTCCCGTACTCACTTCACCCGAGCGTCGGCATCGCACTCAGCGGGCTGTGGCTGCTTGCCGTTGTGCGTGGCGCATGGAGCAGCCTGCCCTGGTTCATCCACATGCTCCTGCCCCTGGCCTGGTGCATCCTTGGCGGGTTGCTCGGCTCCACCGCCGCGCTGCGCTACTCGTGAGGACCGGCGCTACTCCTTGAACACATTCCACCGTCCGCCGCGCGCCGCGAGTTGCACGAAGATCGACGAGCCCGGCTGGACGCCCGCCTGCGAGGCCACGTCCAAGGCGACGTAGCCAAACAGGTTCATCCGGTTGGGGTCGGCGCCGTGCTCGAGCAGGTACTCGACCGTGTCCGCTTCGCGGCGTCGGATCGCGGCATGGAGCGGGCTTTCACCGCCCGAATCGGGGAGATTCACATCGATGCCGGCTGCCACCAGCGCCATGGCTTCCCGCAGTCCTGCACTGCCGTGCGTCGCCGGCGGGGTTTCGACGCAGTCACCTCGCACGCGGCAAGACGTCGCGACTTGCGCGCCAAGAAGTGCACCGATCAGCAACCAGGCCGGCTCCGCATTATTGTCCATGAGGTCCCCTGCCACAGCCGAAATAGAATATGAGCATGGTGATCAGCGCGGGCAGTATGATGCCGCGGAAGATCCGGAAAGCGAGTCGACGCAACCGCGGACCTCGGGAAGGCGCTGAAGAACTCAAGAGGTGCGGCACGCCGAGTCAGACGGGCCGACCACACGGTACTTCCCGCGGATACCGAACCAGGCGTGCATCGAAATCCATCGAAGCCCGGCCCTCCTGCAGGGTCGGACGCCGAAGGGAGTGGTTGGTAGTCTTATTCCAGGCGACGACGGTTCCTACCGAGCCAGAGCTCGGTACGTCTCAGCCGAACACGCTGCGCTTCTCGCTCTTGCGCAGTTCCTTGATGTTCGACCAGATGATCTCGCCGGTCTCGATGTTCGAGCACTCCAGGACGAACTGGTACCAGACGTCCTCCTTCTTCTGCAGGCCGCCCTCGAGCGTGCGGCCCTTGGTCTTCTCGATCGAGCGCAGCGTGCCGTAGAGCACGACCTCGGCGCCGAGCTGCTTGCCGAAGGCGCGCGCCTGGCTGGGATCGACGCGGCCGGAGCCCTGCTGGAAGCGCACCTGCTCGCCGATCTCGTCCTGGCCCTGCGGGCTGGCGACGAAACGGAAGCGGCCGCCCGCGAGCAGGCCGTCGCGGATCGAGTCGGTGATGCCCTGCGTGTCGATGTGCTCGGAGGTGCGGTTGTTGACGCCGCCCATGAACATGATGATGCGCTTGTCGCTGGTCTTGGAGGGGTTCTCAAGGTAGGCGAGCTGCGGCGCGCTGTTGAGCGACTCGACCATGTCGCGCGCCATCGACTGCAGGTCGGTCGAGCCGAAGTCGATCGTCAGGGTCTCGACCTTGTCGGGATCGTCGTACTTGACCGAGCTGCAGGACGCGAGCGCGAGGATCGGAAGCAGGGCGAGGATAGTCAGCGTTTTTTTCATGGGTCGTTGGTGGGTCGTGGTATTCGCGTGGCGTTGAATGCTAGTGAACTTCGTCGGGGCTGGTGACCGTGAGCCTCCAGGAGAGCCGCTCGCCGGCCTTGGGCGCCGTGATCGTGATGAAGGTCGAGCCGTAGCCGCCCAGCGAAACCGGCTCGAAAACGCGCTGGTTGTCGTCGATGCGGAAGCCGTCCTCGTCGAACCAGTCGACCGCCCAGGCGAAGCCCAGGGCGTACGAGCGCGTGTTCTTGAGCTCGAACTGCGCCAACTTGCGTCCGTCGACCGTCTTCTCGATCGGGTTGAGGATCTGCAGGTTGGCGGCGAGCTGCTTGTTGCCTTCGATGCGCTCCAGCTGGAGCTGGCCGCTCGAAGCGCGGTAGCTGTTCTGCGATCCGCGCGGCGTCGTCGTGCAGGCGCCCAGGGACAGGAACAGCGCGCCCAGGCACAGGCCGCGCGTGGACAGGATGGTGATGGAGTGCTTCATGAGGTGTTGGCCTGCCTGCGCGGCAGGCTAGATGCCCGGCGACCCTTCGGATCCCGGGCTTGCGGTGGACGGTGGCGTGGTGCTTGGCGTTGGCGTGTCGACGCGCTTGCCGCCGATCACGTGGGCGAACAGGTGCGGGCCGATCGCGCGCACGAGGATGAAGACGGTTTCGCCGCGCGCGAACTCGTGGCGGCCCAGGCCGAGGCTCTCGCCGCCGATGGCCTGCAGGCGCAGCGCGTGCTCGCCGGGCGCGACGAAGACGCGCGCGGCCTGCCAGGTGTTGGGCAGGGTCTGCCAGGCGCGCAGGTCCGCGCGCTCGGTGGCCAGCGTGAACACGGTGCCGATCAGCGCGCCGAAGCCGCTGCTTTCCTTCTCCAGCTGCTGCGTCAGCTCGCGCTTGAGCACGCCGCGCACCGCGGACTTCACCGCCAGCCAGGCGATCCGGTCGTCGAGGTTCTCCTTGGTGACCGTGTAGACGTTCTCGATCACGTCGGTGCGCACGCCCGAACCGGAGCCCTCGAGCGAGAGCTCGACCGCGCTCACGCGCTGCGGTCGCTGCGCCAGCGTGGGCACCGACCATTGCAGGATGCCGTCGCCGGTGGGGATCGGCAGCGTGATCTCCTCCTTGTACGGCCCCTCGCCGACGCCGGCGATCAGCACGATCGACGCGGCGCCGTCGGGGCGGCCGGCATCGACGCCAAAGCGCGACTCCCACTGCTGGTGCTCGTCGTCGAAGCCCAGCTGCTGCGACAGCCGCAGCGCGGCCCGGCCGGCGAGCTCGACGCCGACCTGCTTCTCGAGCATGCGCTTGTAGTCGATGTAGGCGTTGTCGGGCTGGTCGAAGAGCTCGTAGACCACCGCCGAGAGGAAGTGGCCCAGTCCGCCGGCGGCGTACTGCTTCTCGTACAGCCCCTCCTCGGTCTCCAGCAGACGGTTGGCGAGCCGCGCTTCGACGCCTGCGTCATCGAGCTCGCCGCGGCCGAGGTAGCACAGGCCCATGCAGGCGTGCAGCATCACGCGCTCGAAGCCCTCGCCGCGGTAGCTCGACATGCTGTCGTTCACCGCCCAGGTCAGCAGCGATTCGCCCGCGTCGGCCACGGAGATCAGCGCGCGGTCCTCGATCTCCTTGATCGTCGCGTGCGCGCTGGAGAAGTGCGCCAGCGCGCCGTCCCAGTCCCCCGCCGCGAAGGCCACCGAACCGGTCTCGACTCCGGCCAGGAAACCCGAGTCGGTGGTCGCGGGATCGGCGTACAGATCGGCCGCGACGTCCAGCTGTCCGGCCTCGAAGGCCGCGTAGGCCTGCGCGGTGCGCTGCGGGTAGGTCGCGCACGCCGCAGCGAGCAGCAGGGGCAGCGCAGCGCACAGGGGACGGAGGGCGTGGAGCACGGGTTTCGGCCGGTGGTGCGTGGATGCGCGGCCCGGACGAGGTGCAAACGCCGGGCCAGCTTCAGGGGCGGGGTTTGGAGGGTCGAGAGGCCGCCCGGGCAGCTTGGGTTGCGCGAGTGTCCTCTATAAACTGCACGGACTGTACGGAAAAGGAGCCCGCGCCGCCCCTGGCTTGGGCAGACTCCGCCGCGGCCGGGCGCCTTCGCCAGCCGCGCCCTTTCCCCCTCTCGCCGCCCGCCGGCGCCCTTCGCCTTCGTATCCATGCGCCGCACGAGCTACCTGACACCCGGCGGTCCGACGGCGGAGTCCGCGGCCAGCGAGGGCCGCAGCGCTCCGCCTGCGCGCGAGACCGCCGCGCCAGCCGCGACGCCGCAGCCCACGACGCCGATGATGCGCCAGTTCCACGCGGCGAAGAAGGAGGCGCCCGACGCCCTGCTGTTCTTCCGCATGGGCGACTTCTACGAGATGTTTGGCGAGGACGCGGTGGTCGCCGCGCGCGAGCTGGGCATCACGCTGACCTCGCGCGCCAAGGGCGAGGACGCGCTGCCGATGGCCGGCGTGCCGGTGCGCGCGGTCGACGGCTACCTGCTGCGCCTGGTGCGCAAGGGCTTCAAGGTCGCGATCTGCGAGCAGATGCAGGATCCGCGCGACGCCAAGGGCATCGTCGAGCGCGCGATCGTGCGCGTGGTCAGCGCGGGCACGCTGACCGAGGAAGAGGCCCTGGACGCGCGGGCCAACAACTACCTCGCCTCGCTCGCCGTGCTGGGCGCGCGCGTCGGCCTGGCCTGGGTCGATCTCTCCACCGGCCGCTTGTGCGCCAGCGAGACCAGCCTCGATCGCGCCGGCGACGAATTGGCGCGCATCGCGCCCGCGGAATTGTTGTGCTCCGCCACGCTGGCGGAGCGCGCGGCGGAACTGGGCCTGGAAGTCGAGCGCGTGATGGGAGCGCGGCGCACGCAGCGCGAAGAATGGCGCTTCGAGTCCGGCGGCATGCGCCGCGCGCTGCTGCGCCACTTCAAGCTCGCCACGCTCGAGGGCTTCGGCATCGAGGACGACTCGCCGATCCTCAACGCCGCCGGTGCGCTGATCGAGTACCTGGAGGAGACGCAGAAGTCGGCTTGCGGCCACGTGCGCCGCATCGAGCGCATCGATTCGAACGAGTTCGTCGCGCTCGACCGCGCCACGCGCTCCTGCCTCGAGCTGGTGGTCACGCAACGCGAAGCACGCCGCGACGGCACGCTGCTGGACGCGCTGGACCTCAGCATCACGCCGATGGGCGGCCGCATGCTGCGCGAGTGGCTGCTCGCGCCGCTGCGCAAGACCGAGCCGATCCTGGCGCGCCAGCGCGGCGTCGCCGAATTCGTCGAGAGCCCGTTCCTGCGCGAGGACGTGCGCGAGCTGCTCTCCGGCGTGCTCGACGTCGAGAGACTCGTGGCCAAGCTCTCGACCGGCCGCGTCTCGCCGCGCGACCTGGTGGGGCTCGCAGCCTCGCTGGAACTCGTGCCGCAGGTCGCCCTGAAACTCGCGCGCGTGTACTCGAAGATCCTGGGCGATCTGCTCGCCGCGCTCGACCCGCTGCAAGACGTCGCCAGCGCCATCCGCGAGGTGCTCGTCGAGGCGCCGCCGCTGGCGACGCGCGAAGGCGGCTTGGTGCGTCCGGGCTTCTCGGCGCAGCTCGACGAGCTGCGCCAGATCTCCGGCGACGGCAAGAGCTGGATGGCGCGCTTCCAGGCCGACGAGATCGCGCGCACGGGCATGCCCAACCTGAAGATCGGCTTCAACTCGGTCTTCGGCTACTTCATCGAGGTGCCGCACGGCCAGACCGATCGCGTGCCCGAGAGCTACATCCGCAAACAGACGGTCAAGAACGCCGAGCGCTACATCACGCCCGAGCTCAAGGAGTTCGAGACCAAGGTGCTCAAGAGCGAGGAACTGGCTTTCGAGCTCGAATACAAGCTGTTCGTCGAGCTGCGCGACTCGGTCGCGAAACACGTCGGCCGCATCCTCGACACCGCGTCGGCGCTGGCGACGATCGACGTGCTGGCGGCGCTGGCGCAGCGCGCGGCGGAGAGCCGCTACTGCGCGCCCGAGATCGACCAGGGCGAGGTGATTCGCATCGAGGACGGCCGCCACCCGGTGATCGAGCGCACGCTCTCGGGCGAGAGCTTCGTTCCCAACGACAGCCTGCTCGACCGCGGCGGCCGGCGCATCACGATCCTGACCGGTCCGAACATGGCCGGCAAGTCGACCTACATCCGCCAGACCGCGTTGATCGTGCTGCTGGCGCAGATCGGCTCCTTCGTGCCCGCGCGCGAGGCCAAGATCGGCATCGTCGACCGCATCTTCACGCGCGTCGGGTCCAGCGACGACATCGCGCGCCACCAGTCGACGTTCATGGTCGAGATGGTCGAGGTCGCCAACATCCTCAACAACGCCACGGCGCGCTCCTTGGTCGTGCTCGACGAGGTCGGCCGAGGCACGAGCACCTTCGACGGTCTGGCGCTGGCCTGGGCGATCGTCGAGCACCTGCACGAGAAGATCGGCGCGCGCACGCTGTTCGCGACGCACTACCACCAGCTGACCGCGCTGGCGGACACGCTCGACGGCGTCTGCAACCAGAACGTCTCCGTGCGCGAGTGGAACGACGAGATCGTCTTCCTGCACAAGATCATCGACGGCGGCACGGACCGCAGCTACGGCATCCACGTCGCGCGCCTGGCCGGCGTTCCCGTGGATCTGCTGGAGCGCGCCAAGACGATCCTCGCCGGCCTGGAGCACGAAGCGACCGGCCTCGGCCCGCGCATCGCCTCGCCGGGCGCCAAGCCGGCCGCGGGCGCGCGCGGGCGCGCGCAGCTCTCGCTGTTCGATGCGCCGCCGACGCGCGTCGAGAGCGCGCTGGCCAAGCTCGACCCCGAGCGGCTGACGCCGATCGACGCGCTGCTGGCGCTGCGCGAGCTCAAGAAGCTGAGCTGAGGCGCGCCGGCGCGGCCTTTCAGCCCGGCAACTCGCCAGGGGCGGGATCCGTGCGCGCGTACAGGTCCGGACATCCTGGCGGACGGATGCGGAAGCGCTTGTAGCTCCACAGGTACTGCAGCGGCGAGGTGCGCACCAGCGACTCGACGTCGCGATTGAGCGCGCGCGCGCCGGCCTCGGGATCGCCGCCGGAAATCTCCTCCGAACCTGGCCGGAAGTGGATCCGGTAGCCCGCGCCGCGCGGCAGGCGCTCGGCGAAGGCCACCAGCACCGTGGCCTGGGTGCGCGAGGCGATGCGCGAGAACAGCGTGCTGGTGTTGGTCGGTATGCCGAAGAAGGGCGCGAACACGCCCGCGCCGCGGCCGGGATCCTGGTCGGGCAGGATGCCGATGAACTCGCCACGAGCGAGCGCGGTGTACTGCGCGCGGATGCCCGAGGCGCCTGCCGGGAACAGCTGGGCCCCGCTGCGCCTGCGCGCGTTCGAGTACACGGATTCCAACTCGCGCACGCGCGGCTCGCGGTACAGCGAGGTCATCCGATAGTGCGACCCCAGCCACAAGCCCAACAACTCCCAGGCGCCCAAGTGAGGTCCGGCCACGACCACGCCGCGTCCGCGAGCGACACCCTGCTCGACGTGTTCCATGCCGCGCACGTCGACGATGCGCGCGAGCACCTCGTCGACGGGCCGCATCCACAGGTGGCCCAACTCGGCCGCCATGCAAGCAGCCTCCGCGAGGCTCTCGCGCACGAACTCCAGGCGCGCGGCCTCGTCGAGTTCGGGGAAGCACATCGCCACGTTGATGCGCGAGATCTTCGCCTCGCGCAGCGGCAGGAAGCTGCCCAGCCGACCGGCGCCGCGGGCGAGCGCGTGCAATCCTCGCAACGGACAGTGCGAGGTGAACCCGAGCAAGGTGCGCCCGGCCAACGCGGTCACCTGTCGCGAAGGCCGGCGGCGCGGCTGCGCGGCAAGCGCGCGCGCGGGCTTGTAGGTTTGCGCGGAGGCTTCGAGGCCTGCCGCGTTCGCATCGGCGGACTCCGGCTGCGCCGGCGTCGGAGGGCTCGCGCTCGTGCTGCTGGCTGACTCGAGCGAATCCACGCTCATCACGCTAGATCGCCGCGCCAGGAGCGTCAATCCGCACAACCACGAAGCAGGCGGGCGGCCTATTCCAGGCGATCCTGGAACTTCAGCGGATCGGCCCAGAAGCTCTTCGGGCACTCGGGACAACAGAAGCCGATCACGCGGCCTTCGAACACGATGCTGAACTCTTGTTTCACCGGCGCGCCGCTGACCGGGCACTTGACGTTGATCGGCGCGAGCGGCGCAACGCTTGCGGCCGCTGCGGCAGGGGCCGCGCCAGCGCGCGTGAAGACGACATCGGCCTCCGATTCCAGGGGTTGCGACTCGCGGATCTCGCCCTCGTCGAGCGAGAGCCCGGGCCGAGCTTCGCGCAGTCGGGCCGCTCCTTCACGTGAGAGGCCGCTGCGCCACAGCAGCACGCGCGTGAGCGCCGGCATGGCGATCAGCGTTTCGACGCTGGCGTCGCTGAGCGAGTTCTGGGCCAGCACCAGTTCCGCCAGCCGCGGCAGGCGCGCGAGCGTGCGCAGACCCGCGTCGTCGAGCGCGGTCGCGCGCAAGTCCAGACGCCGCAGCTGTGCGCACGCCGCCAGGGCCTCGTGCGTCTTCGGCCCGATGCTGCAGCGCGCCAGGGAGACCTCGGCCAGCTGCGCGGCCAGCGGCAGCAGCAGGGTCCGCGCCTGCGTGTCGTCCAGGGTCCTCGCCGTGGCCGCGAAGTCGGCCCACAGCAGGTTGGAGTCGGCGGCGAGCGGTTGTACGTGCGCCAGCGCCGCGCGCAAATCGGCGAGCGCCG
>Ga0315910_10003347_pt1 | contig 13670 bp, 13 predicted proteins | sample EdamamesoilMG_FD_204470 | JGI IMG/M metagenome (GOLD analysis project Ga0315910, IMG submission 204470) | Garden soil microbial communities collected in Santa Monica, California, United States - Edamame soil | ecosystem: Environmental > Terrestrial > Soil > Garden | place: USA: California...
CAGCCTCGCCCTCGGCGGCAGCGCGGCTTGCGTCAAAGTACTGCTCGCAGCCGGCGCGGATCCGCTGCTCGCGACGAGCAAAGGAAAGACGGCGCGCGAGCTCGCAGAGCTGATGGGTTGGCCGCGTGTGGTGGCGCTGTTAGAGGACGCTGAAAGCTAGTCAGTTTGCCGACGCAACAGCGTGGTGTCCGCGGACAGCGGTGTCCGCTTGGGTGCATATCGTACCCTAGGGGAGACGCCCGGACATCGATGCGCTCGCTTTCATGCGACTGCGTGCGTGCTGACACGCGGTCAGCACACTGGTGCCGGGTGGCGCGCAACCTGCAAGGCGCACGCCCGTCATGCCCTGACGCCGGGCACAGGAGGAACTTGGAGATCATGAAACACGCCGCTCGAATCATGAGGTGCACACTGCTCGCAACGCTCGTCGCCCTCGGGACCGGCTGCGGTAGTTCCGACGACACGAAGCACGATCCGGAAGGCGGTGGCGGCTCCGCAGGTGGCGGCTCCGATGGTGATGGCGCTAGCAGCGACGGCTCCCAGAGCACGACCGCGTCGTCGAGCACCGCTTGCGAGGGTGCCTTCACGAGCATCGAGACGCCCTACACACCCAATACCTCCATCGAAGACTGGGGAGGCTTCGTGGCCGACGAGCAAGGTCTCGTCTTCTCCGCGCTGCCCGACTCAACGCTCGACGGGTACGATGCCGACTTGCCCTCGATCATGGTCACTGCCGATCGCTCGGGCAACCTGAAGACCATCTACACGTACCCCGACACGGCGATGCCAGGACCACTCTTCGCCTTTGGCGACGACGTCTACTTCGTGGAAGGACTCTTGTCCCGCACGATCATGAAGCTGCCCCGTGCCGGCGGGGAGGCCACGCCGGTGAGCGACGATGGGCTCAGAAGGGGCCCTGTCAGCGACGGCGTCAAGCTCTACTATGGCGCGCGCCAGCCGCTCGACTCGGTCATCGTCGCCTTGGACATCGAGAGCGGCGAAAGCGAGACTCTGGCTCAACTGGGCGATGTGGAGGTGGTGGCGATCGCCATCGACGGCGACAAACTTTACTTCGTCGAGAGCGAAGACGTGCTCTCCGAAGAAGACTCTTCGCTGTACAGCATGCCGATCAGCGGTGGCGACCCGGAGCTCGTGATGCAGTTGCCCTACGACAGCGCACTCGGCAGCTTTCGGGTCGTGGATGAGGTCGCCTTTGGTTCCGCGATCACCGAAGACTTCAGCATCATCATCAACCGCATCGAGTTTGGCGAAACCCCGACCATAGTCGAAGACCGAGGTGGCATGCCGATGGTGATCGCCGGCGACGAGATTTACTATAGCGGCTACGATGGCCTCGTCGCAAATTCGCTCGAGTTCGACGATCCACACGTCATCTCGGATGGCGGAGGTCTAGGCATCTACGCCATCGCTGTGCACGACTCGTCGGTTTGGTACGCCGTTCGGGGGTGCATCTACGAGGCGCCGCGCTGAGCGTACTTCTAGCCGTTGCTGTGCTCGCGACTATCCTTGTATGGGGGATACGGTGTGCCGAAGGTAGAGTCCTCGAATGGCGCGTTGAAAATACGCCGGTAGCGTGCCGCTTCTGCGATCGCGCTTGCGCCGTTGTAGAGAATGAATGGGGTGGATGAGGTGAGCCGGTGTTCTTCTTCGTCCACTTCCCAATGCCCGATCCAGAAGACATCCCCATGGAAAGTACCGTGAAACGGCGCCAATCTAGTCCATTCGCCGACGCGGAACGGCACGGTCGAAAACTTTCGGCGAAGTAGCGTCAGGTTGCGGTCGAACTGGTCAAGCATGTCAACTTTGATTCCGTGGACCTCCACCAGCTTGTCCACCAACGACTTTTCCATTCGCAAGATGCGAACTTCGGAGAACTTCGACTGATCTACTTGAGCGTATTCCCAGTTGACCCGCGTCAGGTTGAGGGTCTCTGCCGAAATGCAGAGGCGCCTATCCGGGGGCGTTGGAGCGTCGTTGATGAGGGTGGTGAAGAGCTTAGCGAGTGCGAAGGTTCGTTCACGAGGGAAGAGCATTTCGCGCGACTCCTTGAAACGACTAATCAGCACGGAAACGTCCCACGAACGCTCCACGGTACCGCGCACCGAGCTGACGAACTTGTCCTGGAGCACGAGCTCGCGGAACAGTTCCATCACGTTCCTCGTCGCCCACCGACGCCTCTCGAGATTCAACGCCGCCTTATCTGCTAGTTCTCGGCTCTTCTGCTCCAGCGCTCTGCGCTGTTCGGCCTCGCTCAGTTCGCCGATAGCCTTCTGCGCCGCCCCATCCTCCGCCTTACCGCTACGGGAGTTGGCATCCGCGTAGTCAGTGACTACGCGCATCAGCAGATAGGGGGTTAGCAAGCGTTCGCCTTGACAGCCACGCGCGACGCCCGCGCATTCCGTTTCGACGATTCGCAATTCACGATTGAAGGCGTGTACCCGCAGAAAGGACAAGGCTTCCATCACGAATCCCGACGCGGACGCTCCCACGAGAAGCTGAGGGCTGTCGTGAGCCCACGGTTCCAAGACAACTTCACCCGCTATGTCCTTTCGCGCTACGAGCGGCTCAGGGAAGGGGATCTCCTGGCGTCGCTCGACGCATCCAGTCTGCCATCGGCTGAACGCTTTCGAATCCCATGCCTCGAGCTGACTAGCGAGATTGACCGTGAGTGGAGTCGGGACGTGGGGGCGGCTCATCAACTTGAGATCGAAACCAATGGTTGCACGGCTCCCACTACCGCTGGATCCTTCTGAGTCTGTCGCCTTCGCTGCATCGATCACATCGAAAACGGCGTTGACTACCACCACGTCGCCTATGCGTAGGTCTTTGTGGATCGCACCACAGATGCCGAGGCCTACTAGGAAGTCGGGCGAGTAGTGCGAGATCAACGCGGTCGTCGCCTCTTGCGCGGGACCGTTGCCCATTGCTTCTTGTTGGGTCAGGATGATCCGCAGATGCTGGCGAGTCCAGACGTAGAAAACTCGTGACCCGCGCATCTCGGTGCTGAACTCGAATTGCTCGGAGCGCGAGAAGCACTCTACGAACGCCTGTCGCTCCTCAGCCAACGGGATGACTACGCCTACCTTGGTTTCGATCATGCCTCGGTTCCTAAAGCTCGGTCGCGGAAACGGCTATTGTCGCGATCGAACGTCTACGGTCGATATCGCCGTTTTGGTGACGACAAGATACGGGGAGTTTGTCGAGGAAGATTAGGTGCAAGCGGTCGGGGGACTCATCGTCCCAACGTTGGGACAAGAGCGAAGCGACCGGATAGCCAAGTTTTCCATTGGGCGGGCCGAAGCGTCGCTGCGCCGCGTAGCTACGTTCCCAGGCGAACTGGCCGCAAGTAGGCCTCTTCGAGGTCTCGGGGAGAAGATCAGGCGACTCTGGATCGTCCGCCTCAGAGGCCCACTCGCGGTACGCCGTGGCCAGGCTCAACCAAGAAATCGGCCACGGAGCTCCGCCGCACACCGCGCGGCCTCCGTCGCCGAGCTTGAAGACATGGCGCACGAGCTCCACCTGGTACGAATCCGAGAGGAACTCGAGTCCTGCTGCGTTTTTCCGCGTCACTACCGTTTGGTCCGAGTAGGGGTTCCCTTCAGGCACTCGATCACCCACCAGAAGACACCAGAACCGCAGGCCGCTTCGAACTCGTCCTCAGTAGGGAGGCGCAAGCCTTGCTCGGGAGGCGTCGATCGACGAGATCGCAAACGTCGGCGATGCTGGTCGCAGCCTCGGTGTCTTCGTAGGGGTCGCAGAGCGAGTCGAAGCGCACGGGAACTCTCGCGATTTCGAAGGACGCCAAGTGCAGCTGACGCCGCGGGGACAGGCGCTGGGGCCAGCTTGCTTCGGGCCAGTATTCGCGAACCTGAGCGTCGATATCGGGCGGGAGGCCATCGACGCGCCAGCCCAGGTCGTAGCTGCCGCCGTCGACACGGTGGAAATCGAGTTGCCATTGGTTCACGAGGTCTGTTCTGCTCGAGGCTCGCCGCGAGCACAAGAGTCAGCGGTAGGGTCGCTATTGCTGCCTGCACGAAGTCGGCACAAGATCGCGCTAAAGGATGGGATGCTCGTGCGTTGCTCGAGAGTTGCGCGAGCTGAGGTATGGGTCAATCGTACGAGGATGGTTCGGTGGAGTCGCGGGGCACTCGTACTCTCGTGCGCGGTCGGCATCGGCGTCGCGTTGTACGAGTTCGCCACCTCGCCGGAGCTCGTGCCGCTTCACTACGGGCTTTCGGGGGTGCCCGATCGCTGGGGGAGCCGCTTGGAGCTGCTGCTGGTCTATGCCGGCGCTCTCGGCATCGGGTCCGCGCTCTTCTTGGGGGTGCCCGAGCTGCTCCGCTACGCGCCGGCGCGTACCATCAGCATTCCCAACAAACACTACTGGCTCTTGCCCGAACACCGCGAACAGGCCGCGTGCAAGCTCGCGCTTTGGTCCGACGTGCAAGGCGCCGCGGTCAATCTGCTCATGATCACGCTGCAGCTGGTACTGGCACCCAGCACGAGCGGACCTGGGCGCACACCGGTTTTCGCTTTCGTGCTCGTCGGCTTCGGTGCGTTCACGCTGGGTTCGATGATCTGGCTCTCGCTCGCGTACCGCTTGCCCGTCGACGCGGCAGGGTGAGCGCTCGTCAGACGCAGAAGTTGACGCCGCAGAATCCGTCAAGGCACGTCATGTAAGAGTCGCAATCCTCGTCCGTACTGCACGCGTTGGCGCACACCGTGTACGACGTCGAGCAACCGCCACCGGCTCCACAAGCCAGGCACGTCTTGCGGGCAACGCGCCCCTCGGGGCATTCGCCTTGTTGAGGGAGCCCTTCGCAACGGCGCATGCACTCTTCGAGCGTGAAAAAGTGGCTGTCGTCACCGCACGTGCCGTCGGTCCGCTCTTGGCAGTGACCGTCGATGAAGGCAACGAGAAGCTGCGCCCCATCGCAGGGGGCGCTGTCGAAGGGCAGGAAGCAGCGCGGTTCCGGGGCGGCCGGCTCGACGCAGCGACCTGCCGAAAGATCGCAGACGAAGTCGCCGTTCCGGCATTCGCCGTCCTGGCTGCACGCGCAGCAATCGTTGGGGACGCAAGGGCCCCAGCACTCGTCGACGATCGAGCTGACCTGGCCTTCGGGACACTCGGGGGGTAGCGCTGGGCAGGTCACGCTGCCCGCGCATTGGACGAGCTCGCAGTCCGTTTTGGGCCGCGTAGCTCCACAGTAGCCGGGGCAGGCCTGGTGGATGCTCGGCACACAGGCGTCGGTCGCGGTATCGAGGCAGATCTCGCCCGCATCACAACCACCGCTTTCACCGGTGTTGCAAGGTCGGGGTGTGGTGTCGACGTCGCCCTCACCCGCCGAACCACCTGAACCGGTGACCTCGCCTGTCGAACCACCTGAACCAGTAACATCGCCCGTCGAACCGCCCACGCTGACGCTCTGAACGCTCGAGGTTGTGGCACTGGTCACGCTCGTGCTCGCGCTCGCGCTGGTAGAGCCGCCCGCGCTCGTCGCTAGCGTGTTGCTGGTGCCACCGAGCGACTCCGTCGAGCTGCCACCGCTGACCGCAGCATGGCCTCCGTTCTTCTCGGACTTGCCACAAGCCAAGAGAGCGAACCCCACCAGCACCGCACCGAACCGATCGCGCACGCACCGAGAATGACAAGCGTTTCAGCACTGGGCAAGCGCTGGAATATTCGGTTTCTAGCGCCTGCCCTGATCTCGGACCCGCACAGCGGAGGCGAGCTAAATCTTCACCGCGCGAGTGAGCAGGAAGTCCTGACGTAGCCGATTGTCTTCGAAGTACGCTTGAGCCAAGGTTTCGATCTCGCTCCTCAGCGTCGCCGCCTTGGCGGGGTCGTTCGCGTCGAGTTGCTCGAACAGCTTTTTTGACGGGCCGAAGTTTTCGGCCATGTTCACCCGGTAATGTTGCGGGCTGAGCGTCGGGAAAAACATCGTGCTCCGCGTGAAAGTCAGATCCCGCACGGCGCCCCCTAGGCGCTCCCGAACGATGTTCGGATCACCCCACTGCGGTGGCGGCGCAACCCCCTCTGGCGGCGGTGGCGCGTAGCGCCCCATCAACGCGAACCAGCGCCCTACCAAGAGTTCAGGCGGCCAAGTGGCGAACGCAAGCGTGCCGCCCGGTTTGAGTACGCGCAGCATCTCGCCGATCGCAATCGCCGGTCGCGGTGCAAACATGTGGCCGAACTGGCTCACGACGATGTCGAAGGTGGCATCGGGGAACGGAAGGGCCTCGACATCCCCTTCTTCGAAGCTCGCCTCGACCCGCATCAACGCGGAATTCTCCTTCGCATGTTGCACGAGCTCCGGGGTCAGATCGATGCCACGCACGGTGGCCCCCACGCGAGCGGCGGTGAGCGCGACCACGCCGGTGCCGCACGCGACGTCCAGCACGTGGTGCCCGGAACGAATGCCGGCGAAACGCACCAGATCCGGCGCGGTCGTGCCGGTCAGGTGCTCGAGCATCGCGAAGTTCGCCCACGCGAGCTTTTGGTTGGTCTTGAATTGAGTGATTCCGTCCATCGTATTCCTCCTCGTGTCAGGACCGGTCAGAGTGTCAGGACCGGTCAAACCGGCTGTAGCGGTCGGGTAAAAACCTGTCGCCCTAGTTGTATGCCCACGACCGGGCTGGGTTACCGACGATCGGCGGCTTTGCGCTTGGCGGGCCGGGCCGGGTGATTTTCACGCTCGTTTGACGCTACCTCGGCCGGGGCGTGGACGCGGGGGGCCTAGTTTCAATCGTGCAGGGCATCGGCCAGCACGCGATCAGAGTCGTTCGCAGGCTTGGACCGGCCGGCGCCCAGCGAGCATTGAGAAAGGTGACCACGATGTCTAAGCACAGAAAGACAGCCAGCAAATCGAGTGACTGGAAGCGAGGGGTCAGCGTACTGGCGGCGCTGAGCCTAATGGCCGGCTGCGAGCGAGCCCAGCCAGATTCTGCAGAGAGCACGACGCCCGACGATGTCACGCGGCCCGCTCCCGCGGATGGCAAGCTCGTGCTCGAGTGGAACGAGTTTGCTTCCGAAGTCGCGCTCGAAGCCGACTCCAAGTACGAAGATCCGTTCGTGCATCTGCGCGCGCTGACCATGCTGCACCTCGCGATGCACGACGCCGCCAACGGCGTCGATCAGAAATACGGCAGGTTCGCACTCACGCAAACCGACGAACGCGCCGACCCTAGCGTCGCTGCCGTCGCAGCCGCGCACGCTGTGCTGAGCTCGGTCTACCCGTCGCAGCGTGGGCTGCTCGATGCACGGCTTTCCGAGCGCCTCGCGAACGCTCCGGAGAGCGCCGCGCGCGACCGCGGGATCGAGCTGGGCAAGGCAGCCGCCGAGGCCGTGCTCGCACAGCGTGCTGCGGACCGCTCGGACGCCACTGAGTCGTACACACCCAAAGACATACCGGGCAGTTATCAGTTCGTGCCGCCGCTCGAGCTCGTCTATCGTCCCGCTTGGCGCAACGTAGAACCGTTTGGCCTCGCTCGTGGCGACCAGTTTCGAAGCCAGCCGCCACCGGAGCTCGAGAGCGCGGAGTACGCGACGGCCTACGACGAGGTGAAGCGCTACGGGCGAGCGAAGGATTCCACGCGCACCGCTGACCAGACGTTCTACGCCGATTGGTGGTACGAGCTCTCGGAGATCGGGTGGAATCGCATCGCGCGCGTCACCTGGGAGAAGCAAGCCGAACAGGATCTCTGGTTCACTGCGCGCCTGTTCGCTTTGGTGAACGTCGGGCTGATGGACGCCTACATTGCCGGTTGGGACAGCAAGATGCACTACGACTTCTGGCGACCCTATACGGCCATCCGCGCGGGCGAGTCGGACCAGAACGAGGCTACTATCGCAGAGTCAGCCTGGGAATCGTACTGTGTCACGCCGCCGGTTCAGGACTACCCGTCCACTCACAGTGCGCTCGGTGCCGCCGCAGCGAAGATCTTGTACGGCGTCTACGGGCGCGACATCCCCTTCACGATGGAGTCGACCAGCACGAAACCCGCTGGCAAGCCGCGCTCGCTCGCGAGCTTCGAACAGGCCGCCATCGAAAACGCCGATTCTCGTGTCGCCTGCGGCATTCACTTCCGCTTCGCCACGGAAGCTGGCCTCGCCATGGGCGAGCAGGTAGGCGACCACGTGCTCGATTCGATGCTCGCACCGGAAGAGGCGGCCAAGGGTGTGACCGACAATCGATTCCGACCCTAACCGCTCACCTCACCGGAACGGAGGCAGGGGACCTGGTCACCCATCCATCCCGATGGGTGGCCAGCCCGAACTACCGGCAACAGAGAACACCGCCCCCTTCGGAGCCAGGCTTCGTGACGGTCAGCACTTCCGTCGTGTTGCCGCTGCAGCTCCACGGGCTGGCCAACGCCGAACAGTTGTTGTGCGAGAACCGATTCAGAACACCGCAATCTTTCGCGGGTGTGGCGCCGAGAGTCCCGCAGCCGAAAATGTCGTTGCTGCCCTCACCCTCGCAGTGCGCGTAGCCCGGACCACTCTCGAGCGTCGCGAAGAACACGGGCGCCTTCGAAGGCGCGGCGTCCGCGCACCCGCGGCCCTTGGTCCGCTCGGCCACCTCGCTGCTCGTAGCACACACGTGCCACCCCTTCGCGCACAGCGCCGCAGCCGACGAACGCCGAGTGGTAGCACGCGCGGCGAGCCCCGGATCCGTCCACGCTCCAGCGCAGGCCGCGATGTCGGGATAGAGCTGGGCGTCGTTGAAGCCATCGCGGGTGCCATCGGAGCACCCTGAACTTGCCGACCGCACGTTGGCCGTCGGCTGCGCCGTAGAAGTCGACCGCAGCGCGGAAGTCGGCTGCAGCTTCACAGGTGCGGCGCACCGAACGAGGCCACCGCACAAGGCAAAAACGAGTGTTACGCTCAGAGTGTGTCGCATACGACAATGAAAGGCCTCGCACTGCGTCGAGTCAACACATCACGCACCTCTAACTCTCGATCTTCACGCAAGATCGTACCATCCAGGGTCACGCATAGGGTCAACGCTCCATATCGTCGACACCCAAACCGGCGTCATACGCGTACACCCAGCAGAGCGTGGTCAGCGGCAGCGTCGCGATGCTGAACAAGGTACTCACGAGAGGAGCCCGCATCGCCAAACCAAGAGACACCAGGTTGGGAATGCCCGTCACCAAGAAGAGCGTGACGAATCGTCCGACGCTCGCCCCGGTGCGTCTCCAGCTGTAGCTCGCCGCTCGCCCCAGGCGCCCCGGCGAATCAGCCCATGCGTAGGTCGCAAGACTGAGCTTGTACGTGACGTATACCGCGGCCAAGCTCACTGGAAGGAACCCGAAGGTCAGGATGGGCGCGACCGTCGTGGGATCTTGGATAGCGAGACCCACTATGACGGGAAGTAACGCCGGCAGCGAGAGCAAGAAGAAGCCGGGCGCGAGGCGTGCGTAGGACGGGAAGACCACGAAGCTAGCCGGTTCATTGCGAATGAGCGCGAGCGCGATCCTCAGTTGCCCACCGGTCAGCAGCGCAGAGATTGCGAGCGAAAGGACATGGACGCCAAGGAGCGCAGTGGAGTCGACAGCGCCCAACTCGTCCAAAGCTGTTGGGAGGTTCGGAATGATGCCCAGCCCAATCCAAGCGAAGACGGGAGATCCGATGCACGCGCGAGTTGCAGCTGCCAAGCAGCTACTGATGGTCCACGGTTCCCGGCCCTGCTGATCCGGAGCGTCGGGTGCGTCAGGCGCCGCGGGCGGCGCGTACATGTTGTCGCGTTCTAGGTCTTCTGGGTCCATGCGGCCACTAGCGGCCACATCCTACCAAGCTGGCTGCGAAGACGCCGGCGAATCTCAGGGGCAGCGGATTGCCGTGTATTCGCCGTTCGGGTTGGCCTCCCAGAAGGAAGCCACGTCGACGCGGAAGCGGACCTCGTTCTCGTCGATCGCGAGCACCTCGATCGTGCCCCCACCGATCGAACCGCCACCCCAGCCACAATCGTCCGGGGTCGAGTACGGCTCAGTCGTCTCGCTCATGCTGCTGTACTGAGAGATCTTCCAGTCCTCGAGGTCGTACACGCCGACGGCCTGGTATTCCTGGGGCAGCGCGATCGAGAGCGACCAATGGCCACCACACGCGAGGCTGGTGTACGCCACGTCGCAGGACGCGCCCAGGTCGGAAACCTTCAGGAACAGGTCCGCGGGATCGAGCGCCGGCAAGTCGCCCCCGGTCGTGCCCGTGGTCGTTCCACCTTCGGCCTCGGCATCACGCAGCGCATCGAGCTGCGCCCGCGTGAGGGCGACCGCGCTTGCCTGCTCCGCGCCGTCGTCGTCGTCGTCGTCGTTGTCATCGACCGGCACGTCGCCATCACTGTCGTTCCCGTCGTCCTGTTCGTCTACGCCGTCGTCGGATCCGTCGACGTCGCCTGGATCGTCCTGCTCGGATGGGTCGTCTTGGTCGCCCGGCTTGCCTGAAGAGCCGGTGGTGCTCTCCTCCTCGACCGAGCCGCCGTCGCTTGAAGCGTCGCCGTCGCTTGAAGCGTCGTCGTCGCTGGCAGCCTCGCCGTCGCCGTCGCCTTCACCAACAACGCCGACCACCTCAGCGTTCTTCGAGGCATCGGTTTCAACGGCACCACCACACGCGGTGGGTAAAGCGAGGAGCAAGACAATCGCGGCTGTGACAGGCTTCATGGCAACCTAGCAAAGCACGGATTGGGCCAATCCATCACGCGCCAGGGCCTTCATATAAATCACAATGATTATGAATATTTAAGATTATAACTGCGCCAGAACACGCTGACCCAGGTTGGCACATTCGGACATGTGCGCCGGGCCCGCTCACTGCCAGCGCGGTTTCAGCTCGCTCCACAGGTGTCGCACCATCCAGGTGTCCCACTCGGTGACGAGGCTCGCGCGTCCGGCGACCATCACGCTGTTCGGCCCCTCGATGCCCGGTGCCCATTCATCCCAGTTGTAATAGTCGGGGAAGCCGAGTCCGTGCCCGAACTCGTGCAGCCAGATGTGCTGGTGGTCGTTGGTGACGCTGCCCGTGAAGTATTCGGAACCAACGCGCTGACCCCAATCGCCGCCGGCACCACCACTCATGCCCTGCGTCAACCAGAGCGACATGTCGTAGTGCGCGTCGAAACCGCCCGGACACTCCGGATAGGTGTAGCCCTCCTGTTGATGAAAGAAGCGACCGCAAGCTTCCTGGCATTGTGGCGCCCCCTCGCGAAAATCACCCACGTCGACCCGCACCGTGTCGTCGCTCCACTCGAGCAGGTTGCGATCTGCAGTAGCCCATCCAGTCACGAGCACCGGAACGTGGCCAAACGGGAAGCAGTCGTAGCCCGCGAGCTTTTCGAACCACTCGTTCGCGCCTCGCTCCAGGGCCTCGGCGATCTGATCGCGCATGGCTTGCGAGACCGTCTCGGTCGATTCCCAGCGTACGCAGAACCTGAGGGCGCCGTCCGCGGCAAAGAGCTGATCCAAGATGAGGTTGCGGAAATTCTCGACGCTTGCGCCGGGCGGACGAGCGCCCGTCGCGCCATCGAACCCACCGGTCATCTCGGTCCAGGTGAGGTCGATGGTCTCCTGGTACTCACTCGGTGGCGTCTCCGGCCCCGTGCATTCGCCAGCTCCGCCCGTGGTCGTGCTAGTCGTGCCCCCGGTGGTCGTCGTCGAGGCGCCGGTGGCTGATGCTGTGGTGGTGTCGGATGTCGGCGCCGTCGTCGATGTCGATCCACCGATCCCCGTGCTAGCGGTCGCCGTGTCACTCGTCGCCGTGTCACTCGTCGCCGTGTCACTCGTCGCCGTGTCACTCGTCGCCGTGTCACTCGTCGCCGTGCCGCTCGTCGCCGTGTCACTCGTCGCGTTCGTCGCACCACCGCTGCCATCCCCCGCCGTGGTTCCCGAAGGGCCGCCCGTACTCGTACCCGTGCTACTCGCCGCGCTCGTGGCGCTTGCCGTTCCCGACCCCGTAGCCCCAGTCGTTGCCGTCGTCGCCGCAGTGGTGGAAGTGGTCGCAGCGGGGCTCGTCGTGGTCGAGAGCTCATCACACTCGACGCCGCACCCCTCTCCGGCGTCGTACGCCGGAGCCTCGCCGCTGCACGCGGGTCCCGCCGCCAGCATCGCTGCCAGTACCAAAACCGTTGAACCAATGCTTCCCGTCCGCACGAGACTCGAGCGCAGCATTGGTTCGGTTCGTCGACTCAGTCGCGCCGGTACATGCAAAAAAGCGCCGTGCTCGCCGAACAGAGTTTTCTGCAACGGCTAGCCGGGTTGGGACGACTCTGGTAACGGGAACGCCCGCGCCGCGTCAGATCTTGGGTGCTAGCTCGACCAGCTGTCGCTTTTGCGCGTCGAGCACCAAGATATGATCCGTGCCCGGGACGGCAGCTAGCCCCGCGATTTCGCCGACCCCGTAGCGATCGAGCGAATCCAAGCGGGAGGGCACGGAGGCGCCGTCGTACGAATACAGATCGACCCCACGCGCAAGCGTAACGATGCCACTGCTATCGGCGATCATGCCCGTGGCGCCGGCCGTCGCCAGCTTGCCGCTCGGCACCAACGACCAGCGCATCGGCTCACCCGTCAAATCGGAGAATGCGCCGACCTCAGCGCCATAGACGAAGCCATCGTGCGAGTTCACCGTCAGCGGGTGAGCAAACAGCAAGCCGAGATCGGCGTTGTGTGTGACAGCGAGCGTGATCTGGTACACAGCCACGCCTTCTGCGGTCAACGTCTCCGAGATGCTTTGTTCTACCGTGTCGTCCGGGCTAGGCGAGGGCAGGTAGCAAAAGAAGCGCGTGAGGCTGTGGTCTTGCGTATCGAGCAGATAACCCTCGTTCTTCGCCGTGAGCGCAAAGCGTTTGTTGCTGAGCGCCACCACGTCCGTGAAGGGTAGCTCGGGAAGGAAGTCCATGATTGGCAGGTGATTCGAATCGAATACCAAGGTGGCGCTGCCCTCGCTCATCTCGTAGAGACCGGCCTCTTCGGTCAGTACGAAGCGTGTCGTACCGCTAGGATCGATCGCGACCCCCACGAGGGTGTCGCTGGCGGGAAGCCCGTCGAGCGGCGTCACGCTCGTAACCTCGAACGCTGCTGCACCAGACTCCTCGGGTTCGGAGGGTTGCTCCTCAGTCGGCTCGGAGGGTTGTTCTGTGGGCGGTTCCCCCGGAGGCGTTTGGTTGAACCGGTCGCTGGTAGCGCCCGCGTCACAAGCAGCGCTGGCCACACCCACCAGCAGCGAGATCACCCAACCACACTGCGCTCCTAGCGTTGTTTTCATGACTTGATTCCTAGGACCGTTCCCGCACGAACAGGCCCGCCCACACAGCGTACGGGAGCGCACATCCCAACGCAACCTCGCGCCTGCGAAAGGCTTGCTAGCGACTGGAACCTGACACAACCACACAAAAGCTGGGCGCGCTTGGCCAACTGAGTTTGCACAGCTAGCGCGCGTCTGGCTCGGCGAGTTCGCCGGAGAACGCCAGCACTCGCGAGTGCTTACCGGAAGCATCGATCTCGCCAGCGTCGCGCCCGCGGAGATCACTGCTGACGTCGATGGAGGGACCGCGAGCGTTGCGGGCATCGATGAACAGCTCGACGCTTCAGCGGGCGCCAGCAGCTTGATGACCATGCTGCAATGAATCCCCTCGAGACGCTGGCCATCGGTCGAC
>Ga0315910_10003348_pt1 | contig 13668 bp, 12 predicted proteins | sample EdamamesoilMG_FD_204470 | JGI IMG/M metagenome (GOLD analysis project Ga0315910, IMG submission 204470) | Garden soil microbial communities collected in Santa Monica, California, United States - Edamame soil | ecosystem: Environmental > Terrestrial > Soil > Garden | place: USA: California...
CCCGCCAGCGCGTTGTTCACGATCGCGGCCAGCGGCTGGTTGACCTCGTGGGCCAGCGAAGTCGCCAGCTCGCCAGCCGTCGCGACGCGAGCCACGTGCGCCAGCTCCTCGCGCAGCCGCGATTCGCGCGCCTCGGCGCTGCGCAGGCCCTCGGTGGCGGCCAGCAGGACTTCGCCGCGCCGCTGCACCGCGGACACGCGCAGGCGGTGCGCCAGCAGCCCGCCCGCGAGCAGGCCCAGCAAGGCCAGCGCCTGCACCCAGGCCAGCTGCCACCAGGCCGCGCGCAGCTCGAACTCCAGGCGCGCCGGCGTGTCGCTCCACACGCCGTGCTCGTTGCTGGCGGCGACCTCGAGCACGTAGGAGCCCGGCGAGAGCGCCGTGAAGGTGGCGCCGCGGCCGGTGCCGATGTCGATCCAGCCCGCGTCGAAGCCCGCGAGTCGGTGGCGGAAGTGCACGCGCTCGGGCACGCCCAGGGCGAAGGCCGTGAACTCGAAGCGCAGGCGCCGCGTCCCGGGCGGCAGCTCGATCCGCGGCCCCAGCTCCAGCGGCAGCTCGTCGACCAGCAGTTTCTCGATGCGCACCGCCGGCGCGAGCCGGTTGAACGGGAACTTGCTTGGATCCACTCGCACCGCGCCGCTGATCGTGCCGAAGACCAGCTCGCCGTTGGCGTCGCGATAGCCCGCCGGCGCGCCATAGTTCGCTTCGTCCATGCCGGACTCGGGTCCCAGCAGCACCGCGTCCAGGCGCTTGCGCCGGCCCTCGGCGACCGCGAGGAACTCCTCGCGCGGCGCGACGATCAGGCCGGAGTTCGAGAGCAGCCAGAGGCGCCCGAAATCGTCGTCGAGGATGCGCGAGAGCGCCACGTCGCCCAGGCCCTGCTCGCGCGTGATGCACGCGACGCGGCCCTCGAACATGCGCCCCAGGCCGCCGCCGTAGGATGCGATCCACACGCCGCCGTCGGATTCGGGCCGAAGGTCGCGCACGCTGCCGCGCGGCACGCCGATTTCCGCGCCGAAACGCTCGAGCCGGCCCTGGTGCAGGCGCCATACCACGTCCACGCCGCCGATCCAGACGCTGCCGTCCGGCGCGGAGACCAGCGAATCGATGCCGCCCTCGATCCAGTGCTGGCTGAGCACCTGATCCTGCGCATCCAGCTGCCACAGCTGCCCCTTGAGCGTCGAGACCCAGGTGTTGCCGTCGCGATCGCCCGCGATCGGCCCCGCCTGCATGCCCTGGAAGTCGAGCGCGAGTTCCTCGAAGGCGCCCGGCTTGCCGCGCAGCACGCCGTGTTGCACGCCGGCCCACACGCGGCCGCTCGCGTCGGCGAACAGCGAGCGCACGCAGGAGCGGATGCCGCGCAGCGGCGGCAGTTCGATCGGCTGCGCGTCCGTCGCGTGCTCGTCGATCCAGCCGAGGCCCTCGCACTCGGAGGCCATCCACGTGCGGCCGACGCCGGCGGAGGCCAGCGCGGTGACCGTAAGCCGCTGCCCTTTCATCGACACCGCGCGTATCCAGTGCGGCGCCATGCGCACCAGGCCCTTCGATCTCGAGCCGAGCCACAGGTTGCCCTCGCGGTCCGACAACATCGAGCGCACCTCGAAGCCCGTCGGGAATCCCGGTGGCGCCGGACTCGCGACGAAGCTCGCGCCGTCCTCGCTGCGCTGCAGCAGGCGCGGGCCGCTGCGCATGCCGACCCAGATCCGCCCATCCTCCAGCGGCAGCAGCGAATCCACGGGGGCGTCCAGCGCGGCGGCGACGGCTACGCGCTCGATCCGTTCGCCGTCCAGCCGCGCCATTCCGTCGACCAGCCCCAGCCACACGCCGCCCTGCGCATCCAGGGCCATCGAGTGGATCGCGGCCGGGGCGCGCGTCGTGAGCAGGCTCGCGCCGTCCGCGGCGTGACGCATCAGCCGACGGTCGCTGAAGCACAGCAGCGAGCCGTCGCGCTCGAGGCACAGGCTGCCATAGTGCGCTCCACCGCCGGGCGGCACGACGCAGCTCCACGCGACCGGGTCCTGCCGCCAGACCGCGCCGGAGCTGCTGCGCAGCCACAGGCCCCCGTCGGGCGCGCGGCGCAGCACCAGGATCTCCTCGTGCGGCGGCAGAGGCGGCGTGGTCTCGACCACGCGGCCGTCGCGGAAGCGCACCACGCCGTCGTTCTGCGTCGCCACCCACAGTCCGTCCGCGCCGTCGGACGCCAGCGCGGTGATGCGGCAGGAAGGCAGGTCGCCGGAGGTGCCCAGGTCGAAGTTGCGGAAGCGCACGCCGTCGAAGCTCGCCAGTCCGCCAAAGGTGGCGATCCAAAGCTCGCCTTCGGGCGTCTGCACCACGTCGTTGACCGAACTCTGCGGCAGGCCGTCGACGATCGACCAGGACTTGAGGTGGAACCCCGCGCCTGGCGAGGCGAGCTGCGCGCTCGCACTCGGGGCAAGCAGTGCGAGTCCGAGGTGGCAAGCGAGCCGCGCCGCGCGTCCGGGGATCGAGCAGGCACCCATGCGCGCGCCCTTCAACCCAGCCGGCGCGCGAGGGCCGCGCCCAGGCGCTGCAAAGCTGGCGGACTCTGCCTCAGGAACAGCGAGGGTTCGACCAGTTCGAGCTCCATCACGCACACACGTCCGCCGGCGTCGCGCGCGACGTCGACGCGCGCGTAGAGCAGCTGCTCGCGCAGCGGGGCCAGCGCCTGCTCGCCCAGGGCGCGTTCATCCGCCTCCAGCGGCAGTGCGGCGGAGACCCGCTCGTCCTGCCCCGAGAAACGCGGCGTCTTGCGCACGGCGTGCGTGAACTCGCCGTCGATCCACACCAGGGCGCGCTCGCCGTGCCCGTCGACCGAGTCCAGGAAGGGCTGCACGAGCATGTCGCGCAGCGCGAGCTGCTCGCGCAGGAAAGCCTCGCCGGCCTCGAGCTCCGCGGCCTCGAAACGGCGCGTCACGAAGGAGCCGGCGCCAACGGCCGGCTTGAGCACGAACCGCCGCCAGCCGCGGCGGCGCAGCAGCGGCTCCAGCGCGGGCTCGCCGCCGCGGCGCAGCAGCTCGGTCGGCACGACGGCCACGCCGCGGGCCTCGAGCGCGAGCAGGTAGTCCTTGTGCAGGTTGGACTCGACCACCGCCAGCGGATTCCACAGCGGCGCCGCCGCGTGCACACGCGCCAGCCAGGCGCGGAAGGCCGGAAGATCGTGGAAGTAGTCCCAGGTCGAGCGCAGCAGCGTCGGCAACGGCTGCTCCCACTCCTGCGTCGGATCGTTCCAGGCCACCATGCGCGCGCGCACGCCGTGCTCGCGCAGGCAGCGCAGCAGCAGCTCCTCGTCGACGTCGACTTCGGGCAGCGGCATGCAGGTCGCGATGCGCAGGTCCATTCCCCGCATTCTACCGCGCAGCTCCGCCTCGCCCTTCAGTCCGCGCCCAGCCAGGCCGTGAACTTCGATCGCGGCAGCGGTTCGCTCATCCACGAGGTGTCCGGCGCCGGCGCGTCGAGCAGCTCGCGCACGCGGCGCAGCTGGGGACAAGGCTCGAAGGACAGCGTGCCCCTCTTCGTCCGCCAGGCGAAGCGGCCGCCGGCCTGGATCGCCGCGACCACCTGTTCCGTGATGCTGCAATCGCCGGCGACGTAGTCGAGCACCGCCTGGTGGTTGCCCGCCGCCCATTGCCGCGGCGCGTCGGCGCCGTGCATCAGTTTTTTCTCCGCGATGCCCAGGCCCTCGGCCACCGAGGCCAGCCCGACCGGGAAGCCGCGCTGCACGAAGAACTGGAACATCGGATCGATGAGCTCGAGCGCGACCTCGCGCGCCAGCGGCAGGTCCTGCGCCGCGTGGCCCAGCCAGCGCAGGTCGAAGGACAGGCCGTTCCACGCGCAGACCCAGGTGCCGCGGCGCTGCGCCTCGCGCAGGTGCAGCAGCACCTCGCGGGCTCCGCGAGCGTCGAGCGCGCGCTGCGGAATGCCAGCGGCGTCGCGCGCGTACCAGTGCTGCAGCTGGCCGCGATCGCTGACCGCGGCGACGCAGGCGATCTGGAAGGGACCATGGCGGTCGAGGTCCTCGCCAGGCTGCAGATCGATCTCGTCGGCGATCTCGATGTCGAAGGACAGGCGCCGCGGGGCAGCGTCGAAGTCGAACGCGGAGGTTTGTCGGGGGCTCATAGGGGCGATGATCTTGGCGATCCTCGCGCGGTGGCGCGACAGGCCGGGCGCATCCCGGGTCCGAATGCGCCTGCTCGCGAGCGCAGGCGCAGCGCCGCGGCCGTCGGATCGCGCGGCCTCGGGTTCGAGCGCTTCGCAGGCGTCCGAGATCGGCTGCCGCACCGTGGAACCGGCCTGCCGCATCGGCTCGATTGCCGGCCGCCAGCTCCCGGGCTCCGGGCCCTCGCGTTCCGGCTCGGCGCCGCGAACGGCAGGCCTGCCGCGGGCGCCGTGACGATCGCCAGTCCGTTCAGCGCGCGGCGAACTCGCCCAGGCGTGCGAGCTGGTCGCTGGCGAACCAGTCGTCGAGCGCGTGCGAGCCGATGCGCTGCAGCGCCGCGCCGAAGCGCTGCTGCGCCTCGGCGACGTTGCTGGCGTCCAGCAGCGCTAGGCAGCGCGTGTCGTCCAGCGTGGCGAGCAGGAACACGCCGCCGCCGCTGCCCAGCGGCTCCAGCTCGCGCCGCGCGAGGTCGCCGTGCTCGGCGCTCAGCAGCACGTAGCCGCGCGCGCCGTCGCCCGGCTTGAGCACGCGGCCTTCGGCCTTCGCCGCGTCGCTGCGCGCCAGCTCGCTCTCCAGCGCCGCGCCCAGCGCCGCATCGGTGCGCAGCGCGTGGTACTCCAAGCTGAACACTCCGGCCATGCTCGTCGGGTCGGTCTGGGCCCAGGCGCGCGCTTCGTCGGGCGTGCTGCTGTCCAGCACGAACAGTCCGCGCAGCGCCGCATCGTGGCGCGTCTCGCCGAAGGGGCCTGCGACCAGCAGCTTGCGCTCGCGCGCCAGCCGCTCCATGTTCGCGAAGTGGCCGGCGAAAGCCCGTTGGTTCTCCTCGTCGGAGAGCTGACCGCTCTTCGGACCGCTCTTGAGCAGCACGAGCGTGTACTCGCGCGTCCCGGACACAGGTTCCCCGGAACCACAACCTTGGGCGAGCAGCATCGGAATCAGGCCGAGCACGGCGATCCAAAGACGCATGAGATCTCTTTCTTTCAAGGAAGCGGCCATCCTAGCCGCCGCCGCCGCCGCGCGCTTCGCGCGAGCAGGGCCGGATCTGCGGGGCGCAGGGCCGTCTTTCTCGCGGCCGCACCCCATTCCCGGGACCGCGGCACGCCGCTCGCGCCTGCGTCGCGCGATGGACGAGTTGCGAATTCGTCCGCGATGCTTCAGGCTAGTTGGCGATGGCCACTTTCCCAGGGCCGGCTCCGGAAACGACGGCATTCGTTCCGTGGTACCTGCGCTCGCGGCCGCGCCTGTTGTCGACGCTGTTCGTCGTGCTCGCGTTGCCGTTGGGGGCGTTCACGGTCGCACTCAACGCGCACGCGCAATCGACGCTGCGGCAGCAGGCGGAACGCCAGAACCGCACTTCGGCGAGGCTGGGCGCGCAGGTGGTCGAGGGCCATCTCGACGGGCTGGTCAACTACATCGACAACGCCGGGCGTTCGCGCTCGCTAGCGGCTGCCTTCGAGGCCCGCGACCAAGCCGCGGTGGAAGCCGAGCTGGCGATCATGCTCGCCGGCAACAAGCACTTCGATCGCGCCTTCCTCGCCGACGCCGAGGGCGTGGAGCTGTTCGGCTGGCCCTTCGACGAGAAAGTGATCGGCAAGAGTTTCGCGCACCGCGACTGGTTCAAGGGCGTGTCGAGCAGCGAGAACACCTACCTTTCCGAACTCTACCACCGCGCCTCGGTCGAACAGGGTCAGGCGGTCGCCGTCGCCACGCACGTCGACTCCGCAAGCGGCGTGCTGCTGGGCTACCTGGTCGCGCACCACCCGATCGGCCTGCTGACCAAGCGGCTCTCGGGCCTCGAAGGCGGAGACGCCGCGCGGCTCACCCTGGTCGACCACCACCGCAAGCTGGTCGTGGTCGGCGCGGACCCGCTCAGCCCGATCGTCGATCTCGGCGCGCACCCGCTGGCCGAGCGGATGGTGGACAGCTTCGAGGAGTCGCTGGCCGGTCCCGATCCCTTCAGCGGTCAGGACTGCCTGTTCAGCTTCGCCCTGGTGCCGAGCTTCCAGTGGGTCGTGCTCGCGCAGCAGCCGACCGACAGCGTGCTCGCGCCCGCGCTCCTGCTGCAGCGTTGGATCGTCGGCCTTTCCGCGCTGTGCCTGATCGTGATGCTGTTCCTGGGCTTTGCCTGGCTCAACGTCGTGCGCCGGCAGCACGTCGCCGTGGTCGAGCTGCAGCGCCAAAAGGACCTGCTCAGCGGGATGATCATCCATGACCTGCGCAATCCGCTGGCGGTGACCCTGCTCGCGATCGACGAACTGCGCCAGCGCAGCCAGGCCCCGAGCGCGCAAGCCGCAGACCCCAACCCGGAGATCGAAGAGGCCTACGCCGCGACCCAGCGCACCCTGTCGCTGGTCAACCTGCTGCTGGACGTGATGCGCATGGAGGACGGCGCGCTGCGTCCCAAGCGCGCGCAGGCCGACCTGGCCGCGATCGTCAAGGCGAAAGTCGAGGAGTACCGTCCGATGGCGCGCTCGGGCTCGATCCTGATCGAGGCGCGCACGCCGCGCTCGCCGCCGTCGCTGGAGGTCGACGCGAAGCTGATCGCGCGCGTGATCGACAACCTGATCGTCAACGCGATCAAGCACACGCCCAAGGGCGGAGCCATCCAGGTCAAATTGGAGCACGAGGCCGACGCGCCCAACGTGGTGCTCAGCGTCGTGGACAACGGCGAGGGCATGCCGCCCGAAGCGCTGCCGCGGCTGTTCCAGAAGTACGGCCGCGTCGAAGGCCAGTCGATGGGCGGCAGCCACGACACCGGGCTGGGCCTGGTCTTCTGTCGCATGGCGGTCGAGCTACACGGCGGGACGATCGAGGCGCTCAGCGGCCTGGGCCGAGGCACGACGATCCGCGTCGAGCTGCCGCTGCCGCCGCGGGCCTGACTAGACGCGATCGCGGCGCAGCTCCAGGCGCCAGCGCTGGCCGAGCAGCTCATGGCCGAAGCTGTGGTGGCGCTCCTCCTCGAGCAGCTCGAAGCCCGCGGCCTGGTACAGGCGGCGCGCGGCGTGCAGCGAAGCGTCGGTCCAGAGCACCAGCGCGTCGTAGTCCGCCGCGCGCGCGAAGTCCACGCAGGCCTGGACCAGCCGCCTGCCCAGTCCCAGCCCGCGCGCCTGCGGTTCCACGTACAGGAGGCGCAGCTGCGCCTCGCGCGCCGACTTCTCGACCACGAGCACCGCGCCGAGGATCTCGCCGCCGCGCTCGGCGATCCAGCCGCGCTCGCGGCCGGGCTTGAACTCGCGCAGGAACCTGGCCGCGATCTCCGCCAACAGCGCTTCGAACCGGGCGTCCCAGCCGTACTCGTTCCAGTACAGCAGCGCCTGGCGGTGCACGACGAATCCCAGGTCGCCGGGGCGCGGATCGCGCAGCACGCAGGCGCCCGCCTCAGCCTGGCCGCCGCGCCCCCGAGCATCTCCGGCTTGCTGGTCCATGCCGCGAATCTACCTCGGCGTTCTCGCTGCGCGCAGCGGCGGATATCCTGGAGCGCGATGACCTGGATCAGGACCACGCCGTTGCCCGGGGCCGAGCAGGCCGTGCTGGACGCGATGGCCGCGCAGCGCGCGCTGTACCCGGCCGAGTACTCCGCCCCGGTCAATCCCGGCGGCGACAGCATCGTCAGCGCGCACGCGCTGATGCCGCAGGCGCTGTTCCACATGTTCGCGGGCTTCGGCGTCATGATGTCGCCCGAGCTGCCGCTCACGCGCGCGCAGCACGAGATGATCGCGGCGCTGGTCTCGATCACCAACAAGTGCTTCTACTGAACACGCGCGCACGCAGAGTTCCTGCGTAGGGTGACCCTCGACGAGGCGCTGGTTCGGCAGTTGGAAGACGACTACACGAAGGCTCCGCTGGAGCCGCGTGAGCGCGCGATGCTCGACTATGCCGTGCTCTTGACGCGCGATCCCGTGGCGGTCACGCCCGCGGAGCACGACAAGCTGCGCGCCGTGGGCTTCGACGACCTGGGCATCCTGCAGATCACGCTGATCGCCTCGTGGTTCAACTACGTCAACCGCGTCGCTGACGCGCTGGGCGTGGGCCGCGGCCCCAGGCCCGCGCCCTGAGCGCTCCGGCTCAGTCCTCGGTCGGCATCCAGCTCGAGTCGGGATCGTAGACCGTGATCGCGGCCGCGGCCTGGGCGGTTTCGACGCCCAGGTCCTTCTGGAAGACGATGCCCTGCTTGTTGACCATGAAGCTCATCACGCCTGAATTGCCGTAGGTCGCGGGCCAGGCCAGGAGGGCGAAGCCGTGGACCTGCCGCCCCTGCGCATCGAGGTAACTGCGTGCGCCTCCCGGAGCGTGCGCGCCTTGGGTGCTCAGCGGCCGGAAGAAATAGCCGTGGAAGGGCGTCGGCTTCGCGTCTGCGCGGGCATAACCCTCCTCGGCCGCGTCGGCGACCAGCGGTCCGAGCGGGCTCTGCGCCTCGCCCTCCGCCGCGGGCCAGTACAAGCCGTCGTGCTTGCCCTCGCTGCTGAACAGGCGCTGCGCGAAGGCGCGCGGAAGTCCGTCGCGGCTCTCCGAGGCGTACTCGAACTGCGCCTCGACCACCGCGCGCAGCGTGGCGAGCGTCAAGAGCTCGTTGCGTCCCACGCGACGGTTCAAGACCTCCTCGCGGCCCGCTTCGACGTCGAAGCGCCAGTGCTCGCCATCGCGCACCAGCGGAATCGGCAGCTCCCAGTCCTCGCTGCCCAGCCTGGCGATCTTGCAGTCAGTGCCGACGTCCTCGAAGCTGACACGCTCGAGGATCATCGCGCGCACGTGCTCGACCTCCTCACGGTCGGAGACCTGGTCGCCCGAGGCGAGCAGGTCGAAGCCCCCGGGGCCGAGCAACTCCTCGGCCGCCGCCCGATCGTCGCTGGCCGCCGCGAGCCGGTGCACGGCTTCCTCGGGGGTCGCGAAGCAACCGGCCGGCGGGGCGGAGGCACAGCCGTAGAGCATCAGGCCCAGGGTCGCGAGGCAAAGTCCTTGGAGCGTGTTCATGGTTGGATCCTCGCGTGGCTCAACGACGTCCGCCGCCGCGTCCGCCACGGCTGGCGCCGGCGCTGCGGCTGCCCGCAGAGCCGCGCGATGCACTTCCGCGCGTGCTGCTGGCGCGGTCCATGCTGGGGCTGCGCGAGCCGGTGTACGAGCTGCTGCGCTGACCCGTGGAAGCCGTGGGACGGGTCGAGGGGGACGCGCTCGGGGTGCGCGTCGCAGCGCCCGTCGCGGGACGCACCGCGGGAGCGGTCGATGGCCGTTGCGCCGCGGCCGGCTGGCCCGCACCGGCGCGTGATCCCGGCGCATCGCGCGTGCCGGCGGCGGCGCGATCGGCGGCCGGCCCGCTGGTCTTGGCGGTCGCTCGATCGCCGTAGCCGCGCGCCTGGTCCTTCGACACGCGCGATTGGCCCGGCTTGGCCCCGTATTTTTCCGCCACCTTGCCCTGCTGGTAGCCGACGCCCTTGCGGTGCTCGGGATTGTGGTTGAACCTGCCGTTCGAGCCGGCCTTGTTCTTGACGTCGTTGCGGCGCGCGTCGACCTCCGTGCGGTCGACGAACTTGTTGTAGTTGTTGATGTCGATGTCGACGTCGTTGCCGCCCCAGTTGCAGTTGCCCCAGCAGCCGCCCCAGATCACGCCGACCGTGAAGCCGAAGAGCAGGCCACCCGTGGGATACGGCGGATACATCGGCGGGTAGTGCCAGTACGGGTATCCCCACGAGCCGTAGACCGAGCTGGGGTAGTAGGTCGGGACGTAGATCACCTCGGGATCCGCGGCCTGGATCACGATGATCTTGTCCTCCTGGACCGTGACGGTCTGTTCCTTGCTCGACTTGAGATTGCCGGCCTCGTAGGCCTTGGTGCGCATCGTCTGGATGCACTTCATCAGCTCTTCTTTTTGGCCGAGGAAGGCGTCGCCAAGATCCTGCGTCCAGTCGAGCGAGTCGTTCATGCGCTTGAGCACGTCGGGGAATCCGCACACGGATTTCACGCTGGGATCCCAGGTCTGCTTCTGCAGCGCGGATTCCAAGGCATCGCCTTTCACGCTCGCGTTCTTCGCCGACCAGCGCGCGGCCTCGACGATCTCCAGCGGGTAGGTCGCGGCCATCAGGATCTGGGCCACGAGCGAATCGGGGTAGAGCGCGATCGGCGCGACGATCTGCTCCAGCTGCTCGGCGGAGAAGGCGCTGCCTTTCACCGGCGGTACGCCGGGCTCGGCCTGCGCCCCTGCGGCCTTCGGCTCCGCGGGGGGCGCCTGCGCAGCGGGTGCTGCGGGCGCCGCGGGCTGCGGATCCTGCATCGCGTGGGCCGTCGAGATCGAACAGGCGAGAACGAAGAGACCGAAGCAGCGGCGCATCATGGGCTCCCGATAAAAGTGCAGCGGCGATTCGTCGAACAGCCTAGCGCCGGCAACGGCGGGCTTCCAGCTCGCCGGCAGGCCGCGGCGCCGCTGAGTCTGCACATCGCGGGCAAGGCTGCTCCGGCCGCGCACGGCACCGGCTATTCTCCACGGGCATGCCTCCTGATTCGCGTGCGTACAAACAAAGCTCCCCAGCCTGCAACCCCGTGCACATTTTATGATCTTCGCACTCGTCACGATCCTCACGGCGCTGGCCTTGTTCGCCGGCATGCTGGCCCTGATGGAGCTGGGCGCTCGCGCGGGCCGCAGGCGGATCGAGCGCGACTCCGAGGGTGCGCGGTCGGGCACCGCGGCTCCGGAGGGTGCCGTATTCGCGCTGCTGGGGCTGATGATCGCCTTCACGTTCTCAGGCGCCCTGCAGCGCTTCGACGCGCGGCGCGCGTTGATCGTCGCCGAGAGCAACGCGATCGGAACCGCGTGGTTGCGCCTGGACCTGCTGCCCGCTCCCGCGCGCGAGGAATTGCGGCAGGACTTCAGGGTCTATCTCGACACGCGTCTGGGCGCCTATCGGGCCGGCGAGGACCTGCGCGAGGCCCGTGCGGCCCTGGCGCGCGCGAATGAACTGCAGGTCCAGATCTGGGCCAAGGCCGCCACGCTCTGCCGCGCCGAAGGCCAGCCGGTCGCGGTGCTCGTGCTGCCCGCACTGAATGCGATGTTCGACATCGCCTCCGAACGCACGGCTGCCCTGGAGACGCACCCGCCTCCCCTGGTCTTCGCGCTTTTGATCGCCTTGGCTCTGGCCTGCGCGCTGCTCGCGGGTTTCGCCATGGCCGCGTCGAAGCTCACGCACTGGACGCACCGATTGGCCTTCGCCTTCGTCGTGTCGATCACGGTGTATGCGATCCTCGACCTCGAGTACCCGCGTCGCGGCCTGGTGCGCGTCGACGGCTTCGACCAGATCCTGGTCGAGCTGCGCGAGGGCATGAAGTAGCGCTGGACTTCGAGCGCGGCTGATCGCGCTAAGCGCGCAGCACCAGCACCTTGGTCTGGCACATCTCCAGCGCGGCGAAGCGCACGCCCTCGCGGCCCAATCCGGAATCCTTGTTGCCGCCGTAGGGGAAGTTGTCGACGCGGAAGGTCGGCACCTCGTTGATCAGCACGCCTCCGTAGTCGAGCTCGCGGTGCGCCGCCAGCGCGTGGCCCAGATCGTGCGTGAAAACGCCGGCCTGCAGGCCGAAGCGGCTGGCGTTGCAGGCAGCGAGCGCCTCGGCGAAGTCGTCGAAGCTCTCGACCACGGTCACGGGTCCGAAGACCTCGTCCTTGACGACGCGCATTTCCGGCGTCGCCTGCGTGATCACAGTCGGCATCACCACTGGCCCGCGCGCCTCGCCACCGCAGTGCACGCGCGCGCCGCCTTCCCGTGCCTCGCGGATCCACTCCAGGACGCGCTCGACGTGCGCGGAACTGATCAGCGGCCCGACCACGGTGGACTCCTGCATCGGATCGCCGACGCCCAGCGCGCGCGCGCCCGCGACGAAGCGCGCCAGGAACTCGTCGAAGCGCGAACGGTGCACGAGCACGCGCTGGACCTTGATGCACACCTGCCCCGCCTGGCCGAAGGCGCCGATCAGGATCGGTTCGAGCGCTTCGTCGAGGCGCGCGCTCGCGTCGACGATGCAGGGCGCGTTGCCGCCCAGCTCCAGCAGCACCTGCTTCTTGCCGGCCAGGGCCTTCAGTTTCCAGCCGACGAGGTCGCTGCCGGTGAACGAGAGCACGGCGATGCGCGGGTCCTCGACCAGCCGTTGCGCGCTCGAGTTGCTGCAATGCACCAGCGAGAGCGCGTCCGCGGGCCAGCCGGCATCGAGGATCAGCTCCAGCAGCGCGTGGCTGGTCAGCGGACACTGCGGCGGAGGCTTGAGCACCCCCGAGGCCCCGATCGCGATCATCGGCGCGAGCTTGTGCGCCACGAGGTTGAGCGGGAAGTTGAAGGGCGCGATCGCCGCCACCGGACCGCGCGGCACGTGCGTGTACAGGCACAGCCGGCCTTCGGCGCGCGGCTCGATGTCGATCGGCAGCACCTCCCCGCCCAGCGTGCGCGCGACCAGCGCGCCCTGCGTGAAGGTCGAAATCGCGCGCTGCACTTCCGCGCGCGCGAAGCGCAGCGGCTTGCCGGCTTCGCGCACCATCAGGCGCGCGAATTCCTCGGCGCGCGCCTGCAATCCGCGGGCCACGGCCTCGCAGACCGCCGCACGACGGTGCGCGGGCAGCCGGCGCGTGCTCTCGAAGGCAGCCGCCGCGGCGGCGATCGCCTCGTCGACGTCGCTGTCGGAGGCGAGGCACATGCGTCCGACCTCGCTGCCGTCGAAGGGAGCGTGGATCGTGTCGATCTGGCGCGAAACGCGCCAGCTCGCGCCGATGCGCAGGGCTTTGGGTTGCATGCGAGGTCCTGGGGCTGCGGCCGTGCGCGCGCATTCTAGATCGCGGCAGGCTCGCGCCGGCGCGCGGATCGAGCGACAATGCCCGGGCTTGTTCACGAGCATCGACAACCTCTCGCGGCGCCTCGGCGCGCGCTCGCCGCTCGACATCGACCTGCCATCGAGCGCCCAGGCCGCGCTTGCCGTGGTCCTCGCGCCGAGCCCCTTGCCGCGGGCCTTGCAGCTGCTGCTGATCCTGCGCGCACAGCGCGCCGACGATCCCTGGTCGGGCCACATGGCCCTGCCCGGCGGGCGGCGCGAGCCGCAGGATCCCGACCTCGCCGCCACCGCGGTGCGCGAGGCGCGCGAGGAGACCGGCGTCGAACTTTCGCGTGCGCGGCTGCTGGGCCGGCTCGACGACCTGCGCCCGATCCGCGAGTCGCAGCGGCTGCTCGCCGTGCGTCCATTCGTCTATTGGCTGCCCGAGGTGCCGCCGCTGCGCACCAGCGAGGAAGTCGCCGCCGCGCTGTGGGTCGCGATCCCGCAACTCCGGGGAGCCGCGGGGGAGGCCAGCGTCGAACACCGCGGGGCCAGCCTGCGCGTCGCCGCCTACCAGTTCGAAGGCCGCGTCGTCTGGGGCATGACGCAGCGCGTGCTCAGCGCTCTGCTCGAATTGATGCCCGAGTGAAGCCTCGGGGCCGGCTCAGCGCCGGGCGCCGGCGCGAGCGGGCCTTCCGATCGGCGCGATTCGCGGCGCT
>Ga0315910_10003349_pt1 | contig 13662 bp, 9 predicted proteins | sample EdamamesoilMG_FD_204470 | JGI IMG/M metagenome (GOLD analysis project Ga0315910, IMG submission 204470) | Garden soil microbial communities collected in Santa Monica, California, United States - Edamame soil | ecosystem: Environmental > Terrestrial > Soil > Garden | place: USA: California...
ACGCCTCGAATGCCCGCGCCGTTCCATTGAAATGCAGCAGCGGCACGGTCATCAGTGTCGCCGCTTCCGCCGCGACCCAGAGCAAGGCCAGGTTCTGTGCTTGGAGGGCGAGGCTCAACAACCCCAGCATCACCAGCAGAGCCGTGATGAAGAGGCGATTCTTTCGCTCGGAGCGGAGGCGCAAATAGGTCACCCCATAAATCGAGCAAACGAAGAATAGCAATGAAACCATCGGCAAGACGGCCCGCGCGACCGGATCGAATCCGAACCACGTGCCCATTGCGCGCGCCGGTGGATTGATCAGCAGCCAGAGCGCAAAGGTCGCGTGCAATCCGGCCGCGATCGGCAACAGCCACGGTCGCGTTCTTTCCTTCGGCCAGGTGACTGCGGCGACTGCCGCGAGTAGGGGAATTGCAATGAGAGCGAGTTCTTTCATTCGCGCAGCGAAGTCAGTTTCCCCGTGTCCAGCGTGTCGAACTCGCGCTGGATGCGGTCCATGATGATGCCGATGACGAACACGGCGACGGTGAGGTCGAGGAGAATTCCCGCTTCGACGATCAGCGGAGTCGAGTGGATGAGCAGCAGGCCGAACAGGTAGATGCCATTTTCCAAAATCAGGTAGCCGCAGACTTGCGAGATGGCTTTGGCCCGACCTATCAACAAAAGAAAGCCGCAGACAACCGTGGCAAACGCGCCCGGCACCAGCAGTGAATCGGCGTGCTCCGGCAGCAACGGCAACGCGCCACTCATCGCGACGGCCCCGATGGTGGCCGCGGCGCCAAGCAGCAGTGAAGGAATGAAGCCCAGCAACGGCTCCACTTCACGATCAATGTTGGCTACACGCAATGCGCGGCGTAGCAATCCCGGAATCACGAATCCTTTCACCACGACCGTGGCTACGGCGACAAGGGCCACCATCCAATGCACCTTGGCATCCAACAACAACGGCAACGCGCCGAGTATCATGCCCTGCAACGCCGCCGCTCGGATGACCGACGGGATTCGGCTGCTGGCAAGGGCGACGAGATTCAGTCCCATTGCGAGGCCGATCAAAAGGTTCAGGGTCTCGGTCACAGTTGGCCTCCTCTCCACGCAACCAACAGAGCAAACAGGCACAGCAAAAATGCCGTCGTCAACAACAGCGGCACGCGGTGGAACGCCAGCCGGGCCAGGAGCGATTCCACCAAACCGATTCCCACCGCCACAGTCAGCACCGATCCGGCCAGGGCGCCAGCCGCCATAAGTGGAGTGAGTTTGCCGAAGGGTAAGACAGCTTCCACCAGCAGCACGGAAAACAGCAGCAGCTTGAGCGACGCGCCGTGCAGAATTGCTGCGAGCGGCGGACCGCTGTGATCGAGCACCATGACTTCGTGAATCATCGTAAGTTCCAAGTGCGTGTTTGGATCATCGAACGGCACGCGGCAATTCTCGGCCAGCAGCACCGCGAACAAACCGGCTGCCAGCAATGCTGCGCCTGCGCCCGCCGCCGGTGTGAGCATGGCTGTGAGTGATACGCTGCCGGTTTGCAGGCTCAGTGCCAGCAAGGCGGTGATGATCGCGGCCTCACTGAGGACCGCGTAGCTGACTTCCCGGGCGGCGCCCATGCCTTCGAACGCCGAGCCCGTGTCGAGCGCGGCGCTCGCCGTGCAGAATCGTGCGAATGCCAGCAGATAAACAAACAATAGTGCGTCGCCCCGAAACGCCAGCGGAGCACCCGCAGGTCCTGCCGGTAACAACAATGCGGCACACACAATCGCCACCCAGGCCACCGCCGGTCCGGCCACGTGCCCGGGCGAAACCGTAGTACTCAACACGACGCCTTTGCTCCAGAGCTTGGCGAGATCGTAATAGAGTTGGAGCACTGGCGGACCGCGCCGACCCGCCACCCATGCTTTCACCTTGTTGATAATACCCGGCACGAGTGGCGCGAGGAGCAACCAGACGAGAAGGCGGAGCAGCATGTCCAACGTGGTGTTCACTCCGCACCTCCCATCAACGCCAACAAGGCCAAGGCAGCGAGGCCGATCAGCAAATAAAGTATGTAGGCTTGCAGCCGCCCGTGTTGCAAGCGGCGTACGGCGGTCGAGAGACGCATCACGACCGAGCCAGCCGGTTCGACGACGTGTTCGAGAACGGTTTCCGGCGTGTGTTCATCAAAGTGCGTGCGGGAAGGGAACGGGCCTTGCGGCGGATGCGCGTGGCGTTGCGGACGAAGAATCCAACCGAACCAGTTCGTGATGATGCCCGCGAACGAGCCGGCGGTGTATTGCATTCGCGGCGTCGGTGCCGCGTAACCGCAATCCCAAGTCGGGCCGCGGCTGAGCCCGTTGCGCTTCACTCGCGACCAAAGGCCCAGCGCTGCGAAAGTCGCGAGCACAACAACGGCAATGTGAAACGCGCCGACGGTGAACAGCGGTGCGGGTGGTGCGGCATTCGCCCACTCCGGCTGCCACGCTGCGGCGGCGCTGGCCACCGCCGGCCAGAAGAACGCCGGCGCAAGGCCGATGGCCCCGCACGCCGCTCCGAGTACGAGCATCGGGATGCGCATGCGCCAGCCGCATTCGTGCGCGTGCTCCGCCACTTGGCTGCGCGGCACACCGAGGAAAACCACTCCGCACACTTTCACGAAACAAGCCAGTGCGAGCGCGCCGGTGACCCCGAGCAACACCGCGGCGGGCACCGCCGTCCACGCAATTGGCCCGCGTGCGGAGATCGCGTCAAACAGACCGAGAAATACCAACCACTCGCTCACAAAACCATTGAGTGGCGGGAGGCCGGAGATGGCCACGGCGCCCAGTGTGAACAGACCAGCCGTCCACGGCATCGTTCGCCAGAGTCCACCGAGCCGGCTCATTTCACGCGTGCCGGTGGCGTGCAGCACCGAGCCGGCGCCTAGAAAGAGCAGTCCTTTGAACAAGCCATGATTCCAGACATGCAACAAACTACCCGCCAGTGCGAGTTGTCCCCAAGCTGCGTTGCCGTGGGCCCTTGCGACCATTGCAAACCCGAGCCCGATGAGAATGATGCCGATGTTCTCGACGCTGTGGTAGGCGAGGAGACGTTTGAGATCATGCTGGCCGAGCGCGAACGCGACTCCCAGCACCGCGCTCACGACTCCGAGCGTCGCCACGGTCCAGCCTGCGGCATCAGGCACGTGCAACCAACCGCTGAATCGCACCAGGCCGTAAATGCCCATCTTGATCGCCACGCCGGAGAGAATCGCCGAGACGTGGCTGGGTGCGTTGGCGTGGGCGGACGGCAGCCAGATATGCAGTGGAAACATGCCGGCCTTCAATCCAAAGCCCGCAATCGCGAGCCAGAAGAGCGGCGCGAGTTCGGAACGTTCGCGCATCGGCCCGAGTTCCCAGCTTCCCGTTCGCGCCGCGAGACAAGTGAAGAACGCGAACAGGCAAAGCGTCCCGGTGTGGGAGGCAGCCAGATAAAGCCAGCCCGCTTGACGCACTTCCCGGCGCTGACGCTCGCGTGTGATCAGGAAATAGGCACAGACGGCGAACAGTTCCCACGCGATCAGAAAGTGCAATCCATTCGCCACGAGCAGAAGCAGCCCCATATTCAGAAGCATTGCATTCCACCACGCCCGCCCCGAGGGCGCGGAGCCGGGATGCTTTTTATTCGTCCAATACTCCTGTTGATATACCGTTCCCACGCCGCCGAGTACGGCGAGCAGCGCGAGGAAAAACGCGCTGAGGCCATCAAGCCGCAGATGAACTGATTCGCCACCGATGGCGAATGCGCTTTGCCAATCCCAAACCGTACCTGACTTCAGAATCCAAATCGCAGCGGCGAGGGCGCCAATCGCGCCGACCAGCGAAGCCGCACTCCAGAGTCGCAGCCACCGAAACGCACTGATCATTCCGACGACCATCCCGGTCGCCGCAATGAACAGGAGCCAGCCGGGAGTCATGCTTTGACCTCCGTTGGCGCAGTGGGCGTTTCAGCGGCGGCGAGCGCGGCGAAGATCTGTTCGTCCGGCGCAGCGGCGGTAACCAGCTGGCGCAGGCCGCCACGCGTGAGCGCCTTGCTGAGTTGGGCGAGCATTTCCAGATGCACGCGCGGTGAGGGCGCGATGAAGAAGAGCATTCGGGTGACGGGCACATTGTCCGGAGGTGGCTCATTCAGAGGCAGGGCTTCCCGCATTAGTAAAAGTGCGAGCGTGGCCGCGTCGCGGCCCAGGGCGACAGGCGTGCGCAAGTGCGGCAACGCTAGGCCGCTGCCTACCGGTGCCCAGGTGACGCCGTCTGGTAAGCGCAGTCGTTGAACCAATAGCTGGCGGATTGGGGGCGTGGCGCCGGGCAAGGCGGTAACGACCCGCTCCAAGATATCGGTTACGTCGGGCGCGGAGACGTCGCGCCAAATTCCACCCGCGCGCATCAACGCGGCAAGTTTGCTGGCGGGCGCCGCAGCTATGCGCTCTGGTGCGAGGAAGCCGGCTTTCGCGGCCAGACCGCGCCCGGCGGCCCAAGCCACGACTTGAACGCGGTCGAAGACAAGTCGGCCCCGATCTTGGATGCACGGCAGGCCATCCTTGCGCACCCAGCTTTCCACAACGCTTTCCTCGACGCCGAGCGATTCGGCAAGCTGGATGACGTTGAGATACATGAGTTAAAACTCCAAACTCCAAACTCCAAACTCCAGAGAAGCACTACTTTCCAAATTCCAAACCCCTGATGCATGACATCGGTTTCGGAATTTCACGGAAGCGCGCCCTTCGCTCACGGTTTTTCTCCCTTGCTGCCTGAAGGCGCATTCAGGGCTTTGCCGGCACGCTCGACCGCGCTGGCGAGTTCCTGCCGGGCGGTTTCGATCTTTTGTCGTTCTTCCGCCAAGAGATCGCGCGAGGGCGCGGGCGGCAGCCCGAGAATTTCCCTGGCGCGCTCAAGTGCGAGTTCGATATTGGCGCAGACGTTTTCCTTGCCGAGGCGGTCAAGAAAGCCGGCCTTGTCCATCATGAACAACGGTTGGGTGTGCGGTCCGCTGAGCACGATGTGCTTGCCGCGGGCATGCAGGCGCTCATACAAGTCTTCCAGCGCGTTCAAACCGGTGGCGTCGATTGCCAGAACTTTTCTCATGCGGAGAATCAACACCTCCGGTTCGCGGCCCTCGCGTTTGAGGGCGCTTTCCAGTTTGTCAGCCGCCCCAAAGAAGAATGACCCGAAGATGCGATAGATCATCACGCCTTTGGGGATTTCCTTGCCGACCAGCGAGTGTTGCGAGCCTTCGGTCTCGGTGGCCTCGTCCACGGCGGTGATCTGCGTGGTCTCTGAAACTCGTTTGATGAAGAGCACCGCGGCAAGCACCATGCCGATTTCCACGGCGATGGTCAGGTCCACCACGACGGTCAGGCTAAACGCCGTGAGGAAGACCAAAGCGTCGCTGCGGGGCCACTTTGGGACGCGGGCGAAGTTGTGCCACTCACCCATGTTCAGCGCGACATTGACGAGCACGGCGCTGAGGGTGGCGAGCGGAATGAACTTTGCCAGCGGCGCGGCGGCGAGAATGATACCCAGCAGCGTGAGGGCGTGAATGATGCCGGCAACCGGCGAGCGGGCACCACACTTAATGTTTGTTGCCGTGCGGGCGATTGCGCCGGTGGCCGCGATGCCACCAAACAGTGGGCTGGCGATATTGGCGAGACCTTGGGCCATCAATTCCTGATTCGAGTCATGCCGGTCATCAATCATGCCATCTGCCACGACGCAGCAGAGCAGGGATTCGATGGCAGCGAGCAGGGCAATGGTGGTGGCGGGTTGGAAAAGATGCTGGATGTTTTCCCAGGACAGGGTCGGTAATTGTGGCGAAGGCAGCGCCTGGGGAATGCCGCCAAATTTCGACCCGACGGTTTCAACCGGCAATTGAAACACCGCCACCGCTACCGTGCCCAACACCAGTGCGACAATGGAACCGGGAACGCGTCGTTGCCACGACTTCGGCCAGAGGAGAATGATCCCGAGCGAAACCGCTGCCAACGTGATGGTGGTCCACTCAGCGGTGCTCGCGTGTTCGGCGAGGACTTTCATCTTTTCGACGAACTCGGAGGGCACTTTCTCCACATGCAAGCCGAAGAAATCCTTGATCTGTGTGGTGAAGATGAGCACGGCGATGCCCGACGTGAATCCCATGGTCACGGGGTAGGGGATGAATTTGATCATCGTGCCCATCCGCGCCGCGCCCATCACGAACAGGATGATCCCGGCCATGATGGTGCAGATCGCCAGGTTCTCCGGGCCGTATTTGGCATTGATCCCGTAAAGGATGACGATGAAGGCACCAGTCGGGCCGCCAATGGCGACGCGCGAACCGCCGAGCGCCGAGATGAGAAAGCCGGCGATGACGGCGGTGAAGATTCCGGCCTCGGGTTTGACGCCGGAGGCGATGGCAAATGCCATCGCGAGGGGTAGGGCCACGATGCCTACGGTGAGGCCGGCGATCAGGTCGGCGGTGAAATCCTCACGCCGATAGCCCTTGAGCGTGTCCACCAGCTTGGGGCGAAACGCAAACGGAACCTTCATAATTCAATTCTCAAACAGCCAGAGACAAAATAAGTCTCAGTATGATGACATGTTGAAAGAGTTCCCGCGGAATTCAATGATTTTTTGGACCGAGCGCAGAACTGCCAGGTTGGGCCGGCAATAAATACGTTTCATTTCAAGCATTCGGCGCTGACACGCTTCAAATGAACGTCGCGAAATCAAGCCAAGCGACCGCGTCTCAGAGCGGCTTCAAAGACAGAAGTTCTGACTCAGGCTTTCCCCGAAAAGATCCGCATCCAGAGGGTTTTGAACAGGGCCATGCGCAGGACGTCGTGATGCTGATCGCCAACTTTCACTTCCTCGAAGAATACGCCTTCCAACTCAAATCCAAACCGGCTGTTGAGGTTGAGATTGCTCATGTTGATGTCGCGGGAGTGAATGTAAACCTTGTTCAAGTTCAGGATCATGAACGCGTAGTAGAGGAAACAGAACGTGGCCCGTTTGCCGATGCCCTTGCCTTGCAGTCCGGTTTCGCCCACGAGCTTCTTCATCTCCAGTTTGCCCGCCTGACGATCAACGTTTTCGCCGCCGACAATGCCCACTGGTAGGTTCTCAAAATACACTCCAAAGTATTCCCGTGTGGGATCCGCAAAATACCTCCGGAGATCAGCTTCCTTCTGTGGGAAAGCCGGCACGAAGCTCTCACGGATGGACGGAGTCTGCAACCAATCGAGGATTTTGGGGATAAGGTCGGGTTGCAGGGGGCGGATGGTTACATGCTGGACAGAGAGCTGCTGGCACGCCTGCCAATCGTTATGCACGGAGGCAAGCGTAAACAGGTCGTTGTAGTACGTGATGTTCGTGTCGGGTTGCTTCGGCGTGGCCATGAGGTTGTCGAGCAAATGAGAAGTCACGCGAACAATCTCATCTTTCTGAACCCCGTATTTGGTCATCTCATTGTAGAAACCCTTGGCCACCAGCTTGAGCATCTGGTCACGTTGCTGCCTGGACGCAGTTTTTTCTTTCATTTTCCCGCTCATCAATTGGCATGCGCTGACTGCTTCTTGAGATTCAGCAGCACATCCGAGTGTTTCACTTCCGGTTGCTCAAGTCCAGATTGGTGATGCGGATTGGGATCAAGCAAATCAGCGAGACTGTCTGGAATAAAACCGGAGCTGGCCGAAAGGAGTAAACTAAGCCGAGCGATTTGGTCCTCCGTTCACGCGCGCTTCGAATACGGCAGCTTCCAGGGCTTGCGATACTTCACGCCCACGAGTTTGTCCGCCCGGGCATCGTTGGTGATCTTCTCACGCGCCGCATCCCACACAATCTTCTGGCCTGTCCGGAAGGCGATGTTGCCGAGGTGCGCGACCGTCGAGACATGATGCCCGAGTTCCAGGTTGAGCACCGGTTGCTGGCGCGACTTCACGCAGTCGAGGAAGTTCTGCACGTGCGCCGGTCGCGGATCGCCGCTGCTCTTGTGCTTCTCGGGTTCGAGACTGGCTTTGCGCTTCTCCATCACCAATTCCCAGCCGGCATCGTTCAGTAAAATGGTTCCTTCCGTGCCACTCCAAGAGACCCCCCACGAACGCCCGTTCAATCCCACCCCCATGCCGCTCTTGTGTTCCCACTCCAACAGAAAGTCCGGAAACTCGTAGAGCGCGATTTGCGAGTCGGGCGTCTCGCGCATGTCCTGTTGCACATACGTCCCGCCGCTGGAACAAACCGTCTTCGGCGGCACCGGCGGCATGCCCATCAGCGCCATGTTGATCAAGTGAACGCCCCAATCCGTCATCAGCCCGCCGGCGTAATCCCAGAACCAGCGGAAGTTGTAGTGAAAGCGATTCGGATTGAAAGCGCGCTTCGGCGCGGGGCCGAGCCACAAATCGTAATCCACGCCCGCAGGCGGTTGCGCATCCGGCAAGTGACCCATCGTCGGCTGCCAATCCAGCCACGCCCACGCGCGCACCAGGCTCACCTTGCCCAGCTTGCCGGATTTCACGAACTCCGCCGCCTCGATGATGTGCGTGCAACTCTTCCACTGCGAACCCATCTGCACGATGCGGTTGTGTTTCTGCGAAGCCGTGAGCATCGCGCGCCCTTCATCAATCGTGGCGGCGAGCGGCTTCTCCACGTAAACGTCCTTGCCCGCCTGGCATGCCATGACGGTGGGCAACGCGTGCCAGTGATCCGGTGTGGCAACGATCACAATGTCCACGTCCTTGCGATCGAGCACGCGGCGGAAATCGCGCACCGTGTCGGGCTTGGGGCAGGAATGCTTCGCGCAGAGTTCGACGCCCTTGGCCAGATGTGCGTCGTCAATGTCCGCGATGACGGCGCAGTCCACGGCCGGATTGCGGAAGAAACATTCGAGGTCGCCCGTGCCCATGCCGCCGCAGCCAATGAGTCCGGCGCGGATCTTGGAATTGGCCCCCGGTTCGCCGGCGCGGGCCGTTCGGATGAATGGCCCGGCGAACGCGACCGCCCCGGCGGCCAGCGCGGAGGTGCGGACGAATTCACGGCGGGAAATTGGCATGGCAACGTGCCGGTTGATCGGATTCATGGTGCGATGATTCTACAATTCGTTTCAAAAAGGAGAAGGAAATTGACGACGCAGCCCTGGCTTGATTCGGACGATTGAGTCGCCGTTGGATTGCTGATATTGTCCACACACGATGAAACTCCTCGCCTTGCTCAGCGGACTTCTTTCGCTGTCGCTGTTCGCCAGTGCAGCGAACCAACCGAACCTCATTTTCATACTCGCCGACGATCTTGGTTACACGGATCTGGCGTGCTACGGCAGCAAGTATTACGAAACGCCGAACATTGACCGCTTGGCCGGGCAGGGGATGCGCTTCACCGACGGCTACACTGCGGCTCCGAATTGCCAACCCACACGTGCGGCCCTCCTGAGCGGTCAATACATGCCGCGCACAGGAGTTTACACCGTGGGCAGTATTGATCGCTTCAACTGGCAGAGCCGTCCGTTGCGCCCGGTGGATAACGTCACGGGATTGCCGGTGGAAAAAATCACCCTCGCTCAAGCGCTCAAGTCGGCGGGCTACGCAACCGGTATGTTCGGCAAGTGGCATCTGGGCATGGATGCGAAGCGTCATCCCGGCCAGCGCGGCTTCGACGAAGCCATTGAAAGCTCGGGTGTGCATTTTGATTTCAAGACGGACCCAGCGGTGGATTATCCATCCGGCCAATACCTCGCGGATTTTCTCACCGGTAAGGCGGAGGATTTCATCCGGCGGCACAAGCATGAACCTTTCTTTCTCTATCTGCCGCACTTTGGCGTTCACGCGCCGCATCAGGCCAAGCCGGAACTCATCGCGAAGTTCAAGGACAAGCCGCCGGCAGGCGGTCATCACGATCCGACCTACGCCGCGATGATTGCCAGCGTGGACGAAAGTGTCGGCCGTATCCTCGCTCTGCTCGATGAACTGAAGTTAGCAAAGAACACGCTGGTCGTTTTTTCCAGCGACAACGGCGGTGTCGGTGGTTATCAGCGCGAAGGCATCAAACAGGAGAAGGGCATCACTGACAACGCCCCGCTACGAGGCGGCAAGGGGATGCTTTACGAAGGCGGTGTCCGCGTGCCGTTCATCTTTCGCTGGCCGGGGAGAATTCCAGCAGGCACGACTTGCGCCGAGCCAATCATCAGCGTGGACCTGTATCCGACGTTGCTCGAAGTTGCGGGCACCAAACCGCCGCCAGACTATCCGCTCGACGGCGTGAGCCTCGCGAAACTCCTTACGACGGACGGCAAGGCTGGACTGAATCGGGACGCGCTGTTCTGGCATTTTCCCGGCTACCTTGGCGCGGGGCCGGGCGCGTGGCGTACGAAGCCGGTGGGCGCGATCCGTTCTGGCGATTGGAAGTTGCTCGAATTCTTCGAGGACAACCGGCTCGAACTTTACAATCTCCGAGCTGATCTCAGCCAGACCAACAACCTCGCGTCGATTTCGGCGGACAAGACCAAGGTACTGCACGCCAAACTCGTCGCGTGGCGCAAAGAATTAAATGCGCCGATGCCGACCCCGAACCCGGAGCAAAGCGCGCCGGCTGCCGGCGGCAAGAAGAAAAAAAGGCGAACCTTCGCAGCGAGTAAGGAATTCCTCGGTACAAAGCGCCGGTCGGGAAGCATCGCGACCTAGAGATTCAGGCGGCGGGCGGCTCAGTTCGACAACAGCGACTGAACGGAAATGCCGCGCAGATCGAACAGCCGGCGAATGACGTCTTCGATCAGGTTGTTCGGGCACGAGGCCCCGGCGGTGATGCCGACGGTGATTTTGCCTTCCTTGAGCCAATCGCGCGTTTCCACTTCCTGATGTTTGTGCTGGTCGTAATGAACGATGAGTTTGGCAGATTCCATCATGGCTGCATTCTTGATGAAGTAGGTGGGCAGCTTGGCTTCGCCCATCTCCGCGAGGTGCGACGTGTTCGAGGAATTGTAGCCGCCAATCACAAGCAGCAGGCTCATGGGTTCGTGCAGCAATTTTTCCAGCGCATCCTGCCGGTCTTGCGTGGCCCCGCAGATCGTGTCGAAAAAGCGAAAGTGCTGCTCGAGTTCGGCCTGGCCGTATTTCTGGATCATCGCCGCACGGAGTCGGCGCTGCACTTCCTCGGTCTCTCCGCGCAGCATCGTGGTTTGATTGGCCACGCCGATGGCTCCGAGATGCAGGTCAGGATCGAAGCCTTCAGAATGCGCGCCTTCAAACCTCTTCAGGAAGTCGGCTTTGTTGCCACCATTGAGGATGTAATTGCAGACGTAGTCGGTGTCGGCCAGCGTAAACACAACGAGGTAATGTCCATCACCATGGGCGCGGGCTTGCGAACTCGTCGCCTTGGTTTCTTCATGCCATGCTTTGCCGTGAATGATGCTGGTGACATGGTCCTTGGAGTATTGGCGGACGCGTTTCCAAACGCTCATCACGTCGCCGCAGGTGGTATCCACCAGCACGCAGCCTTTTTCCTCCAGTTTGCGGCGGGTGGCGACTTCCGTGCCGAAGGCGGGAATAATGACCACGTCCTCCTGGTGGAGTTGGCTCATTTCCTGGTCGGTCGGTTTGTTGGAAATGGTCTTGATACCAAGGTTGCGAATCTGGTCGTTGACCTCGGGGTTGTGAATGATTTCGCCAAGGAGAAAGATGGGTTTCTCGACCGGAAAGGATTTGCGCGCCGCGTAGGCGAGATCAATGGCCCGTTCCACGCCGTAACAGAAGCCGAATTCCTTGGCGAGCTTGATGGTCAGGCCCTCGGCGGAGAGCACGCCGCCGTTGGCGCGGATGCGCTCGACGAGTTCGCTGCGATAGTGCGAGAGCACCTGGGCTTGCACCGCCTCCATGATATCGGGACGGCGCAGGTTGATCTTTTGGGGCGCTGCGGGCGCGTGGGTTGGCATATCGAAAGTAATCTAGCAGAGCGCGGCAGAGCGTCGAGGAAAAGTACCCGAGGAGAAATACTTAAACGCCCAGGCAAGTACCAAAATACCCAAAGCACGGGTTGGCGAGTTTTTGGGTACTTGGGTGTTTTTAACATTGCCGCGCGGCGTATTCCTGCGATGCTGCCGCGGTTCTCGGAGCGTAGCTCAGCCTGGCTAGAGCGCGTGGTTTGGGTCCACGAAGTCGCAGGTTCGAATCCTGTCGCTCCGACCACTTCTCCTCAACGGCGAGCATTTCCAATGTTGGATGCTTCCAAGCTTTCATGTCCTCCGGGTCGCGGATGGCTACCGGCTCACGCCGACGCGGTAGAACCACTGAGCAAGCCATGTGGAGTTGGTATCTGACCTGTTGGCGGTGGCGCCATTGATTTTGTCACCGCTTCGAAAACGCCAGGTGGGCATCGCGCTTTCTGCCAGATCCTGCTTCCGGAGATTTGCCATCGAAAATCGCCGTCTTTCGCCGACGTTTAACCGGTCCGCGTTTTGGGCAATGGAATTGCATGGTTGGTCGGGGCTGCGTTCATGAGTTTGAGCATCACAGCAAACGGAGAGTGATCATCTTGGCCCGCGAGCTTGCGTCAGCAATTGCCGTTCTTCCGGGAGCAGCTTGCCTTTTTCCGCAGCGGTGAAATAGGGCCCGGCTTTGTCACGCTCTCCTGCCGCAGCCAGCAGGATGGCGTAGTAGGCGGCAATGCTGTGCTGTTTCAATTCCTCTTCTGGCAGCGTCTCCATCAATTTCAAGCCCGCGTCCGTTTTGCCCTGCGCATGCAGTGCGAAGGCATAGGTCGAGACGAAAACCGTGTTGGTCTTGTCTGCGTCGTACACCTCGCGCGCCAGTTCGTAAGCCCGGGCCAAGTCGGTCCTCAGCAACAGAGATGTGGCGGCCACGTTGTTCTTGAGCCCGACGTCAGTCGGGGCCAACGCCAGCAAGGCCTTATAGACCCGGTTCTGGCCGCGGGTATTGCCGTCGACCGCGTAAAGGCGATCCAACTCGCGCAAGGTCCAACGCTGGGCCGGAAAACGCTCGGCGATTCGCCAGAGCAAATCCTCCGTGTCTCGCGGGCGGTTCCAGCGTTTGGCCATTTGCAGGAGGAAAGCCATCGCACCGAAGCGGCGACCTGCCTCGGTCACCGCCGCGCTCCAGTACGTCCGGGCGATCAATGGTTGGTTCTGCCGTTCCGCTGCGTGGGAGCGGAAGGCAAGCCGCAGGAAATCCTGTTCCTCCCACTTCTCTTTGGCCAGAAAAGTTTCGAGCGCCGCCCAGTCCTGCTTGGCCACGTAACAATCCGTCAGGGCCACCGGCACGGGTTGTCGCAACCGCACTTGATCCGGCAGCCCTTGTAACCATGGCAGCGCGTCGTTCGCCATCCCGTTGCCAATCATCCACCCGGCCAGGCCGTAAATCGCCGGCCCGTTTGTAGCGTAGCGCTGTTGCAGCGAGTTCAACGCCGTTGCCAGGTCGGCACTTTGCTCCTGCTTGAGCAAGCTCAAGTGTTGCAGGTGATCTTCCAGCGTCGCGCGGGGGTCCGCCAACAGTCGCATGGAGTAGGTCCGCGCCGCTGCCAGGTGTCCGCGCCGCACGTCGTCGGCCACGAGCGAACGCAAAGCCGACAGCCCCAGATTAGTGTCGGTCTGCAATCGGCCCAGCGCGGCACGTGACTCCGAAGCGAGCGTTTCGTTGGTGGAAGGGAGACGCAGCACGGCCAGGTTCAGTTGATGCAGTAA
>Ga0315910_10003350_pt1 | contig 13662 bp, 8 predicted proteins | sample EdamamesoilMG_FD_204470 | JGI IMG/M metagenome (GOLD analysis project Ga0315910, IMG submission 204470) | Garden soil microbial communities collected in Santa Monica, California, United States - Edamame soil | ecosystem: Environmental > Terrestrial > Soil > Garden | place: USA: California...
TGCCGCTTCGCGGCAGCACCGCACGCCGCAGGGGTGGATAGATGCCTGGCACCAATTTTGATCGATCAGCGCGGCTGAGCACGTCGATCAGCAGGGTTGCGCGCAGCGCGCGGCGGCTCGTCGATAACGTGTGCGCATGCTTTCTGCGCTCGCTCTCCGACATGGCGGAAGGATCTCGGCCTTCCCCTGCCTTATGGCCTGCCTGCTCCTCGTGGAGCCTCGGCAGGAAGTGAAACTCGTCTTCGCTCCGCGCGAAGGCTCCAGCGCCGCCAAGCAGGCAGATTTTTCGATCGAGTTCCACACGCTCTCCATCACTATCGAAGAACACTCCTATGGCGACATGGGCATGACGCCGCTGGGTCTGCGCACGTCGGCGAAGTTCGCAGACACCTACGTCAAGCTGGCCCAGGGCCGGCCGCTCGAATTGCTGCGCAGTTTCGACACGCTCAGCGGCAAGTGGGACGAACCTCACCAGCGCCAGGACATCGGTGGTTTCTACGCGCTCTCCGGTTGCGCTGTCCGATACCTGGGGTCGCCGGATACGCAGGCTTTCGATTGCACGCTGGAGAAAGGCACGGCGCCCGGAGTTCGCGTAGGGAATCTGGTCGAGGACATGGACCTGCGCGGTTTCTTGCCCGCGGAAACAGTGAAATACGGCGCGAAGTGGACAGCGCGCGGACAGCCGGTCATGGACGCGCTCTTCGGCGCGACCGAGTTCGGCTTCGCCGGCATCACGGCGGAGCACGACCTGGAGTCCACGCTGCACAAGTTCCTCCTGCGGCCCTTCCGCGAACTGGGCAACAAGCAGATCGAGTTCACGTGCATGCTGGCCGACGACGACAGCCTCGCTCCCGCCTTGGCGAGGATCGATCTGCGTCAGGAGGACAAGGTCCACCTGGACATCACCGACGCGGTGGCCGAGTACCTGAGCGCTCAATCCGACTCGGAGTTCCGCATCGATCGCTTCGACCTCGACTGGACGGTCGACGGCAAGGGGCGCCTGCTGTGGAACACCGCAGAGAATCGCTTCGAGTCCTTCGACTTCGAGGCCGAGGTCGATCTGGACGTGCTGATCGAATTGCCCAACCCGCAACCAGGCAACGGCAAGGGCAGTTGGTGCATCCGCATCCACTTGGACGGCGTCGCCGAATGGTCCACGCAGGTGCGGTGACGAATGCTGCCAGGCATCTTTCGTCACCTGATCGATCAACGTGGCTGAGCACGTTGAACAGCAGGGATGCGCGCGGCGCGCAGCGGCGCGCCGATAACGTGGTCACATGATCTCAACACTCGCTCCCCGGCATCGCAGAATGACCGTGGCGTTCTCAGGGTTCCTGGCCTGCCTGCTCTTCGTCGAGCCGCGGCAGGAAGTGAAACTCGTTTTCGCCCCGCGTGCCGGCTCCAGCGTCGCCAAGCAGGCGGACTTCTCGATTGCGTTTCGCTCGATCACCACCGAAGTCGACGGGAACAGCCGTGATGACATCAGCCTGTCGCCCCTGCGCTTGCACACCTCGGTGAGTTTCACCGACACCTACGCCAAGCTCGCCGAGGGCCGCCCGCAGGACTTTCTGCGCAATTTCACCAAGCTCATCGGGACCTTGGAGGCACCCAAGATGCCCATGGAAATCGGCGGCTTCGACGCGCTCTCCGGCAGCGCGGTCCGTTTCGTGTGGTCGGAACGAGCGCAGAGCTTCGAACGCAGGCTCGAGCGGGGCAAGGCGCGCGGACTGCGGCTCGAGGAACTGGTCGAGGACATGGACCTGCGCGCTTTCCTGCCCGCCAAGGCACTGAAAGTCGGCTCGGAGTGGACGGCGCGCGGCCGAGGCGTGATGGACGCGCTCTTCGGCGCGATCGAATCCGGCCTCGCTGCAGTTCCCGCGGAGCACGAGAAGGAAGCGGAAATGCACAAGTTCTTCCTGCGACCCTTCCGCGGACTGGGCAACGAGCAGGTCGAGTTCTCGTGCACGCTGGCCGAAGCCGACAGCTCGGCCCCTGCACTGGCCAGGATCGAGCTGAAGCAGAAGGACAGCTTCGAGTTGGACATTGCCGACGCCGCCAACGAGTACATGGGCTCCACCACCGACTCGCAGTTGTACATCGAGCGCCTGGCACTCGAATGGAAGGTCGACGGCAAGGGATTGTTGTCGTGGAACACCGCTGAGAATCGCTTCGAAGCTTTCGACTTCGAGGCCGAAGTCGAGATCGACGTGCTGATCGAGGTGCCCTACTCGGGCCCGGGCGGCATCGCGGGCAGCTGGAAGGTCCGCATCCACATGGAGGGCATCGCCAACTGGTCCACGAAAGTGCTGCCGTGACCTGAGCCCAAGCAGCGGCTAGCCTCCCCAACGAGGTCTTGCCCATGCTCACGCTCGCGCTCGCGTTCTTCCTGCTCGCCCCGCTTCCCCAGTGGGGACGAGAAGTCCGCCAACCTACGCAGCAGACCTCGGCCAATGGAGCCTGCGTGCTCCACGTCGATCCCTCCGACCCCACGGGGACGGGTCCGATGCACTGCAAGCTCATGCGCGGCAAGGAAGTCGCCTGGGAGCGCGACATCGATTGGACCTTCGAGGAGGCGAGCGTCGCCGACGATGGCACGGTGGTCGGCTACTCGAATCTCGACGGCAAGCCGGTCGACGCGCTGCGCATCCTCGTGCTCGACGCGAAGGGCGACGTGCGCAGGCAACACGACGTCGCATACGAGAGCGCGCTCATGCACGGACCCTCGCTGCCCTGTGCCTCGGGACGTGTGCTCATCCATGATCGCGAGGACCTCGCGCTCCTGCGTGTTCATCCCGCGGATCAGAGTCGCCCCTCCCCTTGGCGCAGCCTGAAGCTCTCGACCGGCGAGTTCGCCGGCGAAGTCACTCCGACCTGCCCGGGGTCTCGCGGCGAGCATCAGTACGTCCACGAGCGCGACGCGCGCGTGATCGGCGACAGCGGCTTGATCCTGTGCCAGTGGTTGTACGCCGACTACCGGCCCGTCGATCTCGAATGGTCGCAGAACGGTGCCATCTTCAATCTGGTCAACCTGAAGGGCGAGTCCGTTTGGGGCATTCAGTGGCTCGACGACTACACGGACCGCAAAGACAAGCAAGCCGACGAGCGATTGGAGTACGAGCTCAGGCAGCGCTCCCCGATCCTCTCGACCGGTCCAGGCAATCGCTTCGCGCTGCGGCATGTGCGACCGAACCAGCGCGTCGAGTTCGCGGTCGAGAAGGACGCGAGCGCGCCCGAAGGCTGGAGCGTGATCGAGGTTTCGCGCACGCCTTTCGAGCCGGTGACTCCCAAGTCGAAGCCCGCGCAGGCCCTGGCGCTGAAGCAGCTCGCCGTCGTCGCGATCGGCGCAGCACCGACCGCAAGCAATTCGCCGATCCACGACGTCGACACGATCGGCTTCAGCGACACGGGCGCGATCGAGATCATGCGCTATGAGCGCTCGAAGGGACTGAGCTTCGCTCGATTGCGCGAGAGCGGCGAACTGGAATTCGAGCGCGATCTTTCCGCCCTGCTGCTTGCCATGGATGCGTGGCCGACCTGCTTCGACCTCAGCGGCGATCGCTGGCTGATCCAGCTCACCGGCACGACGCCGCCGTGGCACGAGATCGACGTCAAGACCGGCACGTCCAGGCCCAGTCCGCTGCCCGAAGGCGGCATGGACTGCGGCATCGTCGCCATGCCCGATGGCGGCTACCTCGCACTCGTGCCGCGGATCGTCAACAGCCTGGCGTTCACGGAGCTCGATCTCGTGCTCGGCGACGGCTCGCTCGCCTGGAGCGAGCAGGTCCAGGGCATCGGCCCGGACGAAACGGATTTCCAAAAGGCGATCTATTTCAGCAACGGGCTCGTCGCAGCGGGCGAGAACCAGTTCGCGCTCGTGGGGATGGACGAGCTCTCGATCATCAACCTGGAGAAGCAGCTGCTGCGCAAGACGCCGCTCGCCGCGGTGATCGGTCACGAGCCCATCTACGTCAGCGATGTGCTTCCGGACCGCCGCGGCGGCCTCTGGTTCCACGAGGGCGATCGCTTCTGGCACGCCGATGAGCTGGGCAACCCGGCAGGCTCGCTGGTGCCACGCCGCGCGGATGGTTCGCAGACCCCGGCGTTCGACGGCAATCTTCGCGCGGCTCCCGATGGTCGGCTGTGGACGAGCGACGGAGCGCGGCTCTATCGGCTCGCCGACTCTGGCCTTGCGGATCTGGTGCTTGGACCGACGCAGCTCGACGATGAACTGGCCGAAGCGGACGATGCATCGATCGACGCGCACGGCCGCGTCCTGGTCCGCGATCGATTCACGCAGGCCCTGCACGCCTTCGATTCGAAGGGAACGAAACTGTTCGTGGCCAAGCTCCGACCGGAGGAGCGCAGCAGCGACTCGCTCTTCGAGTCCTTCTTGGCGCTTCCCGATGGATCGATCTGGCTGGAAGTACGCCAAGGCCTGATCCACATCAGCGCGAAGGGCGAGCGCATCGGTGCGCCCCTGGACTTGACCGAGGAGACGAGCGACGGCGTCGATGGCCTGGACGATTTCGATCCGATTCCGAAGCTCTTCGAGTCGATCCAGCGACGGCCCGACGGAAAGTTCCTGGAGGGTGTCAGCGGCCGCGCGCTCCTGAAGGACGGCCGTCGCGTGCTGTGCGCGGACTCTGACGAGTCCGGCGGCGCCTCGATGCTCTACTTCTACTCACCCGCCAACATCGCCGTCGCCTCGATCGAGTTGCCCGGCGACACTCCCACCGGCGAGATCCGCGCCAGCGAGCGCTGGCTCGTGCTCGGCTCCTACGGACCGACCTGGACCCTGGTGCGCCTGAAAGACCAGCAGGTCTTCCGTTTCGACTCCGGGCTGGCCGATGGCGGCAACTGGCACTCCGGCCTGACGCCGGACGGCCGCGTGCTGCTGCTGCTCAATGCGAATCGACGCGAACTCGTGCGCTTCGAGTTGCCTTGACTAGAGCCCGCGCAGCCAGCGCGGCACGAACGGAGCGTGCGCAGGATCGGCCAGCGCGCGGTCGAGCTGCGCGAGCAGCGCCGGCTTGTCCTTCGAGAGCGTGCCGGCCAACGCCAGGCGATTCGACGCATGGTTGGAACGGAACACGCTCGCGCGCAACTCCAGGCCGGCGATGAACTCGCGCAGCTCGGCGCTGAGCTCGATCTCGTCCATGTGGTCGACCTCGCCGCGCTGATCCGATTCCCACAGCGGCGTGCCCGCTACCGGCGTCATCACCAGCGTGCTGACGAAACGCGGCTGGATCTCGTTGACGACGCGCGCGCTCTCACGCGCGTGTTCGCGCGAGTGCGCGCGACCGCCGGCGCCGAGCAGGATCATCGTCGAGAGCTTGACGCCCGCGTCCTGCGCCTTGTTCGCGACGCGCACCATCTCGGCGGAGTCGACGCCTTTCGCCAGGCGCTCGAGCACGCCGTCGTGGCCGCTTTCGATCCCCAGGTAGTACAAGCTCAGCCCGCGCTCGCGCAGCCGCTCCATCTCGGCCTCGCTGCGCACCTGCAGCGACTGCGGCGAAGCGTAGCAGCTCACGCGGCCAAGCTCGGGAAACGCCGCGTGCAGCCGCTCCAGCAAGCTCTCGAGAAAACTCGCCTTCGCGATCAGCGCATCGCCGTCGGCCAAAAAGACCTTGCGCACGTACGGCGCGCGCTGCGCGGCCCAGTCGATCTCGCGCTGCAGGTCCTCCAGCTTGCGCACGCGAAAACGCTTGTCGCGGTACATCGCGCAGAACGTGCACTCGTTGTAGCTGCAGCCGATCGTCGCCTGCAGGATCAGGCTGTCCGCTTCCGAAGGCGGCCGGTAGAGCGTGCCCTCGTAGGCGATCATCCGTCCTTCGGCTTCTTCTTGCCGCCGAGCAGGCCGCCGAGACCCTTCTCGAGTTCGCCCTGGAGCGCGCCCTTGGCGGCGTCCTTGAGCACCTTCTCCAGGAAACCCTTGCCCAAGCGCATCCGCGGGCTCTTCCAGGAACCGTAGAACTCCAGCGGCACCTCGAGCTTGGGATCGAGCACGTTGCGCAGCGTGTCCAGTTGCGCTTCCACGCCCGAGCCGAGCATCGAGAGCGGCACCTTGCAACCCAGCTCGAAGCTCTGCTTGGCCAGGTCCGCGCTGCCGTCGAATTTCAGTTCGCGCCCGGCGATCGTGATCGGAATCGCGTTGTAGCGCGCGATTCCGTTGGTGATCTGGATCGCGATCGGCTTGATCACCGTGTTCTTCATCGACGGCGCCTTGGCGCCCGCCAGCGCGAAGGCCTTGTCGAGGCCGGGGAGCAGCTGGTAGTCGACCGCGCCCAGGTCGAGCAGGATCTCGCCCGAGAGCTTCGACAGGTCGGCGTCGAGCGGCAGCGCGAGGTTGCGGCCGGTGATCAGCGCGCGCTGGCTCGGATCGTCCTGGCGCAGCTGCACGAGCATCGGCAAGAGCGAGCCGACGATGCGCTGCGTGAACAGCGGCGTCAGGCCGACCTTGGCATCGAGGCCCTGCTCGCCCGTGGCGCGGATCACGCCCTCGTCCAGGCTGCTGACCAGGCTCACGTCGCCCAGCTCCGAACGCAGTTTCGCGCGCAGCGGTGCGCCCGCGAGCGTGGGGTAGCTGCCGCTGACCTCGGCGGCCAGCTCGGGCCCGAGCACGTCGACGATCAGGCCGTCCTGCCGTGCGAGGACGTCCAGGATCGCCGAGGGGAATCGCTCCAGCCTGGCGTTCAAGCTCGCGCGCGAGCCCTGCGCGGGGGACGCGCCCGGCGCGCTCACGCTGAAGCCGGCGGGTTTCTCGACGACCACCTTCGCCTCCAGTCGTCCGGGTGGCGTGCCGTCGATGGCGCCGCTCAGGTCCAGGTTCGCGGGAGCCCCGGCTTGCATGCGCGCGGACAGGCGCAGGTCGCGCAGCTGCACGACGCTGGGCGCAGCACCGGCCGCGGCCGGCGGGTGGCTGTAGGTGAAGGCCGGGAACTGCGCTTCGAGCTGGCCGTCGAGGTTCTCGACGAGCTCCGCCAGCGCCAGCGCGGGATCCGCGTCGAAGTAGCGACCCAGGGGCGCGCGCAGCTTCTCCAACTGCAACAAGAACACGCCCTCGCTGCCGGCGAGCTCCAGCTTGGCTCCCGCGGGCAGTCGCTCGGCGAGGTAGCGCTGCAGCAGGGCCTCCGGCAGCCGGATGCGCAGGACCAGAGGCTCGCCCGCGATCGTGGTCAAGGTCTTCTCGGTGTAGTCGGCCGCGCCGCTCACCTGCAGCGAGCCCGCGTCCAGCGCGAGGCTCGCGCGCGCCGAGCCCGGCGCGGATTCGGCGAGCTTGACGCGCATCGCGATCGTCTCGCCGCACAGCTCGCGCAGCAGCTCGCGCGTGCCCGAGGGCGCGAAGGACAGCAGCACGCCTGCGCCGCTGACGTCGAGCAGCGCCTCCAGCTCCGGCGCCACTCCCGGGGCGCGCGCGACGGCCGGCGGCTTGACGCGGCGGTTGAGCGGGTCCTTGACCTGAGCCTTGAAGATCAGCGTCGACTGTCCGCCCGCCGCGCTCAGCGACAGCGTCGTGTCGGCGCTGAACGGCGCGGCTTCGGGCTGCGCGATGCGTGTGTCCAGGCTCAAGTCGAGCGCGGCGCCGAGCGCCTCGCGCAACTTGCCGCCGGCGTAGGCGTCGAGCAGCGCGGTCGGCATCTGCGTCGCCTCGAGGCGCGCCACGATCGGCGCGAAGTTCCCGCCGTCGGCGATGCCCGCGAGCTCCGGCGCATGGGGCACGTCGATGTGCAGGTGAACCGGCTCCGCGCCCAGGCTCGGCGATTGTGCCTTGCATTCGATCGACAAGGGGCTGCTCGGCTCGCCCGGGCGCAGGCTGATCCCCAGCGTCATCGCGAGCTGGTCGATGCGCTGTCCGCTGGCGAGCAAGGCGGAATCCTCGAAGACCAGTTCGCGCAGCACGAGGCCGATGTCGCAGCGCGTCTGCGAGAGCGCGGTGCGCACCAGGGCGTCGGCGGGCTGCGACGCGGCCTCGATCAGGCGCGCCACGGGCAGCACCAGCGAGTTCACGTCGAGGGCGATCAGTCCCCGGCCGCCCTCGGCGAAGCTCAAGCGCGCCCCGGGCGGCAGGAAAGCCGCGCTGCGACGCTCCAGGAATTCGCTGTCGGGCTGCAGCATCAGGCGCAGCGCGGGCTCGTCGGGGTTGCTGAACACGCCGTCCGCGAGCCGGCCCGACAACGTCAGGTTGGCGCCCTCGCCGGTGAGCCGCGCCTCAACGACGCCGGAGTCCAGCGTGCCCTGCGCGCTCGCGGTCAGCGCCAGCATCGGGCCGAGCAGCTGCTGCAGGTCCTGACCGCTGTGCGCGAGCGCGTCGGCGACGGCGGTCGGCAGGCCCGCGGCGTTGGCGCCCAGGCTGAAGCGCAGCGGCGTCTTGGACGCGGGATCCGCGAGCCAATCGCCCAGGCTGAGCTGCAGGTCGAAGCTGCCCGGCCCGCTGGATTCGAAGGCTGCCTGCGCCTGCAAGTCCAGCGGCGCAGCCGGCGCGAGCTTGGCCGCGCCGGCGATCAGGGAGAGCGAAAGGCGCTCGCCGCCCAGCAGGCCGACCGGCTCCTGGCTGGGCGTGCCCGTGAGCCGAAGGCTTGCCTCGGCGCTGGCGCGCGCGGCGACCTCGCGCCAGCGCACGCTCGCCTCGGCCCAATTGGACGGCGCCTGCGCCCCATCCGCGGCAGCTGCCAGCGACAGCGAGAGCTCCGCGTTCAGCGCCAGCTACGCGCCGAGCATGCGCCCGAGATCGCCGCCGGTCTGCGCGAAGGAATCGAACAGCGCCGTGGGCACGTCCTCGAACCTGGCCGAGAGTTGCACGCGCGCGAGCGCGTCGCCCGGCGCGAGCAGCGCCAGCGAGGCTCCGCCGGGAAAGACCAAGCTGACGTTCGCGCTGCCGTAGCCCGCGCTCGATGACGCGTCTCCCCCACTGCGTGCCTGGCACTGCAGTTCGAGCGTGGAGTTCTCCGATCCCGCGTTGCAGGCGCCGCTCAGGCGCAGCCCGCGCACGTACAGCGGCCCCGAGTCCCCCAGAGCGCTGGTGCCCGAACAGGTCCAGTCGCCGAGTTCAGCGCTGAAATTCGCGCGCACCCCGGCGAGCAAGGCTTCGAGCCCGGCTTGCGAACGCCCCTGAGCCGCTGCTTCGAGGTAGGCGCCCAGCGGCGCTTCGAAGGAGTTCAGCGCGATGCGCACCGCCGCCCGCTCGCCTGACGAGGGCGCGCTGCGCACGAGCGTCGCGCCGCTCTCCAACAGCGGGCGCGCCACGCTGTCGATGAACTCCTGGTTGACGTCCAGTTCGAGCGCGAGGCCCTCGCCCTCGGAACGCAGCACGCCGTCCGCCACGCGCGCCGAGGCGCGCACACGCCCGCGCGGCGCGTCGAGGCGCAGCTCGAACGATCCTTGTTGGAGCGTGCCCTTGGCATCCAGGCCCAGCGACAGTTCCTCGCCGAGCAGGCTCTGCAGCCGGCCGCCTTGGCGCGCGAGCGCGTCGACCAGCGCCACCGGCAAGCGCTCGACCGAGGCGTTGATCTCCGCGCGCGGCGGCGTCGACGAAGACGGCGGCTCGAAGGCGTTCTCGATCCGCGCGTCCAGGCTCAGCGAACCCTTCGCCGAACCCGAGAGCGTGGCGCGCAGCCGCGCCGTCAACGGTTGCTTCTCGCGCGCGACGACGCTCAGGTCCAGGTTCTCCAGCGTGAACGGCGCGCCCAGCGCGCGCGTGTGTTCGTCGGCCCACCAGATGCGCGTCATGCGCAGGTCGAGTTCGGCGTCGTAGCTCCGCGCGGCCCCCGCGTCGGAGCCCTCCTCCGCGGCCTCGTCCTCCGCGGCCTGCGCGGCATCGCGCGGCTCCAGCGCGCGGTCCAGGTTGGTCACGCCGGCGGCATCGGCGTGCAAGGTCGCCTCGCCCAGCGCCTCGATCTTGCCCAGCCGCGTGCCGCCCGACCTGGCCAGGGTCCACAGCCCGGGCAGGCGCAGGTTGAAACGCGCCACGCGCGCGCCGTCGGGATCGGCGAGCTCGATGCCCTCGATCGTCTGCGGCCCGCGCCAGCCCAGGTCGAGCTTCTCGATCGTGAGCCGGCCGCGGTAGCGCTGCGCGAACCAGTCCGAAGCAAGGCCCGGTGCGAGGGCCTCGCCCATCCACGGCAGGCACAGCACCAGCGCGCACAGGCCTGCGAGCACGAGGCTCAGCCAACCCAGCGGCGTGCGGAACAGGAAACGCGTGACACCGCGCCGGGGACGCTGCGGCGTGGCAGGCGGGACCAAAGGATCGGAAATGGGCTCGCTCATGCCAGGCCTTAGTTCCAGCGCGGGTCGGGCGGAAGGTCTTCGAGTCCTTCGACTTCGCTGCCCAGCGAACGCAGCACCGCGCGCCACATCCCGCGCGGGTCCTGGCCGAAGATCAGGCCGGAGGCCCCGGCGGCGGGAATCCACGAACCGCGCGCGAGCTCCACTTCGAGCTGGCCCTCGCCCCAGCCCGCGTAGCCGACGACCAGGCGCAGGCTGGCGCGCGCGTCGAAGGGGTTCTCCAGCCACCAGCGCGCCGCGACGTCGAGGTCGCCGCCGACGAACACGTCGGGCAGCACGGCCACGCCGCCAGGCACGCGCTCGCCCGCGTTGTGCAGGAGTTGCAGCTGGTTCAGGCTGACCGGCCCGCCGAAGTACAACTCGGCATCGGCCCGCGACCACAGCGGGTGCTCGGCCAGCACCTGCGTGGTGCGGTGGCCCGAGGGACGGTTGACCACCAGACCGTAGGCACCGGTGGAACCGTGCTGGCACATCAGGACCACGCTGTGCATGAAGTTCGGGTCGAGCATGTCCGGACTCGCGGCGAGCAGGGTCCCGGGGGCGACGAACAGCTCCTCTTCCATGGCGAGCGGATTATCGCCCGAAACCGGGGCAGTCGACCACGGGCAGAGCTGGGTAGCGCGCGAAGGAAGGATCCGTGCGCGCCAAGCCACACAAGACGAACACGGAACCACGGTCGGATTCGATGCTTCGGGCGTGGCGGCAGCTCGCGCACAAACCGCCGAAGGGCGGGCGCGGCCGCTTGGGCTCGGGCGCGGGCCTGGAGGGCTCGGGAGGCTGCTCCGGCCGGCTCATGCGTCGCGCTCGAGGCTGAGCACACACTCCAGGTGGGGCGTGTGCGGGAACAGGTCGAGCGCCTGGACACGGCTGAGGCGCCAGCCGGCGGCGACCAGAACCGCGGCGTCGCGCGCGCCGGACTCGAGCTGGCAGGAGACCATCACGATGCGCCTTGCCCTGGCCTGCGCCAGCGCCGCGAGCACCTTGGGGTGAACGCCTGCGCGCGGCGGGTCGACCACCAGCAGCCCCGCCGGCTCCGCCAGCTGCGCTTCGCGCCAGACCGTCAGCACGTCGCCGGCCAGGAAGCGCACGTTGGCCACGCCGTTGCGCAGGGCGGCCTGGCGCGCGGCGAGGATCGCCGACTCGACGAGTTCGACGCCCAGCACGTTCGCCGCGCCGCCCGTGGAAGGGGCGCGCCGCGCCAGCGCCAAGGTGATCGCGCCCGTGCCGCAGTACAGGTCGTGGACTGTTTCGTCCGCGCGCGGATCGGCGGCGTCGAGCACGAGCTCGAGCAGGCGCTCCGCCTGAGGCGTGTTGGTCTGGAAGAAGGTGCCCCAGCCGATCTCGAATTCGTGGCCTCCCAGCCGCTCGCGGATCGTGCCGCGGCCGTGGAGCACGAGCTCGCGCTCGCCGGTCGCCACCTGCGCGTGGCCGGTGTTGATCAACTGCACCAGCGAGCTGATTTCAGGGTGTGCGGCCAGCAGCGCGTCCTGCAGCGGCTGCATGCGCTGCGGCGATTCGTCGTGCGTGACCAGGACCGCGAGGATCTCGCCGCAAGACCAGCTTTGCCGCAGCACGAGATGGCGCAGCCAGCCCGCGTGCGTGTGCGAATCGTAGGCGTCGAGCGCCTGCTCGCGCGCCAGACGCCGCGCCGTGTCGACGATCGCCGCCGCGCCGCGGAAGGCGATGGCGCATTCCTGGATCTCCAGGACCTTCGAGTGGAAACCGCGCGGGAACAGTCCCAGCGCCACGCTCGGCGAATCGGGAGCCACGGCGCCCGCGTCGCGGTCGACCCAGGCGCGCGGTCCGAAGGTGAAGTCCATCTTGTTGCGGTAGTGCCAGGGATCCCGGCAGGCGACGACCTGCGAAAGCTCCGCCGGCAAGCCCGCCGCGCGCAGGATTGCTCGCGCGACTTCAGCCTTGGCTTCGAGTTGCGCGCCGTACTCCAGGTCCTGCAACGTGCAGCCGCCGCAAACACCCGAGTGCACGCAGCGCGGATCGACGGCCTGCGGCCCGCGCTCCAGCACTTCGAGCGTCTTGACCTCCAGCAGGTCGCGGCGGCGCGTGATCACGCGCGCGCGCACTCTCGCGCCCAGCGCGCCGCCGCGCTCGCTCGCCGTGTACGCGCCCCAGCTGCCCAGGGCATTGCCGCGCCGGTCCAGTCGCTCGAAACGAAACTCGCACTCGTCCCCCCAGCGCGGCTTGCGTCCGAGGGCCTGTGCCGTGGCGTCGTCTGTCGGTGAGGACATCAGGGCAGTCTAGGAGACCACGTGCTGCGCTCAGTGTTTCTGAGCAGTTTTCCGCAGCGGAAGCTGGCCGCGGCGTGCGCAGGCCGCTCGCTCGCGAGACGCAACATCTCGACGGCGCGCGGTTTGCTCGTTCCGGCGTCGTCGGAGTCAGGGCCCTTGTCGTCGCGATTGCCGACTCCCCCGGATGGTCACTTGTCGTAGGCCGACGTCCAATCAAACGGGCGCAGCGGGCCCAGCGCAGGCTGCGAGCCACGACGCAACGCGGGAACACGATCGAGCGCACGGGCCCATGCACCTCGCCGCGAGTCGCCAGTCCTATCGAACCAGCACAGGCCGACCCTGCGCCTGAAAGCCCCTGGCCAGGGGAAGGGAATCTTCCGATGACACGCTTGCTCTCCCACAGAATGATTCTCTGGCTGTTCCTGGGTGCACCGCTCGCAGCCTCGGGCTGGTGGGTCGCTGCGCAGATCCGCAGGAATGCGCCGCAGGCGCCTGAAGCGGCCCCCTCCGCTGAGCAGAATGCGGCCAAGCTGATCAAGGAAGGGCGCAAGACCTTCCGCTTCGACACGTTTGGCGACGAGGCGTTCTGGGGCCAGACGCTGCGCCTGCACGAGGCCGTCGCAGGCGCGGCGCTCGGCGGCGTCGGACTTGGCCTGAGCCCCGCGCGGGCGTTGGGCCTTGGTCTCAAGGTCGACGTGGATCTGCTTCCCCATGCTCTGCAGCAAGCGATCCTCGGCGGGCAGGTGGACCTCAACGATCCTGGAGTGACGATCGAACTGATGCGCTTGAAGGCCGTGGTCGGCGTGACCGGCTTCGTGACCCAGCAGGATCGCCTCGAATCGATCGGGATCCAGTGCGCCATCTGCCACTCGACGGTCGACGACTCCCTGGCGCCTGGCATCGGCAAGCGACTCGACGGATGGGCGAATCGCGACCTCGACATCGGCGCGATCGTGGCGCTCGCCCCGGATCTCTCGGCTTTCTCCAATCTCCTCGGAGTCACGTCGGCCCAGGTGAAACAGGTGCTCCTGGGTTGGGGTCCCGGAAAATTCGATGCTGCACTCATGCTCGATGGAAAAATCGCCACACCCAGCGGCGCCACGGCCGCGTCGCTCATTCCGCCGGCCTTCGGGCT
>Ga0315910_10003351_pt1 | contig 13662 bp, 11 predicted proteins | sample EdamamesoilMG_FD_204470 | JGI IMG/M metagenome (GOLD analysis project Ga0315910, IMG submission 204470) | Garden soil microbial communities collected in Santa Monica, California, United States - Edamame soil | ecosystem: Environmental > Terrestrial > Soil > Garden | place: USA: California...
ACCTGGATTTCGGACAGGCGATAGGTGCCGCCGGCCTGTTCGAGATTGGGCTCGATAGCCTCGACCAGCTTGATGTATTGCGCGATGTCGCCGATCGGCCATTCCCTGGCGAGCAGCTTTTCGCGTGCCTGCGTGGGGTTCGACGAGCCGCGAATCATCGCTACGACCTCGTCGAGATTGCTCACCGCGACCACCAGCCCGAGCAGGATGTGCGCCCGGTCGCGCGCCTTGGCGAGCTCGAACTTGGTCCGCCGGGCAATCACTTCCTCGCGGAAGGCGATGAATGCCTGGATGAAGTCGCGCAGCATCAGGACTTCGGGCCGGCCGCCGCGGATCGCGATCATGTTGGCCGGGAAGCTCGCCTGCGCGGGCGAGTGGCGCCATAGCTGGTTGAGCACGACATCGGCGGTGGCGTCGCGCTTGAGATCGATCACCACCCGCACGCCCATGCGGTTGGTTTCGTCGCGAATGTCGGAGATGCCTTCGATCCGCTTGTCCTTGGCGGCTTCGGCGATCTTCTCGACCAGCCCGGACTTGCCGACCTGGTAGGGGATCGAGGTGAGCACGATCGAACGGCGATCGCCGCGGCCTTCCTCGATCTCGTGGCGGCAGCGCTGCAGGATCGAGCCGCGCCCGGTGACATACGCCGCCCGCGAGCCGGAGGAGCCGAGGATCAACGGTGCGGTGGGGAAATCCGGCCCCGGGATGATCTCGAACAACTCCTCGCTGGTGATCGCCGGGTTGTCGATGAAGGCCAGGCAGCCGTCGATCACTTCGCCGAGGTTGTGCGGGGGGATGTTGGTCGCCATGCCGACCGCGATCCCGCCGGCGCCGTTGACGAGGATGTTAGGGAAGCCGGCTGGAAGCGCCACCGGCTCGCGCTCGGTGCCGTCGTAATTGGGAACGAAATCGACCGTGTCCTTGTCGATATCGTCAAGCAGCGCCGTGGCGACCTTGGCCAGCCGCGCCTCGGTATAGCGCTCGGCCGCGGGGGGATCGGGATCCATCGAGCCGAAATTGCCCTGGCCGTCGATCAGCGGCACCCGCAGCGACCAGGGCTGTACCAGGCGGGCAAGCGCGTCATAGATCGCCTGGTTGCCGTGCGGATGGTATTTACCCATCACCTCGCCGGTGATGCGGGCGCATTTCCGGTAGGGTCGGCCGGCGGTGTAGTTGTTCTCGTAACAGGTCCACAGGATCCGGCGATGGACCGGCTTCAGCCCGTCACGAACATCGGGCAGCGCACGCGCCACGATCACGCTCATCGCGTAATCGAGATACGAGGTCTTCATCTCGTCGACGATGTCGACGCGAGGAAACTCCTCGGCCGGCCGTTCCGGCTCCGTACTGTCGCTGCTGTCGCTCAACTGCGTTCTTCAATCGTTGTTATGTTTGTGTCGCTTGGTTCGGAACACTAGGGGATGAGGCCAAAATCCGCCAGCCGATGGGGGGTTGGAAGGGACCGCGAGCGGCCTTTATCCACATTTGCATGAATAGGGAACCGGGCACCCATTCAATCGCCGTTCAGTGCCGCAATCATAGTCGGGAATTGCAATATCGCTCGTTACGCGGCAGTAGCGCCGCGCAAAGGCCGGGAGCTGCCGGCCGACCGGTCCTGACAGGAGAGAATTCGATGCTTCGTGAATCCTATCCGGCGCGCCGCAAGGCTCGCAGGGGTTTCGTTTCCAATGCCGTGTCGGCGATCGCGCTGGCCCTGTGCGGCACGCTTGCCGCTGGCGGGCTGACGACGCCGGCCTTCGCGCAGGAAGAGCCGGTCTACACTAAGGCATTTGTCGAGGCATACGAACCGGTGAAAGCGGCCTTTGACGCCGCCGCCGACGCCGCCGCCGCCGAACCGGCGCGGGCGTTGGTCCCGGCAATGCTGGCCACAATCACCAATAATGACGAACGCTTCGCGGCGGGTGGAATGCTGATCCAACTCGGCCTCAAGCTGAGCGAACCCACTTACCAGCGCGATGGCCTCAAGCTTCAGCTCGACAGCGGCCAGTTGACCATCGATCGGCAGCAGTTGTTCAATTACTATTACGGAAGTTTTGCGTGGGACGCGCGCGATTATGCGGTGGCGCGGGAATTCCTCCAGAAGTCCTATGACCTTGGCCATAAGGCCGCCAATCTCGAACGCCTGATCGCCGAGACCTATTTCGCCCAGGGACAGACTGCCGAAGGGCTGGCAGTTCTCGACCGGATGATCGGCGAGCGCGGCAACGGTATCGCCGAGGACACCTATCGTCGCGCACTGCAAGTAGTTCTCGACGAGGGGCTTTCCGACCAGCTTGTGAAGCGTTCGGCAGATCTGGTGCGCTACCATCCTTCGGAAGCCACCTGGAATGCTGCGCTGCGGGTCGTGCTCGAGAGTTTCGATATGACCGCCGATGAATCGGTCGACCTGTTCCGGCTCATGAAGCTGACCAATTCGCTGCAAATAACGCGGGAATATGTCGATTACGTCGAGGCTGCCGACGCGAGGCGCATGGCCAACGAAGTCCTGCCGGTACTTCAGGAAGGCGTCAGGCTGGGCCTGCTCAACGATCAGGACGTGTTCGTCAAGGAAGCCCTCGAGGTTGCCACCGCCCGCGCGCCGGAAGACGCCGCCGCGGCCGAGGAAGACGCTGCTTCGGCGCGCGCGGCCACCGATGCCATCAGTGCGCGAGCCGCGGCCGACAACTACTTCGCGCTCGGCAATTTTGCCGGGGCCGAGGAAATCTACAAGCTGGCACTGCAACGCGCGCCCGATGACGCCGACCGGCTGAACATGCGCATCGGCATTTCCCAGACCCGCCAGGGCAAGTTCGCCGAAGCGCGCCAGTCGTTCGGCGCGGTCGGCGGCAAACGGGCGAATGTCGCGGCGATGTGGCTGGCCTATATCGATCTCCAGCCGGCCGGCTAGGCCCGTCGATCGACACGATGCAGGAGCGGCGCGGGAGGCAACTTCCGCGCCGTTTCCTTGTGCTAAAGGTCACCGCACCCGTTTGATCCATGGGTGATTGTCGACCTGCTTGACCTTGAATTGATCGCCGGCCTTGATCAGGTCGATCAGCCGCTTGAAGCCGTAGTTGCGGGCATCGAAGCTTGAGCGATTGTTGGCGATCTTGCCCACTTCGCTGAGCGAGGCGAACCCTTCCTCATCGCGCTTCGCGGCCTTGCAGGCGTTGCCGAGCAATTCGATGACTTCCTGGTCGATCTGCCTTGGCAACCGCGTGGCAGAGGCCTTCGACGCCGCGGGCTTGCCGGATTCGTCTGCCGCGCGGTCGGCATCGATCAGTTTCTGGACCTCGATGAAGCGGGTGCAGGCGGTCTTGAACGCCTCCGGAGTCTTTTCGGTGCCGAACCCGTAGACGACCAGCCCATCCTGCCGCAGCCGCGTTGCCAGCGGGGTGAAGTCGCTGTCCGAACTCATGATCCCGAAGCCGTCGACCTTGCCCTGGTAGAGCAGGTCGATCGCATCGATGGTCATCGCCATGTCGGTGGCGTTCTTGCCCTTGGTCAGGTCGAATTGCTGTTGCGGGTTGATGCCGTAGCGATTGGTGATGCCGCTCCATTTCGACAGCGCACTCTTCGCCCAATTGCCGTAGGCGCGGCGGATATTCACCTGCCCGAGTTCGGCAAGGACGGTTAACACCGGGTCGATCCCCTCGGGCGAGGCATTGTCCGCGTCGATCAGCAGGGCGATGTTCTTGAGCGTTTCCATCGGATCACCTCCGCTTCGGAATTACAACGCCGGGACGAACCTGTCGTGCTTCTCGTCGAGAAAATGCAGGACGCCGTCCGAAATCGCGAAAAAGGCGCCTCGCAGCGCCAACTCCCCCGATTTCTCCTTCGATCGCACGCAGGGAAAGGTCCGCAAATTGGCAAGGCTGACCCTTACGCCGGCCTGTTCCATCGCCCGCTCGGCCTCGTGCCCCTCTGTGCCGTGCATTGCAACGACGTCATCCCGGACGGGATCGAGCATGCCGATCCAGTCGTCGATGAACCCGCCTTCGCCCGGCTCGGTTCCGTACAATTCCTGCGTCAATGCCGCCTTGCAACCGCCGCACATGCCGTGGCCCATCACCATGATTTCGTGCACCTTGAGCACCTGGACCGCGAATTCGAGCGCCGCCGATACCCCGTGATACCCGGGTGAAGTCTCGAACGGGGGGACCAGCGCGGCGACATTACGGACCACGAAGATCTCTCCGGGATCGACGTCGAAGATCTGCGCCGGATCGACCCTGCTGTCGGAACAGGCGATAATCATCACCTTGGGCGACTGGCCTTGGCGCAAGGCCGACCAGCGTTCACGCTGGGGGTGCCAGCGATGCTCGCGGAAGCGGCGATAGCCGCGGATCAGCCGGTCAAGCTCGGGAGTGGAAGGAATACCCATCGAACCCGCCATGCCGCGCGCGCTTGCGGGTTGCAAGTGTGAGGCCTAGATGGTCCCCGATGAACGACCTCTCGTCCTTCTCCAAGCCGCGCAAGCCTGACTGGATCAGGGTCAAGGCCCCGGTCAGCAAAGGCTACCAGGAGACACGCGACCTGATGCGGTCGTTGGGCCTCAACACTGTGTGCGAAGAGGCCGCTTGCCCGAATATCGGCGAATGCTGGACGAAGAAGCACGCCACGGTGATGATCCTGGGCGACGTCTGCACCCGCGCCTGTGCGTTCTGCAACGTCAAGACCGGGATGCCGCGCAAGGTGGATCCGCTCGAGCCGGAACACGTCGCGGTAGCCGCGGCGAAACTGGGGCTTGAGCACATCGTCGTCACCAGCGTCGATCGCGACGATCTGCCCGATGGCGGGGCGGGGCAGTTCGTCAAGGTAATCGAGGCGTTGCGACGGGCCACGCCCAGGACCACTATCGAGATCCTCACTCCCGATTTCCGCGGCAAGATGCGCGAAGCGGTCGAAGCCATCGTCGCGGCGGGGCCCGATGTCTACAACCACAACCTCGAGACAGTCCCCCGGCTCTATCCCACGATCCGCCCGGGCGCGCGCTATTACGCCTCGCTGCGGTTGCTCGAAGAGGTCAAGCGCCACGATCCGCGGTTGTTTACAAAAAGCGGGATCATGCTCGGGCTCGGCGAGGAGCGGCTCGAAGTCCACCAGGTGATGGACGACATGCGCTGCGCCGATGTCGATTTCATCACCATGGGGCAATATCTCCAGCCGACGCCCAAACATGCGAGAGTGGTGGACTTCGTGACGCCACAATCCTTCGACGCCTATGGCGCGATCGCGCGGGCCAAGGGCTTCCTGCAGGTCGCGTCGAGCCCGCTGACCCGCTCGTCCTATCATGCCGGCGAGGATTTCGCGCCGATGCGGGTTGCGCGCGCGGAACAGCTCGCCAAAAACTCCTGATGCCGGGAATCCGCGAGACAAGGCGGCTGCCCTACAGCGCCGAACAAATGTTCGACCTCGTCGCCGATGTCGCGCGTTACGAGGAGTTTCTTCCGTGGGTGGCAGGGACACGCATCACCTCGGACAGCGAGCAAGAGATGGTCGCCGATCTGCTGGTAGGCTTCAAGGCGCTGCGCGAGAAGTTCACCTCGCGCGTGATCAAGGAACGGCCGCGCCGGATCGAAGTCATCTATCTGGATGGGCCGATGCGCGATCTCGACAATATCTGGCATTTCCGTCCGCTGGATGACGGCGGGTGCGAGATCGATTTTTCGGTCAAGTTCACCTTCCGCAACCGCCTTTTCGAAGCCTTGGCCGGACAGTATTTCGACCGCGCTTTCAGGAAGATGGTGTCTGCTTTTGAGGCCCGGGCGGAACAGCTTTACGGCAGCAGCAGTTCGAGCGCGACCAGCGTCGCCTGATGGCGCACGCCGGCGCGGGTCTGCCCTTCGAACAGGCGTTCCTCGGCGATCGGATCGCCCATTCCCCTGTCCGCATGGGCGAACACCACCGTTCCCACCGGCTTTAGCTCGCTGCCGCCGCCGGGGCCCGCGATCCCGCTGATCGCCACCGCGATGTCCGCCTGGCTGCGCTTGAGCGCGCCTTGAGCCATGGCGAAAACGCAGGCGATCGAGACTGCTCCGAAGGCCTCGATGATATCCTGCGGCACACCCAGCAGTTCCTGCTTCGCCTCGTTCGAATAGGTGACGAAACTGCGGTCGAGGACCTCCGAAGAACCGGGGATTTCGGTTAGCGCCGCAGCGACGAGGCCGCCGGTGCAGCTTTCCGCCAGGACGATCCTGCGGCCGAGCCGGGCGTTCTCCTCGACCACCTTATTCGCCAAAGCGACGACGTCCTTAGGCAGGAGGCTATCCTTGGCTTTGGGCGGGCTCTTGGCGGACAAGTTACTGCTCCCGTCAATCGTTGCGCAGGATAGTGGCAACCGCCTGGGCGGCGATGCCTTCGCCGCGGCCGGTGAAACCGAGCGTCTCGGTGGTGGTCGCTTTTACGTTCACGCAGGCGGTATCGATACCCATCAGTTCCGCCAGTTTCGCACGCATTGCGTCGCGATGCGGGCCGATTTTCGGGGCTTCGCAGATAATTGTGACGTCGACATTGCCGACGCGGTAGCCCGCTTCGCCGACGAAGCTCACGGCATGGGTGAGGAAGCGGCTCGACGGCGCGCCTTTCCATTGCGGGTCGCTGGGCGGAAAATGCTGGCCGATATCGCCCGCGCCGGCAGCGCCGAGCAGGGCATCGACCAATGCATGGATCGCGACATCGGCATCGCTGTGGCCGGAGAGTCCCTTGTCGTGCTCGATCCTGATCCCGCCGAGCCACAATTCCTCGCCCTCAGCCAGGCGGTGGACATCGTAGCCGGTGCCGATGCGAACGGCGGGAAGGTCGTCCATGAAATCCTCCGCGAAAGTGAGCTTCCTCAAGCGTTCGTCGCCTTCGACCAGTGCGACCTCAAGCCCGGCCGCCATCGCTACCTGCGCGTCGTCGCCTGCCGAAGCCTCGCCTTGCCATGCGAGGTGGGCGGCAAGGATCGCTTCATAGCGGAAAGCCTGCGGGGTTTGTACCCGGCGCAGGCTCTCGCGGTCAGCGTTTCCGGCCATCAGGCCGTTTTCCTCGCGCGCGATGCTGTCCACCACCGGAAGGACCGGGATCGCTCCCGGATGACCTGCCAACGCCTCCAGCAGTCGTGAAATCACGGGTTGGGGCAGGATGGGGCGGGCGGCATCGTGGATCAGCACAAGCTCGACCTCATCCAGCGCCTCAAGCGCGGCCCGGACCGAGAGCTGGCGGGTAGCACCTCCCGTAACCAAGCGGATGCCCGCAATACCTTGCAGCGCCTCGCCGGTAACGGCCTCCGCACCGTCGGGAATTGCCACAACGATTTGGTTTGCGCCCGCTTTCGCCAGCGCCTCCGCCGAATGCCTGAGCAGCGGCCTGCCGCGCCATTTCGTGAACTGCTTGGGCAGCGGCTGCCCCGTACGCAATCCCTTGCCCGCCGCGACGATCACCGCGGCAAAGCTGGGATTGGGGGAGGGCGTGTTCATCGCCGGCGCGCCTAACCGCTTGCCGGGTGCGGCGCAATCCACTATGCGGCTGCCCAAATTTTAGGCACTCTCCAGCAATGACCGGAAACGCTCACATACCGCGCCTTCAGCCGATCCTTGTCGGACCGGTCGAGATCGCTTGCCCGGTGATCCTCGCACCAATGACTGGGGTGACCGACCTGCCGTTCCGCAAGCTGGTGCGTCGTTTCGGCTCCGGTCTCAACGTCACCGAGATGATCGCCAGCGAGGCGGCGATCCGCGAGACCCGCCAGTCGATCCAGAAAGCGGCGTGGGACGCGATCGAGGAGCCGGTGTCGATGCAGCTGGTCGGCTGCGATCCGAAGTCGATGGCCGAGGCGGCGAAGCTCCAGCAGGATAACGGCGCGGCGATCATCGACATCAATTTCGGCTGCCCGGTGCGCAAGGTGGTGGGCCAGTATGCCGGGTCGGCGTTGATGCGCGAGGTGCCGCTGGCGGTCAGGCTGATGGAGGCGACCGTGAAAGCCGTCTCGGTACCGGTCACGGTCAAGATGCGGATGGGCTGGGACCATTCCAGCCTCAACGCGCCCGAACTGGCGCATATCGCCGAAGACCTCGGGGTGAAGATGATCACCGTCCACGGCCGCACCCGCAACCAGATGTACAAGGGCGAGGCCGACTGGGCGTTCGTCCGCAAGGTCAAGGATGCAGTGACGATCCCGGTGATCGTCAACGGCGACATCTGCAGCGAGGAGGATGCCGGCAAGGCGCTCGACCAGAGCGGTGCGGACGGGGTGATGATCGGTCGCGGAGCATACGGCAGGCCGTGGCTGCTGGCGCAGGTGATGCATTGGCTCCAGACCGGCGACAAGCTCGCCGGCCCGGGGATCGACGAGCAGTACGCGGTGCTCATCGAGCATTATCGCGGCATGCTCGATCATTACGGCGAGGATGCCGGGACCAAGATCGCCCGCAAGCACCTCGGCTGGTATACCAAGGGCCTCCACGGCTCGGCGGAGTTCCGCAACAAGGCCAATTTCATCGACGATCCGCAAATCGTGCTGGCCGAGATCAAGCGCTTCTATGAACCCCTGCTCGGCCGGGACATGGAGCGTCGCGCCGCGTGAGCGAGGGACCCAGGCCGAAGGAGCAAATGTCCAGCCTGCCGATGGCGGTGCTGCTGCTTGAGCCCGACCTCGTCATCGCCGATGCCAATCCCGCCGCCGAACAGCTGATCGGAATCGGTGCCAAGCGGCTCAAAGGCCGCAAGCTCCAGGAAATTGCCGCGTTCGCCGAGGAGCGCTTCTACGAGTGGCTGCTGCACGGGGATGCGCAGCTTTCCGCGCATTCGGTAACGACCCGGCTCGGCGACCAGCCCGAACGGCAGCTCGACCTGATGCTCTCCCCGGTCAGCGGGCATTCCGGCTGGCAGATGCTGGCATTGCACGACATCGGCGCATCCGAAGCCCTAGGCGATCGCGACGAGCCGCAACTGCGGGCCCCTGCGATCCTCGCGCACGAGATCAAGAATCCGCTTTCCGCCATCCGCGGCGCCGCGCAATTGCTGGGACGCAAACTCGACGACAGGGACCGGCCGCTGACAGAGCTGATCGCCGACGAGGTCGACCGGATTGCCAAGCTGGTCGACCGGATGCAGGACCTCGGCCGCGAGCAGACCGGCCCGATCGCGCCGCTCAACCTGCACGAAGTCATCCGCCGGGCGATCAGCGTGATTGCCGCTTCGGGTGACGACAATGTCAGGCTGATCGAGGAATTCGACCCGTCGCTGCCGCCGGTGCTGGGCAATGAAGACGCGCTGGTGCAGGTGCTGATCAACCTCCTTTCCAATGCCCGTGACGCCTGCCGCGAAACGGCGGAGCCGGCGATCGAAATCCGCACCCGCTTCGTCAGCGGACTGGTGCTCAACGCGATCAGGCTCGGTCGCCCCGTGCGATTGCCGATCGAGGTCAGGGTGAGCGACAACGGGCCGGGCGTCGATCCGGCTCTGCGCGACCATATCTTCGAGCCCTTCGTCACCAGCAAGAAGAACGGGCAGGGGCTGGGCCTTGCGCTGGTCAACAAGCTGGTGCGCGACATGGACGGGCGGATCACCCACGAGCGCGACGAAAAGGCCGGCTGGACCCATTTCCGCCTCCACCTCCAGCTCGCCAAATAGAACAAAGGACGCATCCATGGGTAAGTTCGCATTGCTGGTCGAGGACGATACCTCGATTGCACTGGTGATCACCGCCGCGCTTGAGGACGACGGCTTTGCCGTCGAGCGCTGCGATTCGATCGCCGGGCGCGACCGGCTGCTGGCGGAGCGGCGTTTCGACGTGATGCTGACCGACGTCATGCTGACCGATGGCGACGGGATCGAAGCTTTGGGCGAAGTCCATGCGGCCCATCCGTCGATGCCGGTAATCATCCTCTCCGCGCAGAACACGCTCGACACCGCGGTCAGGGCCAGTGGCGCCGGCGCTTTCGAATATTTTCCCAAGCCTTTCGATCTCGACGAATTGGTCCGCGCCGCGCGCCAGGCTTGCCAGAGCGGCGAGGGCGGCGTCGAGGAAGGTGCACCGGCGGGCGCGGGTATGCCGCTGGTCGGCCGCAGCCATGCCATGCAGGAAGTCTATCGCATGATCACCCGCGTGTTGCGCAACGACCTGACCGTGCTGGTGCTTGGCGAATCCGGCACCGGCAAGGAACTGGTCGCCGAAGCGATCCACCAGCTCGGCCATCGCGGCAAGGGGCCGTTCGTTGCGGTCAACACCGCGGCAATCCCACGCGAGTTGATCGAAAGCGAGCTGTTCGGGCACGAGAAGGGCGCGTTCACCGGCGCGATCAGCCGCACGATCGGCAAGTTCGAGCAGGCAAACGGCGGGACATTGTTCCTCGACGAAATCGGAGACATGCCGCCGGAAGCCCAGACGCGGCTGCTGCGGGCGCTGCAATCGGGGCGCATTCGCCGTGTCGGCGGGAACGAGGAGATTGCTATCGATGTCCGGATCGTCGCCGCGACCAATCGCGACCTGCTGCCGATGATCGCAGCCGGACAGTTTCGCGAGGACCTCTATTACCGCCTCAACGTGGTTCCGATCCGGCTGCCGCCATTGCGCGAGCGGGGCGATGACATCGAGGCCCTGGCTCGACATTTCCTCGTCCAGGCAGTGGAAGAGGGACTGCCTCGTCGCCAGCTCGCCGCCGACGCGCTTGCGATACTGCGGACCCAGCCCTGGCGGGGCAATGTCCGCGAGCTCAGGAATTTCGTCTATCGGCTCGCGCTGATGGCGCGCGAAGATTTGATAGAAGCCGCCGCGGTCGAAGCATTGCTTGAGCAACGGCCAACGATGGCGGCAGGCGCCGACGCCATCGATTTCCAGGCTGCGCTCGAAGGATGGCTGTCGGCCAATTCACCGCCAGTGGGCATGCTTTACCACAGCGCCTTGGCGGCTTTCGAAAAGCCGCTGTTCGAACATGCGCTGGCCGCGACCGGCGGCAACCAGTTGCGCGCCTCGCAATTGCTGGGGATTAACCGCAACACCTTGCGCAAGCGTCTCGATGAACTCGAAATCGACCCCGAACGTTTCGCGCGGCGCGGCTGAGCGTTCGGAATTCGAGACCGCACGCCGATTCAGTCTTGCAAATCTGCAACAGTGCCGTTGTAACGGCGCAACGATGGCTGATCAGCTGAATCCTTCCGGCCACCGGTGGCCGCGTTGGTGGCGCCGGGCACTGGTAGGTGCGCGGCGGGCCAATTTCTTCGGCATTCTCGAAGTCCTGTCAGCGCTTTTGCTGGTAGCGATGATCGGCGTGAGCTGGCTCAAGCTCTCCGCCACGCCGCGGCCCGGCGAACTGGTGCCTTCGGGGCTCGCCGCAGTGTTGCTGGTCGGCACCTTGTTGCCGGCGATGACCTTGCTGGTTCTGATCGGTCGTCGCCTGGCGCTGCGGCGGGCAGGCGAGACGACCGCGCGGCTGCATGTCCGGCTGGTGTTCTTCTTTTCGCTGGTCGCGGCGGTGCCGACCCTGCTGGTGGCGATCTTTGCCTCGGTGCTGTTCCAGACCGGGGTCGAGTTCTGGTTTTCCGACAATTCGCGGCGCGTTCTCGAAAACGCCAACGAGCTCGCACGCGGCTATTACGGCCAGAACGAGCGTGACGTCGAGCAGGAGACGATCACCATGGCGGGTGACCTGCGCTATTATTTCCAGGACAATTCGATCTCGAGCCCCGGTTTCGATGAATCATACTTCATCCAGGTGGTCGGGCGCGACCTGACCGAATCCGCCATCCTGCAAAAGGGCGCCAACGGTGAGATGCTGACCGCGGCCGTGGTCGAGCCGGGCGAGGGAACTGCGCGCGAGCGCGTCCCGGCAGAAATCATCCAACGGATCGACCGCGGCGAACAGATCGTCGTCTGGTTCAGCGGCGACCGTTTCGAGGCAGTGACGCCGATTGATCGCGAGGCGGGCATCTACCTCTATACCGCGCGTGGATCCGAAGCCGACCGGCTCGGGCTGTGGCAACAGGCCGAGCAGGTGATCAAGGATTTCGACGTCCTCACCCGCAATGCCCGGACGTTGCAATTGCAGCTCAATTTCGCGCTGTTCTTCGTCTCGCTGGCGCTGGTAGGGCTGGCGATCTGGTTCGCGCTGCGCTTCGCCGACCGGCAGGTGCGCCCACTCACCGAACTGGTCGGAGCGGCGCGCGAAGTGGGGCTGGGCAATTACGCGCTGCGCGTCGAAGGCCGGACCGGCGCCGACGAGATCGGGCTCCTCAACCGCGCCTTCAATCGCATGACCGCGCAGATCGAACAGCAGACAAGCGATCTCAAGGGCGCCAACGAGCAGCTCGAAGAGCGCCGGGCGTTCATCGAGACGGTGCTCGAATCGATCACCGCCGGGATCGTCTCGGTGGATGAAGGCGGCGAAGTTGTGCTGATGAACAGCTCGGCGCAAACATTGCTGCTCGACCGCAAGGGCCCAGCGCCGGTCGGCCTCAAATTGTCCGAAATCGCGTCCGAAATCGCCGCCATGAAAGAAGCCAAGCTGTCGAGCGGCCTCGTGCAGTACCAGAAGGACGGCGAGCTGCTCAGCCTCGCGGTCAAGCTGGCGCCGGCGGCGGGCGGTTACGTGATCACCTTCGAGGACATTACAAGGCAATTGCTCGACCAGCGCCAGGCGGCGTGGTCCGACGTCGCCCGCCGGATCGCGCACGAGATCAAGAACCCGCTGACCCCGATCCAGCTCGCCACCGAGCGGCTCAGCCGCCGCTATCGCAAGCAGATCGAGAGCGATCCCGAACTGTTCGAGGAATTGACCAGCACGATCATCCGCCAGGTCGGCGACTTGAGGAAGATGGTCGACGAGTTCTCGTCCTTCGCGCGGCTGCCCAAGCCGGTATTCCGCAAGGAAGACGCGGTCGACCTGGTGCGCCAGGCGCTGTTCCTGCAGGAAGTCGCGCGGCCGGAAATCAATTATGCCTTTGATGGCGAGGAGGGCATCGGACCGATCGCTTGCGACCGCCACCAGTTCGGGCAGGCGATGACCAATGTCCTCAAGAACGCGGCCGAGGCGATCGATGCGAGGGCCAAGGGCGCCGAGCCCGATTATCGTGGCCGGATCGCAGTGGCGGTGACCTCGGATGCCGAGAACCTGACGGTGACCGTCGAGGACAACGGGATCGGCCTGACGCAGGACCGCGAGCGCATCGTCGAGCCCTATGTCACGACCCGTGAAAAAGGCACCGGGCTCGGCCTGGCGATCGTCAACAAGATTGTCGAGGAACATGGCGGGGAAATGGTCTTCGCCCCGTCGGACGGCGGAGGAACGCGGGTGACCTTGCGGTTCGCGCGCGATCCGCTGTCCGCTCGCAAGGGTTCGGAGGCCGCGGAATGAACGGATTGCTTTCAATGGAGGTGTACTGATGGCTCTCGACATCCTGGTTGTGGATGACGAGCGGGATATTCGCGAACTCGTTGCCGGCGTACTGAGCGACGAGGGCTACGAATGCCGTATCGCCGCCGACAGCACCTCGGCACTGGCGGCAATCGACGATCGGCGCCCGAGCCTGGTGCTGCTCGATGTCTGGCTCCACGGCAGCCCAATGGACGGGCTCGAAGTGCTCGACGCGATCAAGGTGCGCGAGCCGGGGCTGCCGGTGATCATCTTCTCCGGCCACGGCAATATCGATACCGCGGTATCGGCGGTCAGTCGCGGGGCGGTG
>Ga0315910_10003352_pt1 | contig 13660 bp, 7 predicted proteins | sample EdamamesoilMG_FD_204470 | JGI IMG/M metagenome (GOLD analysis project Ga0315910, IMG submission 204470) | Garden soil microbial communities collected in Santa Monica, California, United States - Edamame soil | ecosystem: Environmental > Terrestrial > Soil > Garden | place: USA: California...
CGTCGCTCTTCACGGCACCCTTCGAGCCCGAGCAGCTCGCCGACCCGCGCCTGCGCCTCCTCTCGCTCGGCGATCCCGCCTCCGTTCCTGCCGGCCGCTACGCGCGCGCCTGGCTCGAGACGCGCGGACTGTGGAGCGGCCTCTCCACGCACCTCCTGCCCGCCGTCGACGCGCGCGCCGCCGTGGCCGCGGTCGCCTCGGGCGGCGCCGAGGCCGGGATCGTCTACCGCACCGACGCCGCGCTCTCCGGCCAGGTGCGCATCGTCCACGCCGTGCCGCTCGCCGAGGGCCCGCGCATCGTCTACCCGCTGGCCGTGCTCGCCGGCCGCCCGCAGGAGCCCGCCGCGTGCGCCTTCGCGGAGTTCCTGGCCTCGCCGGCCGCTCGCACCGCCTTCGAGGAGCGTGGCTTCGTGCTCCTGCCCGAGTAGCGCGGCTCGCGTCCGGCGGCTTTGCTCGGGGAGTGCGAGGGAAGCAGATGGCGCGCGCGGAGCGCGCGCTCGGCCGATCCAGAGCCCCCGGGCCGGCGGATGCCTGCGGCATCCTTCGGCCCTGCGGCTCAGCCCCCGACCCGGAACGGCGTGCGCGGCACGACGCGGTACCCGGGCTCGTCCTCGACGATCTCGACGTGCACGTCGACCGGCAGCTCGCGCAGCTCCTGCGTGCGCCCCGTGCGCGGCCAGCGGACCTCCAGGCGCTCGACGCGCGTCGCCTTTCCCAGCCCCAGGTGCTGGGTCAGCGGGTTGCAGCCGAAGCTGCCGCCGGTGGTCACGTGGCGGTGGACGGAGCGCGTCGCCTCGCCCTCGCGGATCTCGGCCACCAGGCGCGCGCCGACGGCGCTGCGAACCGAGCTCACGCCCACCAGCGTCACCTCCAGCCAGTGGTTGCCGTGGCCGGGGTTGGCGAACAGCGCGTTGCGGAAGGCGTCGCCGGGATAGGCGCCGCCGACCTGCTCGAACACGTCCTGGTCGCCGTCCTGGTCCAGGTCGGCGAACACGACGCCGTGCCCCTTCTGGAGGTTCCCGAAGCCGCCCGCGGCGCTGACGTCGTGGAAGCGCCAGCCGCGCTCGTTCCGGTACATCACGTTGGGCACGACCCCGTCGAAGCCCGGGTAGCCGGTGCCGAGGTAGAAGTCGAGGTAGCCGTCGCTGTCGAGGTCGCCGAAGTTGCCGCCCATCACCAGGCTGACCGCTCCGAGGCCGACCTCGCCGGCCACGTCGACGAAGCCTCCGCGGCCGTCGCCCTTGTAGAGCGCGGCCGGCTCGGTGCCCGGCGGCAGGCCGAGCACGCTGGCGACCGTCGGCGCGAGGCGATAGGTCAGGCTCTGGTAGTAGCTGGCCACGTAGAGGTCGAGGCAGCCGTCGTTGTCGAAGTCCCAGAACCAGCAGTTCGCGCCGTCCATCGGGCCGGTCGCGACCTTGCCGACCTGCTTGAAGGTCCCGTCGCCCTGGTTGTGGTACAGGCGGTTGCGCAGGCCGAGGTTCGAGACGTAGAGGTCCGGGTAGCGGTCGTCGTCGTAATCGCCGAAGCTCGCGCCCTTGCAGAAGCGCCCGTTCTCGACGCCCGCAGCGGCGGCCACGTCGCGGAAGGTGCCGTCGCCCTGGTTCTGGAAGAGCTGGCTGGGCGCCTCGTTGCGCAGGTCGTCCTCGTTGCCGAAGTAGACGTCCAGGTCGCCGTCGAGGTCGTAGTCGGCGAAGACCACCGAGTCGGTCGGGTAGCTGGGCTCGGCCAGGCCCGCCAGGTAGGTCACGTCGACGAAGCGCGCCCCGCCCAGGTTGCGCAGCAGCGACTTCGGGTGGTTGCCGGCCGCGCCGAGCCACGTCCCGCGCACCACGATCGCGTCCATCCAGCCGTCGTCGTCGAGGTCGGCCTGCACCAGGTTGTGCCCGCCGCGGATGCCCGCGAGCCCGGCGGCCGCGCTCTCGTCCGCGAAGGTCCCGTCGCCCAGGCTGCGGAAGAAGCGCACCGGGTGGCGCGGATCCCAGTCCGACACCAGGAGGTCGAGGCGCCCGTCGCCGTCGAAGTCCTCGGCCGCCGCGCCGCCGGAGAGGTTCGAGCTGGCCACGCCGGCCGCCCCGGCCACCTCGGTGAAGCGCGGGAACGGCACCTTCGAGGCCACCGCCGCGGGCTCGATGCGCTCCGCCGGCGCGAGCGCGTCCGGCCAGGTGCCGAGGGTCATGTGGGCGACGTTCAGCAGCCAGCGCGCGGCCAGCTGCGCCGGCGAGTCGGGCGGCGCGGCGCTCAGGGCCTCGCGCAGGAAGCCGATGGCCTTCTCCGAGCCCTCGCGGTCCGCGTGCAGGCCACCCTCGCGGATCGGGAAGAGGCAGCTCTCGGCCCCGTGGCGCAGGACGCAGTTGCGGTTCTCCGCCAGGCGCAGGGCGGCCACGCCCTGCTCGTAGGCGATGCGCGCGGCGAACTCGGGGCGCTGCGCGGCCGGGAGCGCCTCCACGACCTCGCGCGCCGCCGCCAGGAGCTCCAGGGCCTCCTCCGTGCGCCCGAGGCGCAGGTACTCCTGGCTCAAGAGGAAGCGCACCTCGGCCGCGCGCGGCGTCGCGGGCGCGACGCGCGCGAGCTCGGCCTCGAGCGCCGGCACCGGGCCCTGGCCGAGGTAGGGATCCTCGCGCTCGGCCCACTCCGCCAGGCGCGCCAGGCGCTCCAGCATGCGCGCGTGGGACTCGCGCTCGGCGGCCGTGGGCTCGCGCGCGGCCGCGCGCTCGGCCGGAGGACGCTCGGCGGGCGCCTGCGCCGTGGCCGAGCCCGCCAGGAGGAGCGCGAGCCCGGTCCAGGTCCGCATCGAGGAGTGTCGCCGCATGGGGAACGGTCGATTGTGACGCGCTCGCCGCGGACCCGCAACGCGCGGCGTGGCGTGCTCGGGGGACTTTCGCGAGGCCGATCGCGCGCTCGGACGAGCCAGAGCCGTCGGGCCGTCGGATGCATGCGGCATCCTTCGGCCCGCGGGCTCAGCGCGCGCCCGCTCCGCGCGTGAGCGTCCAGGCGCGGTCGCCCGCCAGCGCGCCGAAGGACTCCTCGTCGCCGCCCGGCCAGCGCACGCGCACCTCGTCGGCCTGCGTGGCCGCGCCCAGCCCGAAGTGCACGCGCAGGTCGTTCGCGGCGCAGTAGCTGTAGGCGCCGCGCACGACGCGCACGAGCGTGCGCGCGCCCACGCGGGCCTCCACGGTGGCGCCGAGCGCGTCGCGCTCGCGCTCCACCACGCGCAGCACGAGCCAGTGCCCGCGCTTCTCCGTCCGGTTGACGAGCAGGTCCGCCGGCCCGTCCTTGTTCACCACCAGGACGTCCACGTCGCCGTCCGCGTCGACGTCCCCGAAGACCGCCGCGCGACTCGTGCGCGCCAGCAGCGGATGGGTGCCCCCGCGCGGCTCGACCTCCTCGAAGCGTCCGCCGCCCAGCCCGCGGAACAGCAGGTTCGGCTCGGCGAAGGGATCCGGCCCGAAGGACTTGTAGCTGTGCAGGATGTTCCCGTCGGCCTCGTACAGGTCGAGCCAGCCGTCGTGGTCGAAGTCGTGGAAGCCGACCCCGAAGCGCGTCATCGGGCGCGTGATGGCCTTGAAGCCGGTGGCCGCGGTGCGGTCGACGAAGCGCGCACGCTCGTTGCGGAAGTAGCTGTCGGGCTCGTTCTGCATGTTGACGACGAGCAGGTCCTCGTCGCCGTCCTCGTCCACGTCGCCGACCCCGACGCCCATGCCCGCCTTGACCATGCCGTCCTGGTCCGCGTGGCACCCGGCGGCCTGGGAGCTCTCCAGGAAGCTTCCGTCGCGCTGGTTCATGAACAGGTGGTTGGGCGAGGCGTCGTTGGCCACGAACACGTCCGGCCAGCCGTCCAGGTCGACGTCCAGGACCGCGATGCCCAGGCCGTTGCCCACCGGCTCGGCCACGCCCGCCTCGCGCGAGACGTCGCTGAAGCGCAGGCCCCCGTCGTTGCGCAGCAGCGTGTCCGCCGCCGGGCGGTCGTAGGAAGAGGGGCCGCAGTAGGTCTCGCCGTGGGGCTTCGCGTAGCAGGTGCGCTCGAAGGCCTCGCTCCAGTGCAGGTAGTTGACGACGTAGAGGTCCAGGTCGCCGTCCAGGTCGTGGTCGAGGAAGCCGGCCGAGCTGCTCCACAGGTCGACCGTCGTGCCCGACTCCGCGCTCACGTCCTGGAAGCGCCCGCCGCCGTCGTTGCGCAGGAGCGCGTTGCCGTCCAGGTTCGTGACGTAGAGCTCCTGGTCCCCGTCGTCGTCGGCGTCGCCCGTCGCGGCGCCCATGCCGTAGCCGCGATCCTCCGTCCCGCTGCCGGCGCTCGCGTCGGCGAAGGTCCCGTCGCCGGCGTTACGGAAGAGCCGGTTCGGGGCGCGCTCGGCGCGCGCGCGCAGGACGCCGTCGGACTGCACGAGGTAAGCGTCCAGGTCGCCGTCCTCGTCCATGTCGAACAGCGCTCCGCCGCCGCACACGACCTCGGGGAAGAGGTAGCGGCCCGCGTGGCCGCTCCGGTGCTCGAACGCGAGTCCGCGCGCGGCGGCCTCCTCCACGAACCAGGGCGCGGCCGCAGGCGTGGCGGCGGTGGGGGAGGAGCCGGGCGCGCCGGAGGGCGGCTTCTCTCCGCAGGCGGAGAAGAGGCCGAGCGCGCCGAGCACCGCCGCGCGCCTCATCGCGGCACGCTTCCCTGCCGCAGCTCTTCCAGCAGCGCCTGCTCGTCGCGCGCGAGGCCGCTCGCGCCCTCGAGCAGCTTGCGCGCCTCGTCCGCGCGGCCCGTCTCCACGTAGGCCCGCGCCAGCGTGCCGCGTGCTCCCGCGTTCTTCGCGCCGTCGCGCAGCGCGCGCTCGAGCGCCGGCACGCCCTCGGCCCAGCGCTCGAGCGCGCACTGCGCCAGCCCGTACTCGGCCCACACCTCGGGCGCGCGTCCGTCGAGCTCGAGCGCCGCGCCGAGCGCCACCAGCGCCTCCTCGGGCCGCTTCAGGCGCGCCAGGATGCGCCCGCGCTGCGCCTGCAGCGCGCCGTTGCGCGGATCGACCGCCAGGATGCGCTCGCAGGTCGCCAGCGCCGCCGGCAGCTCCTGGCTGGCCTCCTGGAGGTTCGCCAGCATCCCGAGCACGAGCACGCTGTCCGGATCCTTCGCCAGCGCGGCCTCGAGCGTCGCGCGCGCGTCGCCCGGTCGGCCGAGCAGGAAGTAGCCCCAGGCCAGGTACGCGCAGGCGTTGCGGTCGCCGCCGCCCTCCGCCAGCCAGCCCTCGAGCAGGCGCACGGCCTCGGCCGCGCCGCCGCTGCCGAGCAGCTCGCGCGCCTTGTCCATGACCGACTTCTGCAGGTACGGGCGCAGCTCCGCCTGCCACGGATCGAGCCCGGTCGCCAGCGGCGTCCAGGCCACGCGCAGGCGCTCGGCCTCCTCGCGCCGGCCGGCCTCCGTCAGGGCCGTGCGCGTCAGGACCACCAGGTGCCCGTGCTCGGGGAAGCGCGCGCGCAGGTCGGCCAGCAGCGCCAGCGCCTCCTCCGAGCGGTCGCTGGCCATCTGTGCGAGCGCGATCCCGGCCCAGGCGCCGACGAACTTCGGATCGAGCTCGGTCGCGCGCCGGTGCGCCGCCTCGGCAGCCGAGAAGTCGCCCTGGTCGAAGAGATAGGTGCCGAGTCGCCAGTGGCTCGGAGCGTAATTCGGCACGAGCTCGATCGCGCGCTGGATGGAGCCCACGGCCGCAGAGAGGTCGCCCAGCTTCCAGGCCATCACCGAGAGCCGGTACCAGGCCTGGGGCGGCGCGCCGAGCGCCAGCGCGCGCCGGTAGCAGACCTCGGCCTGGCTCAGGAGGTCGCCGCCCTCGAAGGTCATCCCCGCCACGAGCCAGGCCTGGGCGTCCTCGGGCTCGGCCGCGACGCGCGCGCGCGCGGCGGCCACGGCCGCCTCGAGCTCGGGGGTCAACGCGCCGGTCGTGGGGAACTCCACGGAGGCCGCCGGTGCGCAGGCGAGCGCCAGTGCGCAGCAGAGGATCCATCGGGACGCGCGCTTCATGGGATCCTCGCGGCGACCAGCCTAGCAGCCTCGCGCAGGCTGGCGAGGCGCTTCCGCGCGCCGGGCCGGGACGCCCCCGGACCCGGGCATCCGAGGCGGCCGCTCAGCGCACGTACCCGAGCGCGCGAAGCTGCTCGAGCTGGGCCGGGTCGAGCGGGGCGCTCTCGCCCTCCTGGAAGCGCTCGGCCAGGAGCTGGTGGGCCTCCCAGCGCTCCATCAGCAGCTTCTCGAAGCGGGCGACGAGCTCCGGGTGCTCGGCGTTGACCGCGCGCGTGGCGAAGGGGTCCTGCTCGAGGTCGTAGAGCAGCAAGCGCGGCCGGCCCTCGAAGAACGGGTGCACCGCGCCCCAGCGCCCGCCGGCGGGCACGGCGTGGCGGCCCTCTTCGCCCGGGCCGATCTCGAGCGAGGCGCCCCACTTGCCGTCGATCACGTCGAGGTTGCCGATCATCGCGCCGCTCGCCTCGTCGACGCGGAACTCGTCGAACAGCAGCTCGCGCGGGGCCAGCTCGCCGCCGCGCAGGAAGGGCGCCAGCGAGCGGCCCTGGAGGACCTCCGGCGGTGGCAGCCCGAGCAGCTCGAGCAGCGTCGGCAGCACGTCGATCATCGAGACCGGCACGGCGGAACGCCGCCCGCCGGGGATCACGCCCGGCCACACGAAGAGGAGCGGCACGCGCGCGGCGTAGGAGTCGAACAGCGCCCCCTGCCAGCCCTCCGGCTTCGGCTCGATCAGCCCGCGGCCCCAGCGCGAGAAGGTGCCCGCCGGGTGCCCGTGGTCGGCGCCGATCACGAGCAGGGTGTGCTCCCACTCGCCGCTCGCCTTGAGGCGCTCGACCAGGCGTCCGAGCTCGCGGTCCTGGTGCGCCATGGTCTCGTCGTAGAGCCCGCGGCGCGCCTCGTAGAAGGCCTTGCGGTCGATCCCGGCGCGCTCGAGCGCGCGGTCGTAGAAGTCGGCGATGCTGGTGGTGCCGAAGAGGTCGCCGGCCTTGGTCCACAGCTCCTCTTCCCAGCGCTCGGCGCGCGCGCGCTCCTCCTCCGGCACGAACGTCCCGGCGAAGGGCGCGACGGACAGGTTCGGCTCGTGCACGTCGACCGTCTGGAAGTGGACCCAGCAGGGCTCGGCCGGCAGGCGCCTGCGGAAGTCGAAGTAGGCCTCGTGCAGGAAGACCGAGGAGGTGGCGTGATCCTCCGGCTCGGCGTCGCTCAGGTAGTCGATCCCGCGCTCGAGCCCGATCACGCGCCCGGCGTTCGGGTTGGCCGTGAAGCTCGCCGTCAGGAAGCCGGCCCGCCGCAGGTGCTCGGCCATCGTCGTCGCGCCCGCCGGGATCGGCGTCGAGTGCACCCCGCGGCGCAGGCCCCCGAGCACGCTGTGGTGCAGCCCGGTCATGAAGCTGGCGGTCGAGGGCTGGGTCCAGGTCGAGCTCGAGTAGGCGCGCTCGAAGACGACGCCTTCCTTGGCGAGTTCCACGAGGAACGGCGTCGTCTCGCGCTCGTACCCGTAGAGGCTCATCAGGTCCGCGCCGCCGCCGTCGATCACGTAGAAGATCACGTTCGGCACCCTGGGCCGCCCGCTGGCCTTCGCCGGCGGCGCGCCCGAGAGGAGCGGCGTGCCGAAGAGCGCCACGGCGCCCGCGGAGGAGCTCTCGGCCTCCAGCCGGACCTCGGCCTCCTTGCCGGCCAGCGCCGCGAGGTCGAGCGTGACCTCCTGCCAGAACGCCGGATCGGAGACCTCGGCATCGACGCTGCGCTCGTCCGCACCCCCCGCGCGCACCACGGCTCGATACCGCACCGTTTCGCCCGGCAGGCACGCCAGCGCCAGATCCAGCCGCCCGCTCGCCGGCACCGTGACGTCCCAGGCGATCGTCGCCGGCGCGTGGGCGAACACCGTGCGCCGCGTGACGTGCGTGCGCGTCACCGGCCGCACCCCGTGGCTCTCCGCGAAGTCCGCCCCGCGCGGCACGAGCGCGATCGAGAGCACCTCCAGGCGCCCCGGCCCGAGCGCCGCCGCCACGAGCCCGAGGCTCTTCAGCGTCTCGCCCTCCGCGCGCGGCGCGAACGGCAGGTGGTACGTCTGCGTCGAGCCGTCGTTGAACACCGGCGCGACCCCCTCGCCGCCCATGAAGAAGTGGAAGAGGCCCGGGATCGCGCCCTCCTCCTCCAGGTTGTGCACCACGCCCATCCCAGCGAACCGATCCCGGCTGCGCGCCCGCACCAGGATCCCGGTCCAGTCCCCGAGCGGCGTCGGCTCCAGCTCGATCGCGATCCCGCCGGTGGGGGGCCCGTCGCCGCCGCTCGCACCGTCGCCACCGATCCCGATCCCGAGCGCGCCCTCGCCGCTCTCCAGCTTCACCGCCGCCAGCCGCCGATCCCTGCCCGCGTCGAGCGCCGTCCACCCCGCCGTCGAGCCCGCGAAGCTCCACTCGCGCGCTCCTCGCTCCGGCGCCGGAGCGCTCGCGACGCGCGCCCCCTCCAGCCGATCCGCGAGGTGCACGATCCCGCTCGCGCCCGCCGTCGCCGCTCCGCCCGCCGGCCCCGCGCCCGGCTCCTCGCGCCCGCAGCCCGCGAGCACGACCACCCCCGCGGCCACGCCGCTCCTCGCGATCCACCCCCGCCGCAGCCTTCTTCGCGCGTCGTGCATCCCACCGAGGGGAACCTGCCCCCGCGCGCCTTGCAAGGGCGGGGGGGCCGGCGGAGCGTCGAGCCGCCTGTCCGCCACCCGGTCTGGAACGAGCTGGCGGCCATTGGGGAGTGTCCTTGCCCTTGGCTTACCCTTGTCTCGGGCTGTTACAATTCCTCGGCGATCATGACCAAAAGCCGAGGATCCGTAACATCCAGGAGCGTCGAGAGCCGTGTCCAGGCCCTGCTCGGGAAGGTCGGAGTTGCGCGCTCCCGGGACCTCGAACGGGCCGGCCTCTCGCGCGTGCACGTTCGGCGCCTGGTCGAGCGCGGCGTGCTCGAGCGCATCGGCTGGGGCCTCTACCGACGACCTGGAGACCCGGTCACCGAGGGCCACGACTTCCTCCGAGCTGCGCGGCTCGTGCCCGGCTCCATCCTCTGCCTCCTGTCGGCCCTGCGCTTCCACGGCCTCACCACGCAGAACCCGTTCGAGGTCTGGCTGGCGATCGATCGCAAGGCGTGGCGCCCGCGCGTCGAGCATCCGCCCCTGCGCTTCGTGTACCTGTCCGGTGCCGCCCTCCGCTCCGGCGTGGAGATCCACACGGTCGAGGGCGTCGAGGTCCGCGTCTTCAACCCCGCGAAGACCGTCGCCGACTGCTTCAAGTTCCGTAACAAGATCGGCATCGACGTCGCCGTCGAGGCCCTGCGCGAGTACCGGCGCCGCCACCCGAAGAAGCTCGACGCCCTGTGGAAGTTCGCCGAGGTCGATCGCGTGCGGCGAGTCATGCGTCCGTACGTCGAGGCGCTCGGCTGACGCGCAAGCGTGATCTCGACCCGCGTTCCCGGCCTCGTACGCCCGGGGACGGCGAGTGGGGTTTCACGAGGCCGTGGGTTTCACGACTCGTGAAAGCGCTCCCTCCCATGAAACCCGGGCGGTCCTCGTCGGACCGCCTGCCCCTCCGCTTCGGTCTTCTGGCGTGCTCGCGCGTGGTCCCTCCGCGCCTCCCCGCTCACCTCGCCCCGTACCGCAGCTCCAGCGCCAGCCCCCGCGTCTCGCCCTCCCGCCCGACCCCGAGCGTCAGCACGAACATCCGGTCGTACTCCTGCTCTCCGAGCTGCGCCCCCTCCGCCACTCCCGGCAGCCGCACCCCCAGCCGCTCCGCCAGCGCCGGCACCGTGTTCGAGTGCCCCGCCACGACCGTGACCGACCCCGCCGGCGCCGCCGCGAGCTCCGCCGCCAGGGCCGCGATCTCCTTCGCCGCGCGCGTCTCCACCTCGACCCCGCTCGCCTCCGCCAGCGGCCCGAGCGTCGCCCGCGTGCGCCGGAACTCGCTCGCCACCAGCCGCGTCACCCCCGCCCGCCCGAGCACCCGCGCCAGCTCCACCGCCCGCTCCTCCCCCCGCGCGCTGAGCGCCGGATCGTTCCCCTGCGCGCTCTCCTTCTCCGCGTGCCGCACCAGGATCACGGTGTGCGGGCCGACCTCGGCGCGCACCTCGGCCCCCCGCCACGCCGCGAGCGGAACCAGGAGGACGAGCGCGACCAGCGACACCACCACGCGACGACGTTCCATGCCCCGCATTGGACCGCCGGGAGCGCGCCCGGCGCAACGCACCGCCCGCGCCCTCCCGCTCGCCCGCCCCGACCGCCGCGCGCCCCGACCGCGACCGTAGAATGCCCACCCTCCACGCGCCCGTAGCTCAGCTGGATAGAGCGTCAGACTTCGGATCTGAAAGTCGGGGGTTCGAATCCCTCCGGGCGTGCCATCGACTCGCTGCTCGACCCCGAGGAGCTGGCATCGGCGGGCAACGGGGTGCAGCCGCGCGCGGAGGCGCCCGCGCTCCTGGACGCCCTGCTACCGGGTTGGATCGCGCCCTCGGTCCCGGTGGGTTTCAGATTTCGCGGCGGGTCTCCGCCGAGCTCAGGCAGCGCCTCGATCGCGCGGATCTCGTCGCCGAGTGATTCGTGCGTGCAGCGATCGAGCATGAGGGTGCGAGCAGCGTCATCGGCACCGAGGCCCAGGTGGCCTTGGTCTTGGCGTGGGTCGGGCGCAGGGCCGCAGGACCTCGACCACTTCGTGCGCGTCGTGCGCGAGCTGGGAGCGCGGCTCGCGGCCGCGCGGGCCCGGGACTGATCCGGGGGCGCGGCGCCGAGAAGGTCGAGAAAGGCCAGCCGGCTACGCTCCGGTTCGCGCGTTGCGCATGCGAATCGACGAGCTCCCCTCGCCCGCCGACTGGATGAAGCCCGGCCGAGTCCGTGACGCACTGCACGGCGAGGTCGAATTCCTCATCGCGCTCGTCGAGCTGCTGTGATCGCGGCTACGCCCCCGAGGAGAGCGCGTTGCGCCTGCGAAGGACCAGGCTGCACGGCCGGACGAACGATCCGGCCGTGCACCCCTCGTCCGAAGGCGCGCCTCTACCGCGGGTTGCCCTCGTACTGGTACGAGGTGACGAAGCGCACTGCTCCTTCGCCGGTCCGTTCCAGCGTCTCGCGCAGGAGCATCCCGCGCGCGTCGCGGAGGTAGAGCATGGTCTCGCGTGCCTCGAGCGTCCCGTCTGCTCCCGAGTCGGACTCGTAGCGCCTGCGCACGAGGTTGCCGCGGACATCGTAGGCGTTCGCCACGGTCAGGCGGATGTCGACCGTTCCGCTGGCGTCAGAGTCCGTGTCGTAGACCTCCGAGACGCGGCGCCCGCGGGGATCGTAGGAGTACGAGAACACGCCGCGCTGGTCCGGCGTGCCGTCCGCGTCCTCGTCGAGGAAGAAGATCTCCAGCACGATGTCTCCGCGCGAGTTGTGGCTCCAGTCCACGCCGGAGCGAATGTCGATGACGCCGTCGGCCAGGAAGTCGAGCTCGCCCGTCTGGCGCACCTTGTTCCCGGCCGCATCGAACTCCGAGCGGTCGAACACCCGAACGTCCCACTCCCCGTCGGCCGAGAAGTCGTACTCGACTTCGGCGTACACGAAGTTGCCGCGCGCATCGAACTCGGAGACGGAGTGGGTGATGGAATCGTCCTCTCCGTCCTCGACCCGGTAATCGATCACATTGCCCCGCGCGTCGTACGCGAACGTCTGGGTGGTGACCGTGTCGGCCGTCCCGTCGCCGCCCTGGTCGACTTCGAGGATCGTTCGCACCCGGTTCCCGAGCTCGTACTCGTGGGTCGTCGTGTCGCGCCGGAGCAGCTGTCCGCCGGCGCCGATGAGCTCGCGCACGACGCGCGTAGGGAGTGCCTGCGAGTCGTACTCTGTCGAGACGGTCACCCGAGAGTCGACCGTCCCGTCGTCGCCTTGATCGGTCGCCTGGTCGTCGAGCACGATCTCGCCGCTCGCCTGGTACTCCATGACGTGGGTCATGCGCCTGTCGATCGTTCCATCGACGCCATGGTCGGTCTCCGTCACGTCGAGCACGGGATTGCCGGCCGAGTCGTAGGCGATCGTCTGCAGGTCGGCCTGATCGGGAGCTCCGTCGCCATCGAGGTCGAGCACCTGCTCGAGCTCCACGACAGCGCCGCGCGCGTCGTAGTCGGTGCGCGTCGTCATGCGGAAGTCGAGCGTCCCGTCGAAGCCCTGGTCCGTCTCGTGTTCCATGAGGACGGTGAATCCCGCACCGCTCCCGGAGCCGAGCCCGAGAACCGTGCCGGAGCTCCCCTGTCCCGCGGTGCCGCGCGCGCGCGGCCGTTTGCCCGTGTCGAGTCCCGCGTCCGCCGACGGATCCGGACGCTGCATCGGCGTCCAGAGAGCGGCTTCGGAATCGACCGACAAGAGCTCGACGGAGAGGCCCTGCCGCTCGAGCACAGCAGCGGTCCGCTGCCGCAGCTCTTCGGTCCACTGCGCTCTGTCAGGGAGCTTCGGCGCGGTCCGCGGAACCGGCGGAACGGTCTGGGCGGCGGCGAGCCCGGGGAGGAGAAGGATGGAGAGGATGGAGCGGCGTGCAGTGCAGCGCATGGGAGGGATTCCGGTCGGGGATGGAAGCAGGGGCCGGCAAGCGCCGGGCCTTCGCTGCCGTCCCACACGCGATCGCGAGCGCGCGCCCTTGGTGGAATCCCGAGAAATCCGGCGCGGGCGCGTTCCGCTCCTGGTCGACGCCCGACGACGCCCCGGACGACCAGAGCTGCCGGCCGGCGCGAGCAGTCGGAGGACGCGGAGGAGCGCGGAGACCGGAAGGAGGAAGCCTCGATCCTCCTCTCTGAATCCTCCCCGAAGCTCCGCCCCTCCGCGGTTGGATCAAGAACGCTGCTCCGCGCTACGGCTCGCGGCGGCGTCGGCCGTGTCCCAGCTCGTTTCCCCGGCAAGGCATGCCGGGCCGAGGACCGCCCCGGCAGGCGAAGGGTCGCCGATCAAGGCTCGAAGTCTCGGGTGCTCGAGTGAGATCGGCGCCCGACCCCTGTCGCGTCGAGGAGCGTCCGGATCGCCAGCCGCACGTGGTCGGGAAGCTCCGACCAGGACGCTCTTTGTCCAGCAGGCTCTTGTGCCTGTCCGTGCGGGGGTGCGCCGTCAGACTTCGGGTCTGAAAGTCGGGGGTTCGAATCCCTCCGGGCGTGCCTTCCGTGCCCTCGCTCACGCCGGGCGGCTACCCTGATCTCCGGCGCGGTTCGGAGTCGATCAGTCGAACGAGAATCCTTGTCACACTCCGGACGCCCGTGGACCGTAGTGGGGCCGTGAACGACCGCGACGACGCGCTGGATGGCGATCGATTGCTCGCGCACGCGGCGTGGCTGCGGGCGCTCGCGCGGTCCCTCGCGCGCGGGGCGGATGCCGACGATCTCGCGCAGGAGACGTGGCGCATCGCTCTGGAACGGCGGCCCGCGTCGCTGGACGACGGTCGGCTGCGTGGCTGGCTCGCGACGGTCGCGCGGCGGCTCGCGCTCCGCGGACGGCGCGACGCGGCGGCGGATCGCGCGCACGAGGAGCGCTGGGCGATCGAGGGCAGGATGAGCGAGGGGTCGGCGGGCGAGCGGGCGGACCTCGGCGACGACTATGCGCGCGAGCGCTCGCTGCTGCACAGGCGGGTCGCCGAGGCGGTGCACGAGCTCGACGAGCCGTACCGCGGCGCGGTCGTGCTG
>Ga0315910_10003353_pt1 | contig 13656 bp, 11 predicted proteins | sample EdamamesoilMG_FD_204470 | JGI IMG/M metagenome (GOLD analysis project Ga0315910, IMG submission 204470) | Garden soil microbial communities collected in Santa Monica, California, United States - Edamame soil | ecosystem: Environmental > Terrestrial > Soil > Garden | place: USA: California...
ATACCATCATGGATGCAGGGGTATTAATATAGAAGCCAACCCGGTGTTGTTTGAAGGTTTTGAAAATCATAGACGTGGTGACGTGAATTTAAATATGGGTATCGGGCCAGCTGAAGGTGTTTTGAATTTTTACGTAATGGAAGATCCAACCCTCAGTTCTTTTTCCAGAAAGGAAGTGGATATCCTGATGAGTCATCATAAAAAAATCTCTAAGGAAATAGAAATTGAAGTACGCACAATTGACTATGTGCTTGAAAAATACAGCAATAACATTTTTCCGGATTTTTTAAGTATTGATGTCGAAGGACTTGATTTTGAAATTATAAGAACAATTGATTTTGAGCGGTCGTCTCCAAAAGTGATCTGTGTAGAAGCGGCAGCGTACTCTTCCACGGGAAACGGTGACAGACGCCATGAATTGATTGATTTTATTCTGGCAAAAGGATACATAGAATATGCTAATACCAATTTGAACGCAATCCTTGTGAAGCATGACTTCTGGAACAATAGATAGAGAACAACCTTTCTTTAGTATTATCATTCCTACGTTTAATTCAGCGGCAACAATCAACAATGCCATAGAAAGTATATTGCGTCAAACCTGCAGCGATTTTGAAATAGTAATTATCGATGGTGGGTCCACTGACAACACACGGGAACGTATTGAAGCGTTTGGCAGCGGTAAATTGAAAATTACATCCGAAAAAGATAATGGCATATATGATGCGATGAACAAGGGCATACAAAAAGCCAAAGGTATGTGGCTATATTTTTTGGGGAGTGATGATACCTTGTTCAGTGAAAAGGTTCTTGCTCAGGTTAGTGCTGTGATTTCGGAATCTGATTATTTTGTCTATGGCGATGTTAAAATAAACGGCAATGCGCAATGGGCAAAGGACAACGATATTTATGACGGTGAGTTCACGCTGGAAAAATTAATGCGTAAGAATATATGCCATCAATCTATTTTTTACAACAGAGAAATAATCCTGTCAAATAGGATTTTTTTCAAACAGGAATATCCGGTCTGCGGAGATTGGGATTTTAATCTTAAATGCTGGTCTATCCGTCCTTTTAAATATATCCCCATAATCATTTCAAATTTTAATGCCGGAGGTATTTCGACACGGGCTACAGTGATTGACACGTTCAGCGATAACTTTCTGACTCACTTTATTGATTATTTTAAGATACATTCCTATCGAAAGCTAAAACGAATGCTGATAAAGGAACGCATGTGGCAATTAGCGAGTCACGATAAATACAAATGGTATTTCAGAATAGAAAATTGGACAAAAAGAATATTTCGTATTCATGAGTAAGATCAGACCTTTGGCCATATACCTTCCTCAATTTCACCCCATCCCGGAAAACGATAAGTGGTGGGGTAAGGGATTCACCGAGTGGACCAATGTTACCAAGGCCAAGCCTCGGTTTGATGGACACTATCAACCACACTTGCCGGCTGATTTAGGATTTTACGACTTACGACTGCATGAAACGATGATTCAACAGGCCGCTTTAGCGCGTGCGCATGGAATTCATGGCTTTATGTTTTATCACTACTGGTTTTCAGGTAAACGACTTTTAGAACGTCCGGTAAACCAATGGGTCGAGCAGCAGTCCCCTGATTTTCCTTTTTGCCTGTGCTGGGCAAATGAAAATTGGACGAGGCGGTGGGATGGCGACAATACGGAAGTGTTGATGCGGCAGGAGTATACCGAAGAAGACGATAAAGCACACTTTCAGGAGCTCTTGAAATATTTTAAAGACAAAAGATATATCACGGTAGACGGCAAGCCGCTGTTCGTCATCTACCGCATTGGTCTTTTTCCAGACATAAAGCGAACAGCAGCCTTGTGGAGGGCGGAGGCGTTGAAGAATGGACTTCCGGGCCTATACCTGGTGAACGTTGATGTTTTTGGAAAGCAGATTGATCCGGTATCTATTGGTTTTGATGCAGCCATGGAGTTTCAGCCGGAATTTTTTGGTGACCAGGTATGGACTACACGATACTATGGTGGATTAAAGGATAAAGTATTGAATAAGTTTGGGCTGAAGAAGTCTCCCTTCCTGACGGATCGTGTTTTTGATTATGATACGTTTGTTCAGATGCAGTTAAAAAACGCACCGGTACCCTATAAAAGATTCCGTGGAATTACTCCGATGTGGGATAATTCACCAAGACGTAAGTTGGATGCTTTTATGTTGAGAAACTCCACACCAACCATGTACGGTTATTGGTTAGAATCGGTGATTAAAAACTTTACCCCATATTCGACCGAAGAAAATTTTATTTTTATAAATGCTTGGAATGAATGGGCTGAAGGAAATCATCTTGAACCTTGCCAGCGGTGGGGTGATCAATATTTGAAAACCACTAAACAGGTCTTAGAAAATTCGGGAAGCATTTAAATGTTTTTTCTGTTTTACCTGAGTGCTAGAAAAAAACGGAAATGAAAAAGATCTTGCTCTATCATCTTTTCCCTGTAAATAATTGGAAGGAGGTCACGCAAAAACTGCTGTCGAATGTTCCGCATGACGACATTATTGTTCATGTCTCTTTACCGGAAGGGATGAACTCCGAAATCGTTCAGCAATTCCTCACCGTTTTCCCGAGGGTGAAAGAAGTTTTTTATTCCTCTAATTCAAACCATCCTGAAGTTGATGGTATGGAAAAATTCAGGAGCCGGATTGACCTGACGCAATACAGCATCCTTACCTATATGCATAGCAAAGGCGTAACGAAGCCAACGAGTCAAAATATAAAAGACTGGACTGAGCTGATGCGCTATTTTATAATTGATAGGATGGAGTTATGTACCCGTGCATTCAAGCGTGGCTACTTGCTTTATGGCGTCAATAAAACTACTCAATCTGATTTCGAAGCTGATTTTTTTTATGCCGGAAATTTTGTCTCGGTAAATCTCACACCTGGGATGATATCAAAAATACAGTCCACGCTGATCGATAAAAATTATCATGGCTTGGAGGGCTTTTGGGGAAAGCTGTGTTCCGACCGGCAGGCGTTTAATGTATTTTATTCAAGAATCGATCATTATTCAAATCCTTTCCCGGAATCGAACTATAAAGACCGAAAAGGAAGAGTGCGCTATTCGATCGTTTCATTTCTATATAACCGATACTATATACTACGGGGAACGTTGCTAAATTTTAGCAGGGGCGTGCAGTTCAATATTCGCAGAATACGTAACCTTTACCGCGTTACTACGCTTCGTGAGTTTTTCCAGATCCTGACGTATTTCGCAAGAAGGAAAAAGGGAGTCACTGACCCGGCTTTGCACCGGATTCTGATTTTTGCCGTGGCTTGTACAGACAGAGGTATTGCCTTATCCACGCATTCACCGGAAATACTTCAGGCCCGTTGGAGCGAAAATGGGAAGGCTCTGAAAATTCACATCCGGAAGTACACCCGTGACCTTTTGGTTTTTTCAGAATTTTTCATCGAGGAAGGTCACCTGTCTTTTGTTAAAACATATGCCAGTCCTCAAACGGTGCGCACGGTACTTGATGCTGGAGCTAACATAGGTTGTGCGGCACTTTTTTTACATGCCTATTTTCCGGAAGCGAATGTTGTTTGCATTGAACCGGAAACTTCAAACTTCGACTTGCTGAAGCAAAATATCAATATCAACAACGCCTCACTTAAAATTACATGCTTCCATCACGCAATCTGGAATTCAATCACCAGGCTGAGTCTCATGCAACGTGATCACTCAAGCGATGCATTTCACGTAATGGAAAAGGAGGTAGCAGACGAGGTGATCTCAACCACCAGTACGCTAACTATTCCCGGGGTGATGGATAAGCTCAGGATGTCAACGCTGGATTTTCTGAAAATAGACATTGAAGGGGCTGAAAAAATTTTGTTCGAAGACGATCGCCACCTGGCTGAATTTTTACCAGTCACCACCACCTTATCTGTGGAGGTGCACACGGAGTTTATTTCCGCTTCGAAGGTTAGTGAGCAACTGGTCAGGTTCGGCTTTCAGGTTAAGGTACTGCCGCATGGCGGTGATTCAGTCTTTGTCATAGCAAACAAGTAATAATGGTTTTAGTAACACAATCATTCGGCAATGAATCAGAGTATAAGCGGGCTCTCTTTTGCCTGGCGAGTTTCTATGCATATTGCAGTGAGCGAAGTGAGTGTTATTTGTTTACCGATAACCCGGACTATTTTCGTAAGTACCTTCCTGATTTTCCAGTACGCTACTTTCTGCTGACTCCGGAAAAAATAAAGGCGTTACGGGGGTCAATTGATTTTCTTCATCGCATGAAGATTGGGATCATTGACGAGGCATTTCAGCATACAGACCAGAATTTGCTCTATGTAGATTCAGATACATTTTTTCTGAAAAATCCTTTCGATGCGGTAGCGAAAGTATCTCCTGGAATTTCGTTCATGCACCTTCGCGAGTACAGCTTCGAATCCATGAATCAATGGATGTTGCCTGCGGGTATTCCGTTTCGTGACTTTGCTAAATTTATTTCAACGAATGTGTTTTCGATGCCTGACGGCTCGACACTAAGGGTAAATATTAATAACTACTCATGGAATGCAGGTGTGATGATCTTTCATCCTTCGCATCGGAAATATATTCCGGAGGTATATGTAGTAACGGACGCAACTTATCCCGTTACGCGAAATCACGCCTGTGAACAGTATGCGTTTTCGATAGTGATGCAGCATCACACCAGCGTGCAGCAATGTGATGATATGAGCTACCACTATTGGTATCGTGTAAAAAAGAAACTGGCCGACCCGTTTCTGAATGCCGAAGTGGCTCGGTTTGGCGAGGGGCCCCTGTCATGTGAGACACTGGAACGTGTTAAGGTAGTAACGGCCGAATTGCCTTCATGGATTGAGAATCACATTCTTTTTCTTCAGGATGAGTCGATTCAGCGCTTTAATGAAAATCATTTTCTGAAAGGGTATAAATTTGCGTTCCGTGTTCTAATGAAAAACCCCTTTTTGTTTTCCTTTATCCGGGATGTACTCTATCACACCAGACGTATGCTTTTTGGAAAATGAAAGACAAAGTAAAAATTGGTTTTTGCGTAGCATACGATTGGTACCTTCTTGAGTATGCGTTGCCTCCCGTATATGAGGCGGCAGATATTATTTGTTTGTCGCTGGATATAAACCGAACAAGCTGGTCGGGTCTGACTTTCGCATTCGATGAAAAAGGGTTTTTGGATCTGGTAAAACGGATAGATACTCAAAAGAAAATCGTGGTACTGGAGGAGAGCTTTTATGTTCCTTCACTCAGGCCCATGCAAAATGAAATCCGTCAGCGGAATCGAATGGCGGAGGTGCTCGGTGCAGGTGGCTGGCACATTCAGCTGGACTGTGATGAATATTTCCCGGACTTTGGGGGATTTGTTAACTATCTTTTTTCGTTGCCTGAAAAAAAATCAAAAGACGTTAATATTTGCTGCCTGTGGATCGTGCTGTACAAACAGACGAAAAATGGATTTCTTTATGTTGATCCGGAACGCAAGGATAATCTGTACTTCATTCAAATCGCTACACGAAATCCGAGCTACGAGCATGGCCGAAGAAATGGCAACTTCAATATCTGTACATCCTTTTATCTGGTCCATCAATCATGGGCCAGAACAGAAAATGAGATCAGGGAAAAGATAGCGAATTGGGGGCATAGCGATGATCTTGACTCGGCAGCGTATTTCGAAAAATGGAATGCTATCGATGAGGACAACTATACGCGCATCAGAAACTTTCATCCCACAACTCCGGAAATTTTTCCGTCCCTGGTATTTGAAAAAGGCCAAACAATACCAGAACTTCTCAGAAATTTGCCATATTCAAAAATGAGATCGCTTTCGCCCATTGAATTGTTCTTTAGAAATTCAAAATGGGTAAGCCGGTTAAAGAAAATAAGTAAACTGTTTAGATAACCCTGATATCACCAATTCCTCATTGGACTAACATTGCATGAAAAATATAATTAAAAACTTGCTGGCGGGTATTGGCTATAAAATTGAACGGATGGATAATCCCAATCCCTTGGCACCCAAGTTTAGAAAGCTGATAAAGGAACATTATGGAAGCTACCGCGATCTGAAATTCAGCGACCTTCCGGAACTTGATGAAAAAACAGTGGAGCTGATAACCCGATTGGATGGCACCCAAATCAGTGAAGCTATTTACATTCTGAATTCGGTTGCCCGTGTTAAGAAATTACCGGGTGATGTTTGTGAGTTTGGCGTTGCACAGGGATATACGTCAGCGCTGTTGGGATACACGATTAAAAACTCAAATAAAAATTTTTGGCTTTTCGATTCATTTGAGGGATTACCTGCGCCTACCGCCAAAGACAAACTAAAGGATGATATATTTAATCTGAAAAACATTGAAGCTTACCAGGGTACCATGAAGCACGGTGTAGAAAGTGTTCTTAATAATTTGAAAGCAGTCGACTTCCCAATAACGCGTACCCGTGTTATTGATGGTTTCATTGAAGATACAATTGCTACTAATGAAATGCCGAAGCAAGTATCGTTTGCTTACGTTGATTTTGATTTTTACAATCCCATCAAAACAGCGCTGGAATTTTTACACACTGTCTTAGTGCCGGGTGGGATAGTGGTTGTAGACGATTATGACTTCTTTTCAGAAGGTGCTAAAATAGCGGTGGATGAATTTGTTGCGGGACACGCGGCAATGTATACTTTTGAATTGCCGGTTCCTGCTGCGGGTAAGTTCGCGATATTAACCCGTAAGGCTTAATTTATTATGAGGATATTCTACGACTACCAGATATTTCAGCAACAGGTCTTCGGAGGAATATCGCGCTATTTTTTCGAATTAATAAGTGGAATCGAAACCGATCACGCGGATGTTGAATATAGGCTTCCCCTTATAAGCAGCAGTAATAGTTATATCAAAAACATTCCTGCTGTGGCTAAAGGAATTAGGTCGGAATCAGATTACTATAGTCAGTTTCTGGGCGGTGCGGAATTCCCGGGAAAATGGAAATTGTACCAGGCGTGGACGCAGCGGTTCCCCGGAAACCAGTTACAAAATCAGAACGCTACTATCGATGCATTGAAGCATCAGTCCTTTGATTTATTCCACCCCACTGACGTGCATGATTATTTTTTGCCTTACCTGAATAATCGCCCTTTCGTTATCACTGTTCATGATATGATTGACGAATACTTTCCGGAATATTCGTTTCACGTTCACTCAAATTACAAAACCTCCGTTAAGGCAAAACTTATTCAAAAAGCAAAAGGCATAATTGCCGTTTCATACGCTACCCGTAACGATATACTCAATCGTTTTGAAGTGGATGAAAATAAAATCAAAGTAATTCACCACGGCACCAGCAACTTTGTAACAGCGAAAAACATCATTGAACCCCTGGTGAAGGAAAAGTATTTCCTGTTTGTTGGTAAGCGTACGCATTATAAAAATTTCTACTTCCTGCTTCAGTGCCTGCAGTCAATTCTGCAGGGTTCTGGGGTAAAGGTGGTTTGTGCAGGCAGCGCTTTTAATTCGGCTGAGCAGGAATACCTCAAAGATCTGGCGCTCGAACAGCATGTGATGGCAATGAATGCAGATGATGAAAAACTGGCCAACCTGTACCAGCACGCGGTTGCGTTCATTTATCCCTCCCTTTATGAAGGTTTTGGGATGCCGGTATTGGAAGCGTTTAAGAACAAATGTCCCGTATTGCTGAGCAATACAAGCTCACTGCCGGAGGTAGCCGGTGACGCAGCCTTGTATTTTAATCCAAAAGACATGTATGGACTTCGGTCATGTGCGGAACGGATACTCACTGATAAAAAATTGCGTGAGGATTTGATTGCCAAAGGAACCGAACGGATAAAATTATTCTCGTGGAAGAAAACACTGGATGAAACGCTTTCATTTTATCAAACCCTGATTTGAATGAATGTTTCTGTCGTCATTCCTACATGTAATGGTTCTGCTAAAATCAGTGTGTTACTGGAAGCACTTCTTCTGCAAAACGAAACGAAGTTCGAAGTTGTCGTAGTGGATGATGGGTCAATTGACAATACCGTAGATGTTGTAAAACGATACGAACAACGATTCAATAGCCTTAAAATTATTTCTCAGAAAAACGGTGGGCGCTCGGTTGTAAGGAACCGGGGTGTTCATGAAGCCGCTGGTGATATTCTGATTTTTTATGATGACGACATGGAGACACGGCAGGATTCCGTCAAGCGTCACATTGATTTTCTCCGGAAGCACATCGGTATTCTCGGTGGGAATCAGGTGGAGTTTGAAAGTAGCGGGAAATCGGATATTCAGAATTACAAAGCTTTGTTGACGAGGAAATGGACCGCGAAATACACAAACGGTCTTAATCATCTTGATCGTTCAGACCTTTTTTTTACGGCTGCCAATTGTTCCGTAAGGCGAGAGGTATTCGAGGCATTAAGCGGCTTTGATGAACGTCTTACGGATGCCGAGGACTTTGACTTCGCCTGGCGGGCGATGGATAAGGAAATCCCTGTCTATTTTGATAAGGGCAATGAAGCTGTTCATCATGATCCGATAACTGCAGCGAAATACATCGGGCGCCTGAGAGCCTATCAGAAAGCACACGCACGACTTCGCGAATTATACCCGGATCGACAGCGGCAGCAAAGAGTGGTAACGGGTTGGAAAAGAAAAATCTATTCGCTTTTGGCCCGCCAACGATATGTTCAATGGATGGATAGCGAAGTACTGAAAAAAAAACTCCCGCGGTCTGTTCGTTATAAATTTTATGAACTGGTCATTCAGGCCCTGGCGATCGAAAATGCTTCGGTAAAAATATAACCCGGAAACTTCTAACTTGCCTGACGTTTGCATCAATGAAGCAGAATCACTTAGTTCAAAAGGTCGTTTATATTGTTTCCGACATTGACAAATCGCTCGGCTTTGAATGGACAGCTCTTCATTTGAAATCGAAGTATGTGTTGTCTTTCGTGCTTATCGGAAAGCACGGCACAGCTCTTGAAAAATACCTTTCATCAATCGGGGTTCCTTGCTATGTAATTGCGGATAAAGACTATCCGGGAAATTTGAATAAATGGTGGAAGCTCTTGCTTTACCTGAAGCGCGAAAAACCACAGATCGTTCATAGTCAGCTATGGCGAGCTACATTACTGGCGATGACAACTTCGTGGTTGCTGAGGATTAAAAAACGAATTTTCACCCGCCATCATGCCGCGTTGCACTACAATGAATTTCCTTCCGGACGAAAATGGGACAGGCTTTGTAATTTTTTAAGCACCGATATCGTAGCCATTTCGCAAAACGTGGAAACGATTCTTGTTGATTGGGATAAAGCGAATCCCGGTAAAGTGCACGTCATTCATCATGGTTTTGACCTGGACTACTTTTCCAGGGTTGATGAATCGGAGGTTGTTCATTTGCGAAACAAATACCGGTTGAATCATTATCCCGTTGTGGGAGTGATCTCGAGGTACCTGAAGCTTAAAGGCATTCAGTACGTGATTCCAGCCGTTCGGAAAATCAGAGAACAATTTCCGGATGCGCACCTGGTGTTAGCTAATGCCTCCGGACACTATGCACAAGAAATAAAATCATTGCTGGCTACGCTGCCGCACGGTTCCTACACCGAAATAGCATTTGAAAAAGATCTGGCATCGCTCTATCAGGTGTTTGATGTGTTTGTTCATACTCCGGTTGACGCTACAGTAGAGGCATTTGGCCAGACCTATGTCGAAGCACTTGCTGCAGGTGTTCCGTCTGTGTTTACCTTTTCGGGGGTTGCGCCTGAATTTGTACGGCACGAAGAAAACGCACTCATCGTAGCGTATAAAAATCCGGAGGCTACTGCTACGGCAATTCAACGGGTATTGACTGACAAAGCGCTGGCTGAGTCGTTAATTCATAAAGGTCGTAGATCCGCCCTGCGATTTTCTCTCCCGAATATGTTGACTAAATTGGAAGCCTTATATGAAGCTCCCTGATTTTTCGGTCATCATTCCCACCTTTAATCGTGCTGATTTTGTAAGGTCTGCGGTAGAATCTGTCCTGCAGCAGACGCATATAAATTTTGAAGTACTGATTGTGGATGATGGGAGCACGGATAACACCGAAGAAGTTGTCGCTTCGATCTGTGATTCACGGGTGAAATATTTCAAGAAGGTAAATGGTGAACGCGCAGCTGCGCGGAATTTTGGCGTAGCGAATGCCGTAGGGTCATATGTCACGTTCCTGGATTCGGATGATACGCTCAAGACTGACCATTTGATGGAGGCGAAAAAATTCCGTGAACAGAATGCGGAAGCAATCATCTTTCATTTAGGCTATGATGTTGTGCGTAGTGATGGTACCATTATTTATCCCTGGAAACCGTTGCCCGATCCCGTAAACCAGAAACTCATGGAAGGCAATTACCTCAGTTGTATGGGTGTTTTCATCAGGCGCGACATTGCTGATCAAAATCGGTTTAACGAAGACCGCGATCTGTCGGGCTCCGAAGATTATGAATTGTGGGTACGCCTCGCGGCACGGTATCCCATACGGACATCCCCGGTGTCGACAGCATGTCTGGTCAATCATGACGAGCGAAGTGTGTTGCAGATCGATAGCGATAAATTGTCAAAACGGATTTCCCTGGTACGTCAATACCTGATCAATGATGAGAAGGTAAAACGCGTGTTTGGAGCGCGGCTGAATGTATTGTTCGGTTTTCATTTTCTATATGAAGCATTGCACAATGCCATGGGAGGCCATCGTTGGTGTGCCATACGCGCGTTGCTAAGGGGCATAGGCCAGTATCCGTCTGTAATGTTCAACTACCGTTTCTGGGTTGTGTTAAAAAAACTTTTTTGGAAATAATGTATGTGTGGCATTGCTGGAATTTTTTCGCGTAACCCCATCACATCGGACGAAATAAACCCGATGCTTGAATGCTTGCTTCATCGCGGCCCGGATGCAAAAGGTATGTACCGGAATGCAGATAGTACATTGGCACTCGGGCATACGCGACTCAGTGTAATTGATCTTTCTTCGGTCGCAAATCAACCGATGCTTTCCCAAGACGAACGTTATGTTATTGTTTTTAACGGTGAGGTATACAACTTTGCCGCTGTCAAAAAAGAACTGGCGCAATACTATACCTTTCGCACACACTCCGACACAGAAGTTATCGTATATGCCTATGCGCATTGGGGAAAGGAGATGGTGCGTAAACTGGAGGGCATGTTCGCGCTGGCGATTTATGATAAACAGGAAGATCTTCTTTTTGTTTGTCGCGATCGTGTGGGAAAGAAACCTTTGTTCTACTACCAGGATAACGATCATTTTATTTTCGCCTCGGAGATTAAATCAATACGCAGGCATCCGATAGCGAAGCAAAAAAGTAAAATCAATCACCAGGCGCTGTACACCTTTTTACACCTCGGATACATCCCTACCCCGTTTACGGTTTATGATGCCGTTCATAAATTTCCGAAAGGACATACGGGAACAGTAAAGCGTGGGGAGCCGATTAAAATGTCCTCCTATTGGAATGAATCAGATTATGCAGTCCCTGCAGCGAATTTATCAGTAGATGAGGCAAAGTCGGAATTAAAAAGCCGCTTACATGAATCGGTAAGCAGGCGATTGATAAGTGATGTGCCGTTGGGTTCCTTTCTCAGTGGTGGTACAGACTCTTCGCTCGTAACCGCGCTCGCTTCAAAGCAGAGCAGTGGAAAACTGAAAACTTTTTCAATTGGATTCCGGGAAAGCAAATTCAACGAAACTGCCTATGCAAAAGGTGTTGCCAAGGCGTTGAACACGGAGCATCAGGAATATATTCTTTCTGAGAAAGAAGCAGTCGACATTCTGGAAACGTATGTCCGGCATTTTGATGAGCCGTTTGCCGATACCTCTGCTATTCCAACTATGCTCGTTTCCCAACTTGCCCGCAAAGAAGTCACGGTAGCATTAACCGGTGATGGGGGTGACGAACTTTTTCTGGGGTATGGTTCGTACGATTGGGCTAACCGGCTGGATAGTGGTTTCTTTCGAAGCGCGGGGCCAATGATCGCTGCCGGATTAAGAACTTTTGGGAACGATCGCTTAAAACGTGTATCCCATTTGTTTGAGCGTGTTGACCGGAATAAACTACGCAGTCATATTTTTTCCCAGGAACAATACTTTTTTTCCGATCGTGATATTCGTGATTTAATTGTGAATCCTGATTACTACCAGGCATTTGAGTATGAAGATAAGCCGGTAAAGGGCTTAACAGCTGCCGAGCATCAGGCTTTATTCGACATGCAATGCTACCTGCCAGATGATCTCTTGGTGAAAGTAGATCGGGCCTCGATGTTTCATGCGCTGGAGTGCCGTTGCCCCTTGCTGGATTATCATGTGGTGGAGTTTGCGCTTCAATTGCCGTATCATTTCAAGCGAAGGGGGGATGTTAAGAAGTGGCTGCTGAAAGAATTGCTCGCTGAGTACCTGCCATCTTCTCTTGTTCACCGGCCGAAGTGGGGGTTCAGTATTCCACTATCACAGTGGCTGAAGAAAGATCTGCGTTTCATGATTGATCAATACCTGAGCAGGGATTCGGTAGAGAAGCTCGGTTTGTTCCGCTACGAAAAAGTGAAACACCTGGTGGATTCGTTTCTGAAAGGTCAGGATCATCTGTACAACCGCGTATGGGTGTTGATTATCGTGCACAAATGGGTTTTGGAAAATGGCTGATCGGCAGGAACCATCTCACGTATTGTATTTGTCCTACGATGGATTGACAGATCCTTTGGGTCAGTCCCAGGTTTTACCATACCTCCGTGGATTGACTGCATACGGATATCGGATCACGATCATTAGCTTCGAAAAGCAAGATCGTTTTGCTACGGGAAAAGACACGATCACAAAACTATGTACTGAAAAAGGAATCCGTTGGGTTCCTCTTGTATATCACAAAAAGCCTCCCGTTTTATCAACGTTGTATGATGTGTTCATTCTTCGGAATACCTGCAGAAAACTGTTTCAAGAAGACCCTTATGAGCTTGTCCACTGCCGAAGCTACATTACTGCGCTGATCGGCCTTCACATCAAGCGAAAGTATGGTGTAAAATTTATTTTTGACATGCGTGGCTTCTGGGCGGATGAACGCGTAGAAGGCGGCCTTTGGTCGTTGCGTAATCCATTGTTCCGAACGATTTATCTTTTTTTCAAACGCAGTGAAAAAGAAATGATCCGCGAGGCAGACACTGTTGTTACATTAACCGAAAGCGCGCGACAGGAAATTAACACGTGGGGTTTTTCGTCTGTCATCTCCGTCATTCCGTGTTGTGTTGATCTTGATTTGTTTAACCCTGAAAATATCAGGAGTGAACAGCGAAGTAAGATTCGTTCATCGCTAAAGGTTGGCGATGGAGATTTTGTACTGCTTTATCTCGGTTCATTGGGTACGTGGTATTTGTATGATGAGATGGTTTCGTTTTTTCACCGGCTTAAGCGTCAACGACCGGATGCACGATTTTTGATTCTGACGCCTGATGCCGACCAGGTCGCGCCCAAACCGGATTTTATAGTTCGCATGATTCCCCGAAACGAAGTGCCATCCTACATTGCCAGTTGTGATGCCTCGGTTTGTTTTATCAAGCCGTCTTTTTCGAAGAAAGGGT
>Ga0315910_10003354_pt1 | contig 13653 bp, 12 predicted proteins | sample EdamamesoilMG_FD_204470 | JGI IMG/M metagenome (GOLD analysis project Ga0315910, IMG submission 204470) | Garden soil microbial communities collected in Santa Monica, California, United States - Edamame soil | ecosystem: Environmental > Terrestrial > Soil > Garden | place: USA: California...
GCGACTGCTACCTGCAGCTCAACGTCTACAACCTCATGGATGACGACGACCTCTACGGCCTGATCTACGCCCCGGGCCGCAGCATGCGTCTGGAATTCGGGATCGGGTTCTGATCCCCGGCGGTCATCCGGGGCCAGGCGTCACGGCCGACGAACCTGCGACGCTAGTCTATCGATTTGTTCGCACAGCCACGCGATTTCCTCGGGAAACACCGTGTGGGCCGAACCGGGGAAGGTCTGACGTGTCACCGAGGCGCGCGAACGCGCGAACAAGTTCGCCGTCTCGAGGACAGCCGCCGCCGGGATGTGAGCGTCCTCCTCCGCACAGCCGATGAGAACCGGCGTCTGCCTGAGATCGACCTCCGGTCGCACCGTGCCGATCGGTCCGATCGCCGCACCGCTCAATCCCGCGACGAAACCATAACGAAATGGATGCCGGAGCGCGTATTCGAGCACCAGACACGCTCCCTGGGAGAACCCGAGCAAGCCGATGTGATCCCGGGGCACTCCAGCGGCCATCACATCGTCAATGAGTTCGCCGACGACGCGAAGCGCGCTCGACAGCCATGGCTCGTTCGATGCCAGCGGAGCCAGAAACCGTTGTGGATACCACGAGCCGTTGGCAGCCGAGGGAGCAAGAAAAGCCGCACCCCGGGCCGGTAGCGCATCCACGAGCCCGGCGATATCGTCGCCGGAAGAACCGCGACCGTGAAGAAGAATGACGGCCGCAGAGGCCTGACGGAGCGGAGGACCGAGATGCAGATGACCCGAAGTGCCGTGGATGTTTGCGGTACTTTTCATGGATGAATGGCTATTCTCCGGAGCTCATCCGTGGAGCAGCGGATCGCTAGAGGTGGAGGACGGCCTGTTCCGCTGGAAAGCGCACCTTGGCAAGTTGCGCATACTTGTCACCAGGGTGTCGGTACCCGACAGCGGCGACGACCGAGGCCGTGTGCGCCCGCGCCTGCAAGTGCAATATCTCATCGTAGGCCGCTCGATCGAATCCCTCCATCGGTGTCGCATCGATGCCGAGCATCGCTGCGCTGGTCAGGAATGTGCCGAGCGCGATGTAGGTCTGGTTGCGGGCCCAGGACAGACGCTTCTCGTCGTCCATGCCGTGAATGATCGATCGCATCGCCGATTCGCGGAGTCCCGCAAGCGACTCCACAGGAACACTACGCACTTCGGCCGCGCGCCGGACGTGGGCATCCACATCCGCCTCGGAGAGGCGGGTCTTCGTCGCGAACACGACCAGGTGCGACGCATCGACCACCTGCTTCTGACCGAATGTGGCGGGCAGCAGCGCAAGGCGCGTCGCCGGATCGGTCACAACGATGAAACGCCAGGGTTGAAGGCCGAGGCTCGACGGAGACAGCACCAGAGACTGTTCCAGCGCGGTCCAATCCGCAGACGAAATCTTGCGGTCCGGATCGTACTGTTTCGTGGCGTAGCGCCAGTTCAACTGGTCGATGAGTTGTGAGCGTTCGATCGGTTTCATGGTTCTTCGGTAATTGTGCAGTCCTCGCATTGGATTCAGGAACGAGTCACCGCTGCGCGTGAGTCCGCGGCACGAGCGGGTTGCAGCGGCGGAAGCATCGCCTCGATCTGACTTCGGGCACGCTCGAACATCGCCGGGAGCTTGAGCGCGCTGCCGAGCGATGCGGCCGGCTCGTCGACGGAAAAGCCAGGATTGTCCGTCGCGATTTCGAAGAGAATTCCACCGCGCTCCCGATAGTAGATCGAGTGGAAGTAGTTTCGATCGCGCACGTCCGAGACGAGGAGTCCAGCGTTCATGAGAATCTGCCGCGCAGCCGCCTGGTCGTTGTCGTCGCGCACGCGCCAGGCGATGTGATGGATCGTGCCGACGCCACCCTCACCTTCCGCGCCTGACGGATCTTCTATCACGTCGATGTAGGTTCCAGATCCGCCCTTCCCGATCTCGAAGCGCACACGCTTTCCGTCGCGACGGACGAGGCGATAGCCCATCTCCCCGGCAATCAGTGTTTCCGTTGCCCGAGCACGTCTCACCGTGAGTTCGGCCGTGTGCAGGCCGCGCAAGGCATGCGCAACGGGGATACCTGCGCCATCCCAGCCGCGACGCTCATCGGTTGCCACAGCGACGATCTCCACCGGGATTCCGTCGGGATCGAAGAACGTAAGCACGTCCTCGCCAAATCGTGTCGTTGCAGCCATCAGAACACCCTGCACCCCGAGTCGCTCACGCCAGAATCCAAGCGAAGCTGGCGACGCGGACAGGCTTACCCGCGTCGTCTGGCCCGACCCTACCCGTCCGCGATCGACAGCGCCGGGCCAGGTGAAGAACGTGACGATCGACCCGGGCGAACCGATCGCATCTCCGTAGTAGAGATGATAGGCGGTGGGATCGTCGAAGTTCACCGTCTTCTTGACCAGGCGCAGGCCGAGCAGCCCGGCGTAGAAGTCGACGTTCGCCTGCGGGTCACTGGCGATCGCTGTGATGTGATGGATGCCTCGGATGGCGGTCGGTGTATTCATAAAGCGAATCGGGCTCAGGGCACCGGGATGAACAACGAGTGACGAACACCAGCGTTCAGCTGGCGTGTGCGATGACCGCGCCCGTTGGTGTCTTCCAGGAAGAGGACGTCGCCACCGCGAAAACGCCGGACCGAGCCGTCCGACACCTCGATCTCGATTTCGCCGTCGAGCAGCGCCAGCCACTGCCGGCGCGGCGCCGGGTGCCAGTCGAAGTCATACGTGTCGTCGGTCTCCCGAAAAACAAGTGCTCGGACCGGCAGATCGGCCGACAGACGACCGATCCTCCCGGCATCCGTCACCGGAATCTCGAGATCCTCAAAATGCGTCGCCCCTGCGGCATCGGCATACACTCGGGTGGCTTTCATGACGTGAAGTTACCACCGCACTGGCGGTAGCGATATTGCGTGGTTTGCCTCACCATCATGCGCTCGTCGCATAACGTCACACGTCCGTCGGCCTCCATTGCCGCCTCGATCGCCCCGGTTCTCAATCGGGACGTCATCGCCGATGGGTTGCTCGGGCAGGCCACATCGGCGGTGCCGGGATTCCACACGAGCAACACCGCCTGCACCAAAACGCACGCGCAACCATTTCACACCACTGCGCATCCGAATGGATCGATAAACGTCGGCCTCGCGAAAGGCCTGATCGACCTCCGCTCGAGACGAGTTGGTTTCAAGCAGGCTCATCCTACTTCCCCTATACGAACCGGCATGGCCTCGTGAAAGACGCCGCCCGAGATCGCACCCCGCGCCACATGTCCACGATACGGGCGCGACACACCGGTTCATCCTCTAGACGCTCTTCGTATCCACAGAAACTGCGGTTAAACACTTTTCGAACCAACGGTTGCGTGACCGCTCTTGCCGCTGACCCGCGTATCATACACGGGCGTCGTCAGTTGGACGCGAAACAGAGCGTACTATACAGCTTTGTAAACCGCTGCGTCTAGGAGTAAAATTGGACGTTGTGTCGCGCGCTGGCCGCACTCGGTGACACAGCGAGAAAAACCAAGAGAAGCTTAACGGAGACGAGACCGACCCCCTGTGTGATCGTGCGGACCGGCAGTGGAACTAGCGATCCAGCGATCCGAAAGCTTGCTAGAAAACCCCGATAGCAAATCGGCCCGCTTTCCGATAGTCGCTCCTCATCCACCGCAACACACTCTGAGTCATCTCCGTTTTGAACGTATGTCGACAAAACTCGACTATCTCGTTGAATGCCGAATCACAACTCTCGTTGGCGTTATCCAGCATGAAGAAGTTGAGCAGATCTTCAGAGACAAAGTTCAACGAGATGCTTCGAGTCGAGGCCAGTTTCTCAACAAATCCAAGCAATTCATGAGCACCTCGTTCGGGCGAAAGAAATGCGTCACGACCCGGCGAACCAAAGCACTCAAGCGCGATCCGGACGCTTTCGACAGCGCAGCAGTGTTCAATATGCCACAGCTTGCTTCGATCGGCGTCGTCATCCGAGACACTCCCTAATTCGGGATGTTCTGGATCCAGCGGGTGGAAAGCCATTGGACAGCGCAGGACGAAGAGTGCGTCGCGACGCAAATCTACGGACCTCGCATAGTCTTCGTACAGTTCCCTCGCACGGGCCTCGTTGATGTCTGGAACGACTGTACATTGAAAAGTCTTCGACGCCACGCTCAGCAATTGCTTTTGGCCATTCATGCTATGGACGATAAACCATAAAGGGTTTGTATACAGGCAATCGATTCGCGAAGCCACGGTAGGCAGGCGCCTCTTGGAAGTAGATCCGATATTGGAGATTGCATCGCACCGCAACTGCTAGCTCGTCGCGGAACTGTCGTCCTCTAGTCTCAAACCACTTCTGTGGAGCGTTAGGATTTGCGGCCCAGCGGTGTCCGGTCTTGGCCTCAAATGCTATCTGTGGTCGGCCAGCAGGCCCAGCGCCATCGAACCGCTGGGTAATCCCCTCAGGCGTAGTAACGTCGACGTTTCCGAATGGCCCAAACAACTGTGCCGAAAGAGAACGGATACCGGACTAGAGCGAGCCAGCGCGCGAGCGAAAAGATGAAGCACGGCGAGTGACAGACCGGAGCGCAGCGGACAGGTGGCGCGACGCGAACTTGCAGAAACTCGACCACGCTGATTCGACGCGCTTCGATGGACTCTTCGGCTCGCCGAGGCGAGTGTGCGCGCCACCCAGGTGCGCGGCCACGGATTGATTCGGATCAGGTCGTGGCTCAAACGGTCGCGTTTCCAGTCGGTCTATTTTTCCAAGGGCACAGTGCGGGAGTGGCCGGCCTCCACCCGCGCTTTCGCAACGCGGGGGAGTTCGAGATTTCCTTCCTGATAGTAGGCAATGAGCGTCATCGCCGTGATACGCCAGGTTTCAAACTCTCTCCTGAGATCGAAAGCGTAGTGCCCGGCGACCATCCACATGTCGCCGCATTTTTCTCCGGCGAGCCGGTGGTAACCGCGGACGCCAGTCTCGGCCTTGGCATTGTCACCGCTGACCGATGAGACCACCGGTCCGATCAAATGTTGTGTTGCGTCGAAGCCGGGCAAGAGGCCGCGCCACGAGCTGATCAGTTCATCCGTAGGCAGGAATGCGGGTTCCCCTCCGAACAGCGAAGTGTAGTCCACAGTGACATGGTCGGCGAAGGCGGCGCGAACGCCGATCCAGTCAAGCACATCGACGGCATGAAGCATCGTCGTGACACAATCGGAGATATCGGTCTTGTCGGTCGGCATAGGGCTACGGGCTCTGAGTGTTCAGAAAGCGACGATGAGAAGAGAGATGAACAAAGGTCGCGACGACCTGCCAGGCAGGGCGGTATCATAGCGTGGCCGCAAAGTGACGGACCGCTGCCTCGATGGCGCGCTGGACGTACTGCGGTTTGTCGTAGTAGTCGGCCTGCGAACCGTCGGCCCACACCAGTTCCCCCGGTCCCTTGAGCGCGCCGTAGACGCGCTTGACGTTATCGGGCATGGCACAGCCATCTCCATGCACGAATAGACATGGGGCGCCGACGTGGGCTGCGCTCTGAATACCGTCGAAGGTAAGCCATGCCTGCCATGACATGACGCTCATCTCGTTTTTCCAGTTGGGAATGGCGCCGCGCTGCGGATCAGCGTAGTAGTTGAGTTCGAAATACATGCCAGCGCGTAAGTCACCGTTCTTGTAGGCAGGTGCGATTTCGAGACGGCGCTCTTTGAACCATGCCTGGGTGGCGGCCTCGGCCCACGCAAGACGCTCTGCGACTCCCTCCGCGTTGAAGTAGTAAGGCGCAATGCTGTCCGGGTCATGAAACCAGCCTGCCACACTCACGAACGAGGCTATGCGCGCGCACCGGGCAATCGCCGCGAGACCATACTGGGCGCTCGCACAGATCGCGAGGTGGCCGACTCCGCGAGGACCGGCGATTGTCGCGGCGTACTCGGCGACGGCGATGAGATCGGCGATCTTGCGTACGGGCAACTCGACCTGACGCGGCTCTCCTGGACTCTCGCCGAAACCTGAGAAATCGAATGTAATCGCAGTATAGCCCCGCTCAGCGAGCGCGACGGCGTAAACATGGGCCATCTGCTCCTTTACCGTGAGCCAGGAGCCTGTAACGAGAACGACTCGCGCGCTTGAGGTCGTCAGGGCAGGGTTGCGATAGACGCGACCGGCCAGCCAAGAGGCACCATTGGGAATGATGACAGACGTGATGGAATTCATGGATCGAAATAGGCATCCAGGACGTGCCGACGCCTTACTTAGCCGCTCAGCATCCGCCCGCCGCCGTTACGCGACAGTCTATCAACGTTGAGGCGCGAAAAGCTTGAACAGAAGTTGCAGACCCACGAATTCGGAAATCTGCACCTGCACTCTCTTTGGATTCCAACCGCCAGTGCCGCATCATATAAACTCGTGGCGATTCGCCCGAGAAACGCCGAAGTAGGCGCGTGAAGTGCGCCTGGTCAGCGAAGCCCACAATAGCCGCGACTTCGGCTGGCGAGTGTCCGCGTCGCAGGAGTTGACGGGCGCGTCCCAGCCGCAACTGGATGTGAAAGGCGTGTGGCGTGATTCCAGTTTCTCTTGCGAAGGCACGGATGAGGCCCCAGCGCGTGGTGCCGACTGCTCGGGCAATCTGAGGTAGGCTGAGCTTCTCCGCGAGATTGTGCTGGAGGAACTCACGCGCTTGGCGGACGACACCCCGGTAGCGTGTTTCGGTTCCCAAGTCAGGCGCGCACAGCACGCCCTTCTGGCTCAGGTTGAGCAGGAGACCGGAGAGAAGCTCTTCGGCTTCAGGCGGAGAGATTCGCTGCTCGGCCAAGCGGCGCAGCGTCGCGGGACGCAGGACGCCTGTTGGTTCAGCCGGGACGAAGTGCATGCGGTCAGCTCGCATCTCCTCCGGCAAGAGCACAGTCGGAATGTCAATCGACACAAAGCCGTCGCGGCAGGGATCGCATGACCAGTAGCAACCCGGCGCGCGCACGCAGACCGCGTCGTCGGGATACCGCATCGTGCGACCCTCGCACCAGACATCGTGGCCGCAACCGAGCTTAAAGCAGATACCCAGGCTATCGCAGGTATTCACAGGAATTCCAGTCGGCACGCAGGTGGCTTCGATGATCTCCACAGTCTCCCCAAGCACACAGGGATACGCGACCTTCACCCTCGGTTGCTCCGTAGCCACTCGCTGCCTCCTTTTCGTCATCTCAAAAGTACCCCAGATCGCGTCCGCGTAGTGCGGCCTGCGTGCGGTCCAAGACGCAGAGTTTCGCGAAGATGTTGCTCAAGTGATTCTTGACCGTTCCCTCCGCCAACTCGAGGTCGGACGCGATTTCCTTGTTACTCTTGCCGGCGGCAAGCAGCCGCAGCACCTCCACCTCGCGGGGTGAGAGCCCCTCGCGCGGCGGCAGAGCCGCAGGTGCCGTTGATCGACCCGGAACGATCCGGGCAAACTCGGCCACGACCCGCGCTGCGACCGACGGCTCGAGAAAGGATTGGCCACGCACGGCCAGGCGCACCGCCTCACACAAGCGCTCCGATGGTGACGTCTTTAGCAGATACCCGACGGCGCCGGCGCGGATCGCCTCGAAAATCTCGGCATCCTCCTCGAAGGTGGTCAGGACGATCACGCGCACATCAGTACCTGACTGCATGATACGACGTGTCGCCTCCACTCCGTTCACCACCGGCATCCGCAGGTCCATCAGCACGACGTCCGGAGCATGATGTGTCGTCTGGGCGACGGCGTCCTGTCCGTCCGTCGCTTCGCCCACGATCTCAAAATCGGGCTGCAATTCGAGGAGCGTCCGCAAGCCCTCGCGAAACATGGCCTGGTCATCTGCCAGCAGCACCCGGGTACGTTTCATCCCGGCACCTCCACCTTCAGGCAGAAACCACCCGAATCGCGGATCCCAGCGACCATGCGCCCGCCGAGCGCCTCGATGCGCTCTCGGATGCCATTCAGGCCGAAGCCCCGTGGCGCTGACTCCTCTGGGAGATCCGTGCTTTCGTTGCACACCTCGATCGAGACCTTCGCCGGGTCGCGGAAATCAAGCGTGACCTCGGCACGAGCCGAGCCCGCGTGCTTGCGCACGTTGGTGAGTCCCTCCTGCACCGTGCGGAAGAGGGCATGCTCGACTGGCAGAGCCAAGCCGCGCACGCTGCCCAATGCACCGACGCTGACGGCGAGGCCCGGATCTGCCGAGGCCAGCCTGCCAATCTGCTCGAGCAGCGGCACGCGTTCGCATTCGGAACGCAGCAGGCCGACGGAGTTGCGCACATCCTGCATGGCCTCCCGAGCCAGCATGCCGGTCTTTTCCATGCAACTGGCGGCCCGCACGCGGTCGTCGATACCTACGAGCGCCTTCGCGGCCTCAGACTGGATTGCGATGGACGTAAGATAGTGGCCGAGGCCGTCGTGAATTTCACGGGCGAGCCGGTTGCGCTCCCGTTCGATCGCCAGTGCTTCGGCATGGCTCGCGTGCGCGAGGATCTGCGCATTGGCGCGCTCGAGCTCGGTCGCGAGGGCCTCCGCCCGGCTGCGCGATGCGACCTCGCGTGTGAGCAGATGGCTGAGCCCACCGGTAAAGATGAAGCCACCGAGGTAGGCCGGGGCATAGAGCAAGAGCGCGTATCCACCTTCTCGCCACGCGAGATTGCCCATTCCCAAAGCGAGGAGGACGCCGCAGACCGCCAGAGCCACGCGGACCGAAAACGCAAAAGCCGCGTGCGAGACGAGCGGCAGCAGAAAGTAGGCGGCTGGCCCGGCGTGAGGAGAGAGTCCGAGCACAAGTGCGGCGAGCGGGATCTGCACGGCGAAATACGCAATGCACCAGACGTGCTGCGGAGGCTGCTCACACACGCGGTGGCCCACGATGCAAAAAACTGAGTAAACCACTCCTAACACTAGCGTCAGGACATCGCGGCCTGGATCCGTCTCACCATAGCAGGCCAATATCGCCTGCAGATAGGCTGCAGCGGAAATGGCGACGACGCTCCAGAATCTGATCCGCGCCACATTTGTGCGAGTCGTTACCGCCATACCCGAAGCGTAGCGGATCGGCGGATTCTGTGAATAGGTCAAAAGTCACGGTCGGCAGGGGACGGTTGCCGGTGCGACCCCGGCGGCCAACGCACCGTGTGAACGTGACGATCGACCATGACGACCGGCACATGATTCGGCTGCGCCCCTGAGGTAGGATTCACCCCCGCCGCCTGCCATGTCGACCCACCGCATCACCGTCAACGGAGTCGAGCACACCCTCCACGGGATCGATCCATCCATGCCGCTTCTCTGGGTGCTTCGCGATCTCCTTGGACTCAAGGGCACCAAATACGGCTGTGGCATGGCGCTCTGCGGCGCCTGCACGGTACACCTCAATGGCGCGCCAATTCGCTCGTGTTCGCTTCCCATCGCCGCCGCGGAAGGCCAGCGCGTCATGACGATCGAGGGACTCGCCGAAGGCAACTCGCTGCACCGTGTGCAGGCTGCGTGGCACGAACTGAATGTCGTGCAATGCGGTTACTGCCAGCCCGGCCAGATCATGAGCGCCGTCGCACTTCTCCAGCAGACGCCACAACCCGACGACGTGGCGATCGATCAGGCCATGGCCGGCAACCTCTGTCGCTGTGGAACCTACGAACGCATCCGCGCGGCGATCAAGCGCGCCGCCACATCGTCATGAAGCGCGGTGGCGACGAGACCTCCGCCGGAATTCAGGTGCAGGCGCGTCGCGAGTTCCTCCGCGCCGGCGCCACGCTGCTGGCCGGTTTGGTGATCGGCTTTCGGCTTCCGCCCCGCGCCCGCGCGGACGGGCCTGCGCAGGACTCGTTGAACACGCCATTTTCCCCCAACGCGTTCGTCCGCATCTCCCCGGATGGGCGCATCGCGGTCCTCTCAAAGTTCATCGAAATGGGTCAGGGTGCCTACACGGCGGTGGCCGCCTGCATCGCGGAGGAACTCGATGCGGACTGGGCGGACGTCTCCGTCGAACACTCACCCACGGGACCGGAATATGCGCATCCATGGTTTGGATTTCAGATGACCGGCGGCAGCTCAAGCGTGGCGACGAGCCACCAAGCCATGCGCAAGGCCGGGGCCACCGCTCGCGCCATGCTCGTTGCAGCGGCAGCAGCGCGCTGGAATCTGTCGGCCGACTCGCTGCGAACCGAATCCAGTTGGGTCATCGCGCCCGACAGCCGCCGGGCCCGCTACGCCGAACTCTGCCTGGACGCAGCGACCCTCCCGCAGCCGACGCATGTGCGCTTGAAAGACCCGTCCGAGTTTCGACTCCTCGGGCGCCCGCTGCCGCGCGTCGATTCGCTCGAGAAGATCCGCGCACGCTCGGTGTTCGGCATCGATGTGGTCCTTCCGGGCATGCTCACGGGGATCCTCGTGCGGCCGCCAGACTTCGGCGGAAAACTGAAGACCTTCGACGCCACAGCCACGCGTTCCCTACCCGGGGTGCGCCGCATCGCGTTGGCCGGCGATGGCGTCGCTGTGCTAGCCACGGACTTCTGGTCCGCCCGACGTGGGGCCGAGTTGTTGCGTGTCGAATGGCGTCCAGGTCCACTCGCGGCCCTCGACTCGACGACCCAACGCGATGAATTCGTCGCATGTATTGAACAACCCGGTGCAGTCGCGAAACGGACCGGCCAAGTCGACGAAGCGTTCGATACGGCGCCGATACAACTCGAGGCTGAGTTCGACTATCCCTATCTCGCACACGCCTGTCTCGAACCCGTCAATGCAACTGCGCATGTGAAGCCGGATGGCTCGGTTGAAGTGTGGGCCCCGACACAGATGCCCGACGCTGATCGCGACGCGGCAGCCCGCGTCGCAGGTGTGGCGTCCGATCGCGTCAAGCTCCACGTAACCATGGCCGGCGGCAGCTTTGGTCGAAAAGCCGGCGAGGATTTCGTCCCGCTCGCCGTAGAACTGTCCCGCCTTGCCGCTGCGCCCGTAAAGCTTGTGTGGCGCAGAGAGGACGACATGCGCGGCGGCTACTACCGGCCGCGCACGTTGGTGCGGCTGCGCGTGGGGTGCGACGCGCGCGGTCAACCGGTGAGCTGGGAGTCCCGCGTCGCGAGTCCGTCGATCATCAAGAACACGTCCTTCGCCCGGGCGATTTTTCGCGATGGCATCGATCACGCGCAGATCGACGCATTTTCCCATCTACCCTTTTCGGTCGAGCACCAGCGACACACGTGGCACATGATCCCGGACGGCGTACCCGTGCTCGCCTGGCGCGATCCGGGACCGATCATCGCATGCTTCGCCGGCGAGACGCTGCTCGATGAGGCGGCCACCCGGATCGGGCAGGATCCGTTCGACTACCGACTCAGGCTCTTTGCTGAGAAGCCCCGGACGCTCGCGGTGCTGGAGTTATTGCGCGAGCGCGCCGGTTGGGGCGCGGCCCCGAGCGGCCGGTTCCAGGGTCTCGCATTGAAGGACGGCGGCAGCACGATCGTGGGCGAAGTCGCGGAAATCTCGATCGACGACGCGAGTGCCATCCGGGTCCATCGGGTGACACTCGTCGTGGACTGCGGATTCGTGATCAATCCCGACGGTGTCCGCGCGCAGATGATGTCCGGTGTGATCTTTGGCCTCTCCGCGGCGTTGCGCGAGGAGATCACCTTTCGCGCCGGACAGGTCGTTCAGAGCAACTTTCATGACTATCCCGTCCTGCGCCTGCCTGACGCCCCGCCGGTCGACATCCACATTATCCCAAGCGACGCGCCACCGGGCGGCGCCGGCGAACCGAGCACTCCGCTGATCGCACCAGCGGTCGCGAATGCCGTATTTCGCGCGACCGGCCGGCGTCTGCGCACGCTGCCTCTCCGCCTCAACTGAATCCGCGAATCCGGCACCATGGCCACGCTGGCCGACCTCTGTCAGACGCGCGCCACATCGTGTCCGTGAAGAACGATTTAGTCCTCCCGGCCCGCTACCTCTTCACGCTCCCCGTATCCACCAAATACCATGCCCCTCCATGACTCCTCTCACGCGCGCCGTTCGCAGTCTGCGCAATAGCCCGGGTTTCACGCTCGCCGCGATCCTCTCCCTCGGCCTTGGCATCGGCCTGAATACTACCATGGTCAGTCTGCTCGACGCGCTGTTGCTGCGCCTCGCGCCATTCGCCGAGCCCGAGCGTCTCCTCCGCATCGAGGGGCTCGCTCCCAACGGGGCCGAGTCCGGGCTCAGCGTACCCGAGATGCAGGCGATCGCGACCGATCTGGAGCCGATCGCGTCGACGATACCGTTTCGTTGGGTCGATGTCGCACTGAGTGATGCCGGTTCGCCGACAGAAAATCATGTCGCCGTCGCGGTGACGCCGGAATTCTTCCCTGGATTCGGAGTACCTGCAGCGGTCGGCCGCACGCTCGTCCCGGAGGACTTTGTCTCGCGCGAATTCGCGGTGGTCGTGATCGGTCACGATTTGTGGCAGTCGCGCTTTGGTGGCGCTCCCGATCTGGTCGGCCGCATGGTGCGGATGAACGGCCGACCGGTCGAGGTCGTTGGCATCATGCCTCCAGCGTTCAACTACAGGATGCTTTGGGCTTATGGCGAACTCTGGGTGCCTGGCCAGTTCATGCAGGACCGCCAGGGCGACTTCGAGAACCGACAGTACTCGCTCGTCGCCCGCATGCATTCGGGGTCCACGCGCGAGATGGTCGAAGCGCGGCTGCAGGTGCTGGCCGAGCGACTCAGCATTGAGTGGCCGCGGACCAATGCGCAGCGTTCGCTGCGAGCGCGGCTGTTGCACGAATCGACCGTCGCGCCACCGGTGCGCAGGCTCTCGCTCATCATCACCGGGCTTTCGTGGGTCATCCTGCTCATCATCTGCGCCAACCTCGCCAATCTGCAGCTCACCCGCGCGATCGGCCGCGCGCGCGATTTTGCCGTCGACTCGGCCCTGGGCGCCTCCCGATGGACCCAGGTGGCGGGACAGGCGGCAGAGAGTCTCATGCTCGCCTTCGCGGGCGGGGCGCTCGGTTGCCTCACGGCGGCGTGGGCGAACGCATTCGTTTCTACCCACCTCGTCGTCGGGCTGGCTGGCCGCCTCGATCTCCGCATCAACGCCACGGCCCTCTTCGCCTCACTCGCCGCAACGCTTCTCGCGTCGCTGCTCGTAGGCCTCGCGCCCGCCGTTTTCGCCGCGCGGGCTGGTGTCGCAGACGCCTTGAAGCAGCATTCTCGTGGAGCGACCGGGTCGCACCGTCAGCAACGTATCCGACAGGCGCTGGTCGTCACCGAACTCGCGCTTGCCGTTATCCTGCTCACCGGCGCCGGCATTCTTTACGAGGGGTTTGGACGATTCCTCGATCGCGATCCAGGCTGGGAACAAGAAGGCGTCGTTTTCGGCACCGTTGCACTACCACGGCCGTCTTACGACGCGGTCGATCGTCGACGCGCGTTTCACACCCGCCTCGAGCAAAACCTGCTCCTGCAGCCAGGCGTGACGCACGCGGCCCTCTCGTCGCTTCCACCCCTGGCCTCATACTGGACCACGCGCCATTTCCAGGCCGAGGACCGGATGAACAGCGTCACTACGGCGGATCTCCCGTTCGCCTTCTACATTCCCGCCACGTCGGGCTATTTTGAGACGATGCGAATCCCGTTCGTGGACGGGCGTGTTTATCCGTCGGATACAGGTCCCGATGATCC
>Ga0315910_10003355_pt1 | contig 13650 bp, 9 predicted proteins | sample EdamamesoilMG_FD_204470 | JGI IMG/M metagenome (GOLD analysis project Ga0315910, IMG submission 204470) | Garden soil microbial communities collected in Santa Monica, California, United States - Edamame soil | ecosystem: Environmental > Terrestrial > Soil > Garden | place: USA: California...
AGCGGCGCGGGCCTCGGCGGCGCGATCGTGGCACTGATCGAAGAGTCGCGCGCCGAAGCGCTGCTGCAGGGACTCGCGGAAGAGTACTTCGCCGAACGCATCCCAGCGCGCGAGCTGCGGCACCACCTGCTGCTGGCAATGGCCAGCGCTGGAGCTGCCGCTTGAGCGCATCGCAGGCGACTCGACGAGAACTCGCGATGCCCCGCCTGGGTCCGCGGCTTAGCTCTTGATCCTCACCCTGAGGAATCGGAAATAGACCTCGAGGCACAGCGCGCGCAGCGCGGTGGCGTACAGCCGTCCGCCGGCGGCCCCGTCCAGCGGCGTCGGGGTCCAGGATCCTGCCAATGGTCCCTCGCGCTCCTGCCCGGCCGTGACGCGCAGCTTCATTGCCTTGTCCCAGCTCGTCCAGGCGGGACCGCCGGCCTGGTACAGCGCGTAACTGCCCCAGTTCCACATTTCGGCCCCCACGTCGTTCGGGTTCGCCGCAACCGGTCCGAGCAGGCGCACAAGCGCGTCCTTCGCGGTCTGGGAGTCTGCGTGCTGGCCATTGAAGTACCTCGCCAGCAGTGTCATCGCGCTTGCGACAGCCTCTCCATCGGGTGCTAGTTGCCGGCCGTGCCCGCCTTTCTGCGTGCGCACCAGTCCTGTGCCTGGGTCGACGCGTACCGCGAGCCAGCTTGAGGCCGCAGCAATCCACGCTGCATCGACTTCTGCGCCGGCCTGGCGAACCAGGGCCAGCGCCTGCAGGCAGTGCGCGGTGGTGATCGCGTCGCCGAGCGTGTCCTGCTCGCAATGCGGCCAGGATCCGTCTTCCAGTCGGCGCTTCGCGAGGGCGTGCAGGCCGCGGTCCAGCGCCTGTCGCAGAACAGGAACAGGCGTGTGCAGGGCGGCCTCACTCAGCGCTTGAAGCGCCAGGACGTGTTGGTACAGCTCGGGCGCGGCGCCGGCGTCGAAGAAACCGCTTGACGGGTCCTGTCGAAGCACCAGCCAACCGATCCCCGAACGGACCTGTGCCGATTGGGCCCCTGCCCGCAGGCTGCTGCCCCCCCCGATCAAGGCCATCAGGCACTGGCTCGTCACACCGACGCGCGTGCGCTCGTCGCCCGCATGCTGCTCCGGCGACCACGAACCGTCGGCGCTTTGCTGGGCGGCGATCCAGGTCAGCGCGCTATCCAGCGCAGCCTCCGTGTCCGCACTTCCGGACCGCTGGGAGTTCCTCGACCCGCCCGCACGGCCTCCATATCTTCCTTCATCGAATCCGCCGATGTCGGGAGGGTGCGCAAACGGGGTTTCGTCCAGTGGAACTTCGATCCAATGCAGGGCGGGATCGAAGGCACAAGGGTCGGGGAGTTCCTGCGTGCCAGCAACTTCGTACAGCGCGTACAGGCGCTTGCAAAGTTTGCGTCGGGCCTCCAGCGAGTGTGAAGACCACTCGACTCGCGCGCCCAAGATCGGAGCGATCAATTCGTCGAGAATCCGTAGCGCAGTTGCGGATTGCCTTTCATCAGCCGGATCGAGCACGAGGAGTCTGGCCGTGGCGGCTCCGAAGGTGTCGAGCGGCGCGGCAAGCAGCGCCCTGCGCAGCTCGCTTCGCGTCGAGTCCGCGGCCGCCAGCCATGCATCGAGCCTCGGGTCGGGCAGCGGTGCACGTGCCGCCTGCATCGAAGTCGAGGCCAGGAGCTTGTGCGCTTCAGGTGCTTCCTTCAAGGGCAGTCGGGCGCCCTTCTCGTCGATCAGCGTGCTCAAGAATTCCGGATCGAAGCTGCCGTCCGCATGGAAGAAGGACCAGGGGCCGCGCGGCGACCCTTCGGTGTAGTCTCCAACGAACATCGTCGTGCCGTCCGCGCGACGTGCGATCCACGTTCCCGTCTTCAGCCCGTTGAAGGAGCGCCCCTCCCAGGTCACGCCGCTGGCTCCGACGGGAAATCGACTATGCGTGTACTCGCCGGAGCGCAGCGGATCGAGCGTCTTCTTCGAGTCGACGTAGAACTTCCACGGCCCGTCGCGCGCTCCGTCGACGTACTTGCCTTCTTCGCAGAGCCAGCCCTTCTCGTCGTGGCGCATCCACGCGCCCACTCGCTTGTCCTGCTCGAAGCTCCCGTATTCCTGCTTCTTCCCGTTGGGCCAGCGGAACATCCACTTGCCCGTGCGCTTGCCTTGCGCGTATTCGCCTTCCGATTCGAGCTGGCCATTCTTGTGGTAGGTCGTGCACTTGCCATGCAAGACCGCAACGCCCTCGGCACTGCGCACGACTTCGTGACTCGATTTTGGCTTGCCGTTCTCCCACGTCTCGGTGACGACCTCTGGCGCAGTCGTCGGCGGTGTCGCCTGGAAACCAAGCCCGAAGAGCATCAACAGCAGGATCAGCATGACGGTCAAATTAGCATCGAGGGATTGAAGGAGGCAATCGGCGGCGCCTCGCGGCGAGCTGGCGCGCTGCTCTAGCTCTCCGATTCCACGATGCGCGCGCGCCGCGGGTCGACGCTGCGCACTTCGAGGTCGCCCACGCTCTCGACGAACAATCTCGCGCGGCGGCCTTCGCCTTCGACGCGCACGATGCGGCCGAGATGGCGGCCGTCGACGCGCACCCATTGGCCGCGGGCCCAGCCTGTCGAAGCGTCTTCCGCCGCTGCGTGAGCCTCGCGCGTGGCGAGGTTTGCGGCTCGCCACGCACTCGAATCGGTGCACAGGTCGCAGGCGCCGCAGGGTGCTTCGGGCAGCTCGAGGCCGAAGTGCAGGGCGATGTCCTGGCGTCGGCAGCGGTCCGCGCGCGAGGAGAACCGCACCATGTGCAGCAGCGCGCCGAGGTCCGCGCGGCGCTTGTCCTCGCTGCCGACCGATGCCGGCAGTTCCGCGGGATCGAGCTCGCGCACGAGCCGCAGGTCATGCGTCTCGAAGCCGCCTTCGAGGATGCCGAGCACCTCCAGCCACTTCAGCGCCGTCGCCACGCGATTGTCGGAGCGATTCTTGACCAGCAGCTCGGCCTGTAGATCGGCGTAGTCCTTGGTCGCCAGACGCTCGCCCCAGCCGCGAATCACCTCGTACACGCCGAGCACGTAGTCGCGAGAGGGATTGGCCCAGTGCACGAACTCCTGCTGCAGTGCGACGTCCTCGGCGAAGTAGAACAACTCGCACCACGAGGGTTTTCCGTCGCGGCCCGCGCGGCCGACCTCCTGTGTCCAGGCTTCCAGCGTGCGCGGCATCTGCGCGTGCAGCACGAAACGGATGTCGGGCTTGTCGATGCCCATGCCGAAGGCGTTGGTTGCGAGCACCACGTCGCGGTCGCTGGACATGAAGCGCTCCTGCATGCCGCGGCGTTCCTCGCGCGAGAGCTTGCCGTGATAGACGAGCGTCGGGATTCCGAGGCGACGCAGGTCTTCGTGCAGGCGCTCCAGGTCGCGAATCAAGGTCGAGTACACGATGCCCGCGCCGCCGATCTGCGCCACGCGCTGCTCGATCAGCGGCAGCTTCTGCTCCTCGAAATCGAGCGTGGTCGCGGCCAGGAACAGATTGGGCCTTTCGATGCCGGTGCGGATCACCAGCGGATCGCGCAGTTGCAGCGAGGCGATGATGTCGCCGGCGACCTTCGGCGTCGCGGTGGCGGTCAGCGCGATCGTCGGCGGGTCGCCGATCAGCCGCCGGTACAGGCCAAGGCGCGAGTAGTCGGGCCGGAAGTCGTGCCCCCACTGGCTGACGCAGTGCGCTTCGTCGACGGCGAGACGCACGACTTTCATGCGCGGCAGGACGTCCTGGAACTCGACGCTGCGGAAGCGCTCGGGCGTCACGAACAAGAGCCGCAGCTCGCCGCGGCAGGCCTGCTCGAGACGCTTGCGGCGCTCGGGCGCGTCGAGCGAGCTGTTGACGAAGCTCGCGGGCAAACCGCGCGCGCGCAGCGCGTCGACCTGGTCCTTCATCAAGGCGATCAAGGGGCTGATCACCAGCGTGACGCCCTCGAGGAGCAAGGCGGGCAGCTGGTAGACCAGGGACTTGCCCGCGCCGGTCGGCATGGTCAGCAGCACGTCGCGGCCGGCGAGCACGGCGGCGATCGCCTGCGCCTGGGCGGGGCGCAGCTCGTCGTGCCCGAAGCGCTTCGAAAGCAGCTCGCGAACACGCGCGGCGTCCTCGGCGCGCAGGCTTGCGTCCTTCTCGTCCATCGTCGCGCAGCCTAAGATGCGCCTCGATGTCGGGCCACTCTCGCCTTTTCGTTCTGGGGTTCGCGCTGGTCGGCGCGGGCTTCGCCTTCGCGGCTTGCACGGACGAGCAGCCCGCGGGAGCGCGCGGCGCGATCCTGGTGACCCTCGACACGACGCGCGCGGACGCGCTCTCGCCCTACGGGGCGCCCGGCTACGTCTCGCCCTTCCTGGATCGGCTCGCGCGCGAATGTGTGCGCTACACGCAGGCGCGCAGCGTGGCTCCGCTGACCCTGCCGGCCCACGCTTCGATGTTGACCGGGCTGTACCCGCCGCGCCACAGCGTGCGCGACAACGGCTTGAGCCCGCTGCCCGCCGATGCGATCACCGTCGCCGAGCGCGCGCAGTCGGCGCGGATGCAGACCGCGGCCTTCGTCTCGGCCTTGGTGCTCGACCGCAGCTTCGCCCTCGATCAGGGATTCGAGGTCTACGACCAGCCCGCGCGGCCCAGCCAACAGACTTCGAGCAGCTACGTCGAGCGCAGCGCCGAGGCGACGATCGCCGCCGCGCGCGCGTGGATGAAGCAGCTCGATCCCGCGCGTCCCTTCTTCGTCTGGATCCACCTCTACGAGCCGCACGTGCCCTACGCGCCGCCGAAGCAGTTCCTGGAGCAGGCCCACGGCGACGCCTACCGCGGCGAGATCGCGGCGGCGGACGCGGCGCTGGGAACCTGGTTGGAGGAGCTGCGCTCGGACGGCACGCTGTCGCGGAGTTTCCTGGCGATCACCTCCGACCACGGCGAGAGCCTGGGCGAGCACGGCGAGCCGACGCACGGCGCGTATTGCTACGACGCGACGCTGCACGTGCCGCTGCTGGTCCGCTATCCCGACGCGCGGCGCGGCGGCGAGCTCGACGCCGAGCTGGTCAGCGTCGCGGACCTCGCGCCGACCTTGATCGATGCGCTGGGTCTGCCGGCCTTGCCCGACATCGACGGCGCGAGCCTTTTCGATCGCAAGCCGCCGCAGCGCGAAGGTGTCTACTGCGAGTCCTTCTCCGGTTTCCTGAACTACGGCTGGAGCCCGCTGTGCGGCTGGACCGCGGCCGGTGGAAAATACCTGCACAGCTCGCGACCGGAGTTCTACGCACTGGCGCGCGATCCCGGAGAAATCCACGACGTGCTCGCGCAATCCGACCTCGCCGCGCGCGCGGCGCGCGATGCGATCGGCCGCATGCTTTCGCGCGCCGCGTTGAGCGCGGGCGATGCCGGCGCGATCCCCGCGGAACTGGTCGACGACCTGCGCCAGCTCGGCTACGGGGCGAGCGGCACGCGGCTGACGCCGATCCCCCATCCGCTCGAACCCAGCGAGCTCGCCGCGCCGCGCGACCGCGCCGGCGAACTGGAGCCTCTGCTGATCGCCAACGCGCTGCTCGACGCGCGCAACTTCGCCGAGGCGGCGTCGATCCTGGCGCGCATCGTCGAGGCCAATCCGCGCCACTTGCTGGGCCTGGACCTGCACGGTTTCGCCCTGCTGCAGCTCGAGCGCTTCGAGGAAGCTCGCGAGGCGCTCACGCGCCGCATCGGCCAGGGATCGGTGCGCGCCGACACGCTGGTCAACCTCGCCGTGGCCAACCAGCGCCTGGATCGGTCGGAGGAAGCGCGCTCCGCCTTCGAGCGCGCCCTCGATCTCGACCCGGCGAACGCGACCGCGCTCGACGGTCTGCGTGCGCTCGCGCTGGCGCGCGGCGACGAAGCTTCGGCCAAATCGTTCGAAGCGCGGCTGGCCGAGCTGCGCCGGGCCGCCGCGCAACGATAGAGACCGCGTGCGCGGCGGCGTAGACTGCCCGCGATGTCCGCTCGCGCCACGCAGCCCTCCGAGCCGATCGTGCGCCTGTCGCGCGTGGTCAAGCACTTCCGCGAGGGCGCGGGCCTGCGCGCCGTGCTCGACGGCGTCGACCTCGAGCTCGAACGCGGCGAATTCGCCGTGGTCCTCGGACGCTCGGGCTCGGGCAAGTCGACGCTGCTCAACCTGATCAGCGGCATCGACCTCGCGGATTCCGGAAGCGTGCAGGTGCTCGGACTGGAGCTGGGCAGCGCGGGCGAGGAACGGCGCACCCTGCTGCGGCGCGCCCACATGGGTTTCATCTTCCAGTTCTTCAATCTCATCCCCACGCTGAGCGTCGGCGAGAACCTGATGTTCCCGCTGGAGCTCAATGGCCGCGGCGGAGCGGCGGGCGAGCGGCGCGCGAGCGAGCTGCTCGAGCGCGTCGGCCTGGCCGACCGCTGGGGCGCTTTCCCCGACCGGCTCTCGGGCGGCGAGCAGCAGCGCGTCGCCGTCGCGCGCGCCCTGGTGCACGACCCCGAGCTGGTGCTCGCCGACGAGCCGACCGGCAACCTCGACGACGAGAGCGCCGCGAGCGTGATCGCGCTGCTCTCGCAGCTGCTGCGCCCCGAGCGCAAGACCCTGATCCTGGTCACGCACAACCCGGCCTTCGCGGAGCTCGCCGATCGCAAGCTGCGGCTCGCCCACGGCGCGATCGAAGCACAGGTCATCGCGCGGTGATCTCGCTCGTCGCGCTCTCCAGCCTGCGCTCGCTGCTGCGCCACCCCTGGCAGATCCTGCTGGCCGTGCTGGGCATCGCCGTCGGCGTCGCGGTGGTGGTCGGCATCGACCTGGCCAGCGCCTCGAGCCTGCGCGGCTTCCGGCTCTCGACCCAGGCCCTGGTCGGCGATGCGACGCATGAAGTGCGCGCGAGCACGGGCAACCTGGACGAAGCCTGGTTCGCCCGGCTCGCGCTCGCGCATCCCGAGCTCGCGATGGCGCCGGTGATCGAGGTCGCCGCGCTGCTCGCGCAGCCGGGCACCGAGACGGGGCCACGGCGCGCGCTGACCGTCTTCGGCGTCGATCCCTTCAGCGAGGCCCGGCTGCGGCCTTGGCTCTCCGACTTGGACGGCGCGGACGGAACGTCGGGCTCGCTCGAGCTGCTGACCGAGCCCGGCTCGGCCCTGATCTCGGTCGACACCGCGCGCGAGCTGCGCGTCGCCGCCGGCGACACGCTGCGACTGCGCATCGGCAGCCGCTTCCAGCAGGTGCGCCTGTTGGGCCTGATCGTTCCCGACGGCGAGCGTGCGCGCATCGCGCTGGACAACCTGCTGGTGCTGGACATCGCCAGCGCGCAGGAACTCTGCGGGATGATCGGGCGCCTGACGCGCGTCGACCTCGCGCTGCCCGAGGGCGAGGCGGGCGCACGCGCCGCGCACGAGCTGCGCGCCTCGCTGCAGCCGCCCGCCCTGCTGCACGTGGCGAGCCTGCGCGGGCGCGGCCTGGAGCAGATGAGCGACGCCTTCCGTCTCAACCTGCGCGCGCTCTCGCTGCTGGCGCTGCTGGTCGGCCTGTTCCTGGTCTACAACACGATGACCTTCTCCGTGCTGCAGCGGCGCGAGCTGTTCGCCACGCTGCGCACCCTGGGCGTGACGCGCGCCGAGGTCTTCCGCGCGATCACGGCGGAAGCCTTGTGGCTGGGCGTGGTCGGCACCGCCTTGGGCCTGATGCTGGGCACGCAGCTCGCGCGCGCCTTGCTGGTCCTGATCACGCGGACGATGAACGACCTCTACTTCGTGGTTGCCGTGCGCGAGGTGCACCTGGATGCAGGCAGCTTGCTGCGCGCCGCCGCGCTGGGCGTGGGCGCCACCTTGCTCGGCGCCCTGCTGCCGGCGATCGAGGCCACGCGCGAGCGCCCGCGCCTGGCGCTTGCGGTCTCGAGCCTGGAGACGAAGTGGTCGCGGCTGGTGCCGCGGCTGTGCGCGATTGCCCTGCTGCTGTTCGCGCTCGCGCTGGGCCTGTTCGCCTGGCAGGACGCCGGTCTGCTGCCGAGTTTCCTCGGCCTGCTGGCCCTGGTGCTGGGCTTCGCGGCGATCTCGCCGGCCTTGACCGTCGCCATCGCGCGCCTGGGCGCGCCGATCCTGGGCTGGCGCATGGGCATGTTCGGCAGGCACGCGGCGCGCAGCGTCGAATCGCACCTCTCGCGCACCGCGGTCGCGGTCGCCGCGCTGGCGCTGGCGATCTCGGCCACCGTCGGCATGGGCGTGATGGTCTCCAGCTTCCGCTCGACCTTCCTGCGCTGGCTCGAACTCTCGCTGGAGGCCGATGTCTATGCTTCCGCGCCGACCCTGAACTCCGGCGCCGACAACTCGATGCTCGACCCGGCCTTCATCGCCGCCGTGCGCGCGGCGAGCGGGGTGCGCGAGCTCACCACCTACCGCGGCTTCCGGACGATGGCCGGCGAGCGGCCCGTGCAGGCCGCGGCGATCACGCTCAACGCCGAACGCCGCAAGGCCTTCGAATTCCGCGACGCCGATGCGCAGGATGTCTGGCCGGCCTTCGAGACCAGCCAGGCGGTGATCGTCTCCGAGTCCTTCGGCTACCGCAACGGCATCGAGCGCGGCCAACGCCTGAGCCTGGCCACCGACCGCGGCGCGCGAGACTTCGAAGTGCTCGGCACCTATTCCGACTTCGCCAGCGACCAGGGATTCGTGCTGATGTCGCGCGAGAGCTACGAGCGCTGCTTCGACGACCGCGGCATCAGCTCGCTGGGGATCTTCGCCGCCGCGGGCGTCGACAGCGACGAGCTCGCCGCGCGCCTGCAAGGCCTGGTGCCGGCGCAGCAGCAGGTTCAGCTGCGCTCCAACCGCGTGCTGCGCGAGGCCTCGATCGAGGTCTTCGAGCGCACGTTCGAGATCACCGGCGTGCTGCGCATCCTCTCGACCCTGGTCGCCTTCATCGGCGTGCTCAGCGCGCTGCTGGCCCTGGAGCTGGAGCGCGGCCGCGAGATCGGCATGCTGCGCGCCCAGGGCGTCACGCCGCGCGAAGTGCGCCGGCTGGTGCTGGCCGAGACCGGCATGCTGGGCACGATCGCGGGCCTGATCGCGATGCCGCTGGGCCTGGCGCTGGCCCTGGTCCTGATTCTGGTGATCAACAAGCGCTCCTTCGGCTGGTCGCTGGTGATCGAGCTCGACCCCTGGGTCTTCGCCGCGGCTTTCGCGCTCGCGCTCGTGTCGGCGCTGCTCGCCGGACTGTGGCCCGCGTGGCGGCTCTCGCGCGTCCCTCCGGCACTGGCCCTGCGCGGGGACTGACATGTCGCGCCGCGCCCTCGCCTGGCTGCCCGGGATCCTGATCGCGGCCCTGACCGTGATCTTCGCCGCCTGGCTGGGCGAGCAGAGCGGCGAGGGCGAAAGCCCGCGCGCGCAGCTCGACATCGGCAGCCTGCTCTCCGCGCCGGACGCCTCGGGCTACCTGCGCGCCGAGCTGCCGCGCGAGTTCAGCTTTCCGGCGGACCACGGGCCGCACGAGGGCTTCCGCACCGAGTGGTGGTACTTCACGGGCAATCTCGCCGACCGCGCAGGCCGGCGCTTCGGCTACCAGCTGACCTTCTTCCGCTCGGCCCTGACGTCGAGGCCGGCTGCGCGCGAGTCGAAGCTGGGCGCCGACCATGCCTGGATGGCGCACTTCGCGCTCGGTGACGTCGAGGCCGGACGCTTCCACAGCTTCGAGCGCTTCTCGCGCGAAGCCCCGGGACTGGCCGGCGCGAGCAACGCTCCTCCGAGTGCCTTCCTGCGCGACTGGCGCATGGACGTCGATGCCTCGGGAGCGGAGTTCGCGCTGCGCGCGCGCGAATCAGGCATCGCGATCGAGCTGCGTCTCGCGCCTTCCAAGCCCGTGGTGCTGCACGGCGAGCAGGGCCTCTCGCGCAAGAGCGCGGAAGCTGGCAACGCCTCGTACTACTACTCGCTGACGCGCATGCCCGGCGCGGGCACGATCGAGATCGACGGCGAGCGCTTCGAGGTCGAGGGCGATTCGTGGATGGACCGCGAATGGATGAGCAGCGCGCTGGCGAGCTCGCAAGTCGGCTGGGACTGGTTCGCGCTGCAGCTCGACGACGGCAGCGAATTGATGTGGTACAGCCTGCGCCAGCGCGACGGCAGCCTCGACCGCTTCAGCGCCGGCTCCTTCGTCGACGCGCAGGGTGCACGGCGCGCGCTGTTGCTCGCGGACGTGGAGCTGCAATCCGCGCGCAGCTGGACCAGCCCGCGCTCGCAGACGCGGTACCCCGCGGGCTGGACGCTGTCGGTCGCCGCGCTCGACCTCGAGCTGCGCATCGAGCCGCTGCTCGCCGACCAGGAGCTCGACGTGAGCTTGCGCTACTGGGAGGGCGCCGTGGAAGTGCGCGGCTCGCGCGCGGGCCGCGAAGTGCGCGGTCGCGGCTTCGTCGAGCTGGTCGGCTACGGCGACCAGCGGCCGGGAACCGACGGCCGCGGCAGGTGAGCGCCGAGCCAATGCACCTCATCCCGTCGACGCATCCCCCGGCGTGATGCGGCGCGCGGCGAGCCTCCGCGCGCCGCTCTACGCCGGCGGATGCGTCGAGGGGATGAGGTGCTCAGGCTCGGTTCTCACCTGCGCGTCGGCCTCTCGCGCGGCACGCTGGCCGGCTTCGACGTCGACTTTCAGCAAGAGCCAAGCGCCGACGACGAAGAAGCCGACCACCGAGAGGATCGCCAGGCGCGAAGAGCCCGTGAACCAGGAGGCCAGGAAGAACACGCCCGGCCCGAGCAGGCCGGCGAACTTCTCCAGCACGGAGAACAGGCCGAAGAACTCGCCCGACTTGTGGCGCGGGATCATGCTCGCGAACAGCGAGCGCGACAGGGCCTGCGACCCGCCCTGCACCAGCCCGACGAGAATCGCCAGGACCCAGAAGTGCCAGGACTCGCTCATGCGCCAGGCCAGCAGCGAGACGATGGCGTAGACCGCGATGGAGAACAGGATCAGGCGCTTGGCGCCGAAACGGCCGCTGAGCGCGCCGAAGCCGAAGGAGCAGGGCACCCCGACGAATTGCACGGCGAGCAGCGCGCCGATCAAGGTGCTCTCGGGGATCCCCAGCTCATGGCCGTAGATCGTCGCCATGCGCATGATCGTGCCGATGCCGTCGTTGTAGGCGAGGAAGGCGCACAGCATCAGCATGGCCTGCCGGTAGCGGCCGAGCTCGGTGAAGGTCTCGCGCAGGCGCGTGCGCGCCACGCGCCAGGCGGAACCGGCCTGCGGCGATTCGTCGGCCTCGAAGCCGCGCCGCGGCTCGCGCACGCGCACGAACAGCGGGATCGCGAACACCAACCACCACAGCGCGACCAGCAGGAAGGCCGCGCGCGTCGGCAGCGTGTCGGCTTGGCCCCCGTCCCCGCCCCCGGGCGGGAAGCCGAAGCGCTGCGGCGCCTCGATCATGGCCAAGGCCAGCGCCAGCAGCAGCCCGCCGCCCAGATAGCCCAGGGCGTAACCCGAGGTCGAGACGCGATCGATTTCCTCGGGCCGTGCGACGTGCGGCAGCAGCGAGTCGTAGAACACGAAGCTCGCCGTGGCGCCGATGTTGGCCAGCGCGAACAGCAGCGAGGCCAGCAGCCAGTCGCCGCGCTCGATCAGGAACATCGCGGCGCAGGAGCCGGCGCCCAGCAGCATGAAGCCGGCCAGGAAACGCTTCTTCTTCGCGCTGACGTCCGCGAGCGCGCCGAGGAAGGGCGCGATCAGCGCGGCGATCGACATCGCGACCAGCGTGGTCAGCGTGAAGCGGCCGGTGGCGACCCGCGGCTCGAGCCCGGCGGCGGCGACGCGCGCGTAGAAGATCGGGAAGACCGTGGTCAGGACCACGGTCAGCATCGCCGAGTTGGCCCAGTCGTAGAGTGCCCAGGCGAGCAGCTCCGGACGATCCAGCGCCAATCGCTGGCGCAGGCGGCTCACCAGAACTTCTTCTGTTCCGCCACGAGTTTGGCCTGGCGGAGCGCGGCGCGGCGCGCGCGCTCCATTTCGTCCTTGTCGCCGCTGGAGTCGACCACGCTTTCGATCGACTCCTCGCCGCGGCGCAGCACGCGGAGCTTGCGCGCCCCGCCCTTGTGCAGCAGCTCGGTGAATGGCTCGCGCGATCGGACCGGCGTTCCTTCGATCGAGACCACCACGTCGTCGACTTTCCGGCCGGCCGCCGCCGCCTTGCCGTTGCCTGGCACGCTGCCCAGCTTCGTGCCCTCGGGGGTCACGCCCATGCGCCGCAGCGGCACGGCCTCGAAGTTCTCGCGGCTGAGCAGCGCGGGAAAGTTGGCCGTGTGGAGCGCGACGATCGCGGCCGCCAGCGCCGAGTGCTTCTGGTACTCGGGCACGGCGGTCTCGAAGTGGTCGTGCTGCGTGTGGTGCATGTACTGGTAGTCCGACTTGCCCGCCTGATCCCAGAAGTCACCGGGCGCGCCGGCCTGGGCGAAGGGCGCGTGGTCGCAGACGCAGGGCTCGCGCCACGCGACCGCGCTGCGGACAAGCTAGCAGACCGCGCCCGAGGCGCGCACGCGCGGCGCTTGCGGGGCCGCGGGAATCGGACCAGACTTGGCCCGTGAAGACGACGCACGCCGCAGCCACCCTGGTCCTGGTGCCGACAGCCCTGGAATTGGCGCGCTTGGAGGACCTGGGCGGCATGGGAGCGGGCGTGATCGTGAAGCTGTGCGGCTTCGGTCCGATCGCCGCCGCCTCGAGCAGCGCGCGGATCCTGGCGCAGCAGGCGCCGCTGCGCGTGATCCTGGTCGGCATCGCCGGCGCCTTCGAGGTCGAGCGCGATCCGCCGGGCACGGCGCTGGAGTTCGGCTCGGTGGCGCTGTGCGGCGTCGGCGTGGGCGAGGGCCGCGGCCATTTGCCGCCGCCGACGCTGGGCTTCCCGCAATGGCCCGCGAGCGAGCACCCGCCGCGCGAAGCGATCTTCGATGCGCTCGATCTGGGTCTCGCGCAGGGCCCGCTGCTCTTGACCACCACCGCGGCCAGCGCCGACGCGGCGATGGCCGCCGAGCGTCGCTCGCGTTTCCCCCGAGCGCGCGCCGAGGACATGGAGGGATTCGGCGTGGCGCTCTCCTGCGCGATCGCCGGCGCGCGCCTGTCGATCGTGCGCGGCATCTCCAATCAGGTCGGCGACCGCCGCGCCGAGCGCTGGGCGATCCCGCGCGCGCTCGCGGCGGCGCGCACGCTCGCGCTGGAGTTGATCGAGCGCGAGCGAGGCGCGCGATGAGCCGCGCGCTGCGCCTGGGCATCTCGCCCTGCCCGAACGACACCTTCGCTTTCGCCGGCCTGCTCGAGCGCGCCAGCGACGACGCCGGGCTGCAGCTCGACATCGAGCTGCTGGACGTCGAGTCCTCGAACGCACGGCTGGCGCGCGGCGAATTCGACGCGGCCAAGGCGAGCTTCCACGCCGCGCTGCGGCTCTCGAAGGAGCTCGCCGTGCTCTCCGCGGGATCGGCGCTGGGCTTCGGCGTCGGGCCGCTGCTGCTGCGCCGCCCCGGCGCGCCGGCGCTGGGGGCGGGGGCGCGCGTGCTGTGCCCCGGCGCCTGGACCACGGCGAGCCTGTTGTTCGAGCTGTTCCACGGCCCGCGAGCCTGCGAACAGGTGCCGTTCTCCGCCATCCTGCCCGCGCTCGAAGCCGGCGCCGCGGACTACGGCGTGTGCATCCA
>Ga0315910_10003356_pt1 | contig 13649 bp, 11 predicted proteins | sample EdamamesoilMG_FD_204470 | JGI IMG/M metagenome (GOLD analysis project Ga0315910, IMG submission 204470) | Garden soil microbial communities collected in Santa Monica, California, United States - Edamame soil | ecosystem: Environmental > Terrestrial > Soil > Garden | place: USA: California...
AAAAAGATCTGCACCTTTGCCTTGGCTTGCCTTGTGGCCGGCCTGACCCCGCGACAGGGTTCCGCCCTTTTCGATCGTGGCGGGAACCTCGGGGTCGGTGCCAGGGCCATGGGCCTGGCGGGGGCCTACACCGCCTTGGCGGAGGATGGGAGCGCCTCTTACTGGAATCCCGCCGGGTTCGCCTTGATGGACCAGCCGGAACTCTCCTTGATGGGCGGGTCCTACTTCAACGACAAGAACCGGAATCTCTTTCTCGCCTTCCAGTACCCCTTGCCGGACAACATCCACTTGGCCCTTTCCACGAACCACCTCTTCTTCACGGACGTGCCGGGAGGCCGGGAGGACCAGTACACGGCTTCCTTGGCCATCCCCATGGACCTGGTCCCGGGCCGGCGGTTCTTCCTGGGAGTGAACTTCCGGTTCCTCTTGGCCGAACTGGGGGCTGGTTCGGGGGCCGCCTCGGGAGCGGGTGTGGACGTGGGATTGCTCTTCCGACAACCCTTCAAGGATGAGACGGAATTCCGAGCCGGCCTCGTCATGACCGACATCTCCACCTCGGTGCATTTCGACCAGACAGGGGTCGAGCAGGCGGTCCCGGCCGTCCTGACCCCGGGTCTGTGCTATCGGTTCGACCCCAAGACCCTTGTCTCCTTGGACCTGCCTTGGACCCTTTCGGACGATACGCTCCTGGGCGAGGAGAACCTCCGCGTCCGTGTCGGGGCCGAGCGGTGGTTCTTCGACGGCAAACTGGGGATCCGGGCGGGGTTCACGAGCTTCCTTACCCTGGAGGGTTCCGTCAGCCTAGGGGCCAGCTATCGGGCCCCAGAGTGGTCGGTCGATTACGCCTTCATGACCCACGCGGAAGGCTTGGGGAACAGCCACCGTTTGTCGGGTGGGTACTATTTCCAGCCCGGGACGGGGAAACGCGAAGCGAAGCCCTACATGGTCCGTTCCTTCGTGGGTGACGAGAAGATCTACCTCGCCTGGGACATCCCGGAAGGCAGTGTGGCGGATGGATACTTGGTCTACCTCAAGAGCGATGAGGACCAGGACTTCCACCGGGCCAAACAGGACCTGCTCAAGACCAAGTACTGCCTCCTGAGGGGCGCCAAGAACGGCGTGAGGTATCGGGTCTTCATCCGGTCTGTCGTGGATGGGAAGGAAGCCTATTCCTGTAGCGAGTGGGTCGCCGTGCCCCGGCCGATGGCGGAGAACGCTAAGAAGTACTATGAGCAGGGCCTGGCCGCCTTCGAGCAGAAGAAGCTTTCCGCGGCCCTCTATGCGGCCCATAAGGCCGAGGAACTCGACCCGAACAACTATGACATCAAGAACCTCATCCGAAAGCTGGAGACCTCCCAGCACGAGGGACTGGTCCCTGAGGAGGGCCCCAAATGACCTTCCGCTCCCTCGCGTTCTTGACCGTCTTGTCCCTAGCGGTACCCCTGATGGCCTCCCCGGCGGACCCCATCTATGAGAAGGCCCTGGCTTCCTTCCTGGAGGGGGATTACGACAAGGCCCTGCTCCTTTCCGCCCAATCCCTGGAGAAGGACCCGGCCCACGTGAAGACGAAGAACCTCATCAGTGTCCTGGCGGCCGAGAAGGAACAGGACGGCAAGACCGTCATCTGGTTGGCGGGAAAGCCCGCGCTGGTCCCGGTCCCCCAGGCCCAACCCCAGACCATCGTCCAAAATGACGATGGTCTTCGTGACGCTTTGAGGCGTTTGGAGGGGAAATTGGACCGTTCCCACGCGGGTCTTTCCAGTCGGCAGGAAACCACGGAGGGTCGGGTGAGGATGGTCCAAGGGCTCCTCCAGGAGAATGACCAAGCGAAGTACCGGGAGGTCCGAGCGGCCCAGGCGGAGATCTACAAGAAGTTGGAGGAGATCGAGAAGGGCCGTACGGGCCCCGACCTGCTCCTCTTGTACCTGCTTTGCGGCGGGAGCCTTTTGCTATCCCTGGCGGCCCTGGTGCGGGGTTCCAGAAAAGGATAGGTTGTTTTCGCCCCCTCCTTCCCCTAGAATGCCCCTGCTTGGACCCAAGACTCCGCCGAACGGCGGGGTTTTTTTTTGCCCGCATAATGTTTTGAACGGAACGGCATGAAGACGCGAAAGAACAAGAAAAACATGGTCATCATCGGCGCCCAATGGGGCGACGAAGGCAAGGCCAAGATGGTGGACGTGCTCACGGAGCAGGTGGACATCGTGGCCCGCTACCAGGGCGGCAGCAACGCCGGCCATACCGTGGTCACGGACGGGAAGAAGTTCGTCTTCCATCAGATCCCCTCAGGCATCCTGCATCCGGGCAAGAAGTGCGTCATCGGCAACGGCGTGGTCCTGGATCCTATCGCCCTGTTGGAGGAGATCGGCTACCTGGAGAAGGCGGGTGTCCGCATGAAGGGACGCCTCATCCTTTCCGATCGGGCCCATGTCCTCATGCCTTATCACCGGCTCCTGGACGGGGCGGCGGAGACCCGCAAGGGAGAGGGCAAGATCGGCACCACCCATCGGGGGATCGGGCCGGCCTACATGGACAAGATGGCCCGGGTGGGCCTGAGGGTGGGGGATCTCTACGAACCGGCTTATTTCCGCAAAAGGGTGCGGGAGGTCGTGGCGGAGAAGAACTTCTGGCTCAAGGGCTACTTCCGCCAGGGTGTCGTGAAGGCGGACAAGATCGCTAACGAGTACCTAAGGGCCGCCGCTAAGCTTTGGCCCCTCGTGACGGATACCACGGACTATCTGCAGAAGCGCTTGAAGGCGGGGGAGAACATCCTGGCCGAAGGGGCCCAAGGGACCCTCTTGGACGTGGATTTCGGCACCTACCCTTACGTGACCTCCTCTTCGGCCTCCGTCGGCGGGGTCTGCACGGGCCTGGGGATCGGTCCCCAGTGGTTGGACGAGGTCTACGGGGTGGCCAAGGCCTACACGACGAGGGTGGGCGAGGGGCCTTTCCCCTCGGAGATGGACGACGCCTTCGGCGCCAAGATCCGCAAGAGAGGTGGGGAATACGGAGCGACCACGGGACGTCCCAGGCGCTGTGGTTGGATCGACCTAGTGGCCCTGAAGTACGCTTGCCGCATCAACGGATTTACCGGTATCCTCCTGACCAAGGTGGACGTGTTAAGCTACCTCGACGATCTGAAGCTTTGCGTGGCCTACAAGGTGGGGAACAGGACGGTGACCGAGTTCCCGGCCAGCCTGGATCAGCTTTCCAAGTGCAAACCTGTCTACAGGACCATGAAGGGCTGGAATGGGGACCTGACCCATGCTTCGGGGCTGAAAGACCTCCCCCTGGAGGCCCGCCGCTACCTGGATGCCATCGAGAAGGCCATCGAAGTCCCCATTCGCTGGGTGTCCGTAGGCCAGGATCGAAAACAGATATTCCGTAGAAGTTAGTCTTTTCCCGCGATGGCCATCCGGCCTCCCCGCGGGGCCTTGGGTGAGTCGTTAGCTCAGTTGGTAGAGCACCACACTTTTAATGTGGGTGTCCCGGGTTCGAATCCCGGACGACTCACCAAGGGTCTCCTTCGTTTAGGCCATTCCTAAAAGCCTTCGTTCTCCGCCCATTTAACCCGCTCAATATCAAATAGTCCCTTCTTGATATAATTCGCCCTCAAATTGTCACAGGGGGCGATATGACAACCGGAAATCCATTCCTTGATCGATTGAACCATCCAATCTTCGGGACCTTTATTGCGTCCTGGACAATTTGGAATTGGGAATTGGTTTACTGTATTTCATGCGGAATAAAGACACCAAAAGAAACCATCGATTACGTTCATGCGAAATATTTGATTTGGAGCAACGGTTGGAACCTAACCGCATTGCCGTTGGGGATAACGTTGGTTTACCTCTACGGGGGTCCGTTGCTGAAAAAGGGATATGACATTTCTATAAGTTGGATAATGTCCCTGCTTGATAAGCTTTCTCCAAGGTTGGAAAAGGACTTTACGGCCCTGCAGAAACACCACAACAGGGAGATGGGGGACTTGCGGGAGAATCATGCAAGGATAGTTTCTGAAAAGAACCATGAAATTGATACCCTCACGGTAAGGCTTGGCAACTATAAGCATTTAGAAGTTTTTAGAACCAACCATGTTTTCCATTTGATGAATGGGACAAATATTAGTGCAGCACAAGTCGCTGATATCTTGGCTAATTATGAGCACGAAATTACGAATGCTAAAAAGGACATTGCGGATAGGAACAAAGCAATAGCTGAATTTAAAAAGGAAGTCGAAAGATTGAAGCAACGGGCCGGAGAGTAACAAAAAGTCCATGGATGGGGCACGAGGGTTGGCGAGAAATTTCCCTCTTGTCTTGCGCGTTAACAGCGTATTTCAATTACGAGGATGTCTTAAAACCGAATGCTAAACCCAATTAATTTACTTAAGGTGATTTTAAAATTTATGACCAATAGAGATAGAAAGTGGAAAGAATTTTTGTTCACCGATTCGAACTTTCCGGCTTTTGAGGACATACTTAGAAAATCACTTACGATGTATGAATTGAACTCGATATCAAATAAGGGAACCAAGGTTAAGGGCAAAGAGGCGGAAGATTGGGTTGACGGCGATAAGCCAATACCACTGGACGTTATGGCTCATCTTGATGCTATGAATTCGGGCGTCATAATTATTTTGTCGGCTATCCTTGAATATTTTCACAAAACTAAAACGGCCCCTAGGGGCTGTGTCCGTATCAAAGATACAAAAGTTTTTTCACGGCTAGAGCGGGCACGACATTTTTCTGCTCATGTGATTGTGGATGGGAGGAGAAAACGTAAAGTGTTTGATGACTTTATTGGTATTGGAATTTTGAAGTCGTTAAAAGAAGTTAATAAAGAATTGGCGGATTTCATCCTGGAGGGGATCGAAGTTTACATGGAGATGGGAAAATTGAGTTTTTATGACTTCTATTCAACTGTCCAAGGCAATTTAATGGTTATTGGTGTAAACGCGAATAGACATAGCGCAAAAAAAGAGACTTTCCCAGTTGACTGGGAATTGATGATGGGGAAGTAGGGCCCTTTTACTATCTTTCTTCGGTCGCTCCTGAATTCTTCTTTCAAAAGCGGGTAACTCTTACCCAGCCTTACCCATGTGACCCGCCTTCCCAGTTTTCCCACTTTGTAAAAGAGCCTCTTTATAAGGGGTTTTCCTGTGCCGGACTTGGCACCACCGTTGCTTTAACTAGTAGGCGAGGGCGCAGACAACGGCCCTCAAATACCTGAAGGCGGTGAGTTATGAAGAACCTGATCCTGATGAGCCTCTTGGCCGTGAGCATGATCTTCGCGACGGGCTGTGGCTCGCAGATGGCCCCGACGGGCCCGATGACCCCGAGCGCCGTTGAAGAGCCGGTCTGTCCCTGAAGGTAGTGGCCTTGGATCCAGCCCTTAAGGGTGGACCAGGGCCCTTGGGAAGCCGCGCTGGCCCTTGATAGGGCGAATTCCCCGGATCTCGTGCAACCAAAGTTAGGTGGCTTTGAATCTCGAAACCAGATAGGGAAGTGACCCCGCTGATCGACGGTCTTCAGTTCGATCCGCTCGAATCCCGGACGACCCACCGAAGCTCCCTCCGACCGCCGTTCCTAGGATCTCCCCTTCAAAAGCGGGTAACAGTTACCCAAAGTTCCCATTTGACCCGCCTTCCCAGCTTTCCCACTTTATAGAAGGGCCCTTTTATAAGGGGTTTTCTCGTGCCGGACTTGGCACCACCGTTGCTTTAACTAGTAGGCGAGGGCGCAGACAACGGGCCCTCAAATACCTGAAGGCGGTGAGTTATGAAGAACCTGATCCTGATGAGCCTCTTGGCCGTGAGCATGATCTTCGCGACGGGGTGTGGCAAAGCGATGAGCCCGATGTCCCCTGTGGCCGCTAGCTCGGTCGAAGAGCCAGTCTGTCCTTGATGGCGAGGCCTTGGTTAAAGCCCTCTGGGGCGGACCAAGGCGTCGAAGCTGTAAGCCTGGGATTAACCCCCGGCGAACTTGCCAAAAAGGACCTTTTGCCATGAAAAAGCTCATCCAATTGTCCGGTCTAGCCCTTCTCCTGGCCCTCCCTATCGGGTGTTCCCAGGTGAACCCGGTCTCGCCCCAAGCGGCGTCGACCCCGGAGCCGACCTCGACAGGGCCCGCTATCGCGGCCCAATGGAACAACGGCATGAGCAGCCCCTTGGGTGTGGCGGTGGGTCCGAGCGGCGAGATCTACGTGACGGATGGGAATGCGGTCCTCAGGTTCGCCTCCCAGGGGGCGGTTCCCACGACATGGACCGCCGGGGCCCAAGGGACCTTCAACCGTCCCTATGGCTTGGCGATCACTTCCGACGGCCTTTTTGTGGGGGATTCGGGGAATAGAAGGATCCAAAAGGTCGGGCTCAATGGGGCCCCGGTGGCCCTCTCGACGGCCTACACCACCCCGTCTTTCACCTATCCCATGGGCATCGGGGTGGGTCCCGACGGCGATCTCCATGTGGCCGACATCAACGGTAGGATCTGGAGGATCGATGCGGTGTCCGGGGCGGTCGCCCTGGGTGGGGAAGGGCTCTTGGCCGGTCAGTTCACCTATCCCATCGGTGTGGCTTTCCAACAGGACAACGTTCTGGTGGCGGACTACCAAGCCAACAAAATGGTGAAGTTCGATCTTGGGGTCGGGAGCCTCTCCTCCTGGGGTTCCATCGGATCGGACCCTGGGATGTTCTTGAATCCCACGGACATCAAGGTGATGGCGAACGGGAACATCTGCGTGGTGGACTCAGGGAACAACAGGATCCAGGAATTCGGCCCTTCCGGGAACTTCCTGCGGCAGTGGGGGAACAGTGGCCCCACCGCCGAGAGGCTCAGCCAGCCCATGGGGATGGCGGTCCAGGGAAACGACCTTTACGTGGTGGATAGCGGCAACAGGAGGATCGTGAAGTACCAGCTTTAAGCGAAGGTCCTGAGGAGGTGGTGGCCGGGAGGGCGGATGCCCTTCCGGCCTTTTCTTTTTCAGTGCTACCGCCGCTTAAAAGAGTCCTTCCTCTATGTCTGTCCCATACCAGATCTCCGGGGTCCCGATCACCCCTCCTGCTTCCATCCGGTCCCTCATGTTCTGGGTCTCCATGAATGCCGGGGCTTTGCTCACGTTCGAGGCGGCATGGACGACCAAGGCCGCCGCAGGGTGCCCTGGGACCCGATGCACACTGCGACGGGAAGGTTTGTAACCACGGTCCGGGTGATGATGGGTCCCCCCGGAGGCGTGCTGATAGCCCTTGTGCCAAAAGTCGAAGTCTTTCACTTGATGCCGGACGATGACGATGCCGGACGTTCCCTTGCTGATGCCGTAAAGATAGGACCGTTCTTGGACATCCGTTCCGGCCCATACGACCTGTTTCCCCATGACCGTGGGAAGGTCCAGCAGGTTCCCTCCCGTCGCGAAACGCAGACCTTTCCTCAGGTCCTTGCACTTCAAGGTCAGCAGGAGGCTTTGCGGATCGGAAAGGTCCTGATGCAGGCTATAGGCTTGGAACCCTTGGGCCTTCAGGACCGGGATCTCCGTCTCGAACCCTTTGCGCCAGGCTTTTTCGTCGAGGACCCTCACTTTCAGGAAGATGTTCCCGGGGGTCGAGGGATAGGGAGGGGAACAGCCGGATAGAAGGGCGAGGGCCAGGCTCAACAGGATCGGTGTTCTCATGGGAGGCCTCCTTGGGCCCCGGCAGTTTAGGGAATCCATTGGATAACCGGAAGGGCCTTCGATAGAATCCCCCCGTTGGATCCTCGATATTAAGGAGACCCCCATGGTCATGACCGCTTCCACCATGCTTCCGCTAGGGACGCCCCTGCCGGACTTCACGCTGCCGGATGTCGTCAAGGGAACCCCGGTCTCTCCGGCTTCCTTCAAGGAAAAGACCCTCCTCTTGGTCATCTTCCTTTGTGAGCATTGCCCCTACGTGAAGCACGTGAAGGGGGAATTGGTGCGTTTGGGGACGGATTACGTTCCTAAGGGTGTCGGGATCGTGGGTATCAGCTCGAACGATCCAGGGACCCACCCGGACGACTCCCCGGAGAACCTCAAGAGGATGGTGGAAACCCTAGGCCTTGGTTATCCCATCTGTTTCGACGCCACCCAGGCCGTTGCCAAGATCTTCCGGGCGGCTTGCACCCCCGAGTTCTACCTCTTCGACAAGGGCCGGAAGCTCGACTATCGGGGCCAATTGGACGATAGCCGCCCCAAGAATGCCCTCCCTGTCACGGGAAAGGACCTCCGGGAGGCCCTGGACTTGGCCCTGGCGGGAAAGCCCCTTTCTGTCGACCAAAAGCCGGGGATCGGCTGCAACATCAAGTGGCGTCCCGGCAACGAACCAGAGTATTTCCAGGCCTGACCCGGTAGAAGCGTTTTTCCCTGGGCTATCCCTCCATCCCCGGGTGTATTATGTTCCCCGACAAGGTGGTTTAACCCTAAACCGGGGGCGGGCCTTGAACGTACCGCACCAACTGAAAACCTTTTTGGACGACGTCCTCTTGAAAGCTATAGGGGACATCGGGGACGGGGTCCTCATCCTTGAGGAATCCCGGGTCGTTTACGCCAACGAAGCCTTCTGCAAGACAACCGGACTCAATGAGCAGCAACTTTCCCGCCTTCCTAGCTTCTTCGAGCTGATCCCTTCGAACCAACGTCCCCAAGTGCAGGAAAAGGTCCTTTCCCATTTCTCCTCCCGCAAGCCGACCGGCCGCTATGAGACCCTCTTGAACCCCCTTGGCCACCGGGAGATCCCCGTGGAGCTGACGGTCAGTTCGATCCATGGGGACACCCAGCCTCGCCTCGTCTGCCTGGTCAAGGACATCAGCGGGCCCAAGACCCTCCGGGAATCCCTCGAGCGGCAGGGAGCCGAGTACAAGCTCCTCTTCCAGAACCATCCCAACCCCATGGTCATCTATGACGTCCAGGACCTTTCCATCCTGGCCGCGAACGAGGCCGCCATCCACCAATATGGTTACGCCAAGAGCGAGTTCCTGAAGCTCACCCTCAAGGACCTGCGGGACCCGGGGGACCTCAAGGACCTCATGAGCAAGGTGAAAGAGCTTCGGGAGGAGATGAGCGTGCTCAAGGAGACCGTCCGGCACCGCCGCAAGGACGGGTCCCTGATGGACGCGGAGCTGATGTCCCATCCCATCCAGTTCGAGGGGAAGAGCGCCCGAGTGGTCATGGTTTACGACCTGACCGTGCACCGAAAGGCCGAGACGGCCTTGAAGGAGAGCAAGGAGCACCTGAGGAACGTCATGAGTTCCGCCCCCATCATCCTCTTCTCGGTGGACCGAAATGGCGTCATCACCCTCGCGGAAGGGAGCGGCCTGGAGACCCTGGAACTCAAGTCCTCCGACCTGGTGGGGAACTCGGTCTTCGACCTCTACCGGCACAATCCCAAGGTCATCGAGTCCCTTCGGAGGGCCCTCCTCGGGGAGGAACACGTGGCGAGCCTGTTGGAAAAGGGGCAGCTCTTCGAGACGCGGTTCACCCCCGTGAAGGACGAGGCGGGGGCGGTCCTGAGCGTGATCGGGACGGCCATCAACGTCACCGAACGCCAAAAGATGGGGGAGGCCGCCAGGGATAGCGAGGAGAAATTCCGCGAGCTCTTCAACAACGCCATCGACCCGATGTTCCTCTACGAGGTGACGGACGAGGGCCTTCCCGGGAAGTTCCTGGAGGTCAACGACAACGCTTGCGTCAAGCTGGGCTACACGAGGGAAGAGCTCCAACAGAGGACCCCCTTCGACATCGCTTCCCCCGAGGACGCCCCGGACCTGACCAAGACCTTCAAGCGCCTGCTCCAACAGAAGCACCTCTCTTACGAGAAGACCTATTACACCAAGACGGGGCTCAAGATCCCGGTGGAGATCAATTCCCACGTCTTCCAGTGGGGCGGTCGCAGGGTCGTGCAATCCATCGCGCGGGACATCACTGAGCGCAAGAGGGCCGACGAGACCATCCGCCGCCAGGCCTATTATGACGTCCTGACCAATCTCCCCAACCGCATGCTCTTCAAGGACCGCCTGGAACAGTCCATGAAGCACGCCCACCGCAACAACCAAACGGTGGGGGTCATCGTGCTGGACCTCGACCGATTCAAGAACATCAACGAGACCCTGGGTCACCTCTTGGGCGATAAGCTCCTGGTGGCCGTGGCGGAACGTCTGCTCACGGTCCTGGGGGAGAGCGAGACCATCGCCCGCTTCGGTGGCGACGAGTTCACGCTCCTTCTTCCACAGGTCGGCAACGTCGAGGAGGCCACCCAGCATTGCCAGAGGATCATCGAGCTCTTGGCCAGCCCCTTCAAACTCAACAACCACGAGCTCCATGTCACCACCTCCATCGGGGTGGCCTTCTACCCGGAGGACGGGGAGAACTCGGAGATCCTCCTGAAGAACGCCGAGACGGCCATGTACCGGGCCAAGGAGCAGGGACGCAACAATTACCAGCTCTATGCCTCGGTCATGAACGTGAGCGCCTTCAAGCAACTGCTCATGGAGAACAGCCTGAGGCGGGCCTTGGAAAGGGAGGAGTTCGTCGTCTATTACCAACCCCAGATCGACCTGAAGACCCGGAAGATCGTGGGGGCCGAGGCCTTGGTGAGGTGGAAGCATCCCGACCTGGGGCTCGTTTTCCCGACGGAGTTCATCGGCTTGGCGGAGGACACGGGGCTCATCGTCCCCATCGGGGAGTGGGTCATCCGCAACGTCTGTACCCAATCGAAGAAATGGCAGGAGATGGGGCTCGACAAGGTCTGCGTGTCGGTGAACCTATCGGCCAGGCAGTTCCAGCAGCGGAACCTCGTGGCCTCCATCGGGGGGATCCTGCGGGAAACGGGCCTGGACCCTCAATCCCTCGGCCTGGAGATCACCGAGTCCATCGCCATGAAGAACGCCGACTTCACCATCTCGGCCTTGAACGAGTTCAAGAAGATGGGGATCCATCTTTCGCTCGACGATTTCGGGACGGGGTACTCATCGCTTTCCTACCTGAAAAGGTTCCCCCTGGAGACCCTCAAGATCGACCGGTCCTTCGTACGGGACATCACCACCGACCCGAACGACGCCGCCATCGTCACGGCGGTCGTGGCCCTGGCCCACAGCTTGAAGCTCTCGGTGGTCGCGGAGGGAGTGGAGACGGAGGGGCAGTTGACCTTCCTTAAAACGCACAACTGCGACCATGTGCAGGGCTATATCTTCAGCCACCCGCTCTCGGAAGAGAATTTCTTGAGGGTCCTGAAGGAAACGCCCCGCTAGGTTCCCGCCTCAAAGTGACAGTCGGATCCCCGCTCTCCAAGAGAACCCCGCCTCCGGCACGTCCAAGGTCTGTTGCCAGGGCCGATCCAAGAGGTTCGAGGCGGAGAAGAGCAAGCTGATATCCTCCGAGAGCTTTTTCTGGACCGAGAGGTCCATCACGAAATAGCCCTCTTTGAAGATGATAGGAAGCCCCGGCCTGGTACGCGATTGCACGTGGTAACCGGCCCCAGCCCTTCCCAAGAGCGCCACTTGGAAGCCCTCCCCGGACCAATCCAGGCAGACCCGGCCTGTCGCCGGCGGGATGGCGGGGATCCAGTCGCCGGTGGAAAGCTCCCTCATGTCGATGTTCCAGGAAAAGGAACCCGCGACCTGGAACCCGCCGCCGACCTTCCATTCCAGGGACCCTTCCAGGCCGTCGTTGCGCATCCTTCCCAGGTTGTAGTGATAGAACCACTTGTTCGTCGGGGCGCCCACTAGGGCCGGGTCGTCCAGGAGGCCGGGGAAGCCGAATTCCCCGTTCAGGTCGTTGAAGAAGGTCCCGCTCCCGTCCCGCAAGAGCACCCCCAGGACCTGGCGTCCTTCCAGGTCCGAGAGGAAGGCGGTCAGCTCGGCCTTCAGACCCTCTCCCTCATAGACGATCCCCAGGTCCAGCGATCGGCCCGTGGCAGGCTTCAAGGCCGGGTTGCCCAAGAGGGCGAACCCTGTTCGGGGGTCGAAGGTGTAGAGCTGGACGACGTTCGGTATCACGAAGGAATTCCCGGCCGAGGCCTTGATCCGGAAGGAATCTGAGAGCGGATAAAGGGCTCCCAAATGTAGCGTGAAGGCGTCGTGGGCCTGGCCCTCCGTTGGGAAGATATCCCCGAGGAAGGCCCTATGATCGATGGAATAAGCGTCGTATCGGGCCCCGCAGGTGAGGATCAGGTCCCCTAACGGGCTCCATTCGTCCTGCAGGAAGAGGGCTCCGTTCCAGACGTCCGACCGAGGGAGCTTTGGGGCGTTGTAGGCCGTGGCGATCCCGGAGGCTTCTTGGACGATGCTCCCGTATCCCCAATGGTCCTCGAAGAAGCCTTCCATCCCGACCACGGCATGATGTTCCCCGAAGGTCCCTTCAAGAACGGCCGAACTTCCGTAGCTACGGCTCTGTTGGAACTGATCGATGGTGATGAAGGTGACACCGGAGGTCCTTTCCCGGTGGGTCTGGCGGCCCTTCAGTCCCTGGTCGTAGGTGAGGCTCAACCCGCCCCCTTCCCAATCCTGTCGATAGGAGAGTTTGGCGTAGCCCCGGTCATCCCAGAGGTTCCTGTCGTTGGAGACAGGCGCGTAAAGGTCCCCCGGGAAGCCATCATCCCATCCGTGGCCCAGTTGTCCGTCCAGGGTGAGTTCCTGGGTCGGGGAAAGGGGATAGGCGAGGAAAAGGGAAGCGTTGGACCGATGGAAGGCCGAGTTGGCGAGAAGGCCATGGTCCGGGGTCCTCGTGTCCCCTTGCTGGGTCCAGGAGGCCGTGAAGCGGTATTCCCAAGCCTTCCCTTTGCCCTCGGTTTGGAGCGAGGAACGAAGGTAGCCTTCTGTCCCGCCGATACCCTCAAAGACCGTTTGGGTCCCGGAGGGCCTGCGCGTGACGAGGTTGGCCACTCCCGCGTGGGCTCCTGACCCGAAGAGGGCGGAACTGGAACCTCGGAAGAGCTCCACCCTTTCGATGGAGGCTAGGTCGATCAAGGAAAGGTCGAAACCCTCCCCGTCCGTGTCGTTAGAAAGGCGCCTTCCGTCCCTGGCAATGAGGACCTCGCCTCCCATGCCCCAACTCCGGATGGAGAGGCTGGATTTCACCCCGGAGAACCCGTTGCCGTTCACCGAATAGGAGGCGCCGGGAAGCCCCTCAAGGACCTCGCCCAAGGGTTTGTCCGCCCAGACGGTGAGGTCCCGTTGGTCCATGGTCGAGAAAGATTGGGGGACCCGGGAAGCCGGGCTCCTCAAGCGGGTGCCTGTGATGAGCACTTCAGGTAAGGCCAAGCTGGGGGAAGGTGACGGTGTCGGGAGAGGTTCTTGGGCCAGGAGGGGAAGGGCGAGCAGGTAAAAGGTGGTCAGGATCGAACGGAAAAAGGGCCCTCTCATGGTCCTAGAGGCGCCTTCGGTTCTTCAAGGCCCGGTCAATGTCCCTTTCGGCTTCCTTTTCCCTGAGTTTGTCCCTCTTATCGGACTTGGTCTTGCCCTTGGCCAGGGCCAGTTGCAGTTTCACCTTCCCGCCCTTGAAGTAGAGCTTGACCGGGACCAGGGAAAGGCCCTTCTCGTGCAGACGGGAAGAGAGTTTGTCGATCTCGGAGCGGTGGAGCAGGAGCTTGCGAACCCTCATGGGGTCCGGGTTATAGCGGTTGCCCTGCTCATAGGGGGAGATATGCA
>Ga0315910_10003357_pt1 | contig 13647 bp, 13 predicted proteins | sample EdamamesoilMG_FD_204470 | JGI IMG/M metagenome (GOLD analysis project Ga0315910, IMG submission 204470) | Garden soil microbial communities collected in Santa Monica, California, United States - Edamame soil | ecosystem: Environmental > Terrestrial > Soil > Garden | place: USA: California...
GCTACCGCAGCAAGTACATCCTCGCGTGGATGTACGGCTCACGCGCGGTGCTCATCGCGCTGTACCTCGCCGCGCCGAAGACCGCGCTCACCTTCTATCTTTTCGCCGCCGGGCTGGGTGCGACCTGGCTCGCGACGGTGCCGCCAACCGCGGCGATCGTGGGCAAGCTCTTTGGCGTGCGCTTCCTCGCCACGCTGTTCGGCATGACGCTGCTGTCGCACCAGATCGGCGGCTTTCTCGGCGCCTGGCTGGGCGGCCTCGCGTACGAGAGCTCGGGCTCCTATCTCTGGATGTGGTACGCCGACATGGCGCTCGCGGCCGCCGCGGCGCTCGTCAACCTGCCGATCAGGGAAGCGCTCGTGCCGGCCCCAGCCGCCCCAGCAGCGGCAGCTTGAGCGCCGGGTCGAATGGGTTGACGCCGAAGGTCAGCCCGAGCAGGTTGACCTCCAGGCCTTCCACGCCGCTCAAGGTGAGCGCGAACAGGCCCGCGATGGAAAACTGCACGCCCTTGCCGCTCGGCGCCGAATCGAAGAGGTTGCCGCCCAGGTAGTCCTTGCCGATCGCCGTCGGCGGCAGGTCCACGCCCAGTTCCGGCACGGCGCGCGTGATCCAGGCGACGAAGGTGTTGGAGTTCGGCCCCGGCCATGCGGTGTACTCGCTGGCATACGGATAGGAACGCGCCGCGGCGTCGATGCGCGCAATGAGCTTTTCGGCCTCCTCGCCGCGCTTGTCCGCGTACAGCTCCGGCGCGTTGCCGAACCAGCGCGCGTCCGGCGCGCGCGCGTGGATCGCCACCACCGTGTCCGTCCAGCGCAGGCGCCAGCCGATGACTTCGTAGACCGTGTAGGCGGGCGCGTTGGCCGGCTTGACCGCGACCCAGGTATGCACGCCGAAACTGCCGCGCCAGCCCCAGGTGCGCGCGCCGTAGACCTGCACCACCGCCTCGGTCGCCGCCGCCGGGTCCGGCGCGAGGCCCACCGGCGCCGAGCTCGCCGTGCGCCAGTCCTGGCTGTTTGCGTTCTTACCTGTGGTTACAAGAAACACCATGAAACCGGAGATCAATGCAATCGTCAGCAAGCGGCGGGACATGCGCTATTCGACAAACAAAGGCTCGCCAAGGTTCCTGAACTGCACCACGCTGACACGCCGTTTGTCCTTGTCGGTCCCCGGCTTCAGTGCGGCGAAATCAAACAGCTTGCGATCGAGCAGCTGCGAGGGCCGCACGTCGGTGAGCGCGCGCAGGATGGACGAGATGCGTCCCGGCTCGGCCGCCTCCCACTGCTTGAGCATGCGGCCAACGACCTTGCGCTGCAGGTTTTCCTGCGAGCCGCACAGCGTGCAGGGAATGATCGGGAAGGCCTTCGCCTCGGCATAGGCGGCGAGATCGTCCTCGGCGACGTAGGCGAGCGGGCGGATGACGACGTGCCTGCCGTCGTCCGACAGCAGCTTCGCGGGCATCGCCTTCAGCGTGCCGGCGTGGAACAGATTGAGGAAGAAGGTTGCCAGCACGTCGTCGCGATGGTGGCCGAGCGCGATCTTGGTGGCGCCGAGCTCGCCGGCGATGCGGTACAGCGCGCCGCGGCGCAGCCGCGAACACAGCGCGCACATGGTCTTGCCTTCCGGAACCACGCGTTTCACGACCGAGTAGGTGTCCTGCTCGACGATGCGAAACGGCACGCCGAGCGCTTCCAGGTAGTCGGGCAGCACGCGCTCGGGAAAGCCCGGCTGCTTCTGGTCGAGATTGACGGCGATCAACTCGAACGCGACCGGCGCCCTGGCTTGCAGGCCGAGCAGGACATCGAGCAGGCCATAGCTGTCCTTGCCGCCCGAGAGGCAGACCATCACCTTGTCGCCGGCCTCGATCATGTTGAAGTCGGCGATCGCCTCGCCCACCTGGCGACGGATGCGCTTGGCGAGCTTGTCGGTTTCGAGCTTCTCTTTTCGGGGGTCTTTTTGCATGAAAAATCCGAAGAATTGCCTAGAGGTAAACCGACCTGCCGCCGTCGACCGCCAGGACCTGGCCGGTGACGAAAGGCGCGGTCGCGAGGAAGTGTACCGCCCGCGCGACTTCCGCGGGCGCGCCCAGCCGCTCGAGCGGCGTCGTGGAGACGATGCGCGCGCGTTCCTCGGGCGTCAGCTGTCCGTCCTCCGGCCAGGCGATCGGGCCGGGGGCGACCGCGTTGACGCGCACCTCGGGCCCGAGCTCCAGCGCCAATACGCGCGTCAGGGCCACCAGGCCTGCCTTCGCGATGCAGTAGACCGCGTAGCCCTTGAGCGGCCGCTCGGCGTGAATGTCGGCGATGTTCACGATCGCGCCGCGCTGCTTCCGGATCGCCGGGGCGGCCTCCTGCGCGATGAACAGCGGCGCGCGCAGGTTGGAGCCGACCAGCTCGTCCCAGTGGCCGGCTTCGATCGAGCCGATGGCGGTCGGGTAGAAGCTCGATGCGTTGTTGACGAGCACGTCGAGGCGGCCGAAGCGTTCGAGCGCCGAGCCGAGCAGGAGCCTGGGCGCGATCGGCGCGAGCAGGTCCGCCTTCACCTTCAGCGCGCTGCCGGCGCGCGCGGCGTTCAATTCCGCTTCCAGCGCCGCGGCCTCGGCTTCGGCGCCGCGGTAATGCAGCACGACGCTCGCGCCCGCGGCATGCAGCCGGCGCGCGATGGCCGCGCCGATGCGCCTTGCGGCGCCGGTTACCAACGCGGTTTTCCCCTGCAGGCCCGAGTCCGGGGTTTCACTCATATGAGCGCGGGATTCTAGGGTAAATTGCCTGCGGTTCACGCCCTCTCATGCGCACCGCCAGATTGCCCGCACCCGATCCGCAGGCGCTCGCCGCGAGCCGCGCGCTGCTCGATCGCATCGGCGCGGAACTGGGCGCCGCGGGCAACTGGATCTCGTTCGCGCGCTACATGGAACTCGCGCTGTATGAACCGGGCCTGGGGTATTACGCGGCGGGCGCGCGCAAGCTGGGCGCCGGCGGGGATTTCATCACCGCGCCGGAGCTCTCGCCGCTGTTCGGTCGCGCGCTCGCGCGCCAGATCGCGCAGATCCTCGAGCCTGGCGAAGCGGTACTTGAGTTCGGCGCCGGCTCGGGCGTCCTTGCCGAGGTCTTGATTTCCGAATTGAAGGATGTTGAATACAGGATTCTTGAAACAAGTCCCGAACTCAGGCAAAGGCAGGGGCAAAGGCTGGGAAACCGGGCGCAATGGCTCGAGCGCCTGCCGGAACGCTTCCGCGGCGTGATCATCGCCAATGAAGTCGTCGACGCCATGCCGGTGCACGCGCTCGCGTGGACGCGCGCCGGCTTGCTGGAGCGGGGGGTTTGCGCGAACGAGGGGCAGCTCGCGTGGTCGGAAAGGCCTGCCGAAAAACTTCTTGTGGAAAATTCAAGGGCGATCCAGGTCGACCTCCCCCCGTCGGGCCGCTACGAAAGCGAACTGGCCCTGTTCGCGCGCGCCTGGATGCGCTCGATCGCGCGGCTGCTGGAGCGCGGCGCGGTGCTGGTCATCGACTACGGCTTCCCGGCGCGCGAATATTTCCACCCGCAGCGGTCGATGGGCACGCTCGCCTGCCACTACCGGCACCAGGTCCACGGCGACCCGTTCTACCTGCCGGGCCTGCAGGACGTGACCGCGCACGTGGACTTCAGCGCGCTCGCGCGCGCCGCGGCCGACGGCGGCCTGGAGGTGCTGGGCTACGCCAACCAGGCGCGGTTCCTGGTGAACTGCGGCATCACGGAGCTGCTCGCCGCGGAGGATCCGGCCAACGCGAAGCGCTACCTGCCCGCCGCCGCCGCGGCGCAGAAACTGCTCTTGCCGTCCGAAATGGGCGAACTGTTCAAGGTGCTCGCCGTCGGCAAGGGTGTGGACGGCATTCTCACGGGTTTTCGCGAGGGCGACCGCCGTGGCTCGCTGTAGCCTGCTCCTGCTGCTCGCCCTGTTTTCGATGGCAGCGAGGGCGGAAAAGCCCTGGCGGGACAGTCCGCACGGGGCCATGCTCGAGCGCATCATCCCGCCCGGCTTCACGGCGGCGATGCTGCCCGAGCCGCAATCGCGCGGCGCCCAGCTCACGCTGCGTTACTGCGTGCAGTGCCACAACCTCGCCAGTCCGGCGATGCACGACGCGGCGCGCTGGCCCTCGGTCGTGCGCAGGATGGTGCCGCGCATGGAAGGCCAGGGAAACATGGGCAGGCTGATGGCGGAGATGATGGCCGGGGTGAAAGCGCCCTCGCCGGCCGACGAGCAGGCCATCGTCGCCTACCTGCGCAGGCATGCGCAGCACGCGCTCGATCCGAAGCAGATTCCGGAGGTCGACTCGCCCGCCGCGGAGCCGTTCCGCCTCGCCTGCGGCCAGTGCCACGTGCTGCCCGACCCGCGCCGCCATACCGCCGCCGAGTGGCCCGCGGTGGTCGAACGCATGCAGAAGCACATGGAGTGGACAAACCGCGTCGTCGGGTCCCAACCGGTTCCCGGCGAGCTGCAGCTCAGGATCGAAGACATCAACGCGTTCCTGTTCCGGCACGCAAGGAGGTAGCCGCCATGCCACGCAGGATCGTCGACCTGTCCATCTATCTCGAGAACGACGTGGTCTCGGACCCGCCGCCCTTCGGCCCGAAGATTTCCTACATGGCGCACGACGCCACCTTCCCGCAGATCGCGCCGTTCTTCCCGGGCCTGAAGCAGGAAGACCTGCCCGACGGCGCCGCCTGGGCGGTCGAGAAAGTCGAACTCATCACCCACAACGGCACGCACCTGGACGCGCCGTATCACTTCCACCCGACGATGAACAAGGGTGAACGGGCGATTGCGATCGACGAGGTTGACCTGAACTGGTGCTTTCAGCCCGGCGTGAAGCTGGATTTCCGCCACTTCCCGGACGGATACGTCGTCACCGCAAACGACGTCGAAGCAGAACTCGGAAAAATAGAGCACGCCCTGAAACCGCTCGACATCGTGGTGGTGAACACGCGCGCCGGCGCGCGCTACGGCCACGACGATTACGTCAACGCCGGCTGCGGCATGGGCTACGAGGCGACGATGTACCTGCTCGAGCGCGGCGTGCGCCTCACCGGGACGGACGCCTGGAGCTGGGACGCGCCCTTCATCCATACCGCCGAGAAATACAAGGAAACGAAAAACGCCAGCCTGATCTGGGAGGGCCACAAGGCCGGGCGCGACATCGGCTACTGCCACCTGGAGAAACTGCACAACCTGGAGGCATTGCCGGGCGACGGCTTCGTCGTGTCCTGCTTCCCCCACAAGATCCGCGGCGCCTCGGCGGGCTGGACGCGCGCGGTGGCGATCTTCGACGACCTGCTCTCGGAGAGCTTCCGCCGCGACGAAGCGCGCGCGCCTGGCTAATTCAGGAAAGGAACCTGCATGCCGCGCGCGACCGCCGGGCGGCGCGTGATGGCGTCGTACCAGCGCTTCACGTGGGGAAACGCGGCAAGGTCGACGCGGTGCCACTCGTGGCGCGCCACCCAGGGGTAGGTCGCGATGTCGGCGATGGTGTATTCGTCCGCGAGATAGGCCGCTTCCGACAGGCGCTTGTCGAGTACGCCGTAGAGGCGCCTGGCTTCATTGCCGTAGCGCTCGCTGCCGTAGGGAATCTCGTCCTTCTTCGCGCGCATGAAATGGTGCGCCTGGCCGAACATCGGCCCGACGCCGCCCATCTGGAACATCAGCCACTGCAGGACGATATATTTATTGTTTTGGGGATAAAACTTTCCCGTCTTCTCCGCGAGGTAGATCAGGATCGCGCCCGACTCGAACAACGGCAAGGGTTTGCCGTCCGGCCCCTCGGGATCGACGATCGCGGGAATGCGGTTGTTCGGGTTGATGGCAAGAAACGCCGGCTTGAACTGCTCGTCCTTGCCGATGTCGACGGCGTGGACCTTGTAAGGCAACCCGCACTCTTCGAGCATCACGGATACCTTGCGTCCATTGGGCGTGCCCCAGGTATACAGGTCGATCATCGCGGCTCCGGAATTCTGGCAGTCGCGGAGTTTATATGGAATCGGACGCAAGGAACGTCATCCCCGCGAAAGCGGGGACTATGCAATCGGGCGATAAGAACGTCATCCCCGCGAAAGCGGGGACTACGTAATCGGGCGATAAGAACGTCATCCCCGCGAAAGCGGGGATCCAGGTTTTCGCTTCGGTTTCGATTGCATGATTCTGAAAATCCAAAAGCAGAACCTGGGTCCCCGCTTTCGCGGGGACGACGTCAGTCGAGGTAAAACTGGGTCCCCGCTTTCGCGGGGACGACGATATTAGGTCTCTTGTAGTGCCGCGGCGATCGCCTGCTCGCGCGCCTGGTCGAGCAGCGCCGAGATGGCGGCCGGGGCCGAAGCGCGCTTGGCGATCTCGCCCGCGTCCACCGCCTCGGCTGCTGCCAGCGCTTTTTCCATTTTTTCCGAATCAAAACCAGAGGCGGCGATGCCTGCAGCTTCGAGCAGCAGCGCAAAGCGCCCGGGGCGGCGGAAGGCGTCGGCGCGCTTGAAGAGGTCGAGGAATTCCTCCGCCCCGGATGCCTGCAACAGATTCCGGCAACGGCAGGCGAGCAAGGCGAGTTCGCGCTCTTCATTGGGCACTTTCAGGCGTTCGCACAGGGACTTGATCTCGCCTTCCGCCAGCGGCCAGCAAAGCACGGCGAAGCGCACCGGCAGCGGGCCGCTGAAGGATGCCGGCAACTGCCTGAGCTCGGGCAGCAGCTTCGGGCGCAGGCCGCATTCTTCGAGCACGGCGAACATGCGTTCGGGCGCGGGCTCGGCCAGGCCCCTGGCGAATTCCTGCCAGACGCGTTCGGGCACGAGGTGCTCGGTTTCCTTCGAGTCGACCATCGAGCGCATCAGCGCCATGGTTTCTTCGGCGACGCGAAAGCCGAAGCGCGCGGCGAAACGCGCGACCCGCAGGATGCGCACCGGATCCTCCTGGAACGCGGCGCTGACGTGGCGCAGCACGCCATTGTGCAAATCGGTTTTTCCATCGAAAGGATCGATCAGGCTTCCGTCCGGCGCCCGCGCCATGGCATTGATGGTCAGGTCGCGGCGCGCGAGGTCGGCTTCAAGGGTCACGTCGGGCGCGGCGTAGACGGTGAAGCCCTTGTAGCCACGGCCGCTCTTGCGCTCGGTACGCGCGAGCGCGTACTCCTCGTGCGTCTGCGGGTGCAGGAACACCGGGAAGTCCCTGCCGACCGGGCGAAAGCCCGCGGCGACCATTTCCTCGGGCGTCGCGCCGACCACCACGTGATCCCGGTCCTTGACCGCGAGCCCGAGCAGTTCGTCGCGAACCGCGCCGCCGACGACGTAAGACTTCACGCTGGCTAGCGGCGCGCCCGCAAGCGCAGCTGCGCAAAGCGCTCGCGCGTTCCAGCGTCACGTTCGCGCGGACCGGAAGGCAGGAGCCAGACCGGCGCCGCATCTTCCAGGGCCGCCGGCTGCATTCCGAACGGGAACGCGCAGTCACACACGCTCGGCACGCGCATCGACAGCAGGTTGTCGCGCGTGAGCAGCTTCACCGGCAGCCACTCCATCGTCCAGGCCTGCAGGTACGCCAGGCCATCGGGCAAGCCGATGACCAGGCGTTTGCGGCGGGTCACGGCGCAGACGAATTCCATGAGCTCGCGCAGCCTGTACTCGCGCGGCCCGCAAAGATCGTAGCGCTTGCCCGCGGATTCCGGGCTCTCCAGCGCGGCGAGCATCGCTTTCACCACGTCGCCGACATAGACCGGCTGGAACCGCGCGTCCGCCTTCGGCAGGGCCAGGACGGGGAAAAGCCCGGAGAGGAACGCGAACTGGTTCAGGAACTGATCCTCCGGCCCGAAGATCACCGAGGGCCGGAACACGGTCGACGCCAGGTCGTCGGCCGCCAGCACGGCGCGCTCGCCGATTCCCTTGGAGCGCAGGTATTGCGAAGGCGCCTCGGGATCGGCGCCCAGCGCGCTCACGTGCAGCAGGCGCCTGACGCCGGCCCGGCGGCAGGCGTTGACGGCCGCCTGCGCCAGTTCGACGTGCGCTTGCTTGAAGTCCGGGCCATGCAGTATTCCGGCGAGATTCACCACCACGTCGCGGCCGGCGGCCAGGGCCGCGAACCCGGCGGGGTCGCGCAGGTCGGCTTCGACCACGTCGACCGTGGGCAGCAGGATCAGGTGCCTGGCGCGGTCGCGCCGGCGCGTCGGCACGGTCACGCGCGCGCCGCGCGCGGCCAGTTCGGCCACCAGGTGCCGGCCCACGAAGCCGGCGCCGCCGATGACGAGGAAATTCTGCTGCTTCAAGCGTTCAGGGCAGTTCTTCGCATTAAGGCAGCTCTTCGCCGGGGCGTTCGCCCGCCGACTTCGCGGGTATCAGGCCGAGCCGTTCCTTGAGCGGTACCAGCTTACCGCCGATCAGTTGCGAGTAGTACATGGTGTTCGCCATCACCTTCTTCACGTAGTCGCGCGTCTCGTTGAAGGGGATGGTTTCGGCATAGATCGCGCCTTCCAGCGGCTGCATGCCGCGCCAGCGGCGCGCGCGGCCCGGGCCGGCGTTGTAGGCGGCCGAGGCGAGCACCGGGTGGCCCAGTTCGTCCAGCACCAGCTTCAGGTAGCTCGTGCCGAGCGCCACGTTCATCGGCACCTCGGACACGTTGGCCGGGCTGTAGTCGCGCATGCCGTTGCGCCTGGCGACCCAGCGCGCGGTCGCGGGCATCAGCTGCATCAGCCCGCGCGCGCCTGCCGAGGACCTGGCATTGACGATGAACCGGCTCTCCTGGCGCACCAGGCCGAACACCCAGGCTTCCTCCAGGCCGGCGCTGCGCGCCTGCGCGTTGAACACGTCCTTGAACGGCGTGAGGAAGCGCACCTTGTAGTTGTGCTGGTGCGCCGTGCGGTCCGCGGTGTTGATCGCGCGGTCGTAGACACCCTCGCGGCGAGCCAGTTCCGCGGCAGCCAGGAGTTCCGCATCGGTCATGCGCTGGATCGTATGCACCCACTCGCGCGTTCCCTCCGTGCGCAACTCCAGCCGGTAGAGTTCGAGCGCGCGCGCGAGGCCGGGGACGGCGCGCGCGGCCGCCACCTCGGCTTCGCTCGGTTCGTGGAAGGGTTCGGGCACGCCCGCCATCGGCCCCAGCTCTTCGGCGGCCAGCAGGCCGTAGAAGCTCGGCTGCCCCGATATGCGCAGGAAATAGGCGCGCGCGCCGTCGGCCTGCCCCTGCTGGCCAAGCGCGCGCCCATACCAGTAGGACCAGGCCGGGTCGCGGCGCGCCACGGCCGACATGCGGTCGACCGCGTCGCGCACGGCCTGCCAATCGGCGGCGCGCAGCGCGGCGCGCACCTTCCACGCAAGCTGTTCGTCGTCGAGCGCGGCGGTATCGGCGCGCGCATACCAGCCATGCGCCTCCGGGATCAGGCGGCGCGCGCCTTCATAGGCGAGCCGGCCCCACAGATACTTCTGGTCGTCCTCCGGCAGGCGCTCGCCCAGTTTTCCCTGCAGCCATTCCACCGCCGCCTCCGGCTCGCTGCGGCCCAGGCGGATCACGCCGAACAGCAGCATCTCCCGGGCCGCGCGGCGCTCGAACTTTTTCGGCGGGTTGGCGAGCAGCTTGCGCGGCGCAGTCGCCGCCTGGTTGAACAACGCGTCGTCGTGCTTGTCGGCCGCAGGCAACTGCGCCAGCGCACGCCGCGCCGCGCTCAGCTGGCCGTTCTCGAGCAGCAGGCGCACGCGGCGCCAGACGTCATCGACACCGACACGCTCTGCTTCGAGCATCCGGTCGGCCAGCGCGCGGCAGCCCTCGGGCAGCTCGCGCGGTTCGAACCAGAGCACGCGCGCCTCGTCGTGCACGCCGTCATCGGCGCGCGCCAGCCGCGACAGCCACGCATAGCAACGGATCTCCAGGTCATCCTGCGCGAGGCGCGGCAGCTGCTGGTCGAAGCTTCGCCATTCGCCTCGCTTGCCCAGCTCCTTCAGCCAGTCCGCGCGCAGGCGCTCGGCGACATAGGTCCCCGATGCGCGCTCGAGAAAATTCTGCACGTCAGCCTCGGGCGCGTCTTCGATGCGCAGCTTCAGGCGCCAATATTCCAGGTAGGGCGCGAGCACGTGCGCGCTGCCGACCTGGCCGGCAAAGCGCTGCAGCTTGACCGCGTCGCCGGCGCGATACGCGTCGTAGGCCTTGAGCAGCGCTTCGTCGGTGCTCGACAGCTTGGGTGCGGCGCCCAGCGCGACCGACCAGGCGGCAATCGCTGCTATAGTGAGGAAACGCCTAAAAATCATGGACTAAGCTTAGCACTCCCGAATCAAGGCTGCATGACGCACGAACAGTTGAAAGCCTGGCGCAAGGCCGAACGCGACCGCCTGATCGCGGCCCGGGTCGCGCTCGATGCGCAGACGCTCGAGCGCCACCGCCAACGTATTGACCGCCATCTCGAGCGCGCGTTTCCGGGACTGGCCTCGGCGAAGCTCGCGTTCTGCTGGCCGATCAAGGCGGAGTACGACGCACGCCGTCTTGCAAGAACGCTGCGCGAGCGCGGCGCGTTGACCGCTCTGCCGGTGGTCGTCTCGCCCCGGCAGCCGCTCGTGTTCCGCGAATGGCATCCGGGCGTCGAGCTTGCAACGGGCCCGCTGGACATTCCCTACCCGGCGCGCTCACCCGAGGTCGTGCCGAACGCGGTGCTGCTGCCGATGAACGGCTGGGATCAGGCCGGCTATCGCCTGGGCTACGGGGGTGGGTTCTTTGACAGAACCCTGGCTTCTTATGCCAGAAAACCGGCAGTCATCGGGCTGGCGTACGAAATCGCGAAGATGGCGACCATTCACCCGCAAAGCTGGGACATTCCGGTGGACTGGGTCGTCACCGAACAAGGGGTCTACCGGAGAGACGGCGGCAGACTCGTGTTTCTCGGCGCGCCTCCAGATGGCGAGCCGAGCAGCCTTGCTTCGCCGGTTTGCTACGCCGGTGAAATCGCGCCGGGGTATTTCGGCGAATCGAAATGAAGGGGCTAAGATAGGCGAAACACGAGGAAGGGACCCCCTGATGACCACCGCACGCACACCGAACGCCAGGCAGCACGAGCAACTGCCGCCGCTGGCATCGCGCTTCGTCGAAACCGCGGCGCTGCCCTGGACCAAGACCGCCTATCCCGGCATCGAAGCCAAGACGCTGCTGGTGGACCGCGATTCGGGCCTGCTGACCGTGCTGCTCAAGATGGCGCCGAACGCGAGACTCCCGGATCACGAGCACGTGCTGATCGAGCAGACCTACCTGCTCGAGGGCACGCTGACCTGCGGCGAAGGCACCGTCACCCCGGGCAATTTCGTCTGGCGCCCGGCGGGCAGCCGGCACGAGGCCTGGGCCGGCCCCGAGGGCAATCTGTCGATCGCGATGTTCCAGCTGCCGAACAAATTTTTCCAGGCCGACGGCCGCGAGCTCGACTTCCTCGGCAACGACTGGCAGCAGGCCTGGGGCAACGCCGCCAGGGCGCACGCCACGGCCTAGCGTTTCAGCGCCAGCGTCAGCCCGTCGCCGATCGGCACGAGCGACAGGTGCACGCGCCGGTCGCGGCGCAATCTTTTGTTGAAGGCGCGGATCGCGCGCGTATCGGCGCCCTGATCCCGGCGATCGAGGACGCGGCCATGCCATAGCGTGTTGTCGATGGCGATCAGGCCGCCGCGGCGCACGAGCTTCAGGCAGCGCTCGAAATAATTCTGGTAGTTCGCCTTGTCCGCGTCGATGAAGGCGAAGTCGAAGGGGCCTTTCAGCTTCTTCAGGGTATCGAGCGCCGGCGCCAGCTTGAGCCGGATTTTCCCGGACACGGAAGCCAGCGCCCAATACTTGCGCGCGATGGCCGTCCACTGCTCGCTCACGTCGCAGCAGACAATTCGTCCGCCCGGCGGCAGCGCGAGGGCCACCGCCAGTGCAGAGTAGCCCGTGAAGGTGCCGATCTCGAGGCAGCGCCGGGCGCCGATCATGCGCACCAGCTGCTGCATGAACGCGGCCTGCTCGGGCCCGATCTGCATGCCGCCGAACGGGATCCTGCGCGTCACCGCGCGCAGGCGCCGCTGCACCGCGGTTTCGCGCACACCCACCGCCAGCACGTACGCCGCGAGGTTCCCTGGAAGATCGCCGGGGCCGCGCGCCATGCTCAGCCGAGGAACAGGCGGTACGCCGGGTTGCGCGTTTCGTCGGCATGGGGGTATCCCAGTTTGCCGAGGAAGCGCCTGAATTCGCCCATGTCGCCCCTGGGCACCTGCAGGCCGACGAGGATCGAGCCATAGTCCGCGCCGAAGTTGCGATAGTTGAACAGGCTGATGTTCCAGCCCGGGTTCATGGCGTTAAGGAATTTCATGAGCGCACCGCGCCGCTCCGGGAATTCAAAGCGATACAGGAGTTCGGTGATTCTATTTTTGCTTCTGGGTAAATGCCCCCCGATCATGTGCCGCATGTGGCCCTTGGCGACTTCATCGTCCGACAGGTCGAGGGTGCTGAAGCCGTCGCGCCTCAGCCCCTTCACGATGCGCGCGGTCTCGTCGCGGTCGTGCACCGTGACGCCGACGAAGATATGCGCCTCGCGCGCATCCGACATCCGGTAGTTGAACTCGGTGATGTTGCGCCCGCCCAGCGCGCGGCAGAATCTGCGGAAGCTGCCGCGCTTTTCCGGCAGCGTCACCGCCAGCACCGCCTCGCGGTGCTCGCCGACCTCGGCGCGCTCGGCGACGAAGCGCAGGCGGTCGAAGTTCGCGTTGGCGCCGCAGGCCACGGCCACCAGCGTCTTGCCGCGGATTTTCCTGCCGCGCGCCTCCTGGCGCGCGACCCAGGCCTTCGCGCCGGCGACCGCCAGCGCCCCCGAGGGCTCGAGCACCACGCGCGTATCCTCGAAAACATCCTTGATCGCCGCGCACATCTCGTCGGTATCCACGAGCACCATTTCATCGACGAACTTCTGCGCCAGGCGGAACGTCTCCTTGCCCACCTGCTTCACGGCAACCGCGTCGGCGAACAGGCCCACGTGATCGAGCACGACGCGCCGTCCCGCCTTGAGCGAGCGGGTCATGGCATCGGCATCCACCGGCTCCACGCCGATCACGCGCACCGACGGGCGCAGGCGCTTGATGTAGGCGGCGATGCCGGCGATCAGCCCGCCGCCGCCGACCGCGACGAACACGGCATGGATCGGCCGCGCGCTCTGGCGCAGGATCTCCATGCCGATGGTGCCCTGCCCCGCGATCACCTCCGGGTCGTCGTAGGGATGCACGAAGCTCAGGCCGCGCTGGCGCCTGAGCTTCATCGCGTGGAGGTAGGCGTCCGTATAGCTGTCGCCATGCAGCACGACCTGCGCGCCGCGCGCCGCCACCGCGTCGACCTTGATCTTCGGAGCGGTCACCGGCATCACGATCACCGCGCGGCAGCCGAGCTTCTGCGCCGCGAGCGCGACGCCCTGCGCGTGGTTGCCCGCGCTCGCGGCGATCACGCCGCGCGCCAGCTTCGCCGCCGGCAGGCCGGCCATCTTGTTGTAGGCGCCGCGCAGCTTGAACGAAAACACCGGCTGCTGGTCCTCGCGCTTGAGCAGCAGGCGGTTGCCCAGGCGGCGCGACAGGATCGGCGCGAGTTCCAACGGCGATTCGATCGCCACGTCGTAGACGCGCGCCTTCAGGATGCGTTCGAGATAATCTTTGTGTTTCA
>Ga0315910_10003359_pt1 | contig 13644 bp, 11 predicted proteins | sample EdamamesoilMG_FD_204470 | JGI IMG/M metagenome (GOLD analysis project Ga0315910, IMG submission 204470) | Garden soil microbial communities collected in Santa Monica, California, United States - Edamame soil | ecosystem: Environmental > Terrestrial > Soil > Garden | place: USA: California...
TCCGCGAAGGGCGCTACACCGACGCGGTGCAGTTCTACGCCAAGGCGGTCGAGTTCGCCCCCGACCAGGGCGCGCTGTACCTGGTGCTGGCCGACGCGCTCTTCGCGGCCGGCGACTACCACTACGGGGCCTATGCCATCCGGCGCGCGCTCGAGCTCGACCCGAGCCTGATCGACACCACGGTCGACAAGCACGGCTTCTATCCCGATCCGGGCTCGTTCGACCAGCAGCTGACCACGCTCGAGCGCTACCTGGCCGACCACGGCACCGACCGCGACGCGCGCCTGGTGCTGGGCCTGAACTACCTGTTCGCCTCGCGGCCCAAGGACGCGGTGCGTACGATCGAGCTCGGGACGGGCGCCATGGTCGACGACCCGGCCGCGCAGGCCGTCCTGCGCCGCGCCCGCATCCTGGCCCAATGAAGCCGAGACGGCGCCGCGCGCTCAGAGCGCGCGGCGCCAAGTGTCCTGAGTCAGAAGTTCGTCGCCAATGTCGGCCCCTCGCTCGCGCAAGCGTCGTTTCGCCTCCTCCGAGTGTTTTTCCATTAACACGCGTCGTCGGCGCGCCTACCTGGCGCGGCTGCGGGGCTCGACATTGCCGACGAACTTCTGACTCAGGGCACTAGTCCGGATATTCGCGCGGTCCGGCGTCGCCGCGGAAGAAGAACACCGGCGGACGGCGCGCGAAGCGGCGCTCGAACTCGGCCTGGACGTGGGCCTCGAAGCCCGCGCGCGCTGCGGGCTCGAGCACGGCCACCGCGCAGCCGCCGAAGCCCGCGCCCGTGAGGCGCGCGCCCAGCACGCCGGGCCAGCGCTGCGCGGCCTCGACGATGCAGTCGAGCTCGGGTACCGAGACCTCGTACAGGTCGCGCAGGGACGCGTGCGTGGCGCTGATGCAACGCCCGAACTCGGCGCCGTCGCCGGACAGGAGCGCCGCGCGCGCACGGTGCGTGCGCTCGACCTCGCCGGTGACGTGGCGCGCTCGGCGCGCCAGCACGGGCTCGAGCCCGGCCCGCTCCACCGCCGCGCTCGGCACCTCGCACAGGCAGGTGGCCTCGGGTGCGTGCGCGCGCAGGCGTTCGAAGGCGCGCGCGCACTCGCTCACCCGCAGGTTGAAGTCGCCCTTGGCGAGCTCGCGACGGATGCCGCTGTCGATCACCGCGATGACGAGACCTTCGGCGTCGAAGGGCAGGTGCTCGTAGCGCGCGTCCTTGCACTCCAGCCACAGGAGGTGGCCCGGGCGCGACATGGCCACCGCGTACGGATCCATGATCCCGCAACGCACGCCCACCCACTCGCGCTCGCCCCACAGCGCCGCGGCGATGCTGTCGAGCGGCGTGTGCGTCCGGCCCCACAGCTTGGCGAAGGCGTGGGCCGTGCCGACGCAGATCGAGGCCGAGGACGACAGTCCGGCGCCGATGGGCAGATTGCCGCCGAAGAGCACGTCCGCTCCGCACGTGCGCCCCTCGACGCGCAGGAGATGCACGATCACGCCCAGGGGATAGTCGTACCAGCGTCCCGAGGCCACGCGCGGCAGCGCGGCCAGCGGCGCGCGCAGGCTCTCGGCCTCCAGCGTCGAGCTCAGGGTCAGCTCTCCGTCCGCGCGCGCACGCACGGCCAGGAACGTGCCGCGGTCCAGAGCCATGGGCATGACCGGACCGCCGTTGTAGTCCAGGTGCGCGCCCATGAGATTGACGCGCCCGGGCGAGAAGAAGCGGCGCGGAGCCGGCCCGGCGCCGAAGCGCTCGCGGAAGCGCTGCGCGTGCTGCGCCAGCAGCCCGGCGATGGAGGGCTCGTCCGCGCTGGACATCGGGGAAGGGTACCGGCGCCGCGCGCGCCGAGCCACGGCCGCGGGCGCCGCTCCGCCCTGGCAGCCCGCGCCCCGCGCCGCTATCGTGCGCAGCGATGGGGATCCGGCACGTCGGACGCGCGCGCCTCGCCGCCACGGCCTGGCTCCTCGCGGGTGCTTCCTGCGCGAGCGTGGACTTCGACCCCACGGGGGCGGACACGGGACACTTCCGCTCCTCGGCCATGGCCTTCACGTTCCTGGGCCACGACCATCCGCAGTCGGCGCTCCTGATCGCGCGCGGCAACGCGGCCGACTCGCAGCTCCCCAACCTGGTGGTCGAGGAGGAGATCGTCTTCCCCTACCTGTGGAAGCTCGATTTCCTGCTGGATCTCGTGTCGCTGCGCTTCGCGATCGTGCGCGGGACCTGGGGTCCGGCCGGCGAGCCCAAGCCCTGAGCCAGGTCGAGACGCGCCAGGCGAGGATCCAGCCCAGGATCTTGGCGCCCGCGCGCAAGGTGCCGCGCAGCGTGCCCGTGATCTTGCTGCGTCCGATGCGCGCGCGATAGCGCACCGGGACCTCGAGCACCCGCAGGCCGTGGCTCCAGGCCTTGAGCTGCATCTCGATCGTCCAGCCGAAGCCGGTATCGCCCATCTCGAGACGCTCGAGCGCCGCGGCGGTGATGGCCCGGAACGGCCCGAGATCCGTGTAGCGCGCCCCGAAGAAGACGCGCATGAGGAAGCACGCCAGGCGGTTCCCGTACCAGGCCTGCGGCAGGAGCGCGCGCCGATCCGCGCCGCCCAGGATGCGCGAGCCCAGGACGAGCTCGGCGCGGCCCTCGTCGAGGGGCGCCAGGAGCGACCCGAGCTCCTCGGGGTAGTCGGAATGGTCCGCGTCCAGGAACACGATCACGTCCTCGCCCGCCAGCGGCGGCACGAGGCCGTCGCCGCGCGTGAGCCAGGCGATCCCGGCCAGGCACGCGCTCCCGTATCCGCGGCGCGGCTCGCGGAGCACGTGCGCTCCCGAGCGCCGCCCCGCCTCGGCCGTGCCGTCGCGTGAGCCGTTGTCGACCACGACGACGACGGGCGCGCGCGCGCGCGGCAGCTCGGCCAGGACGAGGGGCAGCGCCCGTTCCTCGTCCAGCGCCGGAACGACCACGCCCACGCGCGCGGGCGCGCCGTTCATCGCCGCGCCCCGGGGGCCGCGCCCGCTCCCTTGGCCCGCACGATCTCCGCCAGGACCTCGGCGAAGGGGCGCGGAGTCCAGGAGAGCTCCGCGCGCGCGCGCCGGGCCCGGAAGCGGAAGTGCAGGCCGAGCAGGCGCAGCGCCTCGGGAGTCGCGCGCTCGGCTGGACGCACGCGCTCGAGCAGGGCCGCACCCGCCGCCAGGGCGCCCCACAGGACGCGCGGCATCACCGCCGGCGGCCCGCGTCGCCCGACGGCACGCGCGACGAGGTCGAGCAGCTCGTGCAGCCGCCAGCTCGATTCGGCCAGGAGATAGCGGCGCCCGCGCGCGCCGCGCTCGAGCACGGCCACGATGCCGGCGGCCGTGTCGCTCAGGCCCACGACGGTGAGCGAGCCCGGCGGGCTCAGGGGACCGAACGCGCCGCGCCTCGCGCGCGCGAGGAAGTGCTGCGAGTTGGAGCCCGCCTCGGACTCGCCGAACACCACGGCCGGGCTGGCCACGACCACGTCGAGCTCGGCGCGCGCGGCCAGGACCAGCTCCTCGGCCTGGGCCTTGGTGCGCGCGTAGGCCGAATCGAGCGTGAGGCCCCCCAGCGGCGCGTCGTCGTCCAGCTCGAGCGCCGGATCCTCGACCGCGCCCAGGGCCACGACCGAGCTCACGTGGCACAGGCGTCGCACGCCGCTGGCGCCGCAGGCGGCCAGGACCGCGCGCGTGCCCTCGACGTTCGTGCGCCGCAGGAGCTCGGCGTCGGCGCGCCGGTAGCTGATGCGCGCGGCGCAGTGCAGGACGTCGAAGGCGCGCCCGCTTCGCTGGGCCGCGCGCGCGGCGCCCGTGCAGGCCCGCGCCAGCGAGGCGGCGTCCTCCAGGTCGCCCTCGTGCCAGACGACACCGAGCCCGTCCAGGGAAGCGCGCGCGCTGCTCGCGCGCGCGAGCGCGTGCACGGCATGCCCGTGGGCGCCCAGGCGGCGTGCGACCTCCGAGCCGACGAAGCCCGTCGCGCCGGTGACGAGCACGAGCGCCGGCGGCGGGCCGGGGCTCACGCGCCCGCCCCCGGGGCGGCTCGTCGCGGCAGGCGCACCTCGGCCACGGTGCCGCGTCCATCGGGCGCGGGCACGAGCTCGATCGAGCCGCCCATCTCCTCCAGCACGCGCTTGGCGATGGCGAGCCCCAGGCCCGTGCCCTCGCTCTTGGTCGTGAAGTAGGGCTCGAACAGGTGTGCGCGCGCCTCGGGCGCGAGGCCCGTGCCCGTGTCGCGGATCGAGACGCGCACGGCGTCGCCCTCCAGCTCCGTGGCCACGAACAGGGCTCCGCCCTCGGGCATGGCCTGCAGCGCATTCGAGACCAGGTTGACCAGCACCCGCCGCAGCTGCCCCGCGTCGGCCCACACCACCGCGTCCGGTCCCTCGCGCTGCACGGCCACGCCGCGCTCCACGGCCCAGGCGTCGTGCAGGTGCAACACCTCGTCCAGCAGCGCCGAGAGCTCGACCGCGCTCGGACGCGGCTTGCGCCCCCCGGTGAACTCGTAGAAGTCGCGCGCGATCTCGCGCAGGTTCTCGACCTGGCGCCGCATCAGGCCCATCGTGCGCTCGAGGATCTCGTCCGCGCCTTCGGCGTGCTCGCGCCGTACGCGCTCGAGCAGGTCCAGCGAGAGGCTGATGGGCGTCAGCGGGTTCTTGATGTCGTGCGCGATCTGGCGCGCCATCTCGCGCCAGGCGGCGTCCTTCTCGGCCTTGATCTGGCGCTCGCGGCCCTCCTTGAGGTCGCGCGTCATGCGGTTGAAGTCCTCGGCCAGCGCGCCGAGCTCGTCGCGCGAGCGGATGACGATGCGCGTCTCGAGGTCGCCCTCGGCCACGCGGCGCGCGCTCTTCTGCAGCTCGCGGATCGGACCGGTCGTGCGCCGGGCGATGAACAGGGTCAGGCACAGGGCCAGCACGGCCACGCCCGCGCCCCCGCCCAGGAGCAGCGTGCGCAGCTCCTCGGCCGTGGAGTAGATGTCCTCGTTGTCGATGCCCACGCCGACCACCCAGCCGAAGCCGCCGTCCTCGGGCGGATTGCAGCGGTGGAAGGCGGCGTTCTTGTCGGCGCCCTTGAAGCGGTACTCCGGATACAGGCCCCAGCCGTCGGGATCCTCGAGCACGGCGCGCGTGAGCTCGGGCAGCCCGAGGTCGCGCGACACGCTGCGGAAGTAGAGCGCGCGCTCGGGGTGGGCCAGGATCGTGTCCGCGTCGGCGTCCCACAGCCAGGCGTAGGGCGAGGGCTGCTCGTCCTCGGCCACCAGGCCGCGGAAGGCGTCGGTGATCACCTCGGTCGAGACCAGGCGCTGCACGAACCACCAGTTCACGAGCGCGTACAGGACCCCGCGCACCTCGCCCTCCTCCCGGCGCGCGAGCACGGGCGCGGCGAAGCCGAGCTGGTAGTTCCAGGCCGAATCGGCCTCGTCGATCTCCAGGTGGTAGGGCGAGACGTGCTGCGGCACGCGCCAGAACTGGCCGGCCAGCGCCTGGCGGAACCAGGCCTCGTCCGAGTAGTCCTGGGCGAAGAGGTACTCGAGGAAGCGCGGGCTGAGCGGCGTCCCCTGCCGTCCCGGGAGCTTGCTCGAGCAGGTCACGAGGCGTCCGTCCGCGGCCACGAGCAGCACGAGGTCGTAGACCTCCTTCAGGTCGAGGCTGCGGTCGAACTCACGCGTCAGGTCGGAGCGGAACTTGAAGTCGAGCGCGTAGTTCTCGGGCGAGAGCTCGTCGCGGTGGCTGGCCCAGCTCGACATCGCCGTCGGGCCCCACACGGGTACGGGCGGCGCCGCCGCTTCGGCCGGGTCCTGGCGCTGCAAGAGCCGCCCGCGCTCGTTGGCGTAGTTGTCGAGCGCGAGCTGGGTCTGCTCGAGCGCGGCCCACTGCTGCAGATCGATGTGCCGCTCCTGCACGAAGTAGTCGATCTGGCCGGCCAGGTCCTTGACCAGGCCGAGCAACGCCTGCTGGACCACGTGCCTCGTCAGCCGGTCCGCCATCTGCTCGTTGACGAAGAAGGCGAAGGCCACGAAGGGCAGCACGACGGCCCCCAGCACGGCCAGAACGAGCTTGGTCGAGATGCGACGCAGCATGCGCGGGCGGGCCGGCGGGAGGATACCCTCCGCCCACGGCCTCTCCGTGCGGGATCCCGAACGCATCCTGATCGTCCGCCTGTCGCACCTGGGCGACGTGGTGCATGCCCTGGGGGTGTTCCACGCCCTGCACGCGGCGTTCCCCCGCGCCCGGATCGCCTGGGCCGTCCAGACCGAATTCGCCGAGCTCGTCGCCGGCCTCCCGGGCCTCGAGCGCACGCTCCTGTTCGAGCGTCACGGCGGCCTCGCGGCCTGGGCGCACCTCTGGCGCGAGCTCCGCGACTTCGCCCCCGACCTCTCCGTGGACGCCCAGGGCAACGCCAAGAGCGGGGCCGTCAGCCGCCTCTCGCGCGCCCCGCGGCGCGTGGCCAGCGCCCGGGCCGACTGGCAGGAGCCGTGGGCCGCCTGGACGGCCAACGAGCACGCGCCCGCGCGCGGGCCGGACGAGCTCCACGCCCTGCCGCGCATGCAGCTCCTCGTGCGCCAGCTCGTGCCCGCGGCCGAGCTCCCGCTGCGCACGGATCCGGCCCTCACGCCGGGCGAGCTCGCGGCCGGCGAGGCCGCCCTGCGCGAGCGCCTGCCGTCCGCCGACGAGAGCGCATTGCTCCTGCACCTGTCCTCTCCCGGGGACGCCCGCAGCTGGCCGGGCGCGCGCTGGCGCGAGCTGGTCGAGACGTGCGTGGCGCGCGGGCGGGGCGTGCTCGTGCTGTCCGGCCCGGCCGAGGCTGAGCTCGGGCGCGAGCTCGAGCGCCTCTGTCCACCCGGCCCGCTGGTCGCGCACTGGATCGGGCAGCGCGGGCTGCGCGCCCTGGCCAGCGTGTTCGCGGCGGCGGCGCGGCGCGAGCTGGCGCTGGTGGTGTGCGACTCGGGCCCGCTGCACCTGGCGGTCGCGGTGGGGATGCGCGTGGTGGCGCTGGAGGGTCCGCAGGACGCGCGCCGCACGGGGCCGTGGCCGAGCGACGGCCGGCACCGCGTCGCTCGCGCCGTGCGCGCGCCGACCTGCGCGCCCTGCCTCGCGCGGCGCTGCACGCATCCCGACGGCCCGGTGTGCATGCAGCGTCTGACCGCGGGCGAAGTGCTGGCCCGCCTCGAGCGAGCGTAGCCTCCACACCGGGCCGTCCGTTGTGATCGGGGCCACCGCGTCCGTATCGTGCGCGGCGCATGCGCATGCTGCACTACTACCTCGCGCTGGCGGCCGTGCTGGCGCCGTGCCTCGTGCTCACGCTGCTCTCCGGCGCCTTCGCCGCGGGCGAGTCGGGGCCACACCTCGCGCTGGGGCTGTTCACGGCCGTGCTGGCGGTGGCGACCAACACGCTCCTGATCCTGTTCATGATCGTCTCGGGGCGCGTGCTGAAGGCGGCCATGACAGCGCGCGCGCTCGACCCCGGCTTCCTGGCCGAGCTGAACCGGTTCTTCGCGGAGAAGCAGGCCTACCCGATGGCCGTGCTGGCCGCCTTCGCCGCCACGGCGGCGGCCGTGCTGGGCTACGGGCGCTTCATCGGCGTGCCGACGGCCGTGCACATCCTGGTCGGCCTGGCCGCGGCGCTGCTCAACCTGGCGGCGCTGGGCGCCGGCGTGCGCGCGCTGCGCGCGAACCAGGTGCTGCTCGACCGCGCGGCAGCCGAGCTCGACCGCATCGACGCCGGCGGAGCGGCGCCGCCCGCCGAGCCCATGCCCTGGGCCTACTCCCCGGCCACGCGCTGGCTGATCTTCGCGCTCAGCGCCTGGGGCCCCTACCTCTACTGGTCGCTGATCGTCTGGCGCGGCGAGTTCGCGCGCGTGACGCCGACCTTTCCGGCCCTGAGCGCGCTCGTCTCGGCCCTCGGGCTGGTGCAGGCCTGGCGCACGCGCGAGCCGCGCGCCGGCTGACGTCAGCGCTTGGGCTCTTCGGCGGGCGGCTCGCCGGAGGCGCCGTCGGCCTGGGGCGACTCGTCCCCGGCCGGGGGCGCGTCCTTCTGGGATGCGGCGCGCTTCTCGGCCTTGCGCGCCTCGATCGCCTTCAGGCGCTCGGCCACGTCCTTGTACTCGGGCCACACGACGGTGATCTGGCGCAGGGCGGCCTCGAGCTCGTCATCGCCGGAGGCCTGCTCGGCCAGGGCGTAGTAGTGCTCGGCCAGGCGGATGAAGTCCTCGAGCGTCTCCTTGCGCGAGACCGCATCGTGGTACTCGTTCCCCGGCGCGATCTCGAGCAGGCGCGTGTACACCTCGACCGCCTCGGGGTAGCGGTAGTCCTTGATGAGGCTGTCGGCCTCGCCGTAGAGGTCGGACAGGCGCTTCTCCTCGATGTCCTGCTTGAGCAGCGACACCTGGTCGGCCTGAGCCTCCGTCAGGGTGCCGGCCTGCTCCAGCGTTTCCTGCGCGTCGGCCAGGGAGCCGCGGCGGATGGCCATGTCGGCCTTGCCCAGCGAGCGCGCCACGCGCACCTCGCGATCCATGCGGTCGAGACCGGCCCGGCCGCCCTCGTTGTGCGGATCGGCCAGCAGCACCAGGCGATACTCGTTCCGCGCCGCGAAGAACAGGCCCGAGCCCTCCAGCGCCTGCGCCTGGGCCAGGCGCTCCTCGGCCAGCATCTTCTCGACCTCTTCGCCGCGCACGCGCGCGGCCTCGTTCTCGTCGTAGTGCATCGAGATCGAGAACTCGCGCTTGGACTGCGGCAGCTCGAGCATGCGGAAGCTCGACAGCCCGTCGTTGTAGTAGTTCAGGCTCAGCCCGCCGCGGTAGTTCTTGAGCAGGAGGACGTGCGCGAGCCCGCTGCGGGCCTCCCCGTTGTCCTCGTCGTAGTCGAGCACCTTCTCGTAGGCCTGCTCGGCCTCGTCGAGCTGATCCGGCCCCTTGAGCTCGGCCGCGCGGTCGAGCCAGCTCACGGCCAGCTGCGCGCGCGTCTTGCCGATCCAGTCCCGGACGGTGGGGTTCTCCGGATCGATCGCGGAGGCCTGCTGCAGGAGCTGCAACCCCCGGTTCAGGTCGCCGCGCAGGACCTCGCGCCGCCCCTGGTCGAGGATGGCCGCCACGCGGGCGTCCCGGTAGAGCATCTGCAGCTCGGCATCGCCTGGGTGGGCCTCCGACAGGCGTCGGGCCTCCTCCACGGCCGCCTCGAAACGGCCATGCTGGGCGTTCCGCACCACCACCTCCTCGCGCTCGGACTCCGGCGCCTGGCAGGCGGCCGGGAGCAGGGCGAGCCCCAGCACGGGGGCGAGCAGGAACGGATGGACGCACGGGTGCATGGGGGTTTCCGAAGCGGTTTCGAGGGTGAGCAGTGTACGACGGTCCGGCCGGCGCTCTTCCCGGCGGCCCCGGGGTTCGTCCCTAGGAGCGCATGGAGGCGGTCAGCACCACCCCCAGGCTGCCGAACAGGACCAACGGGAACCAGCCCGAGAACACGGGGCCGAGCTCGCCCTGCAGCCCCAGGGTGCGCGCCACGAAGTCCACCCCGAAGTAGACCACGCACAGGAAGAAACCGCGGGCGATGCGCTCGCCCGCCCGCCCGCGCTCGCTGACCACGACGAAGGGAAGGCCCACGAGCAGGAGCACCAGCCCGGCCAGCGGGAAGGTCAGGCTGTACTGGGCCAGGGTCTGGAACTGGGAGTTGCTGGGCTCGCGGTCGAGGAGCGTCGCGAGCTCGCCGTGGGAGAGGTCGAGCGGGTGCTCGCGCGCCTTCCAGTAGAGCTCGACGTCCTCGGGCGTGAAGCGCACGTCCTCCAGGACCGGAGCGGGGCTGACGCGCCGCCCGCGGTCGTCGACCTCGATGCGCTGCCCGTCCGTGAGCGACCAGCGTCCGCCGGCGAGCGGCGTGAAGCCCTGCGCCAGGATCGTGACCAGGAGCTTCTCCTCGGGCACCTGCGCGATCAGCCCCCTGCCGCCGGGCTCCACCCCGGGGGCACCGATCCCGTACTCGCCCAGGCGCACGGGCCGCCCGAGGCGGTCGCGCACGATCAGGTTCTCGATGACGGGCGCCGGGCGGCGCTCGACCAGGTGGTCGTGCAAGTGGTCGCGCCGCCGTCCGACCCCGCTGGTCGCCCCCTCGCGCAGGAAGAACATGCCCAGCGCGAGCAGGCACGCGCCCAGGTACACCGCCCCGAGCAGGCGCCGCACCGAGATGCCCGCGTTCAGGGCGGCGACGATCTCGTTGTTGCGTGCCATGCGCGCGGCCGTGAACATCCCCGCCACGAGCGTGACGTAGGGCGACATCTGCAGATACAGGAAGGGCAGCTGCAGCAGGTAGTACTGCCCGACGAGCCACGTGGGCGGCGTGTACCCGCTCTTGTCGGGCGAGACGTACTCGTCCAGGTTGGTGGCCATGTCGAGGATCAGGAACAGCCCGACCACGAGCAGGAAGGCCGCCAGGTAGGACTGCAGGAACAGGCGCGCGACGTAGCGGTCGAGCCGGCTGCCGTAGGGCAGGTCGCGCGGCCTCATCGCAGCACGCGCCGGAAGAAGGCCACACCCAGCACGAGGAAGAGCCCGTTCGTCGCCCAGGCCGCGGCCACGGGCGGCAGCGCGTGGTTCTCGGCCAGCACCTTGCCCAGGCGCATGTCGAGCACGTAGTAGAGGAAGGCGTAGCCGACCGCGCCCGTGAACGCGCCCAGCTGCGTGCTGCTGCGCAGCACGACGCCCGTGGGGATGCCGAGCAGCAGGAACAGGAGGTACGTGCACGCGAACGCGTGCCGGCGCTGGATCTCGTAGGTGAACTCCTGGCGCTGCGCGTCGGTGAGGCGCGAGCTGGCGAGCTCGGCGCGCATCTCGGAGTTGGCCAGGTACTTGGCCTTGCTGCGGTCCTTGGGCGTGCTCGGGAAGAGCTCGGCCAGGCGCAGCGCGATGGTGGGCGACTGGTTGTCGGCGCGCAGGTTCTCGGTCAGGACCGTGGCGCCCTTGAGGCGGATGCGCAGCACCTCGGGCGTGCCGTCGCCGTCCTCGTCGGCGGGCTCGAGCACGGCCTCGTCGGCCTCGATGTGCATGGTGCTGCCGTCGGCCTGCTCCTGGTCGAGCTGCACGCCACGCTTGACGTTCTCGAACGTCTCGCGCGACACCATGGCGCCCTTGTCCCAGTAGATCTCGTTGCGCCCGCGCATGCTGACCAGGAAGCGCTCGACGGCCGCCTCTCGCAGCTCGACGCGCTGCAGGTACTTCCAGGACGGCGAGGCCTCACCCATCAGGTAGTCGGTCGCCAGCGCCAGCGGCACGGCCACGACGAGGCCCGGCAGCGCCAGCCGACCGGGGCGCAGCCCCGACATCTGCATGGCGATCCACTCGCGGTCGGCCGACAGGCGCCCGTAGGTGGCCACCACCCCCAGCAGGAAGGCCATGGGCAGGAGGTACGGCACGAGCTCGGCCAGCACCAGCGGCAGGAACTGCAGGATGACCGTCAGGCTGATCGCGCCCAGCTTGTTGATGGCCTGGATCGCGACCGTCGGCATCACGATCAGTCCGATCCCGGCCATGGAGAAGGCCACCGAGACCAGGAGCTGGCGCAGCACGTAGAGCTGGATCAGCAAGGCGCGGATTCTATGACCGCCGCGCGCGCAATCCGACAGCGCACCCGTACCATCGCCGCCATGGCCGGCCGCGAGCTCGGCGCGCGCCCATTCCGCAGCGTCGTCCTCGAGGCGGACGGGCACGGGCGCGCGCGCGTGGTGAAGCGCTTCCACCACCCCAATCCCCTGCTCGCGGCTCTCGACCGGCGCCGTGCGCGGCGCGAGTTCGCGGCCCTGACGGCGCTCGAGGGCGCCGGTCTCGCCGTGCCCCATCCCCTCGAGGTGCGGCGCGGGCCGCGCGGCTGGGAGCTCGTGCTGGCGCCGGTCGAGGGCGCGCGCACGCTGCGCGAGTTCCTCGAGCCGGGCGCGTCGCCTCCGGGCGGCTGGCCGCGCCTCGCGGCCGAGCTCGCGCGCCTGCTGGCGCGCCTGCAGGCCGGCGGCTGGCGGCACGGCGATCTGCACGCGGGCAACCTGCTCGTCGACGGCGCCGGCCGGCCCTGGCTGATCGACTGCGCGCGCACGCGCCGCGGGGTGCCCGACGGGCGCGTGCGCCTGGCCGAGCTCACGCTGGCCGCGGGCGAGGCGCGCGAGACGCTGACGCCGCGCCTGCGCGCGCGCTTCCTCGTGGCCTGGCTGGCCGCGCTGCCCCGGGAGCTCCGCCCGGGACGGCCGCGGCCCGAGCTGGCGCGTGCGCTCGAGGCCGCCGCGCGCCGCGAGCGCCGGGCGCGCGTGCGCGCGGGCCTGGGGCGCTGGCTGCGCGAGTCCAGCCGGGTGCGCCAGGTCGAGCGCGCGGGCGCGAGCTGGCTCGTGCGCCGCGACCTCGGCGACGGCGAGCTCGACGCGCTGGACGACGGGTCGCGCTTCGTGCAGCGCTCGGGCGCGAACGCCGAGGTGCGCGCGCGCTGGCTCGCCGCCGCGCGCCTGTGCGAGCACCGCCTGCCGGCCGCGCGGCCGGCGGCCCTGTCGCTCGGGCGCGGCGCGGCCACGGCCGCCTTCGAGCTCCCGCGCGCCGGTGCCTCCGACGAGGGCGCGCTGCGGGCCGCCCTGGCCGACCGCGGCCTCGCCCTGGGCGAGGCGCCCGCCTTCCGGGCCGTCGCCGGCGGAACCGTGCTGCTGCCCCCGCTCGCGCTCGGGGAGCTCGACCTCGGCTCAGGGCTTGCCCTGCACCTCGTCTGAGAGGTCGGTGAGCTCGATGCGCCCGCGGTAGAGCGCGGCCGCGCGGCGCAGCTCGTTCTCGAGCTGGCGCACGTTGCCCGGCCAGCGGAACGCCGTCAGCGCCGCCAGGGCCTCGGGCGTCACCTCGGCGCCCGGGCCGACGAGCTTCGTGAGGAAGAAGCGCGTCAGCAGGGCCACGTCGCCCGCGCGCTCGCGCAGCGGCGGCAGCAGGATGCGCACGACGTTCAGGCGGTAGTAGAGGTCCTCGCGGAAGCGCCGCTCCTTGACCAGGACCGCCAGATCGCGGTGCGTGGCGGCCACGACGCGCACGTCGACGTGCACGGTCTGGCTCGCCCCCACCGGGCGCACCTCGCCCGTCTCGAGCGCGCGCAGGAGCTTCGACTGCATCTCGAGCGGCATGTCGCCGATCTCGTCCAGGAACAGCGTGCCCCCGCTGGCGGCCACGAAGTGCCCCGGGCGATCGGCGATGGCGTGCGTGAAGGCGCCCTTCTTGTGGCCGAAGAGCTCGCTCTCCAGCAGGTTGGCCGGCACGGCCGCGCAGTTCTCGGCCAGGAGCACCTTCTTGGCGCGTCGCGAGCGCTCGTGCAGCGCGCGCGCGACGAGCTCCTTGCCCGTGCCGGTCTCGCCGTTGACGAGCACGGGCACGTCGCTCTTGGCCACGCGCTCGATCAGCTCGAACACGGCCTGCATGGCGGGCGCGCCGCTGATCATGCCGAAGCGCCCGGGGAACTCGCCCTTCTCCTCGACCACGCCCTCGGCGCGCACGGCCTCGAGCGCGTCGTAGAGCGCCTGCGTGAGCGGGGCCAGCTCGCCCTGTTCGCGCGCCCGGTCACGCAGGGCCTCGAGCTCGGACGCGTAGTCGCTCATGCTTCCAGGACCCGCAGCTTGGCGTATTGCAACAGGAGCACACGCGTGCCCGCGCCCGTGAAG
>Ga0315910_10003360_pt1 | contig 13643 bp, 6 predicted proteins | sample EdamamesoilMG_FD_204470 | JGI IMG/M metagenome (GOLD analysis project Ga0315910, IMG submission 204470) | Garden soil microbial communities collected in Santa Monica, California, United States - Edamame soil | ecosystem: Environmental > Terrestrial > Soil > Garden | place: USA: California...
CGCTCAGCTTGACGCTGTGCGGGCGGTCGAAGAGCGACGGCCGCAGGTTGCGGTCACCCAGCGACCCGTCGATCGGGGCGAAGCCGTAGTTCGAGAGCGCCACGCTCGAAGTGAGCGAGATCAGGTCGTACGACCGGGAGTAGGTGTACCCGGCGTTGAGCTCCACCGCGTTGCTCATCCGCTTCTGCAGCTGGAACACCGCGGAGTAGGCGTAGTCGACGCCACGATTGTAGTGCCCGAGCACGTACCGGTAGGAGCCGCTACGGCGGTCCGAAGTGATGGCGGTGCTGGTCTCGCTGGCGTTGAACGTGCCGTACATCAGACGACCACCTTCACCGGCGAGCGCGGCACGCGACCCGGTGTCCGACCAGGCCCCGACGAGGTTCTCGTCGTTGATGTACATCTGCTTGAAGGTGTTCGAGTACCCGAGGTCGACCGAGGCGACCATGTCCCACGGGAGCTTCTTGTCGAAGCCGAGGGAGAAGCGGAGGACCTGCGGGAACTTGAAGTCTTCGTTGAAGAAGTTGATGTCCGGGATCGGCGGGGTGGCGCCACCGCCGCCACCGCAAGCGGTCGGCTGGTTGTTCGGATCCAGGCCGAAGTCCCCGAAGGTCGGCACCGTGCCGCCGGTGCAGAAGAGTCGCGCCTGCTCCAGGCCGCTGTTCACGTAGGCGTTGGAGAGCCAGACGTAGGGCGGGCGGCCGGAGAAGACGCCGGCGCCGCCGCGGATGATCAGGTCCCCACGGCCACCCATGTCATAGTTGAACCCGAGTCGCGGCGACCAGAGGGTGTTCCCGCTCGGGAAGACCCCGGTGTCGATCCCGTAGGTCGCAAGCACCCCCGGGTTGGTCGGCGGGGTCAGCGGCATGATCGGGATGTCAGCGCGCATGCCGATGGTCATGGTCAGGTTCGGCGACGGGGTCCACTGATCCTGCGCGTAGAGCCCCCACTGCCGCACCTCGAAGTCGGCGATCGGGCCGTCGGCCCGGCCCCCCGGGATCCCGGCGGCGGCGCCCGGAAGCTGCCGCTCGAAGCTGGTCGGCGTCCCGGTCAGGAAGGCGGCGAGAGAGTCGAATCGCCACACACCGGTGGAGCGCGGGAAGAAGACGTTGTTGAACCCGAAGAACTCGTTGTGCGTCCCGACCGTGAGCCGGTGCTTCTCGTTCAGGTCCCAGCTCAGGTTGTCGGTGAGCTCCCAGACGTCCTGGTCGAGGGAGTTGGCCTGCGAGTTCTCCTCGGCCCCCGACACCAGGTTATACGCCCCGACATCGACGATGATCGTCGGGTACGGCGTCATCGGGTCACGCCGGTCGCGGATGCGGGCGTAGCCGAGGATGAGTTCGTTGTTGTACCGGTTGGCGAAGATGTTGGTCCACTTGAGCCGGGGCGTGACGTTCTTGTTGTCGATCTCGTAGAAGCCGCCGGTCAGCTGGTAGTTGTTGTTGCTCGAGCGGGAGAAGAAGTTCTGGTTCGACTCCGCGTAGTTCACCGAGAGCTCCAGCGACCCGTTGGCCCCGGTCACCGCGGTGATCTTCCCGAAGAAGTTGAAGTTCGGGTTGTCGGTGCTGAACCCCCCGCAACTCCCGGGCTCACCGCCAAGCGCCTGGAACCTGGTGATGAAGGCATCGCAATTCGCCTGGCCGTTTGCCTGGTCGAAATCGACGCCGACGATATCGCCGCCGTATGGGGTGGTGCTGTTCTGCTTCTCGGCCGAGAAGAAGAAGTGCACCTTGTCCTTGATGATCGGGCCGCCGAAGACGCCGCCGAAGTTCAGGATGCTGAACTCATCGGGCTCCGGCTCCGGGGTCTTGGAGACCAGACCCTCGTTCTGGGCGAAGAAGAACGCCGACCCGCTGTACTGGTTGGTGCCGGACTTCGTGATGGCGTTCACCAGGCCTCCGGTGAACCCACCCTGGCGGACGTCGAACGGCGCCACGAGGACCTGGAACTCCTGCACGGCATCCATCGAGATCGGGCGGCCATTGTTCTGCCCTCCCGGCGCGCCGGTGGAGCCGAGGCCGAAGAGGTCGTTGTTCACCGACCCGTCGATCTGGATGCTGTTATAGCGGCCGTTGGCGCCGGCGATGTTCACCTGCCGCGCCCCCGGGGCCGAGACGACCTGCGGCGAGGTCGCGATCAGGTCCTGGAAGTTGCGGTTGACCGAGGGGAGGTCCTGGATCGCGGTCGCGGAGACGGTGCTCCCCGAGCCGGTCCGGCCGCGGTTGATCAGCGGGTCGGTCACGTTCTGGACCGTGATCTCCTGCACCTCGACCACCGCCGCCTGCAGCGCGAAGTTCGAGGTATAGCGCTGACCGAGTTCCAGCCGCACCCCCGTCCGCCGCCCCGCCTGGAAGCCGATCGCCCGCACCTCGATGTTGTACGGACCACCGGGGGGCAGGTTCTCGATGTTGAACCGTCCACCCGTCCGCGTCGCCACCTGGAACCGCTGGCCGGTCGCGGTGTTGGTCACGATGATCGTGGCACCCTCCAGGCCGGCACCGCCGTCCTGAGTGATGGTCCCGGTCACGGAAGCGCTGGTCACACCCTGCGCCACCGCGGTCCCGGCCACGACCGTGGTCAGGATCAGCGTGAACGCGAGCGCGACGACCCGACGCACCCAGAGCTGCATACGGATGTCCTTGAAAAGGGAGGGAACTGCGGTTGTCGCTGGATATTCCGGGGAGCGCCCCCCGGCCCAGGCCACCGGGCGGGGGTCCTCACCGATTCTGGGGGTAAAACTACGCCGGGGTCCGGCCCGGTCAAGCGACCGGAGCCCGGTTTACCGGATGGTTACGCCCGCGCCGTCCGTGCCGCCCACCAGCGCCAGAGCCAGAAGGCGGGGAGCCCCGCCAGGATGATCCCGAAGGTCACCCCGTTCTCCGCCGGGTGGGTGATGATGGCGTTCAGCACCATCCCCACCGAGGCGAGGAGGAAGAGCGCCGGGACGAGGGGGTACCCCCAGGTCCGGTAGGGGCGGACCATCTCCGGACGCTTCCGGCGGAGGGCAAAGACCCCCGCCACGGCCAGGGCGTAGAAGGGCCAGCTCCCCAGCACGAAACGGTCCGCCAGGGCGGCGAAGTCGTTCTGGAGCACATAGGCGATCCCCAGCGCCGTGGTGAGCCCGATCGCCACCGACGGGGTCTTGTGCTTGGGGGAGACCCGCGCCAGCGCCGGGAAGAAGAGCCCCTGCTCCGCCATCCCGAAGAAGATCCGGGGACCGGTCAGGATCGACCCGTTCACCGAGCCGAAGCAGCTCACCATCACCACCCCCGAGACGATCGCCGCCCCGGCCGCCCCGAAGAGCGGGATCCGCTTCGCGGCCTCGGCCGCGACCCGCTGGGCCCCCGCCATCTCGGCGGTCGGGAGGAGGTAGAGGTAGGCGGCGTTCACGAAGAGGTAGATCAGCACGATCGCCAGCACCCCCGCGATCAGCGCACGCGGGAGGTTCCGCGCCGGGTCCTTCACCTCCCCCCCCACGAAGGAGAGGTTGGACCACCCGTCGTACGTCCACATCACCGGGACGAGCGCCGTCAGCATCGCCGAGAGGGTCACGGTCGCGACCGGCGCCGGGGTGGTGAAGTTGCTGAACGACCCGTCGCCGGCGGTGAAGGCGAAGAGCCCGAGCCCCAGCATCGCCCCGTACTTGAGGATGGTGGTGCCGTTCATCACGAACGAGGCGTAGGAGACGCCGAGGTAGTTGAGCCCGCCGATCAACGCGATCACCGCCGCGGCGACCCAGCGCTCCTGGCCGGGGGTGAAGTGCAGGAACTCCCCGAGGTAGGAGGCGAAGACCAGGGAGATCCCGCCGACCGCGGCGGCCCGGATGACCGTGAGCTCCGCCCATCCATAGAGGAAGGCGGGGAGGGGTCCCCAGGCCTCCAGGATGTAGGCGAAGATCCCCCCCGACCGGGGGAGGGCCGCGGCGAGCTCCGCGATGGTGAGCGCCCCCATCAGGGTGAGGAGCCCCCCCAGCACCCAGAGTGAGAGCATCGCACCGGGATCGCCCAGGGCGGCGGCGAGTTCGCGGGGGACGCGGAAGATGCCGCTCCCGATGGTGGTCCCGACGAGCACCGCGGCGGCACTCCACAGGCCGAGGCTGCGGGGGAGACTCTCCCCCCAGGCGTCGCGTTCGACGGCCATTCGTGAGCTTCCGTTCATTGTAGAAGTGGGGAACGTGACCGGAGCTCGGTCACCCCCGGAATCTGGCCGGGGGGACCGGGGAAGGACAAGGTGGGAGGCCTGCTACTCGACGTTGCTGACGATCGTCATCCGGCCCACTCGGCGCTCCCCGCTCATCGACTCGATGGCATAGAAGTACACCCCCGGGGCCACCACTCGGCCGTCCCGGTTCCGGATGTCCCAGTCGAGGGAGCCCCCGACCACGATGGAGTTCTGCTCCAGCACCCGGACCAGGACCCCGCTCAACGAGTAGATCCGGACGACCGCCTGGTCGGGGAGGTTCACGAACTTGATCCCTTCCCCGCCCGAGCCCAGCGCGAACCCCTGGCTCACGTAGTACGGATCGGGCACCGTGTGGACCTTGGCGAGGTCCGAGGCGGTGGTGCTCCGGATCACGTTGGTCACGTCGTACTTGATGGCGAGTGTCGCACCGACCGCCGTGAACGGGGAGGGCTGGGCCGAGAATGCGTAGGTCCCGAGGTTCCCCGCGGTGCCGACGGCCCCGCCCCCGCCGCTGATCGCGCCGACGTAGGAGCGCATCGTCCAGACCGTCCCTGCGGCGGGGGGCACCGGGGCATCCATCTCGAAGAGGAAGAAGTGTCCGGCGAGGTAGATCCCGAACCCCTGCCCCGGGCGGACCGCGGCGGTCCCGTCGGTCGCGACGGTGGAGGCGATCGCGATCGGCCCGAAGCTCACCGTGTTGACGAAGGTGTAGACCCGCGCCGCGGGACAGGCGAGGTGGGCGTTGGCGTTCGGGAAGCTCTTGATCGGCTCGACGCAGCCGAGATCGGAGGTGGTCAGCGCGGCGCTGGTATCCGCCGAGTTCCCGCCGACCGTGGCTTGGGCCTGGGTGAGGAACCCCCAGGTGTATCCGCGAGTGATGTCGGTGTGGAACGGGACCCTGACGTTATGGGTCACGTCCACGACAGAGTCGACCGTCCCGCCCGCTCCCCAGTGCAACCGGTAGTCGGCGCCGGTGGCCACCGTGCCGAGTACCCCTTCGATGACACGATAGGTATTGGGGCGGGTCTGGTACGACCGGGGCTCGAAGATGTTCGTGACCCCCGGAATGCTCCCGGCGTTGGTGAAATTGATGATCGTCGGGGTCGCCGCTGTGGTGTTCGGGCCGTTGCCGCGGTTCGGGTGCGGGAACGATTCATTCGCCCCGGTGAACCACCGCGCGCCGTTGTAGGCGCAACGGGTAGTGGTCACGAACCCCGGGGCGCTGTTGACACATCCGCGGCCGAACGATCCGGTGTAGTAGTTGCCGACATAGGTGAGACCGTAGGCCGCGGTGAGGCGGTAGTCGGCCGACCCCCCGTACCGCGCGGCGCGTGCCCCATCGATCGGCCCGCCGTCGATGACCCCCGACTCGATATGCCGGGCATTGAACGGATCCTGGAGCGCCGTAAAGCTCGAGGCCGTCACGCCCGTAGCGGTCGTGATCCGAATGAAGAAGGTCGACGCCCCGATCGCGGGATCATACGCGCTCCCGGTCCGCATCGAATCGAGGGTGACCGAGATCTCCCCCGGACCGGCCATCAACTCCTTCATGAACACCCCGAACAGGCCGATGCTGGCCCCGGTCGCCGGACGCGCGGGCCCGGAGAAGGTCCCGTTGGTCGGATCGATGGTCGGGGCCGTCGGGATCAGGAGGGTCATCTCCTGCCCTCGGCCGAAGACCCCGGTCGCCACCACCGCCTCGTTCTCGAAGTTGGAGGCGGCGCGCATCGGCGTCGCGCTCTTCAGCACGCGCGGCGACTCGAAGCTCGAGGGACCTGACTGGATCGAGTTCACGTCGAATGCGGTGACGGCGTAGAAATACCGCAGATCGTTCACCGCCGTCTCGTCGACGTGGGCGAAGGGAATCCCGGAGTTCTCGAGCTCCGGGACCCCCGCGGCACCGCCGGGGAAGGCCGTGTCGGCCTGACTGACATACACCTCCCCACCGGCGGTGAGGTGCCGTCCCCCCCGCTTCACCTGCACGAACCGACCCTCCACCTCATAGGTGGTGAAAACGGTGTACGCACCTCCGAGCCCGGGCTCATCGAAGTTCACCGGGCATCCCTCGGCGGTATTGTTGCGACCGAGTTCGGGGGCGCAGAAGCCGTTGGGAGCGACCACCCCCAGATAGTCGCGGAAGTCGCGGGCGTGCCCTTCGCTGTCCACCTCGTCGTAGTCGTACTGCGCCAGGAGGGTCATCCTGGTCGGATCGTTGGTACGGCCGCGGTAGACGCGGTACCCCTCGACATCGAACTGCCGGTAATTCGGGTCGTACATCGGGGAGGTCGGCGACCAGGGTTCCGCCGCCGAGGTGAAGAAGCCGTCGCCGGTCTGCTCGGTGCGGGAGGGGCGCCAGAAGATCGAGACCTTGCCATCCCCGGGAACGAGGAAGAACTCCGGCGCCTCGGGGGCCTCGGGGAGGGCGAACCCGGCGTCGAAGATCGCCTGCGCGAGTTGGGCCTTCTGGATGAGCGACCCGCGCACCGCGGTGAACTCATTCCCCTGCACTACGCCGTCGCCGTTCAGGTCGGTGTAGCCGCGGAAGCCGGTCATCGAGTCGATGAGATTGGCACCGGACGAGGCGAGGAAGGACGCGTTCGAGAGCCGGCGGGGGTCGCCCGCCCTGATGTCGACGGCCCCGCCCCCGCACCCCGCGACCGGGCACCCTGGCGAGGCGACCGCGCTCGCGAAGATGTACGCCGTCGCGACGGTGACCGCGCCCCCCGGAGGGAGGACTGTCCCGGCGGTGGCGGTCTCGAAGAACCTGGTGTCCGAGGGAACATCGCCCTTGACGTAACAGATCCGGTCGGTGGCAGGCGAATAATTGCAGGCGCCGTCGCCGAGCCCCTGATTGATCTGGCCCGTCAGATACCGGTACATCTGGTAGGTGTTCTGAGGGTCGTTGAACAGCCCCCCTCCGGTGAGCGAGGAGTACATCTGGATCCGGGGGGAGACCCCGGCGCCCTCTCCGGTCCGAAGGAACTTGAGCGCGACGAACCCGTAGCCGTTGGTGAAGGGCGGTTCCCCGATCCCCTCAGGGAGCGCGTAGCCCACCTCGGGCCGACGAAAGGTGTGCTCGTACGAATACCCCATCGCCAACGGGAGGTTGACAGTGGAATAGTTCGCCCCCGCATCGGACGAGACATCCATATCGGCGGCGGCCGCGAAGTAGAGATCATTGATGGTGTAACCGCAGGTCGGGATGACGACCCCGGTCTTGGCGAGGTTCTGCGCCTGGAACCTCACCCCGAGCTGACGGAGCGTCTCCTGCAACTCCGGACGGACCCCGGCGTAGTCCACCGCGCAGGCAGAGCTGATGTTGTAGAACGTGGTGAGGAAGTAGACGATATCCTCGTTCCCCGCCGGGTAGTTCCAGGTGAGGACCCGGGTCTCCATCGCGAGGCCGAGGGGGTGCGGTCGCCCCGCGACGAGGTCGGCGTTCCCCTCCCAGGCGAGGGACCAGACATCCTGGTCCGACGCCACCTCCCTCCCCTGCAGCGCGGGGGCGAAGAACGACGCCGAGGCGCCTGAGGCGGGGACACGCGCCGCCGCCGGCCACTCGGCCCGATGCGCCGCGTTCGTGGAGTTCCAAAACCCGTCGACCCCTTCGCCGTGTTGCGTGGTCCCCTTCGCGTCGAAGAAGAATCCCCCCGTCGTGTCCCCCGCCCACCCCCATTCGTTGCTCCCAGCGATCTTCCCCGCGACCCAGAGCCCGGAGTTGAAGACGTACTGCTGCGGCGACCCCTTGGGCCAATAGCCGCCACCGATGGTGGAGCTGTTGGTCGAGTCGACGCAGAACTCCCCGCTCAGGGCGAGCCCGCAGTAGACCCGGTTCCCGGTGATCGCCGCCAGCGCCTTGGCGTAGAGCCGGAATCCGCTCGCGCTCCCCTTCGGCGCCGACTGCGCCGAGAGGGCGGCCGGAGCAAGGGCCAGGAGGAGGAGCAGGACGGTGGTGAGGGCCGATCGGGATCGAGAGGTCATGCAATCACCGTATTGAGGTACCGCGGGGGAGGGCCAATAAAGCCGGGGAACACCCTGCTCGTCCAGCTTGACAAGGGACCGGGAAGGTCGGTTCTTTCCCCCCACGCGGGCCGGAGATGTGGGTGGCTGGGACAGCCGCCCCTACACCGGCCCCAAACGCTTGCGGGAAAAGAGGTTATGAAGGACGGAACGACGCCCCCCACCCCCAGTCTGCTCGCTGACCTGGTCACCCTGACCAAGCCGCGTATCATTTCTTTGCTACTGGTGACGACTATCGCCCCCATGTTCATCACAGGACACGGGATGCCGTCGTTCACCCTGGTCCTCTGGGTCCTCCTCGGGGGATACCTGATGGCCGGCGGGGCCAACGCCACCAACATGTGGTTCGATCAGGACATCGATGACCTGATGACCCGGACCCGGACCCGCCCCATCCCCTCCGGCCGGATGCCCTCCTGGGGCGCCCTCGCCTTCGGGGTCACCCTCGGCGCCCTCGCCTTCCTGGTCTTCTGGACCCAGGTCAACCCGCTCAGCGCCTGGCTCGCCCTCGCGGGATACCTCTTCTACTCCATCATCTATACGGTGTGGCTCAAGCGGGCCACGCCCCAGAACATCGTGATCGGCGGCGCCGCCGGGGCCTTCCCCCCGCTGGTCGGGTGGGCGGCGGTGGCCGGCACCCTCGACTGGACCGCGGTGATCCTCTTCTTCATCGTGGTCTACTGGACCCCTCCGCACTTCTGGGCCCTCGCCCTCATCAAGCAGGGGGAGTACGCCAAGGCGGGGATCCCGATGCTCCCGGTGGTCAAGGGCGAGCACGAGACCAAGGTCCAGATGCTGGGGTACACGATCCTCCTCCTCCCCCTCACCCTGCTCCCCTGGCTCGCCGGGGAGCTGGGGCTCATCTACGCCCTCGCCGCCCTCCTCGGCGGCGGCCGCCTCCTCTGGTACTGCCTCCGACTCCTCAAGGAGCCGGGGGTGGTGCACGCCACGGCGTGGGGGATGTACAAGTACTCGCTCGCCTATCTCTTCCTCCTCTTCATCGCGATGGGGGTCGACCGGGTCTTCCCGGTCGGGCGCCTCGACCGCACCCCTCCCCCCGAGGTCCTCATCCTCGGCGCTCCGGGAGACAAGATCCCGCTCGAGCAGCTGCACGGGGACCACTAGGTGGCGGCCGCGGCCGACCGGCCGGAGGTGCGCCGCGGCCTCGTGGCCCCCGGCAAGCTGGTCCGTCTCTGGCCCCGGGTCCGTCCGTACCGGTGGTCGCTGGCGCTGGCGCTGGTCACCCTCCTCGCCAGCGGCTCGATCACCCTCGCCTTCCCCAAGCTCGGCGGCGAGCTCCTCGACGCCGCTTTCCAGGCGCGCGACCGCCAGCTCCTGGACCGGATCGCCCTGGGGCTCTTCCTGCTGTTCGCGCTGCAGGCGGTCCTCAATTACGTCCAGACCTACCTCCTCACCGCCACCGGTGAGAAGGCGGTCGCGGGGCTCCGCCGCGAGCTTTTCGGGAAGCTCCTGGAGTTCCCCCCCGGCTTCTTCGCCGACCGCCGCACCGGGGAGCTGACCAGCCGCCTCACCTCCGACATCGGGATGCTGCAGGGGGCGATGAGCACCCAGATGGCGGAGCTCGCGCGCCAGCTCCTCTCCCTGGTCGGCAGCCTCATCCTTCTCACCATCAGCCAGCCCCGCCTTACCCTCACCGCCATCGGCGTGGCGCCGCTCGTCATCGCCATCGCGGTCTTCTTCGGCCGCCGGCTCCGGAAGATGTCCACCGGGCTGCAGGACCAGGTGGCCGACGCGACGGGGCAGGCCGAGGAGGCGCTGAGCCAGATCCGCACGGTGCAGAGCTTCGGGCAGGAGCCGGCCGAGGCGGCGCGCTACGGGTCGCGGATCGACGCCCTCATCGGCACCGCGCTCCGGCGGGCGCACGTCCGGGGGATCTTCTTCGGCGCGATCACCCTTGCCGTCTTCGGCGGGATCGTGGTGGTGCTCTGGCAGGGGGGACGGCAGGTCCTGGACGGGCAGCTGACCCAGGGGGACCTGATCCAGTTCATCCTCTACACGATGTTCATCGCCGGCGCGATCGGGGGGCTCGTCTCCTTCACGTCGCAGTACCAGGAGGCGGTGGGGGCGGCGCAGCGGGTCTTCGAGCTCCTCGATACCGACCCGGGGATCAAGGATCCCGCCGCTCCGGTCACGCTCCCGGTGCCGGTACGGGGAGAGGTGCGCTTTGAGGGGGTCTCCTTCCGGTATCGTGACGACGCCGACTCCCCCTGGGCGCTGCAGGGGATCGACCTCGCCCTCACGCCGGGGCAGGTCGTGGCCCTGGTGGGCCCCTCGGGGGCGGGAAAGACCACCGTGGCCTCCCTCCTCCCCCGGTTCTGGGATGTGACCGTGGGGCGGATCCTCCTCGACGGGGTGGACACCCGGACCCTCCGCCTCGCCGACCTTCGCGGCGCGCTGGGGCTCGTCCCGCAGGAGCCCGCCCTCTTCAGCGGGACCATCCGGGAGAACATCGCCTACGCCCGCCCGGAGGCCTCCGAGGCCGATGTGGTGGCGGCGGCGCGGGCGGCGCACGCCGAGGAGTTCATCGAGCGGCTCCCCCAGCGGTATGACACAGTGGTCGGGGAGCGGGGGGTGAAGCTCTCGGGGGGCCAGCGGCAGCGGATCGCGATCGCCCGGGTGATCCTGAAGGACCCGGCGGTGCTGGTGCTCGACGAGGCGACCAGCTCCCTCGACACCGCCAGCGAGCGGCTGGTGGAGGCGGCGCTGGAGCGGCTGCTCCAGGGACGCACGACGCTGATCATCGCCCACCGCCTGAGCACCGTACAGCGGGCCGACCGGATCGTGGTGCTGGAGCACGGCAGGATCGTGGAGACCGGCACCCACGCGGAGTTGCTGGCGCAGGGGGGCCTCTACTCCCTCCTCTACCGGGACCAGTTCCGGAGCTGAGTGTCATGCAAGGGATGAGGGCCCGGTCGCAGTGCGGCCGGGCCCTCGTGCGTTGTGCTCCTTTGGCTACAGCAGCCCGACGGAGATCGGGATGGTCTGCAGGAGCGTGGTCTTGGTGCTGTCGGTATAGATCTTCAGGGTGACCTCCCCTGCCTCGCATCCTCGCACCTTGAAGACCAGGTTCCCGGTCGTGGCGGTGAGGCCGCAGGCGGTCCCCTGCGTGAATCCCGCGGTGCCGTTGGCCGGGGTGATCTCGCCGTAGCGCCAGTCGCACGGGATGGTGATGTCCTGGCGGACGAAGCTCTGTTGGGAGTCGACCGCGATATCGCCCGACGAGGGCGCGTAGCCGCCGCAGGGACCGCTGGTGAGCATCAGCGGGTCGGCCGGTGCCGGATCGGGCCCGCCCTGGTCACAGGCGGCGAGGGCGACGAGGGTGGCGAGGGCGACCGTGGGGAATACGAGCGCACGCATTGAAGCTCCTGAAGAAAGGGAGCTCTTAATTGTGCGCTACCGGGCCCCCGGTCAACCCGCAAGAACCAGACGGTTCGGCCCCCGGATCCCATTCTGCTGTCAAAGGATCGGACACCGGGACAACGGGGCGCCGAGAAGCAGATCGCCCCCCGCACCGGAGTGCGGGGGGCGATCCGTGTCAGCCTGCTCAGCCGAGGATCAGCTGTTCCGGGTGATGACGATCTTCATCTGGCCGACCGCCCCGCCGTTCCAGTTGATCACGGCGAGCTGGGTGACCTGCCCGGCGGTGGCGGTGAAGTTGAACGCCTCCGGGTTCGCCGAGCCGGCCGAGAGGGCCAGGATCGAGGCGCCCGTCGGGCCGCCGTAGCTGCCGTCGTTCGGGTTCAGGATGGCGTCGATGTCGGCGCCGCCCGACCACTGGACGGAGATGTTGTACTGTCCGGCGTTGGCGAACGTCACGGTGTAGTACTGCGCCGAGACGCCGCCATCGGCGGTGTAGTCCGCCGCGCCGAAGCTCGGCGCGTCGAAGTTCACCGCGGCATTGGCCGCGCCGATGGTCGCCGGGACGGTGAGCGTCCCGATCGGGCCAGCTTCCGGGTCGTCATCGCCGAGGTTCACCGCCGCGACGTTGACCGCGTTGGCGGTCGGGAGGCCGAGGCTGAGGGTCGCGAGCGGCGCGAACTGGACCGCGGAGATGGTGAGCGCGGCGTTGAAGCCCGGCACCGGCACGATCACGACGCTGTTGCTGTCCGCGGCGCGGCTCAGCACGTGCGCGCCGAGGGTCGCGCCGACCGGGGTCAGCGTCGAGGTCGGGCGGAACTTGAAGTTCGCCGGCATCGTGACGGTGATCGCGGTGTTCGGCGCCGGCGCGGCGTTGCTGAACGCGGCGTTGACGCTCGCCAGGGTCGGCACCGTGACCGTGCCCGTGCTGCGGGCGTTGGTGACGAGGCTCGGGGTGCTGGTGCTGGCGATCCCGGTGAAGCGGATCTGGCCGGCGGCGCCCGGGGCCGGGAGGATGGTCATCGAGGTGCTGTCCGCCGTCATCGAGACGATGGTCGGGCGGGCCAGGCCGTCGTTGGTGTCCGCGGTGAGCGGGCCGTCGTAGAACCGGATCGTGGTGCCGGAGGTGAACCGGATCCCCGCCGGGGCGGTGACGACGACCTGCTGCGCGATGTCAGGCGTGTCGTCGTCGAACGCGACGTTGAACCCGTTGGTGTCCGGGGCCATCCGGACCGGCACGGTGACGCTGCCACCGGTGCCGTTGATCACCACGCTGCCCTCACCCGCGTTGGTCGGCGTGATGATGAACCGCGAGGCCAGTCCCAGCCCGCCGGTCGTGGTCGGCTGGTACCCGGTGTCGAGCACCACGGTCATCGGACCGGTCACGGTGCCGACCGACCAGGACCCCTCGGTGTTGCCGCCGAGGTTGTCGATGGCGTCCACGAGGAACGTGGCCGGGGTGGAGTTGTGACGGGTCCACACGGCGCCGGGCGTCGCGCGGATGGTCAGGTTGGTGCCGGCTTCTTCGGCGGTCTGGTCGCTACCGCAGGCGCCGACCACCAGGGTCACGGCGAAAAGTGCCAGACAACGCTTCACAGCATTCATGGTTGTACCCCTCGTTGCGGAAGCTTCGGAGTGCGAGCTCGTGTGCACTGCCCACTGCGAGGCGGGGCCGGTCATTCGACCTGGCGGGACCGCCGAACGAAATCGATGCCGAGGAACGAGCCGATGTCCGCGAGGGCATCGGGGCCTACTTGTCCTTCCCAACCCGGACGGCTGGCTTCCTTCGCGTCGTTCGTCGCCGCCAGCTCGAAGCTGCCGAAGCTCGTCCGATCGATGAAGATGAACCACTTGTCCCGGGCCTGCGCGTACCGCCACACCTGGTAGGGGGCGGAGACCCCCACTTGCTGCCGCTTCAGCATCTCGGTCGGCTCGCCGTTCCGGATGAAGATCCGGCCCATATCGGTCCGCCAGCCTGACCGCGAACCCCGCTGCCGATCGGTGAACCGCTCGTTCGCCTGCGCGATCTTCGTGTAGAAGGCCTCGCGGGCCTCGTTCTTCGG
>Ga0315910_10003363_pt1 | contig 13637 bp, 12 predicted proteins | sample EdamamesoilMG_FD_204470 | JGI IMG/M metagenome (GOLD analysis project Ga0315910, IMG submission 204470) | Garden soil microbial communities collected in Santa Monica, California, United States - Edamame soil | ecosystem: Environmental > Terrestrial > Soil > Garden | place: USA: California...
TAATTCTACAGCCAATTTAATAAATATGAATATCGCTATAGCAATAACAGGTGCCAGTGGTTCTATCTATGCAAAGCTTTTAATTGAAAAACTAATAGCTATAAAAGACCAATGGAACCAACTGGGAGTAGTAATGACTGAAAATGCAAAGACGGTTTGGCAAACAGAATTAGGAGATGAGGGGTATAATAATCTTCCGGTAAAATTTTATAGCAAAAATGATTTTAATGCCCCATTTGCTTCCGGTTCCGGGCGGTATAACATTATGATAGTTGCTCCTTGTAGCATGGGAACCCTTGGTCGCATTGCTTCTGGTGTATCTGATGATCTGATTACCCGTGCTGCCGATGTTGTATTAAAAGAGAGAAGGAAACTCATATGCGTAGTAAGGGAAACACCTTACAATCTCATTCATATAAAAAACATGGAGACCATTACGCTTGCAGGTGGAATTATTTGTCCGGCCACTCCATCTTTTTATAGCAAGCCTTCTACTATCGAAGAAGCAGCTGCTACTGTAGTAGACAGGGTATTGGATCTTTGCGGTCTTGATATCAAATCATTTCGTTGGGGAAAATAAAAAAGAGTACCCAATTGGATACTCTTTGAATATAGTATGAGCAGTAAATACTAATTATTATATCCTCCGCCTGCATTAATCCAGTCAGTTATTTTTTGTCTGTCAGCAGCAGGTAATGCACCTGTTGGTGGCATAAAGCTTGGGTTGCCTGCAACAGCTCTTTGCTGAATCAGTGCAGCATTATTTACAATATTGCAATCAACCCTCCAGTCAGGAGGTTGTGTACCTGCATGGCAGCCTGCAATGGCACAATTAGCCAGCAATAATGTTCTTACCTGTGAAAATAATGGCCCGGCAGCAGCAGTAGCTACAGTTGTATTTGCGGTACCAATACAATTATTTGCATCTTTAGCTGTAACCATATAATTGCCTGCATTAAGATTGCTGAATAAACCAGATGTTTGAAAGTTCACACCATTGAGACTGTATGTATATGGTGCAAGGCCTCCGGATGCCGTTGATGTGAGGCTACCGTTATTTGGTGTTGAGCAGGGAACGTGAGCTGTAGTGGTGATGGTTTGGCTGATAGTGACACCGGAACATGGGTTTGGGTTTGTCAGTGTAACAGAAGTGCTGCCTGTACATAAAATTGCATCTCTTGCAATGATGTTATATGTTCCTGCAGCAAGGTTGTTAAACGTAGATGAGGCCTGAAATGTGCCGCCGTTTATATTAAATGTATATGGTGCAGTTCCTCCAGTCGGAGTAACAGTTATAGAACCATTCGTTCCTCCCACAGTAGTCGGGTTTGTTACAGTCGTTTGCTGAACAGTGATAGTAACACCTGAGCATGGATTATTTAGTGTAAAATTATTTGTACCAGTACAACCGCTTGCATCTTTAGCTGTAATTGTATAAGCGCCGGCAGCAAGTCCTGTAAAATTGCCTGATGCCTGGAAGTTGATACCGTCCCGGCTGTAAGTATGTGGACCCGTACCACCTGTTGCAGTAGTATTAATGCTACCATCAGTACCTCCTTGAGTAGAAGGATGAGTGAGTGTGGCATTCACTGTAATAGTAACTCCAGCGCAAGGACTCAATAAAGTAAAGTTGGCAGTACCAGTACAGTTGTTTGCGTCTTTAGCTGTAATTGTAAATGCTCCGGCTGCAAGTCCTGTAAAGCTACCAGATGCCTGGAAGTTTACACCGTCCCAGCTGTAAGTATAAGGTCCGGTACCACCAGTTGCATTTGCAGTAATTGTTCCATTTGTACCACTTTGTGTTGTAGGATTTGTTGTTGTACCTGTTACGGTGATAGTTACACCTGCGCAAGGGTTAGGAGCAGTAAGTGTAAAGTTCCCGGTACCTGTACATCCATTACCATTTTTTGCAGTAACAGTGTAGGTGCCAACAGCAAGGTTATTAAATGTACCCGATGCCTGGAACGTTCCCCCATTTAAGCTGAATGTAAATCCTGATCCACCGTTTGCAGATGCAGAAATACTTCCGTTGCTATTTCCAAATGTTGGGTTTACTGTAGTGGCAGTAACTGAAACTGTAACTCCGGTACAGGGGTTATTAGGTGGTGGCGGGTCTCCTCCACCTCCATTACATGATAAAAAGACAAAAGAAGTTACCATGGCTGATAAGGCTATCAGCCTGTTGTAAACAAGCGTTCTCATAAATGTTGTTTTACTTTTTAGTAATTCGTCAGAGCAGAAATGCAGTTAGTTTACTTTGCAAAAGGTTTTATATTGGCGCTAATCAATATACCGGCACTGTTAAGCTTTACTTTTCCAAAACCCACACCTTGCCATGGCAGCTTCAGGTAAGGACTTGCAGACACTGAAAAATTCTTGTTGATCTTTCTTTCATACCCACCTGCAAGGGTTATAACGCTGAAGTAATGTTTGTTTTCATTGTTATACACCCAATGCTTGCTATAAGTTTGTGTACCTGCTTTATAATAATAGTTATAATCTTCTTTTTTCATTATGTAGGATGAAAGCCCAAAGGTTCCGTACCAGCTACGTTTTTTATCAGAAGAAAAATTATAATTCACCAGCAAAGGAATTTCATACACTTTACAATCTGCATCTACTTTTTCAAAATTGGGATAGAATATGTTTACCCAACTCGGCGGATTGTAATCGCCGGGCCCGGCAGTATAAATTTTACGTGACGTATAAAAACCAGTTTGCAGTGATACTTTATCATTGAAAGCATAACCAAGTCCTACTCCGAAATTAGTTTTGAGTTTACCCATATTACTATTGATAGCTCCCACATCAGGGCCTGCAGATAATGAAATGAATAAACCATTACCCTTACGTGGTTTTGATTTTCCTGCCTTCTTAACTTCAGCATTGGGAGGTTCTACTTTCTGAATCACAGCAATATTATTAACGGCAGTTGATGGACCTTCTTTTTCAGAACCCGCTGCATTTTTTGCAATAGCAGGTTCTGAAGAAGGTGATTGAGTAACGGCTTTTGACTTATTAATAGAAGGATCGGGATTAAGAGGTAGATCTTGGATGATGTTTTGTGTAACTGGCAAATCAGCTTGCTTGTTCGGCTGATCTTCTTTTACACGGGTGGGTCTGCTACTTTTTACCAGCAATGATTGACCGGCATTCGATGGTTTTTTGTTTGTTGAAACCGGCAGGGATACAATGGAAAGGGGTTTTACAGTAAGGGTATTGTTTTCAGTTGGGGTTAATTCATTGTTGTTTTGAACAGGAGTTGTTGTTTGTGGTAAAACAGTTTTATTGGTTTCAGAAACTTTATTTGCGGGTTGTGTAGTGTTGTTATCTACAGCAATGTTCTCTTTGTTGTTAATATTTCCAGTGCCGGTAAATGCTATATAACCTATTGCTCCGCCAGCTACCAGCAGAAACAACAACAGGAATGCACCACGCCTTTTCTTCTTTTCTTCGGGCATGTGCTTATCAAGCAACAGGTTCATCTTTTCCCAGGCCTTCTCGTGGTAAGCAGGGTGATGGTTTTCTGCAGCTTCAACGATTTTTTTGTTTGTCTCTTCAAACGGCATTTTTCGCTAATTGAATTTCGTTCTGTTTAAATAATATTTTTTGCAATTGCTTTCTTGCTTTGGCAAGGTTCGATTTTGATGTGCCTTCCGATATACCCAGTTGCTTGCTTATTTCGTCATGCGTCAACCCCTCAATAATATACAGGTTAAGCACTGTTCGATATCCCGGCGACAACTCTTGTATAGCCCTGATGATTTCTTCATGTGATATTTTATCCAGCGCTGTTTCACTTACCGATGGTAACTGGAATACTATATTATCCAACTCAGTCAGCACATGATGCTTTTGGGATTTACGGAAATGGTCAATAGCTGTATAAACCATTATCTTTCTCAGCCAGCCTTTAAATGATCCAATCACATCTGCATAGGCTGGTTTGTAGTTATGAACCTCACGGAATACTTTTAAAAAACCGTCATTCATTATCTCCAAAGCATCGTCCTGGTTGGAGGCATACCGGTCACAAATAGCCATAGCATACCCGTAGAAAGAGTTATAAATAATTTTCTGGCTCTCCCGTTTATTCAGGGCACAATCGCCCAAATGGTGTGTCAATTCTTCAGCCGACAGCAAATACAGTTGTTTTCAAGTAATTAAACGGCATTCAAAGGCTGCCGGTTGCCTTTCCACTTACAAGTTACGAACAATTAGCAGGGGCAGATGGATGCAGCCCGGGTTCTTTTTAGCTCAGGAAAACAAACTGGTTCTCAAAGTATTTCGGCCACATGACGGTGGATATTTGCAGCTATTTTTTCAGTAGGCAGGTCATTGGAATCGCCACCAAATGGGTCTTCTATTTCCTCGGCAATCAATTCAAGGCTGGCCAATACATAAAAAATGAAAGCGACTACCGGTATTACCCAATAGCCCATGCTGAAGACATAACCAAAGGGCAGGGTCATGACATAAAAGAAAATAAATTTTTTAAGAAATACGCTGTATGAAAACGGGATTGGGGTATTCTTGATTCTTTCGCAAGCACCGCAGATATCAGTAAAAGATTGCAACTCGCCATTTAGTACAATTAACTGGTCACCGGTTATTTTTTCCTGTTTATACAAATCATTTACATGCCTGAACATTAAGGCTGCTACCTGGTTAGGTACATGTTTATCATGTTGTATGTGCTTTTTTAAATACTCATCAGTATGTTCGAATAATTCCACTCTTGTTGTTTCATGACTTAAATGATTTTTGAGTGCATACGCAAAGGCAGGAATTATTTTTCTAAAAAAACTGCGTTGTTCTTTTTCAGTAATGGGCAAAATAGATGCAAGCTTAATGGCGAGATTGCGACTATTATTTACCAATGCGCCCCAAAGCTTGCGCCCTTCCCACCAGCGGTCATAAGCAGTATTAGTGCGGAATACAAGCAGCATAGAAATAACGAACCCGAGCAGACTATGCATCATCGGGATATTCTTTACATAGTTATTATCGCTGAGGGCCCATACTTCTTTTTCAAGCACTGCAATAATTAATGAATAGATACAAATGCCAATTATCAATGGCATCAGCTTGCGGATAGTATCTGCTTTATGAAACCTGAAAATAAAAGTGAACCACTCTTTGGGATTGTATTGAATCATAGTTCAAAATAAAAGCAATTTACTTTACTGAAAATAAAAAGCCCCGCAAAGCAGGGCTATAAATTTATTTTGGTAAAACTTATTTGTTCTTTGGCATGTCCTTCATATAATCAAAACGCTTACCACTATACTCTGCCATGTCAGGAATAGCCTCAACCTTATAATCACCTGCATCTAATTTCTTTTTTGTTTCACTGAATGCTGTCAGTGTTGTTTCAATATCCTCATCAGTATGCGCAGCAGAAGGAATCAAACGGTAAATGATATGTCCTTTTGGAATTACAGGATATACAACGATAGATGCAAACACTCCATAATTTTCACGAAGATCCATTACCATTGCAGTTGCTTCTTCCACACCACCTTTCATGTACACAGGAGTAACAACTGAATCTGTGTTGCCAATATCAAATCCTCTTTCTTTTAAACCTTTTTGCAATTTCATTGCATTGCTCCAGAGTTTGTCTTTGTATTCAGGATGATTGCGCAGCAATTCCAGCCTTTTTAAATTTCCAACTACCAATGGCATTGGTAAGCTCTTTGCAAAAATCTGTGAACGGATATTGTAACGGATAAAATCAACAATTTTTCTGTCACCAGCTACAAATGCACCAATGCTTGCCATTGATTTTGCAAAAGTGGAGAAGTATAAATCTATCTGATCCTGGCAGCCTTGTTCCTCACCAGCGCCAGCACCTGTTTTTCCTAATGTGCCAAATCCATGTGCATCATCCACCAGCAAACGGAATTCATATTTCTTTTTTAACTCAACAATTTCTTTCAGCTTGCCCTGATCACCTGCCATACCAAATACACCTTCAGTGATTACCAGTATGCCACCTGCTTTTTGTTTTTCAATTAAAGCTGTTGCACGTTGCAATTGCTTTTCGAAATCTTCGAGATCATTATGCTTAAAAACATAACGGTGGCCCGGATGCAAACGAACACCATCAATAATACATGCATGGCTTTCTGCATCGTACACAATTATATCATGACGGCTGCACAATACATCAATGATGCTTACCATTCCCTGGTAACCGTAATTGAGTAATACAGCATCTTCTTTTGCTTCAAATGCCGCCAGTTCTGCTTCGAGTTGTTCATGCAGGTTACTGTTTCCACTCATCATGCGGGCACCCATCGGGTAAGCCAAACCATAATCAGCGGCGCCTTCAGCATCTGCTTTTCTTACTTCGGGGTGATTAGCCAACCCGAGGTAATTATTCAGGCTCCAAACAATAACATCCTTACCACGGAATTTCATCCGGCTGCTGATATCACCTTCTAATTTTGGAAAAGCGAAATAACCGTGGGCTCTTTCGCGGTGCTGACCAATTGGGCCATAATGCTTTAGCAATCGTTCAAAAAGATCTGCCATATGCTACTAAGTTGGGTTTAGAGAATGGCGCAAAGATAAGGGTTTGAGGACAGTCTTTAGTGATGAGTGGAAAGTGAATAGTGAATAGTTAATAGTGATAAGCCTTGGAAACGGTAATTGTAAGCAACAAAAAAAGCCCCGCCGAAACGGGACCATTATCATCTATTATCTTTTAACTATCCTCTTACCCTAACTTCTTCTTAAGGTTTGCATCAATTGCATCCAAAAATTCTTCAGTGTATAAGTAATGATCACCATGATTTACTTTGTTACCATGAATACAAACTGCAAGGTCTTTTGTCATCTTTCCGCTTTCAACTGTTTCAATACATACTGCTTCCAATGCATTTGAAAAATCAATCAACGCCTGGTTGCTATCTAATTTACCACGAAAAGCTAATCCTCTTGTCCATGCAAAAATGGAAGCAATAGGATTTGTTGAAGTTGGTTTTCCTTTTTGATGCTCACGATAGTGACGTGTAACAGTTCCATGTGCAGCTTCTGCTTCCATTGTTTTTCCATCAGGAGTAATTAAAACAGAAGTCATCAAACCGAGTGAACCGAAACCTTGAGCAACCGTATCACTTTGCACATCACCATCATAGTTTTTACAAGCCCAAACAAAATTGCCATTCCATTTTAAAGCACTCGCTACCATATCATCAATCAGGCGGTGTTCATAAACAATGCCTGCTGCATCAAACTGTGCTTTGAATTCATTTTGATAAATCTCTTCAAAAATATCTTTGAAGCGGCCATCATATTTTTTTAGAATTGTATTTTTTGTAGAAAGATAAAGCGGCCATTTTTTACTCAACGCAATATTGAAACAGCTTCTTGCAAAACCTTTAATGCTTTCATCCGTATTATACATTGACATTGCAACACCATCACCTTTAAAGTTGAACACTTCAAAAGTTTGCGGCTCGCCGCCACCTTCAGGTGTAAATGTCATCGTGAGTTTTCCTTTTCCTTTAATCACTGTATCAGTTGCTCGGTATTGATCACCAAAAGCATGACGACCAACAATGATTGGTGCAGTCCAGTTAGTAACCAGGCGAGGAATATTATTTATTACAATTGGCTCACGGAAAACAGTGCCATCTAAAATATTTCTGATTGTACCATTTGGGCTCTTCCACATTTGTTTCAGCTTGAATTCCTCTACACGTTGTTCATCAGGAGTAATCGTAGCGCATTTAATACCAACTCCGTATTGCTTGATTGCATTTGCAGCATCTATTGTAACCTGGTCATTAGTCTGATCACGGTATTCTACACCAAGATCATAGTATTTAATGTCAACATCAACATAAGGGAGAATAAGTTTTTCTTTGATAAACTTCCAGATAATCCTTGTCATTTCATCGCCGTCCAGTTCTACTACCGGGTTGGTTACTTTGATTTTACTTGCCATATAAAATTTCAGATTTTTAGTTTGCGCAAACCTACATGAATTTAAGATAACCGGATAATGTGATTTATGTCACACAACACCCGCCATAAGCTACCGTTCGCTAAAAAATTACTAATAAATGAAATGATTTAACTGATCAAACTTTACCTTGCACCCATGATTAGTAGCTTAAGGGATTACCTTAATCAGTTTGTTCAACTTACTGATGAGGAATTCAGATTGTTGATGAGCAAACTGGAGGCTTGCAAATTTCAAAAAAGGGAATTGCTTACCAACACCGGCGAGGTGGAGAACTATCTTTATTTCATTGAAAGGGGGCTTGTAAAACGTTGCTTTTTAAAAAATGACGAAGTCATAGTTTCTCATATTGCAAAAGAAGGCGGTATAATAGGTGCTACTCCGTCTTTTTTTTCGCGGCAGCCATCACGTTATATGGTGGAAGCATTAGAACCTACCACTGCCTTGCGTATATCTCATTCAAATCTTGAACAGCTTTATACCCATAGCAAAACATGGGAAAAGTTGGGCCGGGTTATTACTGCTGGTTACCTGATTCAGCAAGAACAAATTTTGTATGATACAACCTGCCTGACCGTGCGGCAACGGTTTGTAAAATTTATGAAAGAAAATCCGGATCTGATCCTGAGAGTCCCGCAGAAATTACTGGCATCATATCTTAATATTAAACAGGAAACGTTCAGCCGGCTGAAACATTTAATGACGGAAAAACAACCACAGATTTAATCTAAATTTTTATTAGTGATTAACACGGATAATATCAGTGAAGCATCGTTCGCCTATATCAAAGCTTATTTTGATAAATTTCTTCCGATGACACCGGAAGAAATAAAGGGCTTGATGAGCTATTGCGATCTCAGGCAGTTTGATAAGAATACTGTTATTCTTGAACAAGGTGAAGTTGATGATTACCTGAATATGATTGTTACAGGCATTGTAATCAAATATGCAAAAATTGGGAATAAGAAAATGATTTTGCAGTTATCAACCGAAGGACATGTGATCAATTCTGAAATTTCTTTTCTTACCCGTACTCCGTCAAAAGTATACCTCGAAACGCTTGAACCAACCATGATGGTTTCACTTCAATATGAAAAGATGGAAGAAGCCCTTGCTCTTTTTCCTAAAGGCGAGAGATTGGGAAGATTGATACAGGAAGGTATGTATCTAAAAAAAGATGAACGACGTTATGCCATGTTATCAAAATCAATGAGGGAACGTTTTCTTGATTATGTTCAGCAACATCCGCATATGATACAAAGAGTGCCGCAAAAATATCTTGCTTCTTATCTTAATATCACTTCCGAAACATTCAGCAGGTTTAAACATCTGATTCGCGAAAGCACAGCAAAATAAATAACACTGTTTTTTAAAAATTCTACAGTAAATTTGGTTACCACCATTTTTTTAACGTTACCGAATCATTTATCATGGAAACTGACCAGCGATTTTTTCAGTTCCTGAACAAATTTGTTTCACTTTCACAGGAGGAGTATAACCAGTTCATAAAGCCCATTGTTACAATCAGGAGATTTGATAAGAAGGCCGTAATCCTAAAATCTGGAGAAACGGAACCCTATATTAATTTTATTATTTCGGGGCTGGTGAGGAAATATTACAAAAAAGATAGAGAAGAAATCAATACTCAAATCTCTTACGAAGGACATATCATTCATTCACAGGAATCCTATCATAGCCAGCAGCCTTCAGAATATTTCATAGAAACAATTGAGCCTACTGTCCTTGCCTCGATCAGTTATGAGGATATTGAAAAAGTGTATGATGCCTCACACAAAATGGAGCGGATGGGTCGTCACATTATCAGTAATGCCATGGTAATAAAAGATCACTGGCAAATGCAAATGATCAAACACTCTCCCCGTGAACGATTTATCAATTTTGTAAAACGTAATCCCGAGCTGGTGCAACGTGTACCGCAAAAATTCCTTGCAAGTTTATTAAATATCAAACCGGAAACATTCAGCCGGTTTAAACATTTACTGCGTGAGCATTCACGAAAGTAGGAGTTTTATTTTAGCTTAATGCAACATCAAGAATCATCATTACCAGGAACCCACCAATGAAACCTAATACCGATCGATCAGTGAATTTATCACGTTGAGTTTCGGGGATTACTTCTTCTACAACTACATATATCATAGCACCGGCGGCAAATGCCAATGCAAATGGTAATAGGGGTTGCATATACATAACTGCCAACGCACCAGCAACACCGGCAACCGGTTCAACAATTGCTGATAATTGTCCATACCAAAAACTACGACGCCTGCTTACGCCATGACGGCGAAGCGGCATAGCTACAGCAATTCCTTCTGGAAAATTCTGAATGCCGATACCAATTGCCAATGCCATTGCACCTGCAATAGATGCTTCAGGCATTCCTTCAGCAGCGGCGCCAAATAAAACACCTACTGCAAGACCTTCCGGAATATTGTGAAGCGTAATTGCAAGAATCAGTAATGTTGTTTTATGCCATTGTGTTTTGGTTCCTTCAGTTTCATGTTCGCCAAAATTAATATGCAGGTGAGGAGTGAATTTATCCAGTACATAAATAAACATAGCCCCAAGAAAAAAACCAACTGCAGCCGGCATCCATTTCATATTCGGGTAAAGTCGTTCGCTGATCTCAATGGCAGGGTTTAATAATGACCAGAAACTTGCTGCTACCATTACTCCACCTGTAAAACCCAGCATGGGATCCAAAACACCACGATCCATTTTTTTGAAAAAGAAAACTAATGATGCTCCCGCTGCTGTAACTAACCAGGTAAAAGTTGTTGCGAGCAGGGCAGCTTTTACAGGGCCTATCTCAAATAAAAATTTTTCTAATTGCTCCATGTCAGATTTGTTTTACGTAAATATTTTTTGCGAGCTGCTCGCTGATAGTGATCACCGGCAACTTGTTAATTTTTATTTCAACCGATTTATCAAAAGCAAATTTCTTTTTTACTTCAAGCTTGGTACCGATATTTATGTTTTGATGTTTGAGTAAATCCAGCAATTCAGGTTGCTGGTTGGTAACCTGGCTTACAATAGCGGGTTTGTTTATTGGCAAATCAATCAATGCAATTTTTTTACCTGCTTCAAGTTTACCATTCGCATCCGGTATAGGATCACCATGTGGATCAAATTTTGGAGAACCGAGAAATTCATCCAGCTTATCAATTAATTTTTTACTGCTTACATGTTCCAAATCTTCAGCTATCTCGTGTACCTCATCCCAATTAAACTTCAATTTCTCAGCAAGAAAATATTCCCATAATCGGTGCCGGCGAATGATGCCCAGCGCCACTTTATTTCCTTCTGCTGTTAACCTGAACCCCTGGTAGGGCTGATAGTTGACCAGCTTTTTCAGCTTCAGTTTTTTCATCATATCAGTAATGGAAGCAGGTTTTGCCTGTAGTTTTCCTGCCAGTTCATTAGTAGTAACTGTACCATCCTGCTCCTGCAAATGATAAATGGCTTTGATATAATTCTCCTCGCTGGTTGAAAAATTAAGCATGCCTAATAAAAAATTTAGACAAACCTAAAAAATATCTTTTACCCGGCCAATAGTGAAGCCAGAAAAATTATTATACATTCGGTAAAAAATAGGACATGCGGCGATTTGGCTTGCCTTTTATACTACTGATTTTATTAAACAGCATACTGGTTATCAGCAGTTGTAAAGGGAAAAAGAAACCTGTTACGGGTGATGAGATTACGGCTGTCAAGGACCTCATAGAATTTTATCCGCAGCCGGTAAATTCAATACAGTTTGGTGATACAATTCTGAACCGGAAAGAGAAAGATTCTTTCGCGATAAGCTATAAAACATTTTCAAAGTTTGTTCCCGATTCTATTCTTGCAACCGTTTTTGGTAAAGGTCTTAAACCGAAAAGCTATCCGCTGGCAAGAATGCAGGATGCTAATAAAACAAACTATCTGCTGACAAAACTGGTAGCAGGCAATACACGTAATCTTGTATTGTATTGTTTTAGTAAAGATGAAAAACTGCTGGGTGCAACTAATGTCCTTAAGCCTGATCAATCAACTGCAACTACACAATCGGTAAGTATTGATCGCAATTTTAATATTTCAAAAAGCATTGTTCGTAAAAATGCTGATGGCAGCCAAAATGATGGTAAGGATGTTTACATATTAAATGAAGAGGTTGGTAAGTTCATGCTTATACTTACTGAACAGTTGGATGATAAACTCACTGAGCTAATCAATCCAATTGATACGCTACCACGTAAGAATAAATTTTCTGCTGATTATGGTTCAGGGAAAAATAATCTTGTATCTATCCGTGATTCTAAAAAGGGCGACCGTTTGCAGTTCTTTATCCATTTTGAAAAAAATAAAGGCGAATGCAATGGCGAGTTGAAAGGTGAAGCATTAATTACAGGAAAGAATACAGCAGTTTATCGCCAGGGTGGTGATCCTTGTGTAATGCAGTTTAATTTTTCTGCAACTGCTGTTACATTAAAAGAAATGGAAGGTTGTGCAGCACACCGTGGATTGCGTTGTTCGTTCGATGGCAGCTTTGGAAAAAAGAAAGCACCTAAGCCAAAAAAGTAAATCCAACTCAACTACTAATGAGTTTTCAAACGATTGCAGGTCTACTTATCCCCTCATTGTGAATATTTTGGCGCAAATCCTCCTGTAAACAAACATCTGTTTTACTTAATAGCAGCTATATTGCGAAGCCTTACTAAAACCAAATTGAGATGAGTTTCAAAAATTTCAAAGTTCCGTACTCTATTGATGATCGTTATTCAAAATCGATTGCTTATTTCTCCATGGAGTTTGCTACGCACCAGCCATTAAAAATTTATAGCGGTGGTCTTGGTTTTCTAGCCGGTTCGCATATGCGCAGCGCATACGAGCTCAGGCAAAATCTTGTTGGCATTGGCATTTTATGGAAATATGGATACTATGACCAGGCACGCAACCAGGATCAAACATTGCAAGTAACCTGGATGGAAAAACATTATTCTTTTCTTGAAGATACCGGCATAAAATTCCAGATAACAGTGCATGAGCATCCGGTTTGGGTGAAAGCATATTATCTCAATCCTGAAACATTCAAGACAGCACCGATGTTCTTGCTGTCAACAGATTTGCCCGAGAATGATTATGTGTCACAAACAATTTCTCACCGTTTGTATGATGCGAATGTGGCAACTAAAGTGGCTCAATTTATTTTACTCGGTGTTGGCGGTGCCAAGTTGTTAGATGAAATCGGGTTTACAGCAGAACGTTATCATTTAAATGAAGCACATGCAGTGTCATCTGCTTTTTACCTGTACAATAAATTTAATCGTGATATTGATGAGGTGAAAAAGCGTTTGGTGTTTACTACACATACACCAGAAGAAGCAGGCAATGAAAAGCATGATATTTATCTCTGTCATAAAATGAGTTATTTCTGCGGGCTTTCGGTTGATGAGGTGAAAAAGCTTTGCGGATTACCGGATGATCGATTCAATCACTCTTTAGCTGCTTTTCGTTTTGCAAAATTAGCAAATGGTGTTTCGCAATTACACGGCCATGTATCAAGACAGATGTGGAAAAGTTATGAAGGAATTTGCCCGATTATATCAATTACAAATGCTCAAAACTGGCGTTACTGGGCCGACAAACAACTCTATCGTTT
>Ga0315910_10003364_pt1 | contig 13636 bp, 10 predicted proteins | sample EdamamesoilMG_FD_204470 | JGI IMG/M metagenome (GOLD analysis project Ga0315910, IMG submission 204470) | Garden soil microbial communities collected in Santa Monica, California, United States - Edamame soil | ecosystem: Environmental > Terrestrial > Soil > Garden | place: USA: California...
CGGCCTCCGGCGTGAGCGCCTGCTCCGGGATCACCAGCGTGTCGCGTTCGTCGTTGGCCAACGAGACGTTGAGGAACATGCCGGGGCGCAGCGCACCGTCTTCGTTGGCGAGCAGCGCGCGCACGGTGACCGCACGCGAATTCATGTCGACGCGCGAATCGATGCTCGCCACCTTGCCGACGAAGGCGCGCCCGGGGAATGCCGGCGCCGTGGCGCGTACCGCGAGTCCCTCGCGCAACGTCGACAGGAAATTCTCCGGTACGGAGAAATCGAGCTTGATGACGCTGGTGTCGTCCAGCGTGGTGATCACCGCGCCGGGGCTGATGAGCGTGCCGATGCTCACGCGGCGCAACCCCACTCGCCCCGAGAATGGCGCGCGGATCACCGTGTCCTGGAGCCGTGCCTGCGCCGCCGCGAGCCGGGCGCGATTCGCCTTGAGCGTGGCTTCGAGCTGGTCGAACTGGGCCTTGGACAAGGCTTCGGTGGCCATCAGTTCGCGACTGCGGTCGTACAGGCGTTCGCTCTCCGCCACCGCGGCTTCGGCGGCCGCGACGTCCGCGCGCGCCTGCGCGTCATCGAGCTGCACCAGCACCTGGCCGCGTTGCACGCGTTCGCCGTCGCGGAACCTGACCGCCGTCACCACGTTCGAGGTCTTGGAGCTGATGTCCACGGACTCGTTGGCGCGGGCATTGCCCAGGGCTTCGAGCTTCTGGCTCAGGGTCTCGCTGCGAACCGGCGCCACCGCAACGAAAGCGGGCACACCGGTTTTCGCGGCTGCGCCCGGGCCTGGCCCGCCGCCGGGAGCCGCGGCCTTGTGTTGCGTGGCGTAGATCGCCCAGGCAGAGCAGATGACGGCCACGGCAATGCTGATCGGGGTGACGAGATTGCGCGTTTCGGCCATTCGGTGTGTCGGTTCTTCAGTCTTTTCGGGCGGCAAGTATGGCACCGCCTCCAGGCCGACACACGAGGGGAATCAAAATGTTATGAAACCCCCACGCGCTCGTTTTCCCAGCGGCGGATCATTTGTTTGCGGGCGGTTCCCCAGCGATAACCACCGAGTTTCCCGCCCTCACGCAGCACCCTGTGGCAGGGGATGACCCAGGCGATGGGGTTCGCACCTACGGCATTGCCGACGGCCCGTGCACCCTTCGCCAGGCCGACCTGCCGTGCCAGCGCGCTGTATGTGACCGTCTCACCGGGCGCGAGTTCGAGCAACGCGCGCCACACCTGTACCTGGAAGTTGGTGCCGGTGACGGCGAGCGGCAGGCGCGCCTCGGCTCCACCCCAGATGGTCTGCACCAGGTCCCTGGCGCGCGCGTCGTCGCGCACGAAGTCCGCGCGCGGAAACTGCTCGTGCAGCTCCGCGAGCTCGGCGCGTTCGGTGCCGGTTTCGACGAACGCCAGGCGCATCAGCCCGCGTCCGGTCTCGGCCAGCAACGCCGTGCCGAACGGCGTATCCGCGAGCCCATGGCGTATCACCACTCCTTCGCCGCGGGCGCGGATCTCGCCGGGAGACATCGCTTCCAGCGTGACGGTCAAATCGTGAAGACGTCCGCCGCCGGAAAGTCCTATAGCGTGCGCCGCATCCATGACCGACACCTCGTCGCGCAACGCCGCGCTCGCAGCGCGGCTGGTGATCTCGGCGAGGTACTGCTTGGGCGTGAGCCCGGTCCAGCGCCGGAACAGGCGATTGAAATGAAAATCTGATAGCCCGACATGACGCGCGATCTCGGCGAGTTTCGGCTGCCGTTCGTACTCGCGCTCGATGAACTCGATGGCGCGCGTCATGCGCGCGAATTCGCGGCTGTCGACGAAGCCTGCGGCGGGGCGGCCTGCGGAGAGTCGAGGTTTGCGGGCGGTGGTAGTCACTTGCATGTCCATGGGGCGCATTCTGCGAGCCTCGTGGCTCGCGGCGCGACCCGTTACTTGCGCAGTGTCAGCGGGCGCCGAATATCCGCAGCAACATCGCCGGCAGGTCGGGCGGACTCGAGCCCGTCGGCGTGACGATGTTCAGTATGGCGAGCTGGCGCTGCGGAAACACCCAGAACTCGTTGCCGTCGTCGTCGCTGCCGCTCAGCGCCAGGAAGCCGCCGACCTCGCTTCGCCGCAGCTGCAGGCCGCTCTCCGCATGCACGCGCGAGGGCCGCGACATCTCCATCGCCCACCCTTCGGGCAGCGCCGGCGCGCCACCGGTGGCCAGCAGTTGCAGCACACCCAGCATGTCGGGCGCGGTCGCACGCCAGCAGCAATGCGCCGCGGGCATGCCGGCGCGCCGGTCGAGGGCGAGTTGCGCGGGCCCGCCGGCCAGCGCCCGCCACAGGCGCGTTTCGAGGAACTGCTCGAAGGGCTGCTTCGTGGCGCGTTCGACGATCAGCGCCGCGAGCTGCGTGTTGGCGGGCGACGCGTTGAAGAAGCCGCCCGGCTCGTGCTCCAGCTCGAAGCGCAGCGCGGTCTGCGCGAAATCGTTGCCTAACAACATGCGCACGCCCCGGGCGGTGGCGAATGCCGGCAGGCGCCGCATGTCGTCCCACGGTGAATGGCGCAGCAGCCGCGGCGGTGCACCGCCGGCTTCGAGGCCGCTGGTGTCCTCGAGCAACTGGCGCAGCGTGATCTCGCCGCGCGCCTCGTCGGACCATTCCGGCAACCAGCGCGACACCGGCACGTCCAGCGACTCGATGCTGCGGTCGGCCAGCGCGATACCCACCGCCATGGCGGTGACCGGCCGCGCGATCAGGCCGGCTGGCAGCAATGTGTCCCCGTCGTCGGCGCCAAAATAGCGCGCCAGCACCGTGGCGCCGCCATGCATGACTAACAACGCGCGCGACCCCGAGTCGCGCGCCCTGGCGATCACCTGCTCCAGTTCCGGCGGTGCCGTGAACGCCGGCATCGGTTCGTCCCGGTCGGCCACCCCCCGGCCATGCCCCTCGGAGGCCACGCCGATGTTCGCCACCGGTAGGTAGAGCGCGTCGACCGGCAGCGGCAATTGCAGCGCGCGGCGCCAGAACGGCAGGTCGGCGGCGAGCGCGCCGATGGCGAGCGATGACGCCAACAGCACGATGGCCGTCAGGAATGTGAGTACACGTCGCATGGGAATGAGACCGGTCGCCATGCTACCAGCGGGAAGTAGTGGCTAAAATGCCCGCCGCCGTGAAACTCAACATCTGCGCCATCGCCTCGGAAGTCGTGCCCTTCGCCAAGACCGGCGGCCTCGCCGACGTGGCGGGCGCGTTGTCGCGGCAACTGACCGGCCGGGGCCACGATGTACGCCTGTTCGTGCCGTTCTACGCGCAGATGCGGCGCGACCGCATGGAGGCCACGCGCGTCGAGTCGCTGCAGGGCCTGTCGATCGTGGTCGGCAGCCACGAATACCAGGTCGACATGTGGCGCGCCCGGCTGCCCGGCTCCGCCACGCCCGTTTACCTGGTCGAGTCCGACGCCCTGTACGCGCGGCCGAAACTCTACTCCAACGACGCCGACGAGCACCGGCGCTTCCTCGTGCTGACGCGCGCCGCGCTCGAGTCTTGCCGGCGCATGAACTTCCGCCCGCACATCGTGCATTCACATGACTGGCACGCGGCCTTCGCGCCGCTGTGGCTGCGCTCGAATTACCGGAACGACCCGGTATTCGCCGGCACGCGCTCGGTGATGACCATCCACAACATCGGCTACCAGGGCGAGTTCGGCGCGGCCGACGTGGCGGACCTCGACCTCGGCGCCGACGCCTATCTACTGCACCAGGACGACCTCAAGGCCGGGCGCATCAACGCGCTCAAGCACGGCATCCTGCACGCCGACGCGGTCACCACCGTCAGCCCGACGTACGCGCAGGAAATCACCACGCCGCGTTACGGCATGGGCATGGAGCAGTCGCTGGCCGCGCGCGGCAGCGCGGTGCGCGGCATCCTCAATGGCGTCGACTACGAGGAATGGGACCCGCGCCACGACCGTCACCTGCCGGTGCACTTCGGCCCGGGCGAGCTCGCGAAGAAGGCCGAGCTCAAGCGGAATTTCCTGCTGCGGCAGAACCTCAAGCCCACGCAGGGGCGCGTGCCGCTGTTCGGCATCGTCAGCCGGCTCACGCCGCAGAAGGGATTCGACCTGCTGCTCGATACCCTGCCGCGGCTGCTGCAGGACCACGACATCCGGCTCGCCGTGCTCGGCAACGGCGACGAGAAATACGAGAAATTCTTCGCGGGGCTGGCCGAACGCCACCGCAGCCACGCGATGTTCTTCGGCGGCTACGACGAGTCGCTGGCCCACTGGATCGAGGGCGCGAGCGACGTTTTCCTGATGCCCTCGCAGTACGAACCCTGCGGCCTCAACCAGATGTACAGCCTGCGCTACGGGACCATTCCCATCGTGCGCAAGACCGGCGGCCTCGCCGACTCGGTGCTGCATTTCGACCCGGCGACGGGCGCCGGCACCGGCATCGTGTTCAATGACTTCGACGCCAGCGCGATGCGCTGGGCCTTGAACACGGCGCTCGAGTGGTACGCGCAGCCCGCGCAGTGGGATCGGCTGGTGCAGAACGCCATGCGCCAGGATTTTTCCTGGGCCAGGCAGACCAACGAATACCTGAAGCTCTTCGGCGAATTACTTCAGCTTGACGCTGCCGCGCTCATCGAAGGGAATGCTGCGCAGAAAGCCGCTGGATAGCGCCACCTTGCCGACCAGCCGGTAGTTCAGCGCCGCGGGTGTACTGCCGCGCATCAGGTACTTGGCCAGCGTCCCCGCGAGATTGGCCGTCACCTGCATGTCGAACTCGGCCTCGCCCATGGCCGGCACCACGAACGGCGCATCCGTGAGTCCTTCCGCGAGCTGGTCGCCCTCGACTTCGATGCGATAGCTGATGCCCTTGATGGGCAATTCACGGTCGTTGGGATTCACCACGCGCAGCCGTACCTGCAGCCGCTGCGAGAAGATGTCGGCGCTCTGCACCTTCATCGTCACGACGCTCAGTTGGGGTGGCTCGAGCTTGAACGACGAGGCGCAGCCCGTTGCGACCAGCAGCACCCCGATCAAAAGCAGCGCCGGCCACCCTCTCGAGCGGAGGCTTGGCCTCTCAAGGATGGCCATGGCTGAGCATGTCCGGGGTCACCAGCACGACTCCCTTCTCAGTGACCAGGAATCGCTTGGCGTCCTCGGCGCGATCGAAGCCGATGCGCGTGCTGCCGGTGATCTCGCAATTCTCGTCGATGATGGCATTGCGGATCTGGCAGTTGGGTCCGATGCGCACGTTGGGCAGGATCACCGAGCGTTCGACGTCCGAGCGCTCCTCGACACGCACGCCCGAGAACAGCAGCGACTCGCGCACCGTCGCACCGGAGATGATCACGCCACCGGATACGAGTGAGTTGATCGCGATGCCGCGCCGACCGTCTTCATCCAGCACGAACTTCGCCGGCGGCGTCTGCGCCTGGTAAGTCCAGATCGGCCAGTCCTCGTCGTAGATGTTCAGTTCTGGATTGACCCAGACCATCTCGATGTTGGCCTCGTAAAAGGCATCGATTGTTCCAACATCGCGCCAATAAGACTGCGCGCGGGTCTTAACGTCCCGAAAAGGATAGGCGAAGACCTGCAGCTTCTCGATGGACTTCGGGATGATGTCCTTGCCGAAATCGTGCTTGGACTTCTCGTCCGCGGCGTCCTCGATCAGCAGCTTTTCGAGCAGGTCGGGATTGAAGACATAGATGCCCATCGAGGCCAGGGCCGCGTCGGTGCGACCCGGCATCGGGTCCGGGTTGGGTGATTTCTCGACGAAGCGGGTGACGCGATTCCACTCGGTCACCGTGAGCACGCCGAACTCGCGCGCATCGGCGATCGGCACCTCGACCACGCCCACGGTGATGTCGGCGCCCTTCTCCACGTGGTAGGCGATCATCGGACCGTAGTCCATCTTGTAGATGTGATCGCCGGCCAGCACCAGCACGTGTTTCGGCCGGTGCGAATGCATGACGTCGATGTTCTGGTACACGGCGTCCGCGGTACCGCGATACCAGTGGGCCCCGGTCTTCTGCTGAGCGGGGATGACCTCGACGAATTCGCCGAACTCGCCGCGCATGTAGCCCCAGCCGCGATGGATGTGCTGGATCAGCGACTGCGCCTTGTACTGCGTGAGCACGGTGATCTGGCGGATGCCCGAGTTCACGCAGTTCGACAGCACAAAATCCATGATGCGGAACTTGCCGCCGAAGGGCGTCGCCGGCTTGCAGCGATGCTCGGTCAGACCCTTGAGGCGCTCGCCACGGCCGCCGGCCATGATGACTGCGAGAGTGCCGCTGGTCAGACGGCTGACGTATCGACCTGAAGTTGCGCGTGCGGGTCGTTTGGCCATTGGGATCCTCTTTGGATCGGCAGTATAGGGTGCGTGCTACCGTAGACGCATGTCTCCACGCGCCCACGCCCTCTGCCGTGTCGTCATCGCTCTGACATTCGCGCAGGTCGGCTCGGCTGACTCGCCGGCCAGCGCCACCCCGGGTGCGGAGGCGGGCTGTTTCTCCGTGGGCGGCGGCTACCTGCGCGCGCGCGTGCGCGGCGCGCTCGACCTCGACCTGAACTGGAAGAACGCGGAGATGCAGTGCGAGGGCGGCCCCAGGCCGCCGGGCAAGAACAACGAGAGCAATGGCGTGCGCGTCAGCATCGGCGGGCCACCTCGGGGCGACGGGCATCGCATCCGCCTGGTGTTCGGCATCGGGGGCGTGGTCGAAGGCGCCGCGGGCAATGGCCTGCCGACCAACGTCACCATCCTGTTCGAAGGAGAAAAGCGGATCTTCGCGACGCAGGGCGACGACAAGTGCACGGTGGATTCCCTGACGCAGGAACGCGTGGAAACCCTGAGTCCCGGCCGGGCGATCTATCGCGTGACGGCGCGCGGGTTCTGCCTCGGCCCGGCGAGCAGCCTGCTGCAGGACGAGCGCGTGATCCTGACCAGCTTCGACTTTGCGGGGCGCGTCGAATTCAGCGACGATGATCGCCATGACAAGAAACCCGCGACGATCTGAGGCGCCGCGGCGCGGCTGGCTCGCGGCCTGCGGCGCAATGCTGCTGGCCTGCGCGACGCTGGCGCCGGCGCAGAGCGGCCCGCTCGAGAACCTCGACGCCTTTCCGCAGGACGACCTCAAGATCAGCGACGGCAAGAAGCTGCACCAGGTGCTGCACGTGTGGCTCGCGGACTCGCCGCCGCGGCAATCGCAGGGCCTGATGTTCGTGCGTTCGCTGCCGCAGATGCGCGGCATGTTGTTCGTGTATTCGGAGCCCAAGCAGATCAACATGTGGATGAAGAACACCTACATCCCGCTCGACATGGTGTTCATCGACTCGCGCCACCGCATCATGCAGATCGTGGAACAAACAACCCCACATTCCCTGGACCTGATCTCCAGCAAGGGACCGGCGCTCGCGGTGCTCGAGATCGGCGCCGGCGAGGCCCAGCGCCTGGGTCTGCGCAGCGGGCTGCGGGTGACGCACCCCGCGCTAGTGAACCATTGACCGATTAACGCCGCCGTCGACGTCGGCTATCATCGCCGGCCAATTAGCTAGGGAGATGGCCCATGAAAAGAATCGCTACCCTGGTTCTGAGTGTTTGCGCGGCAATGACCGCTTCGACCGCCAGCGCCGGCGCCCCCGAAGGCAGCTGGTACGTGGCCCCCGAGGTCTACGGACTCTGGCTCGATGACAACCGCCAGGCGGACGACGACGTCGGCATCGGCTTCGCGTTCGGCCGCACAGTCAACGCGAACTGGGACGTGGAGCTCGGCGTCTACGGGTCGCAACACGACCGGGTCGACAACGGCACGCTCGACATCAACGGCTTTGCGCTGAGTGGCAAGCGCGTGTTCTACCGGGACGGCAAGGTCAACCCGTTCATCAGCCTCGGCCTGGGCTTTTTCGACAGCCGCATCGATCCCGGCGCGAACGCCAAGGACTTCTCCGCGCTGTATGGCGTGGGCCTGCTGATCGATCTCGGCGGCGACCACGACGATGGTTCCGCCATGCAATTGCGCGGTGACCTCGGCGCGCGGCGCGCGCTCTGGGGCGACTCGGACGACCAGCTGGTCGACTACTACGCGGGCCTCGGCATCCAGTACAACTGGGGCGGCACGCCCGCGCGCAAGGTGGTCGACTCGGACGGCGACGGCGTCAACGACGATCTCGATCGCTGCCCCGGCACGCCCGCCGGCACCGCGGTGGACAGCAGCGGTTGTCCGCTCGATGACGACGGCGATGGCGTGGCCAATGCCGACGACAAGTGCCCGGGCACGCCCGCGGGCGCGAAGGTCGACGCGGTGGGTTGCGAGCTCGACAGCGACGGCGATGGCGTCGGTGACGGCCGCGACCAGTGTCCGAATACGCCGGCCGGCACCCCCGTCGACGAGAAGGGCTGCCCGCGTGACGGTGATGGCGACGGCATCGTCGATGGCGTCGACCAGTGCCCGAATTCCCCGAAGGGCGAGCGCGTGGACAACACCGGCTGCCCGTTCAAGCAGGAGCTGCTGCTGCAGGGCGTGAAGTTCGCCACCAACAGCGCCGACCTGCTGCCCGAGAGTATCCCGGTGCTCGACGGCGCCGTGGCGACGCTCAAGCGATACCCGGAGGTGAACATCGAAGTCGCCGGGCACACCGACGATCGCGGTGCGGATGCTCACAACATGCAGCTGTCGGAGCGTCGCGCGGAGTCCGTACTCAAGTACCTCAAGGACAATGGGGTCACCAACCTGCTGACCTCGCGCGGCTATGGCGAGACCGAGCCGATCGCCAGCAACGCGACCGACGAGGGCCGCCGGCAGAATCGCCGCGTGGTGCTGCGCGCGCTGAACTAGGCGCGGACTGGAATGGATCGGGCCCCGGAAACGGGGCCCGGTTTCACGCGGTGCCGAAGGCGCGGGTGGCCGCGGTGATGGCCTGCACCATGGCGCGTTCCGCGGCGCTCAGCAGCGGGTTCCACACATCGAAGATCAGCACGACGCGCAATTCGTCGCTGTCGTTGCGCGCTTCGTGTTCGATGGTGTCGTCGAACACCAGGATCTCGCCCACCGTCCAGCCGCGCTGATCGGCGCCCACGCGGTAGATGCAATGATCCGGCACGATGAGCGGCAGGTGGACCACGACGCGCGCATTGGTTTCGCCGTTGTGCGGCGGGATCGTGGTATGCGGGGCGAGCGCCGAGAACATCGCGTTGGGACACAGGCCGCCGATCTCGGCCATTTGTACATTGGACAGCGCCGCGGCGGTCTGCGGGCAGCGCGCCAGGTTGTCGGCCTGCGGTGTGCCCCCGCGCCACAGGTGATAGGCACTCCAGCGATGTGAGTGGTTGAGTTCCTGCCACTGGTTGACCGGATCACCGGGCTGGTACGCGATGTAGGGATTGAACTTGTCGCGTTCGGCGAGCAGCGCGGCCGCGAGCTCGTCGCGGATCTGCGCGGTCTTCGACTCGACCGCCGCCGCCCAGGGAAACTGCTCGCGCTCGAAAAACGGGATCGCCGGCAGGCGCGGCACGTGCAACTGGTTGCACTCGGAGAAATAGGGTCGCGCGCGCCCCGCGACGATGTTCACCGCTTCCTTCCAGCGCGCCTGTACACCGGCGGGCAGCGCGGCCTGGAGATCCGCGACCTTCTCCGAAATGTGCTTGAGCTGCGCCGCGGAGTACTGGTCCACCACGGCGCGCGCATGCTCGAGATGCGGTCGCTGCGACTCCGGCCAGTGGCTGGGCGGAGGCGCGATCTTCAGCGCGTTGGCGTAGTTGGAGGAGGCCGCGCGCGGGTTGCCGGCCCGTTCGAACCAGGAACCACGCGCCAGCAATGCGGGTATGTAATAGGCATCGACGGCGAGCGCCGCATCGATGGCTTCGCGCTCCGCGGCCGCGTCCCCGCGCAGCCGGCACGCGGTGCCGAGGGTCAGCAGTATCAGCAAGTCCTTCGGGGCCGCCGCGCGCGCCGAAGTCAGCAGTGGATGGGCGGCATTGACGTCGCCACGCTGCAACGCGTGGACGCCGAGGCTCAGTAGCGCCTTTGGATTCCTTGGATCGATGCGCAACAGCTCGCGCCACAGCCGTTCCGCCTCCGGAAAATTACCGGTGCTGGCTGCGTGAACTGCCGCGTTGGCGAGTTCGCCTGCGCGTGGATCCGCCATGGAGGAATCGGCGGCCGTAACCGGCCGCCAGCTCAGCCGGGGTTCGGCATCGCTTCGTTGCCGCCCTTGTTCTGCCGGTCGCGGGTCCATTCCCTCGCGGCCTTCTCACGCTCGGCGTCTTCGCGCGGCGTGGAGCACACCTTGGTCTTGCGGACCAGCGAACCGGTGGTCGCGATGTACTTGCAGCGGACGACATCCATGGGATCGACCGCCGCGGTCGCGGCAGCTGACTGCGCGAGACGCTGCTTGAGACGCTCGATCTGCTCGCCGGTCTGGCGCTTCATGTCGCCCGAGAGTTCGACCTTGGGACCCAGCGGCCCGCCATCCTGCCCATACATGGTCACGCCCGCGCCACTCGCGTCGTCGGCCAGCAGCACCGACTTCACCTGGAAGCCGCGCGAGGCACACTCACCGGCGATGTCGCGCACCACTTGCTGCAGCTGAGCCGTCTCGCCCGAATACACCAGCACGATGCCGTCGCGCGTGTCTTTCAAGGCGCGTTTCTGGACGGCTTCGGCGGAGGAGCCGCGCATGTCCTTCAGCGGCACGTCGACCATCTTCTCGGGGGAAACCTCACCCGCGATCGCCGCCGTGGTGATCATGGCCAGCGCGGCTGCCGCGAGCGAAAAGTGCTTGAAATTAAGTCTCATGGAGGGCCTCGGCATATTCCTGGTTTGCGCCGAGTATGCCATCAGGCCATGCCGGCGCCACAAAAAAGAACGGCGGGCCGAAGCCCGCCGTTCACCATCGACTATCGTCCAAACTCCTAGAAGCGGAAGCTCACGCCCAGGGAGTAGGTGCGACCCAGCGCCGTGTACACGCTGGGGAACGTGTTGCCGGAATTGGAGCGGGTGTCACCCGCCTCGTTTCCGACCACAGGCGGATCCTCATCCGTGATGTTGGCGATGTACGCACGCACCGTCATCCATTCGCCGACCGACCACGATCCGCTCAGATCGAAGTAGTCGTACGAACCGATCGACTGGAAGGGTTCGAACACGTCGTCCTTGACTCCGTCGCCGTCGTTGTCAGCCTGGACCGTCTCGATGCTCGTCGAGCCGAGGTGGTTCCAGGAGAGCGACACGTCGAACGGACCCTTGGCCCAGGTCGTGGTCTGCAGCCAGCGCACGCTGGGCAGCGGGTTGCCGCACTGCGTACCGTACTTGCCCTTGCAATCGATCACCGCCGACAGGTCGGAGCTCTGCGATTCCTGGGTCAGGTACTTGTTGATGTAGGCGTTGAAGGTCAGCGAACCCGCGCCGCCCATATCGAAGCCGATATTGGCCTGGATTTCGACGCCCTCAGCCTGCAGGTACTTCAGGTTGGTGGTGAACAACTCGACGCCCGAGCCATCCACCGTCAGCGTGCCACCGACGCGCTGGATCTTCGCGCACTCCGTGGTGTTGCCGGTGATGTAGCACGCGTCGAGGATTTCCTGCGCGCCGAACTGGCTGATGTAGTCGTTGATCTCGATGTTGTAGTAGTCCACCGAGAAGTACGTGCTCTTCAGCGACTCGAAGGTCGGCGTCCAGACGGCGCCGACGGTCAGCGTGTCCGCGGACTCCGGAGCCGGCAGGTTGTTCAGGTCCGTGCCGAAGAAGCCGTTGATCTGGCCGGCCGTGATGTCTTCCACGTCACCCACCTGCCCGTTGGTCATGCCCGTGCTCATGCAGAGCGCACGCAGCTCGGCCGTGAAGGTCCGCGGATCGTTCACCGGATCCGGTCCTTCCGAGCAAGGATCCGTCAACGCATTGTCGAGGCCCGTGGTGTGCGGGGCCGCCAGCTCGCCCACGTTCGGCGCACGCGCCGCACGCTGCTGCATGGCACGGAACCGCAGGGTGTCCGTGGGCTGCCAGTTGATGCCGACCTTCCACGTGTCGTCGGTGCCCGTCGGGTCGTAATCCGAGTAGCGATAGCCCAACTCGAGGTCGAGCGACTTCGCACCCGTCTTGTCCGAAACCAGGGGCAGGATCGCTTCCGTGAACACTTCCTTCACGTTGAAGCCACCCGCGATGGGCAGGGTGTTACCACCGGCGCCACCGAGGCAGCTCGCCGGGGCAAGCTTCAAGCACTCGTCCGGAACCGTCTCGGCGGCCTCATCGCGCCACTCGAGGCCGACCACGAGCGCCAGGCCCTGATCTGCCCAAGGCAGTTTGATGGCACCGACTTCGCCGCTCAGCGACGCGCCAGCGATCTGCTGCACGTAGTGCTGCTGTTCGATCGCGGTCGCACTCGAGTAGCCAGCCATCGCCGGGGTGATCGAGCCGTAGCCACCGAAGAGGTTCAGCGGCACGCAGCTCGTGTCGCCGTTGGCGCAGGTGACGCCATCGGTGGTGTCGAGCGCATTTTCGATGTTCGCCAGGTTGGTGTAGCCGGCCGAAGTGTTGGTACGGTCGGACTCGCCACGCTGGTAGGACACATCGTAGGTCCAACCTTCGAAGGCCTCGCCCGTCGTGCCAATCACGAAGTTCCAGGCGTTGTTGTCGTAGGTGGTCGAACGCTCACCGAACTCCACGGTGCGGCGGCGATACTGCAGGTTCAGGTAGTCCGCTTCATCGACGACGCCGTTTTCGTTCTCGTCGCGCCAGTTGGTTGCGTTGATGGGCGGCTCGGTTCCAGTGATGCCGCTATTGGCCGCATCGATCAGGAATTGGCGCGCGCTATCCTGCATCAGCGGATTGGCGAGCGGAGTCCAGAAGGTCGAACCGAATACGCCCGACGCCGCGACCTGCTGGCGCACGGAGGTGCTGCTGTAACCCAGGCGGCCATAGACCTCGGCGTGTTCGTTGACTTCGAAGCGGCCGATCGCGGTGCCACCGAAGCGCGTCTGCGGCGTCTGGTAGTAGTTGAACGGGTTGAAGTTGAACACGCTGCAGTTCGTACCGATCGAGCCGTCGTCGCGGAACTGGCCCGAGCCGAGGCTACCGGCACCAAAGATGGCGATACGAGTGGGCAGCGTGGTGGTCGAACCGCCGGATTCCACGGAGCCCGGGCCACCGCAACCTGCCGGGGCAGGAGTCGGGCCTTCGCCCGCCAGGAACTCGTCGTAGCCCGCACCCGAGGCCGTCTCGATGCCGAGCTGGCCGAGCGGACGCGAACCGAGCTGCACGCCTTCGCGATCGCTCCAGTTGACGCTGAAGATCAGGTTGCCACGGCCGTCGGCCACGTTGGTGCCGAGGGTCAGGGCGGCGGACATGATGTCGCCATCCTGCTCGCCGGTCATCGAGTAGTTCGTGTCGAGGGCCACGCCCTCGAAGTCACGCTTGGTGACGAAGTTGATGGCGCCCGACATGGCGTCCGAACCGTACGAGGTGGACGCACCACCCGTCAGCACGTCGACGCGCTCGAGGATCGCGGTCGGGATGACCGACGTGTCCACCAGGCCGTTGAAGTTGTACGGCGTGAGGCGCTTGCCGTCGACCAGGATGATGTTGCGCTGGGGACCGAGGCCGCGCAGGTCAATCGTGGCGGCGCCGGCGGTACCGTTGTTCGCGTTCGAACCGTCCGA
>Ga0315910_10003365_pt1 | contig 13633 bp, 6 predicted proteins | sample EdamamesoilMG_FD_204470 | JGI IMG/M metagenome (GOLD analysis project Ga0315910, IMG submission 204470) | Garden soil microbial communities collected in Santa Monica, California, United States - Edamame soil | ecosystem: Environmental > Terrestrial > Soil > Garden | place: USA: California...
GCCGGCGGGCTTCGAACTCGTGCACGGGCGGCCGAAGGGCAAGCAGCGCTACCGCAAGACGCTGCGCGGCGCTCGCGCGAAGTGAGTCAGCGCACGAAGATCGGGCTCGACCAGGCCTGGCTGCCGTCGCTGGCGAGGACACGCACGTAGACCCACTCGCCCGCGCGCAAACCCTCGAGCGCGCCCGACAGCGTGAGCTCGCACGAGCCGTCGCCGTCGACGCTGATGGCGACCGAGTCGCCCTGGATCACGTCGATGCTCCGGATCGGAGCGGGGCCGCTGGCCTGCGCGAAGAGCGCGGCCGACTTGGCGACTTCGCTCGCGCCCACGATCGCGCCCATCGGCTTTCCGGCCAGCGAGAAGCGCACGAGGATGCGCGCGCCGCTGGTGGCGAAGACGCGCCGCGAGCGCAGCGCGGCGAGCAGCGCCTCCTTGGTGCGTTCCTCGCAGACGATGCCGGCCAATCCCGAGCCTGCGTAGTGGCCGCCCAGGTGCGAAAGGCCCGGGTGGCCGTCGTGGGAATCGCCGCTGCCGATGAATCCCAGCACGTGCCCGCGGCGCAGGCCGTCGCGCGCGAAATGGCCGGGCACCGGCGAGTAGATGCGCCGCTCGCCGTCGGCGGCCTCGCTGCTGCCATGCACGGAGGTGATCTCGACCACCGGCTCGATTGCGCCCTCGCCGACCAGCTCCCAGTCCAGCGCGATCGGTCCGCCGGCGACGTGGTGCGGGATGCTGAGCGCGGGTTTTCCGCGCAGCAGCGACCAGAGTTCCTGCGGCGTGTCGCTGCGCTCGTCGAGCGAGCTGTAGAGCGCAGCTTCGTCGCCGAACCACAGGACGCAGCGATGGCCGTGGATCCAATCGGTGTACTCGTAGCCCGGCAGCGCGACGAAGCTGCCCGGCGCGTCGAAGGAGCGCGCCAACGCCGTGAAGGCTCGCCAATCCTCCAGGCGCTGGTCGATGAAGCGGATGCCCCAGTGGTCGTGATCGGTCAAGGCCGCCATGTCCAGGCCGGCGACGTCGCGCGCGTAGCGCCAGTAATGCTCCGGCGTTCCGCTGCCGTCGGACTCGTTGCTGTGTCCGTGCAGGTCGGCCCACAGGATGCGCGGCGCCGTCGCGCTGACCACGATCGGCCCCACGTCGCAGGCCAGCTCGCGGCCGTCGGCGAGCGTGGCTCGAGCGCGGAATCGGTGCGTGCCCGCTTCGCCGGCCGCGAACGCGGCGGTTCCCACGGCGCCCGAATCGGCCTCGAGCGTGCAGCTTTCGGGCAGCCCCAGCAATGCCGGCGCATCGAGGAAGCTCAGCCTGGCGCCCTCGCGCACGCCGGCGTTGCCGGAGCGGTCCAGCAGCGCCAGCCGCAGCAGCGCGGATTCGCCGGGGCGCAAGACGCTGGGCGCGACGACGCTGAGCAGCGCCGCTGGCCCCGCGAGCACGTCGATGCGCGGCGAGTCGAGCACCCAGGCGCGCACGCCGTCGCCGTCGCCGTCGACCGCGAGCCAAAAACGTTCGCCGCGCTCGGCGAAGTCGTCGGCCTTGGCGCCGGCCGCTCCCGCTCCGTAGCGGAAGCGGACCTGCTCGCCCTGCGCCAGCGCGCGTCCGCCGACGCTCGCGCGCAGACGCTGGAGATCCGACGTGCGCAGATCGAGCTCGACGCCCGCGGCCGCGCATTCCACCAAGGTGAAGCCCGCCGCGTCCTCGCGTTCGGTCTGCGGCGTGCTCCAGCCCCAGAAGGGCGAAACCTGCAGGTCGATCGAGCCGCCGACGGCGATGCCGCGCGCGCCGGCCTCGTAGACCACGCACCAGGAGCCGCTCTCGCCGGCGATCGCGGTCGCGGGCCGATCCTCGAAGCCCTCGATCCACGCCCTTCCGCCGCCGTCCGCCGCGTGCCGGACCGCCGCGAGATCGGCGAGCAGCTCCGCGCGCAATTGCGGCCGCGCGCTGCGCGGCTGCGTCGCGGCGCTTGCGCTCGGGGGATCCTTCGCCACGGGCGTGAGTTCCTCGGCGCAGGCCGCGAGGCCCAGCAGCGCCAGCGCGCTCAGCGCGCGCTCAAGCGACGTCGCGTCCTTCGCGGTGCGTGAACCGCGCCCACAGGAATCCCAAGCCGCCATACAGATAGTAGAGCAGGTGCAGCGCGAGCCCGGCCAGCAGGAACAAGGGTCCGCGGCTGCGCGCGAGCAGGGCGTAGAAGCCGCGGTTGATGCCCAGGATCGGCAGGATCCAAGCCAGCGGCAGCGCCGCCCACCACGCGCTCCAGCCCAGCGCCGGCGCGGCGATCGCGATCGGCACGCTGCCCAGCGCCAAAAAGGCGCAGACCACGCACAGCTTTTGCGCGCGCGCGAGGTTGAGGTCGGCGCCGGTGCCCGGCCGCTCCAGCAGCAGGTGCGTCCAGGGAATTGCGCGGCAGCGAACGTCGACGCGCAGCATTTCGGCGAAGCGCCAGCGCTTGAGGTGCTTGACCTGGATCCAAGGCGCGAGCCGGATCGCGTGCCCGGCCGCGCGCAGGCGCATGCCCAGCTCGATGTCCTCGATCGAAGGCCGCGCGTAGCGCTCGTCGTAGCCGCCGAGGTCGAGGAAGACCTGCCGCCGCAACGCGCCGCAGCCGGCCCAGAACGTGGTCGCCTCGCGCGGCCCGGTCTGGTGCACGTAGTGGTGCAGCAGGTTGCGGTAGCTGCTGACCACGCTGCTCGCGTCCGGCTGCGCGTCATAGGAGCCGAAGCACGCGTCGACCTCGGGCTCGTCGACGAAGACTTTCGCGAGCTGCGCCAGCGTGTCGGCCTGCACGACCACGTCGGAGTCGACGAACACGAGGATTTCCCCGGAGGCGAGGCGCGCGCCCGCGTTGCGCGCGACCGCCGGGCCGCCGTTGCGTGGCTGGCGCAGCACCCGCGCGCCGCAGCCGGCGATGAGCGCGATCGCGGCGGGATCGCTGCTCGCGTCGTCGACGACGATCAGCTCGTGGGCCAGGCTGGAGCGCGCCAGCGCCTGCAGGCAGCGCGCCAGGTAGGCCGGGTTGTTGAACGCCGGCACGACCACCGAGAGCTTCGGCGTCGCGCTCGCGGAAGATTCCCCGGCGGGGTCGTGGACCAAGGTCAAGGACGGTGGAGCGCTGGGCGCGGCGGTGGAGGGCGAGGCTTCGCTGTTGCAGATCGGATCGCGGGCGGCGAGTCTAAGGTGAAGCCCGCCTCGGCGAAGCTCCGGTCGACTTTCCGCATGCAGATCCAAACTCCCCTGGTCCTCGCGGCCGCCCTGCTGGCCGCGGCCCTGTGTCTGGCGCAGAACCCGCAGGCGCCCGCGCCGGAGCGTGCGCGCGACTGGAACGCGATCCTGGGGCCGGCGCAAGGCAGCTGGCCCAACCCCCGTCCGACGGTCAAATGGCTGGAGGACTTCGACGAGGCCAAGGCGATCGCCGCGCGCGAGGGCCGGCCGCTGTTCGTGGTCATGCGCTGCCTGCCCTGCAAGCAATGCGCGGACTTCGACGCGGCCGTGCTCGAAGGCGGCCCGCTGCTCGAGCCCCTGCTGCGCCAGTTCGTCACCGTGCGCCTGACCAGTGTGCACTCGGTCGACCTGCGCCAGTTCCCGATGCAGCGCCTGCAGGATCTCGACCTTTCCTGGTGGGGCTGGTTCATCGCGCCCGAAGGCAGCATCTACGGGGTTTTCGGCGGCAAGGACGAGAAGGGCGACAGCTCGCGCATCTCGACCCAGGCCCTGGCGACGACGTTGCGGCGCGTGCTCGACCACCACCACGATCCGCGGCGAGCCGACTGGGGCGTGGACGAGAAGCCGGCCGCCGGCGACAAGCCGATGCGGCCTTTCGATCTGCCGGGCTTCAAGTCCTGGGCGCGGCGCTTCGAGGAACCGCAGAAGCTCGATTGCCTGCACTGCCACCAGGTCGCGGAGATCCTGCGCCAGCCGGCGATCGACGCCAAGAAGTTCGACAAGCAGCGCGAGCTGCAGTTGTGGCCTTTCCCGGAGAACTTGGGGATGGTGCTGCAGCGCGACGACGGCCTGCTGGTCAGCGAGATCGTCCCCGACTCGCCCGCGGCGCGCGCGGGCCTCGCGAAGGGCGACCGCCTCGCCGCGGCGAAGGCGAAGAAGCTCTTCAGCCAGGCGGATCTGCGCGCCGTGCTGCAGCGCCTCGAGCCCGACGGCGATCAGCTGCTGCTGCGCTGGCAGCGCGGCAAGGACGTCATGGAAGGCACGCTCGAGCTGGGCCAGGGCTGGAAGCAGGTGGTGCTCGACTGGCGCCAGTCGATTTCCGGCGGGAACGTCGGCGCGCACCCGGGCTTCGCCTGGCCGAACTCGATGAGCGAGGGCGACAAGCGCAAGCTGGGCATCGACGCCAAGTCGATGGCCATCCGCCCCTGGTTCGGCAAGGTCAGCGGCTGGACGGCGAGCCGCGCGGGCCTGAGCAGCCGCGACACGATCGTGGCGGTCGGCGGCGAATCGCCGAATCTCTCGGGGCGCGAGTTCCTGGTCTGGTTCCGGCGGCGCTACGAACCGGGCGACGAGATCAAGCTGCGCGTGCGCGACAGCGAGGGCGTCGAGCGCGAGCTCGCCTACAAAGCCACGGCGCGCGGGCGCTGAAGCCTCAGAGGTAGCCGATGCTCTCGAGCTGCGCGCGCACCTCGGGCGCGAGCTCCCCGCGCGCGGATCCGGCTTCGGTCAACTCGCGCCAGGCCTCGACGTGGGCGCGCATTTCCTGCGCGCTGCCGCTCGCGGGTGCGCCGCTGGTCGGCGCCGCGTCGTCCCAGAGATTGCGCTTCTCGCCCGGATCGTCGGCCAAGTCGAAGAGCTCGAGCCGCTCGGGCACGCGCGCGCTGTCGAGCCAGTAGTCCGAGCTCCAGATCAGCTTGCGCCCCTGCGTGCGCAGCGAGAGCAGGCGGCCACCGAGCTCGTAGCTCGAGAGCTCGCCGGCCATCTCGCCCTGCGCGAACGAGGGGCGCGGATCGCGATCGCCTTCGAGCGCGGCGAGCAGCGAGCTGCCGCTCAGCGGCTTGGGCGGCGCGAGTCCCAAGAGCTCCAGCACGGTCGGCGTCAGGTCGAGCAGGCGCACCTGGCTGTCCACGACGCGGCCTGCGTGCTGCGCGCGCGGGAAGCGCAGGATCAGCGGCACCGCCAGCTCGGCGTCGTAGAGGAAGGTGCCGTGGTCGAACCAGTAGTCGTGCTCGCCCAGGCCTTCGCCGTGATCGGAGGTCAGGATCACCAGCGTGTTCTCGAAGTCGCCGCTGTGCTTCAGGGCCTCCAGCAGGCGCCCGAGTTCGGAATCGGCGTAGGAGATCTCGCCGCGGTAGAGCGCGCGCATGTGCTCGACCTCGCGCGCGTCCCCGACCAGCTCGCGGCGCTCGCGCGTCGAGAGCCCGTACCAGTTGCGCGCGCGCGCGCCCTGGAAGTCGGGGTCGTGCAGCGCGTCGAAGGGCGCCGGAGGCTGGTAGGGGCAGTGCGGATCGTAGAAATGCGTCCAAAGGAAGAACGGACGCTCGCGGTCGCGGCTCGCGAGCCACTCCAGCGAGCTGTCGACGCATTCCGCAGCAGGCCGATCGGCGCGCAGCGCGCGTTGGCCGCGCTGGTTGGCGAGCTGGATCGCGACCTGGAACAGACGCAGACGCGCGGCGACCTCGGGCATCCAGCGCCAGGCGATCAGCTCGTCGTCGTAGCGCTCGAAGCGCGGCGCGAGCCCGCAGGCCTCCTGCTTGAGCGTGAAGCCCGAGACCGCGGCGGCGGTCTGGTAGCCCGCTTGCGCCAGCATCTCCGGCAGCGTGACGACGCCGTGGGCGATCGGCACGCCGTTGAGCCGCGCGCCGTGGTCGTGGGGGTAGAGGCCGGTCAGCATCGTGGTGTGCGAGGGCCCGGTCGTGTTCGCCTGGCTGGTCGCGTCGGCGAAGCGCACGCCCTGCTGGGCGAGCGCGTCGATCGCCGGCGTGCGCGCCCCGCTCGCGCCATAGGCGCCGACGTGATCGGCGCGCAGCGTGTCGATCGTGACCAGCAGCACGTTCGGCTTGCCCGCCGGCGCCGGAGCGCTGGGGCCGGCGCCCGCGCTCGCGCCGCCGCCGATGGCGAAGCGCAGCGCGCCGACGAGCAGCAGCAGCGCGCCGCACGCCAGCCAGGAACGCGGCCGGCCGGGCCAGTCCACGCGTCCGAGGAGCTCGCGCAGGCACAGTGCGAGCACGGTACCGAGCAAGGCGGCGGGCAGCAGCAGCGCGGCGCCGACCTGGGGAGTGAGCACGAACAGCACCATACCGAGCAGCGTGCCGACGCCGGCGCAGCTCGAGGCCGGCGCGGCGACGAAGCCCGGCCGGCGCCACAGGAACCAGGCCAGCGCGCCGCAGCCGGCGCCCAGCAGCAGGCCGAGGCCCAGGTAGCCGAGCACGCCGACGGCGACCATCTCCGCCGCCAGATCGGCGTAGCGCGGCGCGCCGCGCAGCAGCAGCTTGGCGCATTCCGCCGCGCCGACCGAGGCGCCGGCCAGAGCGCCCAGGCGCGCCGAGCTCAGCAGGCATCGGGTCCAGGACTCGGCGGCCGGATTCGGATCGTGCATCGAAGCCAGGGTATCGGCGCGCCCGGCCGACTCCAGTGCGCCGCGGACGCCTTCGTCCCGGCTCCAGGACCGGCGCGGGCTCAGGACGCGTTGGGATACTGCCCCGCATCGCTGGTGCGTCGGTCCCAGGCTCGCGCGAGGCCCGCGCGAGGCCGAGGTCGGAGCCTCGAGCGGCGAGTCCGGCGCCCCCGGCGGCCCGCGTCCGAGCACGGCCGCGTCCGGCGGGCGACCCGCCAGCGATGCGGGGCAGCGTCAGGCGTTCGCGGGGGTCGCGAAAGCCGCCTCGAGTTCCACGAGCAGCTTGCCGGCGTGCTCGGTGGTGCCCGCTGGCGCTCCTCCGCCGTAGCGCGCGGCCACCAGCGTCGCGATCCAGGTTTGCGTGCGCAGCGCGAGTTCGCGCGGCACGCCGGCGACCATCAGGCGCGCCTCCAGGCCCGGATCCAGCACGCTCGAGGAGGCCAGGCCCAGCCGCGCGCCCAGGTACTCGGCGAAGGGCAGCATCAGCTCCGCATCGGGGGCGTCCGCGTGTTCGCGCAGCGCGGCGAGGGCGGCCTGCAGGCGCGGGCTGTCGATCGGCCGGCGCTCGAGCTCCTCGCGGCGGCGCCGCGAGCCCTGGATTCGCCGCCCGAGCAAGCCCGCGACGACGAGCCCCAGCGCCGCCGCGCCGATCCAGCGCCACGGCGGGCGAGCGGCTGCGGGCGGCGTCGCTTGCGGGGCGGCGGCCTCGCCCGGGCGCGGCTCGCGCGGCGTCGCGCTCGGCAGCACGCGCACGTCCAGCGCCTCGCTGCGCAGCCAGCGGTAGCCCGCGGGCGGCGTGGTGTCGAAGTAGGCGAGGGCGATCGGCGGCACGCGCTGCACGTCGGCGCTGCGCGGCGCGATGTCGTACTCGATCGTGCGCAGGCTGCCGGAACGCAGGTCGGTCGAGCCCAGCACGCGCCAGCCGTCGAGCGAGTCCAGCCGCGGCACGTCGAAGAGTTCGAGGTTGCCCTCGCCGGAGATCTGCAGCTCGAGCTTCAGGCTGGAGCCCCATTCGAGCTCGCGCGCGCTGAGCTCGCTGCGCAGCGCGAGCGCGCCGACCGCGCCGCTGAACTCCGGCGGCCGGCCCTGCTCCGGCAGCGGCAGGATCGTCAAAGTCTGCGCCGGGCAGAGCACAAAAGCCTCGGTGCGATCGGCGGCGATGCGCTGGTCGAGGAAGCCGTCGTCGAAGCGCGTCGCGAAGGCGAAGCGCAACAAGGCGGGCGGCAGCGCGAGCTCGCCGGCGGAGCGGGGCAGGAACACGCGCTCGAACTCGAAGACGCGGTACTCGCGCCCCGCGAGCGTGCGCGACTCCACGGCGCGCGCACGGGCGAGATCGTCGTTGAGCACGAAGGTCTTGCCGCTTGCATCCTGGCTCGCATCGTCCACCGGCGCGCGCGCGATCGCTCCGGGCAGGTCCGCGAGCCAGGCGGCCTGCAGCTGCACCGGCAGGTCCATCGGCGGGCGGAACAGCGGCAGCAGGCCCTCGGTGGCGAAGCGCTGTTCGAAGCCGAAGCGCAGGCGCACGCGGATCGGCTCGTTCACGTACCAGCTCGTGCGCTCCAGGGCGCACTCCAGGAACACCTGGCCGTCGCCGCTGGCGTCGCGCGCGCCCTCGACCGAGAGCGGGAACTGCCCTTGGGCCGCGGCCTGCGTCCCCGAGCCAGCGGCGCGCGCCGCGAGCAGGGCCAGGGCCAGCGCCAGCAGGCGGAAGGCGCGGCTGCCGCCCTGGCGCAGGGCGGAATGGGGGCGGCGGACCTCGGTCACGGGGGCGCGTTTCTCATCCGGGAAGCTGGTAGCTCGGCACCCTGCACCCTACCACAGAGCGGGGCCCGCCCACGCCGCGCCGGGCGGCGGAACTCCTGGCCGCGCAGCGGGTTCCAACGCAGGCCCTCGATCCGCTGGAACTCGGGGCGGGCGACTCCCTTCCGCGTGCGGCGCGGGACACTACGCTCGGCCTCCCGCTCGCCGCCGCCGCTCGAAGGCAGACCAACCATGATGCTCCGAAATCGCCTGATCGCCGCCCTGCTGTGCGCCCTCTTCACGCAGCTCCCGGCGCGCGCGCAGGACGCCGCCGCGCCGCAAGGCCTGCCCGCGGGGCAGTCGCGCGAGTCGATGTGGTGGGCGCCGGGCGCGGAGGATTGGAAGCGGCCGTGCCTGATCACCTGGCAGCGCACCTACGAGGACGCGGTCGCCGTGTCACGGCAGAACGGCAAGCCGATCCTGATCTGCGTCAACATGGACGGCGAACCGGCCAGCGAACACTACGCCGGCGTGCGCTACCGCCAGCCCGACATCGCGGCGCTCTATTCGCCCTACGTCGCGGTGATTGCCTCGGTGTACCGCCACACGCCGCGCGACCACGACGAGCATGGCAATCGCATCCTCTGCCCGCGCTTCGGCAGCGTGACCTGCGGCGAGCACATCGCGATCGAGCCCGCGCTCTTCGAGCAGTTCTTCGACGGCAAGCGCATCGCGCCGCGTCACATCATGGTCGAGCTGGAGAAGCAGAGCGCCGAGACCTACGACATCTACTACGCCTTCGACACCGACACGATCTTCGACAACCTGCGCTCGGGGATCGCCAATCGCCCGCCGCCGAAGCCGGAGCTGGGCGCGGATCGCGAGCTGGTCGATCGCGTCGCCAGCCGCGACATCGCCGACCGCATCGCGGTCGAGCAGGCCTACAAGCAGGGCGACGTGGCGCTGCGGCGCAAGCTGCTGGAATCGGCGCAAAAGCACACCGACCTCGCTCCGACCGAGGTCCTGCGGCTGGCGCTGTTCGGCTTCGACCTCGAGCTCGCGCGCAGCGCCCGGCGCACGTTGGCGCAGGCCACGACGCCCGACGCCGTCGACCTGATCGCCGAGGCGTTGCGCGTGCCGATGGATGCGGCCGAACGCGAGGCTTTGATCGCGGCCCTGGTGCGCCTGGGCGCGATCTCGCCGCGCGCGCAGACGCTGGCCGCGGTGTACCAGGGGCTGGCGGCGCGCTCCAGCTCGGTGGACCTCGCCGCGTGGTCCAAGGCGCTGGAGAACTCCGCGGCCGGCGCGCCTCCGGTCGACAGCTATGCCCTGAGCGCGCGCATGGAATCGCGCGTGCACGCCGCGAGCTCGCGCCCCGCCGATTCCGCGGCGCGCGTCGAGTTGGCCGAGGGTTTCCTGGCGCTGGCGGTCGATGACGACAGCAGCTCGAAGATCTCGCGCCTGATGTTGCAGGACGCGCACGCCAACGCGCTCGAAGCCGAGAAGCTGGGAGCGACCGGCTGGCGGATCAACGCCGTGCTGGCGGCCACCGCGTTCGAGCTGGGCGATCTGCTCGAGGCGCAAAAGCGCGCGGAAGCGGCGATGGCCGACCTGCCCGCCGACGTGCAGAGCTACGCCTCGATGCGCGTGCTCGCGCTCTATGCGCAGGGCGTCCAGCAGCGCATCGCCAAGGCCGTGCGCGAGAAGCGCGAGTGGAAGCCGCAATGGCTGAGCGACGTGCACGCGACCTACGCGGTGCTCGCGCGCCATCCCTTGGGCAGCGACTGGCACGCGACCTCGCACTACGACTTCCTGAAGTACCTGGGCGTCACGGCGCCGGCCGAAAGCGTGCTCGAAGAAGGCCTGGGGCGTTTCCCCGATTCGCCGCTGCTGCACGACCGCCTGCGCACGCGCCTGCTGGAGGAGCGCGGCGTCGCGGGCCTCGAAGCCGGTTACGCCGAGCGCCTGGCCAGGATCGACGCTTCGCCGAACCTGGAGTGGTACGCGGGTTATGCCTCGATCGTCGCCGCCGAGTTCCGCCGCCGCGCGGGCGAGGATGCGCAGGCCCTGGCCGCCTACGACCGCGGCATCGCGCACTACGAACGGGCCGCGGAGAAGAACGCGGCCAACCGCGATTCCGCTGACCACTTCATCGCGCTCGCGCTCGCGGGCCGCGCGCGGCTGGCGCTGGAAGCCGGCGACCTCGAGGGCGCCGTGCGCCTCGTGCGCGCGTCCTTCGACAAGCAGCCATCCGCGGCGGCGACGCTGGATGGACTGAATCTTTCGCCGGTCGACACCGCGAAGATGCTGATGGCGCGCCTGAAGGAAGCGGACATGCAGGCGCTGGCGAAGTCGCTGCAGAGCGCGCTCGACGCGCTCGATCCGGTGATGCTGAAGCTGCCCGCATACGAACGCGAAGGCCCCGCAAACACGCCGCCCGCGGGAAGACGCCCGCGGCCCTCGGGCGGTTGAACGCAATTTCGGCTGGCCGCGGACGTTCGCGGCAAGGTTCCTGGCCCCGATTTCGGCGCCGCGGTGTTGGATGGGCAGCGTGGGGGAGCAAAGAGTCGATGCGCGGTTCGTGCTGGAGCACCAGGGCTATGTGAAGCGCCTGGCGCGCAGCCTCGTATTCGACGAGACCGCGGCGGACGATCTGGCCCAGCAGGTCTGGCTTGCGGCGCTGCGGCGGCCGCCCGATCACGGTCTGGCGCTGCGCGGCTGGCTGGCGACGATCGCGCGCAACCTGGCCGCGAGCGCGCGCGTGCAGGGCGCGCGCATCGAGCAGCGCGAGCGCACCGTGGCGCGGCACGAGGCGGTCGGCGCGGCGGACGAACTCGTCGTGCGCGAGCAGTTGCGCGCGCAGTTGGTTCAGGCCGTGCTCGCGCTCGACGAGCCCTTCCGCGAGGCGATCATCCTGCGCTACTTCGAGGACCTGCCGCCGCGCGCGATCGCGGCGCGACAGGGCGTGCCCGTGGCGACGGTCAAGTCGCGGCTCAAGCGCGGGCTCGCCGCGCTGCGCGAGCGCCTCGACCGCGAAGGCGGCGGGCGCGCGGCGTGGAGTCTCGCGCTAGTGAACGCTCTGCGCGTCGAGCCCTCGACGGCGAGTCTTGCGGCCTTCAGTGCCAAGTCGATTGCCAGTGGAGTTGTGCTGATGACCACCGCCAAGAAGCTGACCCTTGCCGCGTGCGTGTTGCTTGCCTGTCTCGCGACCTGGCGCGTGGTGACGCCGAGTCGGCCGACGGAAGCTGTCGCGACGCCTTCGACGCCAGCGGTCGCGCTGGGCGCCACAGGTGCAGAGGACACGCAGAAGCTCGCGGTACCCGCCGCGGCTCCCGGCGAACGCAAGACGCTGCCAAGCTTGTTCCCGTGGCGCGCGAAACCGACCGAGCCAAAGACCGGACCCGGTGCGCTCGATGTCACGGTGCTGGCGATGCCGGGGCGCAGGCCGGTGGTCGACTGCGAAGTCCTCGTGAGCCCGTATGAGAACTTCGAATCGAATCTGCTGCGCGGCTTCAGGGCGCGTACGGATGCGCAAGGCGTGGCGCACTTCGAGGCTCTCGAGCCTGGACCGTTCAGGGTCGACTGCGATCGAGCCTTCGAGTCGATGGGCTTGCCGACGGCGACCGGGCGGGTACAGGCCGGGGAGCGCAAGCAGCTGAGCTTGCTGATCGAGAACGCATCCAAGATCAGCGGACTCGTCGTCGACACGGCGGGGCAGCCGGTCGCGGACGCACAGATCTGCCTCGAACCGCGCTCGACGCGCAACGAGAGCTTCGCGGTGACCCGCAGCGGCGACGACGGCCGCTTCGAAATCCTGGACGTCAACGCCAAGTCGGTCTACGTGTCCGCCAAGAAGCGCGGTTTTGCTCCAAGTTCGCCGCATTTCAACATGACGATCGCAGGCGGGAACTTCGAGGTCGTGCTCGCGCTGCGCGGGCCGGCTGGAGTGCTGCAAGGCAGCGTGCGCGATTCCGGCGGTGCTCCGGTGGTGAATGCACGCGTCGTCGCGGGGCCGCGCGGAAGCACGAGCACGCTGCTCGACGACGGCCGGCGGCTGACGTTGCCGCACGCGAGTCTTGCGCGGACGGACGAGCTGGGGCGCTTCGAGTTCGACGGCCTGCTGGCCGGCGCGAGCGAGATCCACGTGCACGCGCTCGACTTCGTCGATTTCGACGCGACGCTCGAGGTGCGCAGCGGGGAGGTGACGCAGCACGACGTCCATTTGACGCGCGGCAGCGTGCTTTCGGGCAGCGTGAAGTGCGCAGGCGGCAAGCCTGCGGCCTTCGCGGATCTGCGCGTGCGCGCGCAGGGCTCCGGCGTGCTGCGCAGCGTCAGAGCCGATGAACAAGGCGCCTTTCGATTGAGCGGTCTCGCCCCGGGAATCGCGCACGCCACGGCGCAGCTGCAAGGCTTCGTATCCGTTCAGGAAGACCTGGATTTGCAGGCGGATGAAGCCGGGATCTGGAACCCGACGCTCCCGGCCGGACGCGAACTCGTGGTGAGCGTGCTCGACGCCGCGGGCAAGCCGGCCAAGCGGGTCACGCTCGAGGTGCGCCGCGAAGCTCCGGGCGAAGCACCCTTCGCGTCCGTGCAATCGAAGTCGCGCGATGGGCTTTACCGCGTGCCCGGCTGTCGCGACGTCGAGTACGTCGTGCGCGTCTACCCCGAGGACTCGCGTCTTTTCGCGCTGGCGGAGGTGCGCGGCGTGCGACCTGGACCCGAGCCGCTGGTGGTGAGGCTCGATGCCGCCGCGCGGCCTTCGATCTACATCAGCGGGCGCGTCCTCGGCGCGGAGGGACAAGCGCTGGGAGGAATCCGGTTCACGCCGAACTGCGCCGAGCACGACTACAACGCGGTGGAGTTGACGGCAGCCGACGGCTCCTTCCGCGCGGGGCCCTTCCCTCCCGGGCGCTGGAGTCTGAGCATCGACGCGCCCGACCACGCCGCTTTCGCCATGTCCGAGCGCGAGCTGGTCGCCGGCCAAAAGCTCGACCTGGGCACGATCCGACTCGAGCGCGGCGACGTGATCGACGTGCGGCTGATCTATCCCGATGATCCGCCCTCGCCGCGCGTGTACGCGACCGTTCAGGGGCTCGATCAAACGATCGGAGTCTGGTGCAAGGTCGAACAAGGCCACGCGCGCACGCCGCCGTTGCCTCCCGGTCGCTACCGGCTGAGCTTCGAAGGCGCGTACGCCGCGTGCACGCTCGATGCCGTGGTCGTGGCGGGGACCGAGACGAAACTGGAACTTCCGTTGCAGCCGGGAATTGCCTTCAAGATCCAGCTGGACGACCAGACCCAGGATCCGACAGCGCGTCCGACGCTGGTGCTGCGCAACGCCGA